>Ga0209647_1002018_pt1 | contig 16727 bp, 17 predicted proteins | sample GraSoi_2013_60cm_FD_185827 | JGI IMG/M metagenome (GOLD analysis project Ga0209647, IMG submission 185827) | Grasslands soil microbial communities from the Angelo Coastal Reserve, California, USA - Sample 9_17_2013_60cm (SPAdes) (version 2) | ecosystem: Environmental > Terrestrial > Soil >...
AGCCGGGCTTGGCTTTCGCCCGCTACGAGGAGATCCGCAGGGAGCGGACCTCGATGGTTGTGCGCAAGGCCAGCGAGAACAAGGCGAGCGCGTTTGCGCCGAGCCTTGCCGACAAGGACCGGATCGCCGAGGAGGTCGCGCGCGAGTGGCAGCAAGTTCGCCTGCGAGAGCGGATGGAGTGGTTATATAACTACGACGCGACCGCGATCGCGATTTGATCGCGGCGGCTCGCGGATGCAATCTTACGTGGGCGCGCCGCCGAACGATCACCGTTGCATCTGCATCATCTGATGCATCGGCATCATGTTCTGGTTGAGGTGATCCATGATCCAGAGCGAGCCGGCGATCACTAGCGCGACGATCAGGACGCCGAACGCCAGCGCCAGCACGTTGTTCGTGTTGTCGGGAGCGGTGTTGATGTGGAGGAAGAAAACCAGATGCACGCCCATCTGCGCGATGGCGAGCACAATCAGCGCAACCGGGATGCCCGGACCCCAGATCAGGGACGTGTTGAGCACGTAGAACGAGGCTGCGGTCAGCAAGGACGCGAGCACGAATCCGATCACATAGCGCGCGATCCCTTCGCGAATCGTCAGTTCCGCCGCATCCATGAATCCGGGTCCCACGTCGCCCGGGTCTCGTCTGTCGGTCTCGTCACTCATCGGCCCAATCCTATCAGGTAGACCACCGTGAACAGGGCAACCCAAATGATGTCGAGCGCGTGCCAGAATAGATTGAAGCATACCAGGCGGCGCAGAATATCCGCGCGAAAGCCTTTGACGAAGATCTGCGCCATCATCGTGCCCAGCCAGAGGAGGCCCGCGCTCACATGCAGTCCGTGCAAGCCGACGACGGCGAACAAGGATGAGAGGAAAGCGCTGCGGTCGGGGCCGGCGCCTTGCATCACCATGCCGGCAAAATCCCGCCCCTCGAGTACTAGGAAGCCCAGCCCGAACAATCCCGTCACCAGTAGCGCGACCTGCGTCCACAGTTGATTGCGCGCTTCGGTCGCTACGGCCGATAGCCCGCAGGTAAAGCTGGAGACGAGCAAAAACGCCGTCTGCGCCACGATGCTCCACAAGTTGAACAGCTCGCGCCCGGAAGGCCCGCCCGCCGTGGCCGTTTGCAGCACGGCATGCGCGGCGAAGAAGGCCGAGAACATCACGATGTCGCTGAGCAGAAAGATCCAGAAGCCGTAACCGACGATCACGCGTTTCGAGGCCGGGCCGCCTTCCCCGTGCCCGGTTGCATAAACGTGCCCTCGGCCAGCGCCGGTGCTGACCCAATCACGGCTGCGCCCGACCCGGTACGGATCGCCGGCGCGCTCGAACGGGGTATCCGTCGCGCTCATGCCGGCTGCCCACCGTGTTGCGCGAGCCATTGCTCGCGGGCGCGCCGGCGCTCGCGGTCGTACCGGGCGACCTCTTCCGCCGGAATCGAGTACTCGACGGCGTCGCGCCAGGCGAACCACACGAACACCGCGTAGGCGGCTAAGAGCCCGAGGGCCACCATCCACCAGATATGCCAAATCAGCGCAAAGCCGGTCATCGTGCAGAAGAAGGCCGTGATGAATCCAGTCGGGCTGTTCCGCGGCATCTCGATCGGCTCATATTTGGGCTCGGGCGACAGCTGCTGCGTCTCAATGGCGCGCTGCTTGATCCCCCAATAGGGTTCCGCGCCCTGCACGTTCGGCAGCACCGCGAAATTGAAGGGCGGCGGCGGCGATGTGGTCGCCCATTCCAGCGAGCGGCCATCCCAGGGATCGCCGGTCGCATCGCGCAATTCGTTGCGCCGCCGGACGCTCACGACGAACTGAATCACCTGGCAGGCCGCGGCCGCCATCATGATCACAATGCCGATCCCCGCGACCAGCACCCATGGGCGCCAAGCCGCCACGTCGTAGTGCTGCAGGCGCCGCGTCATGCCGAGCAGGCCGGCGACGTAGAGCGGCATGAACACCACGTAAAAGCCGAGGAGCGAAAGCCAGAACGCGGCCTTGCCCCAACCTTCGTCCAGTTTGAAGCCGAACGCCTTGGGGAACCAGTAGGTGATGCCGGCAAAGGCAGCAAACACCACGCCGGCGATGATGACGTTGTGGAAATGGGCAACCAGGAACAGGCTGTTGTGCAACAAGAAGTCGGCGGGCGGCACGGCGAGAAGCACGCCGGTCATGCCGCCGATCGTGAACGTCACGAGAAATCCCAACGACCACAGCATCGGCGTCGTGAAGCGGATGCGCCCTCCGTACATCGTGAACAGCCAGTTGTAGACCTTCACGCCGGTGCCGACCGCGATGATGCTGGTGGAGATGCCGAAGAACGCGTTGACGTCGGCGCCTGCCCCCATGGTGAAGAAGTGGTGCAGCCAGACCATGTAGGAGACGAGGCAGATGAACATCGTCGCTGCGACCATTGAGCGATAATTGAACAAAGGCTTGCCTGAAAACGTGGAGATCACCTCGGAGAAGATCCCGAACGCCGGCAGGACCAGGATGTAGACCTCGGGATGGCCCCAGGCCCAGATCAGGTTGATGAACATCATCATGTTGCCGCCGGCGTCATTGGTGAAGAAATGGAAGCCGAGGTAGCGGTCGAGCGCGAGCATTCCCAAGGTGGCGGTGAGGATTGGAAAGGCCGCGACGATGAGCAGGTTGGCGGCGAGGGCGGTCCAGCAGAAAATGGTCATGCGCAAGTAACTCATGCCGGGCGCGCGGATCTTGAGAATCGTCGTGACGAAGTTGATGCCCGTCATCAGCGTGCCGACCCCCGAGATCAGCAGCGCCCATAGGTAGTAGTCGACGCCGACGCCGGGAGAGTAGGGAAGCTCGGACAAGGGCGGGTAAACTAGCCAACCCGTGCGCGCGAACTCGCCAATGACGAGCGAGAGGTTGACCAGCAGCGCGCCGGTCGCGGTGAGCCAGAAGCTTGTCGAATTCAACGTCGGGAAGGCGACATCGCGGACGCCGAGCTGCAGCGGCACGACGAAGTTCATGAGCCCGATCACGATCGGCATGGCAGCGAAGAAGATCATGATCGTGCCGTGGGCGGAAAAGATCTGGTCGTAGTGCTCCGGCGGCAGATAACCGGCGGCGCGGAACGCGATCGCTTGCTGCGAGCGCATCATGATCGCGTCGATGAACCCGCGCAGCAGCATGATTACGCCGAGCAAGGTGTACATCACCCCGATCCGCTTGTGGTCGACGCTCGTGATCCACTCGCGCCAGAGGTAAGGCAGATATCCCTTGAGCACGACCCAAATGACGACCGCGAAGACGGCCAGCACGACGACGGCGCCCGCAACCAGCGGGATCGGTTGATTCCAGGGGATGGCATCCCAGGTCAGTTTACCGAACATGTTAGCGCTCCGGCGGCGGACGAACCGTCGCGCCCGCGCGTTCGATGTTTGGCCCCGGACAGGGCGGAAGCTGCTGGCTCGCGACCGCATTGAACAAGCCAGCATCAACCTCGCGATAGGTGAAAGGACGTACGTTGCTGCTTTGTTGGCACAGCGCGAGATAACTTGATCGGTCCAATGCTGATCGGCTTTGGCGCGCGGTGGCAACCCATTGTGCGAACGCGTCTTGGGGCACCGCGCGCACCGTGAAGTTCATGTCGGAAAAGCCGCCGCCGCTGTATTGCGCGGATTGGCCATAAAACTCACCAGGCTTGTCCGCCGCCAAATGCAGCTGCGTCACCATTCCGTTCATCGTGGCGATCATCGTGCCGAGCTGCGGCACGAAGAACATGTTCATGACGGAGGCCGAGGTCAGCGAGAAGTGCACCGGCACCCCGGCGGGAACGACAAGCTCGTTCACGCTTGCAACGCCTTGCTCGGGGTAGATGAACAGCCATTTCCAATCGAGCGAGACGACCTGCACCTCGACCGGTTTGGCCGGCGAGGCAATCGGTTTGAAGGGATCGAGATCGTGGGACCCGATCCAGATCACGCCGCCGAGAAACAGGATGACCAGGATCGGAATGCCCCAGACAACCGTTTCGATACCGCCGGAATAGACGAAATCGGGACGGTAGCGCGCCCGGGTGTTGGACGCGCGAAACCACCAGGCGAAGATCAGGATCGCAATGATCGTGGGGACCACGATCACCAGCATGATGCCCAGCGCGTTGAGCAGGATTTTTGCGTTCGCCGCGCCGATCGGGCCCTGTGGGTCGAGCACTCCGCCTGAGCAGTTACTCAGCGACAGAAGGATGATCGGCGCAGCTGACACTCGCCAGAGCAGGGGGCGTCGTTGCAAAAGGAATGCTGCCCACGATGACATGGAGTCCGGCGGCTGCCATTTTGTCAGGCGTGCTTAACTGAAATTACCTTGAACTCGGTTGAACCTCAACCGCCCTCATTCAATTTGTCTCTGATCCGCCATGCACCCCTTAGAACGAACCCCTCCGCCACTCTGCGAGCTTCTAGGGGTTGCCTTGAATTCTGTAGGTACATGAGCTTGCTGCCCGGGTGGTGTCGGCGTTTTGCACAGCTCGCGGTTCTCTCTTGGGGCCGGAACAGGCGCCATCATGGGCCCGCTCGATCCCAATTTACCTGTCGGGACGCAAAATGTCGCGCCACCGAACACGGCCCTGGGTTTGCCTGCTATCGCAGGAAACATATACTGCCGCGACCTATGCGTCGGCGAGGATAACGATGAAACGCCGCGATTTCCTCATGATCGCTGCAGCGGGAAGTTTGTTGCCGCAAACGGTCGCGCGCGGCCAAGGTGCTTGGCCGCAACGGAACATCACGATTGTGGTGCCGTTTCTGGCGGGGGGCTCAGCCGACTTGGTGGCTCGTTTGTTTGCGCAGCATTTTCAGGCGAAGTACCAAGTCCCTGTCGTCGTCGAAAACAAAAGCGGGGCCGGCGGCAGCATTGGGGCGGGCATCGTCGCGAAGGCAGCACCTGACGGCTACACGCTGGTGCTCGGAACGGTGAGCACGCAGACCATCAACCCTGCGCTCTACAGCAAACTTCAATACGACCCGGAACGAGATTTCGCGCCAATCTCGCCTCTCGTCCGATTCCCCAACCTTTTGGTGGTCCGCAATCAATTGCCCGTCAAAAGCGTGCACGAACTCATAGCTTACGCGAAGGCGAACGACGGTAAACTGAACTACGGCTCGTCTGGTAACGGCACATCCTCCCATCTTTGCGCGGTCATGTTCATGCGCGCGATCGGCGCCACCATGACTCACATTCCGTTCCGAGCCTCCTCGGACGAGATGACCGCCATGATAGGTGGTCAAATCGATCTTGCTATCGACAGTATGACGACCATTTGGCCGCTGGCCCAAAGTGGAGAAGTACGCGCGCTTGGCGTAACCACGGCAGATCGGGTTGCAGCGGCGCCTGACCTGCCGACGATCGGCGAGAGCGTGCCGGGCTTCGAGGCAACCGGTTGGCAAGGTCTGTTTGCCCCGGCCGGTACGCCGCCATCCGTCATTGAAACGCTCGCCGATGAAGTAAATCGGATCTTTCTGCTGCCGGACGTCGTAAGCTCCCTGCGCAAGGTCGGTGGCGATCCACTGCCCATGCGGCCAAACGATTTTGCACAATTTGTTCGGAGCGAACGACTTAAATGGAGCGAAGTCGTAAAGAGCTCCGGCATCCGCATCGACTGACATGGCCAACTTGCGTCTGACATTTGCTTGTGGGCCGTTCGACCGCACTATTCCGCTCAGCGAAGGACAGTTGGTCTGATGCCGTGAACCGCCGCGACAGGTCGGGTCACGGCCGGCGTTCGGGAATTCGGATCAGTTCGGCGATCTGCGCCGGTGACAGCGGCGCATTCACGAATTTGAACGTCACGGCATCCGCCATGGCCTCGGGGATGCCCGAAATGCGATCTGGGTTGGTGGCCTCCCGCGGCAGAAATTCCTCGAGCGCGCGGCGCGCGATCCGCTCGCTCAGACCGGAAAAAGCGGCATAGGCCTTGAAGCCCTCCGGCGTATCGTAGATCCAGTCGAGCGTGTCGCGATAGCCGCGCATATACCGCACGAAAACATCGGGACGTGCTTCCAAAACCATGGCATTGGCGATGATGACACGCGAGGTTTGCTTGTCGAAGTCCGGCGCGTCGGACGATTTCATCACCAAACGAATTCTTCCCTCCTCGAGCGCGTCGACGGCGAAGGGCGCGCCGGCCCAACCGACGTCGACCTGTCCGCTCATGGTCGCGGTCAAGGTGGCAGCCGCGTTGCCTGTTGGTGTCGGCTTGAGTGCGACCTGGAAGTGCTTTTGCAAGGCCAAGAGTCCCACATGGCTGGCGGAGCTATTGTTGGAATACGCCACGGTCTTGCCGTTGAGATCCTGCGGCCGCGTGATCGATGAGGAGGCCGGCACGTACCAGAAGACCTGTCGGCCTCCCGTATAGGAAGCCCCGATGATGCGCACCGGTGCGCCCTTGGAATAGAGAGAGAATGCCCCGAGGAGACCAGACGTGACACCGATCTGCGCGCTGTTGGACACGACCGCCTGCTGTGTCTCGCCACCGCCGTCGGTGTAGACAATGTCGAGCTTCAATCCATGCCTGGCGAAGCGTCCAGCCTTCTCGCCGATTTCGGTGACGCAGCTTTCGCCGATGCCCCGGCCACCGACGGCAACCGTGACCGCATCCTGTGCGCGCGCATCGACCGCGATAACGGCAAGAAGCACGATGCCCAGTACAGCGATCTTTGAGCGGATTGCCAAAGTCCCACCTGCGACGTTCATTTTCAAAATATGAGAACGTCAATGGTATAGGCCGCCGGGCTGGCATGGGCAACGACGGCGTGTGCGACGCGATCGCGCGCTGGCGACGTCGATGCGCGAGCGCCAGCGGATGTTGCTAACGCGGTGGCGCAAGTTGACGCGGTGGTGAGTTGTTGACGCCACCCGGCTTCTATGGAAGCCTCGGCACATGCCGAGCAACCCGAGATCGCGGCGACAATTCCTACGTCAGGTCGGCGTTGCGGCCGGCCTTGCCGCCGTCCCACTTGCACGTCGCGGGCTTGCGCAGACGAAGCGGCAAGTGACCATGCGGCTCGACTGGCTCTACCAGGGGCCAAATGCAGGTTTCCTGATTGCGCAGGACAAAGGCTTCTACGAGCAAGCCGGCCTCAGCGTTGAAATCGGTCCAGGCAAGGGGTCGGGGAGCACCGCCCAACTCGTCGCCAGCAAGGCCGCGCAATTCGGCTTCGCGGACGGGTTCGTCGTCGGAAACGGCGTGTCCAAGGGCATGGGCATCAAGATGGTTGCCGGAATTTTCCGGCGCAACCCAACCGCGGTCGTGGTGCTGGAGGAGTCGGACATCAAGCGCCCGAAAGATCTGGAGGGAAAGACCATTGCCATACCGACCGGGGCGACCCAATTTCAGCAGTGGCCCGCCTTCGTGAAGGGCTGCGGCCTCGATGCCGACAAGATTCGCATCACCAACATCGATCCTGCCGGAAGTCCCCCAGCGCTGATCACGGGACAGGTTCCCGCCATCGCCGGCTACGCACAGGGTTACGTCCCGAGCGTCGAGATCCGCGGCAACAAAAAGGCCCGCATCCTCTGGTATGCCGATTGCGGCGTGACGGCGGTGAGCAACGGCATCATCGTCCATGGCGATCTCGTCAAGGACGATCCCGAGCTCATCCGCAGCTTCGTTGCTGCCAGCCTCAAAGGCTTTCTCTACGGCCGCGCGCACATCGATGAGATAGCCGCCGTCGTCAAGAAATTCTCGGAAGCAACGGTGCCTGCCATATCGCGACGCGAGGCGGAGCTGTCGTTCGATACATGGGTGACGCCGAACACGGCGGGGAAGCCGCTGGGATGGATGTCCGACAAGGATTGGAACGAGACGGTGGCGGTGCTCAAGCAATATGGCGGGGTCACAACCCCGCTTGAAGCTGCGCAACTCTATACCAACGAGTTCGTGCCGACCTCTGGCGAATTCGTTCCGCCGCAAACGGGATCGAGCAAGACCTGAAGCCGAAGCTCCTTTGGCGGGAGGCGGACGTGTTGGCGGACTCCGACGAGTTGTTGTCGACATTGGAACAGAAGGTTTTGCCGGCCCATGCCGCGCTGCTGGTCGTCGACGTCCAGAATGACTTCGTGGCCGATGGCGGATTCTTCGACCAGGTTGGCGCCGACGTGAAAACGATTCAGAGAGCGATTCCGCCGCTGGCGCGACTCGTCGATCGCGCTCGCGAGGCTGGCGTGCTCGTTGTCTTCATCCAAGCGATTTATGATCCGCAATATCTGTCGGCGCCGATGCGCGAGCGCGATCTACGTGTTGGCCGCCGAATGCCCCGCTGCTTGACGGGGTCGTGGGGCGCCGACTTTCATGTGATCGCGCCGCGTCCGAACGAGCCGGTCGTGATCAAACATCGCTATAGCGCCTTCGCCAACTCCGAGCTGGACGATTTGCTCAAGCGCCGCGGTATCCGCAGCCTGTTGCTCACCGGGGTCGCCACCGACACCTGTGTCGAATCGACGGGACGGGACGCTTATTTCGTCGACTATTACGTCACCTTGGTAGCCGACTGCTGTGCCGGCGCCGCCGAGCGTGACCATCTCATGGCGCTTGAGCGCTTCGAGCGCGACTACGGCGCGGTCGTCAACTCCGCCGATGTCATTGAGGCTTGGGAACGCTGCGGCGCATTGGCCACACGCCGTCTCGCCGCCCACGCTGATTGAGATCGGCTGAGGCGTCCCGCCGTGACGCAGACGAAGCCGCCTAGTTCCGAGACCAATGCGGAAGGGGCATATCTCTGCCTGCAAGGCGTGAGTAAGGTCTATGCCACGCATGACGGTCCGGTACGAGCCCTCGAGCAAGTCTCGGTCGGGGCGCGGCGCGGCGAATTTCTCTCGGTGCTCGGACCGAGCGGCTGCGGCAAGAGCACTCTGCTCATGATCGCGGCCGGACTGCTGCGGCCCTCGAACGGTGCCGTCAGTATTGACGGTGCAGTCGTTACCCGCCCACGCACCGATATCGGGATCGTGTTCCAGAGTCCGGTGCTGCTAGAATGGCGAACGGCGCTCGGCAACGTGATGCTGCAGGCTGAGGCGAAAAAGCTCGAACGCACGGCCGCCAAACGGCGCGCGCGCGACCTGCTGGGTGCCGTGGGCCTGAGCGGCTTCGAGGACAAATACCCACATGAACTCTCCGGCGGTATGCGCCAGCGCGTTTCGTTGTGCCGCGCGCTCATCCACGATCCCAACCAGCTCTTGATGGACGAGCCGTTCGGCGCGCTCGATGCGCTCACTCGCGACCAATTGGTTCTCGACCTCCAGCAGATCTGGAACCAGCGGCGCATGACGGTTCTGTTCGTTACTCATAGCGTGCCGGAAGCGGTGTTTCTCTCCGATCGCATTATGGTCATGACGCCACGACCGGGAAGGCTCGATCGCATGATCGATATCGAGCTGCCGCGGCCACGCACGCTCGCCATGCGCGAGACGCCGGAGTTTGCGGCTTATATTCGCGAGATTCTCGACCTGTTCCTGGCCCGCGGCGTTCTGCGCGAGCACTGAGGTCTCAGATGGCCGAAGCCGAACGCTCATTGCCTCGATCGCCTGCTGTCGGCGTCGCGGAGCCGGAGGCAAGCACGGAACGCAGCCGCGCGCGGCGCGAGTGGCGCGTGCGAATCCGAAACGTGCTCTATCCCGTCGGAGTCGTGCTTGGCGTGCTCGTCATCTGGGAGGCGGGCACGCGCATGCTCGCAGTCCCGGCCTTTCTCTTGCCGCCGCCCAGCGCCATTGCCGTCTCCTTCATCGCCAATGCACCCCTTCTCCTGTTTCATGGTTGGATAACGACGGCAGAGATTTTGCTCGGATTCGCGCTCAGCATCGTGGTCGGGATTCCGCTCGCGCTGGCGATCTTCCTGTCGCCGACGTTCTCTCGCTCGGTCCTGCCGCTCCTGGTCTCGTCGCAGGCGATGCCGAAAGTAGCGGTGGCCCCGTTGTTCCTGGTCTGGTTCGGTTTCGGGCTGCTGCCCAAAGTCCTTATCGCGTTCTTGATCGCCTTCTTTCCGGTGGTCATCAGTACCGCGGTCGGACTTGCGTCGATCGAACCGGAGAAGATCTATTTGGCTCGCTCCATGGGCTTTGGCGCCACCGCCACCTTCTTCAAGTTCCGCCTCCCCAATGCCCTGCCTGCGATATTCGGCGGGCTGAAGATATCAATCACGCTGGCGGTGGTCGGGGCAGTGGTAGGTGAATTCGTCGGCGGTGACGTCGGCCTCGGTTATCTCCTCATGGTGGCGAACGGCAGCATGGATACCAGGCTGCTGTTCGCCGGCATCGTGGCGCTCACCGTCTTGGGTGTGGTCTTGTTCCTATTGGTCGAGCTCGCCGAGCGCCTCGCCATCCCGCGACACATCATCGCGGGTGACAGAGGAGTCCATGAGACGGCCTAGGGCACATAGCCCGGCGCGTCGGTACATGGCTCGAGGCACAATTTCAGCGCATAGAGTTTTCGCCCGGCGGCTATAGGGGGATGATCCGTCGTTCCATCTCACCCCGATGCCGACTGCCACTTTTCCCACGGCATGCAGACGCGCTCGGCCAAGATGACGAGGCCATAGAGTAGAAATCCAAGTATCGACAAGCTGAACAGCGAGACGAACGACATCGAAGTCCGCAACTCGGTATTGGCGATGATGATCAGGTGGCCGAGCCCTTCGTTGCCGCCGACGAACTCTCCGATGACTGCGCCGATCACGGAGAGGGTGCTTGCAACCTTCAGGCTGCTGAAGAGATACGGCAGCGCATTCGGAAGCCTGACTTTGGAAAATTCCTGCCACCGTCCCGAATGCAGGATGCGGCAGAGATCGAGCAATTCCTCTTCGATCGCCACAAGTCCGGTGACCATATTCACGACGATCGGAAAAAACGAGACCAAGAGCGCCAGCAGAACTTTCGACGTGAGCCCATAGCCGGCCCAAATCAACAGCAACGGCGCAATGGCCACTTTTGGGACGATCTGCAGCACAACGATCTGCGGATAGATCATGTTACGGATGATGCGCGAATAGACGATGACGACCGCCAGAAATACCCCGACCGCCGCGGCGAGCAGGAAACCGACGACCATTTCGTAGAAGGTAATCCACGAGTGATAGAGATAGAGCGGGTAACGCGTCACCGCCTCGATAAAAATCGCCGAAGGCGCGGGAAGGATGAACCCCGGAATATGAAAAATGCGAGTCAGGAGCTCCCATACGGCCAAGGTAGCGATGATCGAGATGGTTGTCGTTCCGATGTCGGTTTTGCTGATCCCCATGGACGATTCTCACTCCCGTTGCAGGATTGTATCGCGGGGAACCCCTGACAAGCTCCAGCGCAAGTCTCAGATATAAAGCAAGCCGATCTTACGGCCGATCATCCGCACGCACTCGGTGAAACGGGGATCGAGCTTGGTCTCCGGCATCCGCGGCCGGGGCAGCCTCACGTCGATGATGTCCGCGATCATTCCCGGTCGAGGGGTCATTACGATGACGCGGTCGGCTAGGAACACGGCCTCGGAAATGCTGTGGGTGACGAGGAGGGTTGTCTTGCGCCGTTGGCTCCAGATGCGAAGCAGTTCGAAGTTCATTTCTTCCCGTGTCATGAGATCGAGCGCACCGAATGGCTCGTCCATCAATAGGAGGGACGGGTCATGGATCAAGGCGCGGCAGATGGCGGCGCGCTGCTGCATGCCTCCCGAAAGCTGAGCGGGATAGTGATGGCGAAAGTCGACCAGGCCGGCCAGCTTCAGGAGATCGAGCGCGCGTTCATGGTTTTCCTGTCGCGGCAGGTGCAACATTTCGATCGGCAGCATCACGTTGTCGAAAATGGTGCGCCACTTGAGCAAGACGGGACGTTGAAACACCATCCCGACGTCGGACAATGGCCCGCTGACGCCGCGACCGCGAACCGTGACCGACCCCGACGAGGGGAATAGGAGGCCAGCGATGATCCTCAGCAGCGTGCTTTTGCCGCAGCCGCTGTGGCCGACGATCGTTACGAATTCCGCATCTGCAACCGCGAACGAGACCTCGGACAGCGCCTGGACCGGGCCATCCTGCGACGGATACACCTTGCTGAGGCTGCGAACCTCGATCGTGCCCCGGTGACCCTCTTCGCCCGAGGACGTTTCCATGACGGATCGTCGTGGGGCTGCCGGAAGCTTAGAACGCGGTCTCCTTGGGAAAGAGCTTCGGCGTGAACTGGTTCGTATAGACGTCGTCCGCCGAGACGCCCTTGATGTTGAAGTATTGCGACACGAAATCGACCGTGCGTCGCATCTTTTCGGCATCGATGTAGCCAATGCCCTCGCGTTTGGCCGTATCGGTCAAGAGATGCTTGATCGCAATGCGAAAGTGCTCTCTCGCCTGATCAGGATCGACGGCTGGATTGTGTTTGACGAAGATCGCCAGCGCCTCCTGCGGGTTCTCGATCGACCAAGCCCAAGCCTTCATGGTCGCTTCGATGAATCGCTTGGCACGATCCGGTTGCTTGGCGATGAGATCATCACGCACCAGCAACCCGTGCGAATAGAGGTCGAGCCCATAATCGGCGTAGGGAAAATCCTTCCAATGTTTGCCGACTTCCTTCGCCTTCGCGGAGAAGGTTGGCCCTTCGGTCAGAAAGAGCACGACCGCGTCCACCTGACCCAGCATCAGACTCGCGGCGCGGGCAGGCGGTGTCATATCGACCCATCGCACCGAATCGGGATCGATTCCGTTAAGCTTCGCAAAGGCCGGAAACATCACTCGGCTTGCGTCACCGACGCTCGAACCGATTCGCTTGCCTTTGAGATCCTGCGGCGTCTTGATGTTGTTTTCTTCCAGCGTTCCGAAGGCATAGAGCGACTTGTCGTGAATGACGCCGGCGACCTTGATCAGCGCGCCTTTGGAGCGTGCGAGGATGAGCGTCGGCGTATCCGAGAATGCAAAGTCGACCGCGCCGGCCGCGTACGACGAGATCGTCGTGGCAGACCCTTCGCCCTTGACAATCGTCACGTCGAAACCGGCGTCCTTCCAGAAGCCCTTGTCGAGAGCGGCGAAGAACGGCGCATGCTTGCCGTAGGGCGTGAAATCCAAGAGAAAGGTTATTTTCTCCGTCGGACGGCCGACCTGCGCCTGCGCGAGACGGAGCGGCACCGGGCCGTCATTCGCAATGATCGAAGGAGACGATGCGTGGCTCGCGCCGCTACCTAGGATTGGGGGCCTTGCGGTCTCTTGCGCAGAACTGGTGGCGGCAGAGCCGCCAATGACGGCGCCCGCAATGAGATGAAGGGCGGCAAGGACGCAGACTCTTCTATGGATGGTGCGCAGACGGCTCATCAGGAATCTCCACGATTGAGATACGGGGTAACGCCACATCACGGACCGCGTCGGGCCCTCGCGACGATATCCTCCGATCGCTGGCAACCCCGGCCGGGAAAACGCGTTGCCTGACGGCGTCCAAGCGAAACAGCCCGGTCAGCCGGTGTCAATGCTGATGTGGCCGATGCGTCGCTGCGGCATCGAAGCGCAGCGCGGGCCACGGCTCGTATGGAATCCTCGGCTCAGCGGGACCGTGCGTGTCGCAGAACCTCGCGCGCATTTTGTCCAAGAATTTTCTCGCGTTGGGCCGGCGGCAATTGCTGAAGCGTCGGCAGCGCGATGGCGCCGTTCGCATCGCCGATCTCGTAGGGAAAGTCGGTGCCGAACATGACGCGATCGGCGCCGACAAGATCGATCAAGAAGCGCAGCGAAGCAGGGCTTGCTACGACCGTGTCGTAGTAGAACTGGGTGAGGTAGTGACTCGGCGGCTTCGTGATGTTGGCCCGACAAGCGGGGTTCGCTTCGTACTTGGGTGCGTGATAGGCAAGGTCGAGGCGCCCGGCGAGATAGGGAAGCGTTCCGCCTCCGTGGGACAACACCAATCGGAGCCCGGGGTGGCGCTCGATCACGCCGGAAAAGATCAGCCGCATGGCTGCGATCGTCACCTCGGTCGGCCACGCGATCACCGTGTTGAGAGTGTACTGGCCGAGCGACTCGCGTGTGATCGCTGTTGTCGCATGCATGAAGACGAGCAGACCCAGCTCCTCCAGCGTGTCCCATACGCTCGCGAACGCCGGCAGGTCGAGCGGCCTGCCCGCCGCCGACGTGGGTATGCAGGCTCCCTGAAAGCCGTGCTCCCCGACCGCCCGGCGGATCTCGTCGGCGGCTTTGTCCGGCTCGCCCAATGGGACGACGGCCATGCCGCCAAGCCGGCCGCCTCCGCGCTTGACCAGATTCGCCGTTTCCCGGTTCATGAGACGAGCAATCTCGACGCCGATGACATGCTCGTGATCGGAGATGGTCCGCGGCGACGGCGAAATCAGCTGCAAGTCGATCCCGCGACGGTGCAGATTTTCGAGCCGCCCATCGAGGTCCCACATCAGCCGATCCATTTCGCCGTAGCCGCGGGTTGCGTAGCTGCCGTCGGCGCGAACCTCATAGGGCATGCCGTAGCTGGGCTTTGCCGCCGTCTCACGGATGAAATCCTCGGAGGCGGCGTGGGCATGAACGTCGACGATCATGTTGTGCCTTGCGAAGGGTCACGCAGTCGTCAGGTGCGGCGACTGCGAAGCAGCGTGAACGCGAAGGAGCGCGGGCGCTATTGATAGATGATCACGCCCATGGGCGTTGGGTTCCATCCGTTGCACGGATTGCGCTCCTGCGGGCAGTTCGAAATCCCGATGAGCAAATCCATCTCCGCCCGTAGATCGTAGTAGTCGCCTGGCACGCTGGTCGGCTCTCGTATCTCCATGGTTCCGTTCCCGTCCACCTCGACGTTCATGAACGGAACGAAGGCATTGGGAATGTCTCGATAATTGAAACCCCACGGACCGAGTGCCATGGCGAGGTTGCCGCGGCAATTCGGGGTGTTCGGGACGCCGTAACGGATGCGATTGACCTCCTCGCTGCACATCGGCCCATACGAATAACTCAACGCGTTGGAATAGTCCGTGATCGTCATCATCGGGCGGCAGCGAATGGAGTAAATCACATTGCCCTTTATGAATTCCCGCCGCTTGTTAATCAGAAGCGAGTTTCCCATGTTGATCGCTTCGCCGAGATCCTGAGCATTGAAGCAAACGAGATCGGGCACCTGCTTGCCTTCGATGTCGACAAAACGCAGCACTTGTCCCTTCTTCATGTGAAAGGCGGCATAGCCGCGCGCAGGAATGATCCATTCCTCGACGATCGTTCCGGACACCGGATGCTTATGCAAAACGTCGCTCTGCGATGGCATGTCATCCCCCCTTTCCTTGCCTTTGCTTCAACTGCGCTGCACAAGCAGCAAAAAAAGACAAGCATGGCGGACATTGAGCGTCAAGGCAGCGGGGTTGAACATGCAGTCGGTCATGCGCCAATCGATCACGAGCTCGTTCGCATTTCGATTGGGGCGCGAGACGCGCGGGTCATTGACCCCCAATGTCATCTGTGAAAACCTCGCAATAATGGCACACGACAAGCCGCGCTCCCGGCGTCAATTCATACGTGACAGCGGCATTGCCACGGGTCTCGCCGCGGTGTCGCTCGCGTGCGGAGCGCGCGCGCAGACCAAGCGGCAGGTTACCGTACGTCTCGATTGGATCTACCAGGGGCCGAATGCCGGCTTCATGGTGGCACAGGAGAAAGGCTTTTACGAACAAGCCGGTCTCAACGTCGAGATCGGCCCCGGCAAGGGATCCGGAAGCACCGCTCAGCTCGTGGCCAGCAAGGCGACGCAGTTCGGCTTCGCCGATGGTTATGTTGTCGGCAATGCCGTTTCGAAGGGCATGAATATCAGGGCAGTCGCCGGACTATATCGCCGGAATCCGACGGCGGTCGTGGTGCTCGCCGACTCCGACATCAAGACGCCGAAGGATCTGGAAGGCAAGACCATCGCCATTGCCGCCGGCTCGACCCAATTCCAGCAGTGGCCCGCCTTCGTCAAGGGCTGCGGGCTCGACGGCAGCAAGATTCGCGTCGCCAATATCGATCCAGCAGGCAGTCCACCCGCGCTGATCACGGGGCAGGTTCCTGCCATCGCCGGCTACGCCTTGGGTCAAGTCCCAAGCGTGGAAATCCGCGGCAACACCAAGGCGCGCATCTTCTGGTATGCCGACTGCGGCGTCACCGCGGTCAGCAACTGCATCGTGGTTCACAACGATCTGATCAAGGAGGAGCCCGAGCTGGTCCGCGCATTCATCAGTGCCAGCCTCAAAGGATTCTTGTACGGACGCCAAAATCTCGACGAGATGATCGCCATCGCCCGGAAATACTCGCCGGCGATCGAGCCGGCCATCGCACGACGTGAGGCTGAAATGTCCTGGCAAAGCTGGATCTCGCCGAACACAGCCGGCAAGCCGTTCGGCTGGATGGCCGAAAAGGACTGGGAGGAAACGGTCGAGGTGCTCAAGCAGTACGGCGGCGTGACCACGCCTCTCGCCGCGCAGCAGCTTTATACCAACGAGTTCGTTCCCACCGGCGTCGAGTTCATCCCGCCGCCGGCCGACGCCGACAAGAAGTAGAATCGACCGCGATCAAAATCCATCGACGATGCAACGCAAGAAGACCGCCTGGGTCTTCTTGCGTCGGTGGGTTGCTGGAACGCGAGCGCGAAAATTTCTATTTCTTCCTGGGAACCACCGCCCAGGCCTCGATCTCTACGAGCATTTCCTTCAGATCGATCCCGACGCCTCTGAGCAGCGTGGCTGGCCTGGGATGTTGCCGGAGATCCGGCTCGAACTCCTCGAAAA
>Ga0209647_1002019_pt1 | contig 16724 bp, 16 predicted proteins | sample GraSoi_2013_60cm_FD_185827 | JGI IMG/M metagenome (GOLD analysis project Ga0209647, IMG submission 185827) | Grasslands soil microbial communities from the Angelo Coastal Reserve, California, USA - Sample 9_17_2013_60cm (SPAdes) (version 2) | ecosystem: Environmental > Terrestrial > Soil >...
GAGCCGCTCGAGTTCCGGCGGGCCGGCCAGGTAGATCGACATGAACGTTGTATCGACTCCGGGGTTCTCGGGACCGCACGTGATGCGGAAGCGCGGCGTCAGCTCAGCATGCCGACGGTCCGTGTCAAGGCGCGCCGTGATCGCGGCCGAGCCCGCGGACGTATTGGCGGCGACCGCTGACCGGCGGGCGTACAGCACGGACGCGGCGCAGATCGCGGCCGAGACGATCGCCACCACTAACGCAGCGACAACCATGACCACCAACAATCCCCGGCGCCCGCCGAAATAAACACTGGCTCTCGGGAGCCGATCTCGTCCGCCTTGCAGGTGTTGGGACGTCCAGACGACTCAGGCCCGCAGATTGCCATACAGCGCGTCGGTGCTTCGCCGGCCTGTTCCTCACCACCGAGGTAGCGATCGCCGGCCAGCCGGAGAAGGAAAAGGCACCCGCCGCCCCCGGTGGCGGTGACATGGACTTCTAGCCAGCCGCACCTCCCTGCAAGGGCGCCACCAACAGCCACATCCGCGTCCAGTTCCTGGCCGAGGCCATCCTGGCTCGCCCTCCTCGGCGGGCCGCAAAGGCTGGGCCATCGCCGCGCCGCTCTCGCCTGGGAGGCGGCATCCGTGCCGCCGCCAGGCTCCTCCCTGCGCTGAGTGCCGCCCGCATGTCACCCACCGAGGCCCTCCGGGCCATGTAACCCGCGCGAAGGCGGCGATCCGCCAGCTCAGCCCAGGCAGCCACTGCGGGCAAACAGGCCGGGCTGTCTTGACGGCGCGCCGAACGTCCAGTTCGGTACCAAAGACGGGGTCGGCGAAAACAATCCGAATGCCACGCAGAACGGCGGGAGTGTGCGCCTCGTGGGTGTCGAAGCAGGATCACTGAGCGTAATGGACTGTTAGGGAGACGAAGGCGCCGGATCGCCGAATACGCGCTGCCCGCCGAGGTCGGACCAGCTGTGGCCAAAGGGCGCAGAGCTACCGGTTCTGCCTATCGCCTGAGCAGCTAATTTAGCTGAGGCCCAGTGTGTAGTGCACCTCGTCCGTGCCCGGAATCGGACCCGTGATGTAGAACCCCTGGCGTTCGAGCAGGCGCCGGGAAGCGATGTTCTGGACACCGGTGACCGCGGTAAGCCGGCGGATTCCCGGCACTGTCGCCGGGCGCCCGACGAAGGCGGCCACGGCGGCGGTGCCGATGCCCTTGCCTCGCGCGGACGGGGCGAGGCTGTAGCCGATCTCGACGCAGCCCTCGCTGTCGGGCGGGCCGTGGGTCCCCAGATCGCCGAGGATCCGTTTATCAGCACGGCGGACGATGAGCCAGACGGTCGGCAGGACGGCGGCCGCGCCAGAGTCGATGTCGCGGATGGCAATGCCCATGGCCTGGGGGATCCGGTCGTGCAGGGAGCCTTCCTCAAACGTGCGCGTGATCGGCCCGCCGTCGAGCACGTCTTGAGCGATGCGGCGAGTGACCGGCTGGAGCGTCACACTTCCGGCATCGATGGACCAGCGGCGCTGCCAGTCAGCGGAGTCTGGAACTGCTGGCTGTGTCATGTTCGCCTTCCTCCCGCCGACATTGCCTGCCTGACGGACCCTAGCCAGCCACAGCCCGTTCCGCGATCCTGGATTCGTTGCCTAGCACGCGGCGCAGAGCACCCATTCTGGCGCGCTTGGGCGGCGGAAGACAGAATCCGGAAAGCCGCGCCTATCGGCGGATACTTGCGCGCTGGCGCCGACCGGCGCTAGTTACAAAGTGTCACCTAAACCGTGTGTGCGCCTCATCGGCGCACACGGCTCAAGCAAGCCCCCATGCGCGGTTTCAAGTGTAGAGAGGTGCTTGTTCTTTGCGTGTGCCGGTTGCCCGGCGCTGTCAGGGTGAGGCACGGTTGCGTGTCCTCACCCTGAGCCTGGCGGAGCGGGGTGGCCGGGCGCGCATGTGGTCGCGGACGCGGGTCATGATGTCGCCGAGGTGGTGCAGGTCGTCGTGGGTCAGGGGGTCGAACAGCAGGCGGCGGATGACCTGGACGTGACCGGGCAGGACGCGGTTGACGAGGGCGCGGCCGTTGCCGGTGATGGTGACCAGGGTGGCGCGTTCGTCGTCGGGGCTGGGGCCGCGGGTGATGAGGCCGGCCTTTTCCAGCAGGCCGGCCTGGTAGGTTAGGCCGCTTCGGCTGTAGACGACGCCGTCGGCCAGCTGCGTCATGGTCAGTGAGCCGTGCGCGTCGGCGAGGCGGGCCAGGAGCTGGAACTGCACGTAGCTGAGGTCGCCTTCGGCACGTAGCTGCTGTTCGACTTGGTACTGGAGCAGGCTGACGGCTTCGGTGAGCACGAAGTAGGCGCCCAGCTGCTGGGGATCGAGCGCCTGGATGCCAGCAATGCCAGCGCCGCCGCCGGTGCCGGGGTCCGGGTCGGGGTCGATCATCCCACCACCGTACCTGTTTCGAATTCCAAGCATTGTGACGAGCATCACCTGCTAAGGGGTATTGCTTCGAAGTCGAAGCAGGTTACAGTCGTCATGTGCTTCAACTTCGAAGCATCGGACCTGAGGAGAGATCATGAAGGCAGTGCGTTACCACTCCTACGGCGACAGCGGTGTCCTGGTCTACGAGGACGCCGACCGCCCGGCGGCGGGTACGGGGCAGGTGGTGGTGAAGGTAGCCAGCGCCGCGTTCAACCCGCTGGACGTCGCGATCCGCGCCGGCTTCGTGCAGCAGGTGTTCCCGGTGGCCCTCCCGCATATCCCGAACTACGACGTGGCCGGTGTCATCACCGAGGCCGGCGAGGGCGTGAACGACTGGAGCGCCGGGGACGCGGTGGTGGCGTTCTTGCCGATGACCGCCCCCGGCGCGGCCGCCGAGTATGTCGCCGCGGCCGCCGGGGCGCTGGCCGCGGCTCCTCGGTCAGTCGACCTGGCCGACGCCGCGGTTGCTGCCCTCGGTGGGCCTGACGGCCTGGCAGTCGCTGTTCGAGCACGCCGGCCTGAAGGCGGGGCAGAGCATCCTGGTCAACGGAGCGGGCGGCGCAGTCGGCGGGTACGCCGTCCAGCTCGCCAGGCAGGCCGGCGCCACCGTGACCGCGACCGCCAGCGCGCGCAGCACCGGCCGCATCCGCTCCTACGGCGCGGACCGGATCATCGACCACACCGCCACCCCGCTCCCGCAGGCGGTGGCCGGGCAGCAGTTCGACGTGGTGCTGAACCTGGTGCGTACCAGCCCGGAAGAGACCGCGCAGCTGGCGGGCCTGACCGCCGACGGCGGCGCCTTCGTCAGCACCACCTTCCCCGACCTCCACGACGCCGGGCGCGGGGTCCGGGTGGTATCCGTCTTCGCGCGCAGCGACGCCGCCCAGCTCGCCGAACTGGTCGCCCGCGTCGACGCCGGAGAGCTGCACATCGACGTCGCCCAGCGGCGGCCGCTGACCGGCCTGGCCGCCGTCCACGACCAGGCCGTCGCCGGGCGGCTGCCCGGCAAGACCATCCTGACCCCTGAACCCTAGGAGGATGAGACATGAGCAAGCAGCACCGAGACGCCATTGACGCGGCCCTGCGCGCCGAGCACAAACGCCGCGAGCCACACGCCATAACGACCAGATCTGGATCGCCCGAGTATTGCCTGGCAGTGAGTCGACGTCCGTACAGAACGGCGGATCCGGCGCGCTCGCGTCGGCAACCGCTGGTTGCGTTCCGTCATGTCGCGGTTGTCTCGTGCGCGGTCGTTCCCGGCGTCCTTGCGGGGAGATCCGGCGGAGGCCGACACCGCGTCAAGGGGCTTCGCTGATCGAACCGGCCCCCGACGATGTTCCGGCACACTCGGTCATATGTCGCATTCACTCAGGACCAGCAATCGGGACGCCACTGCCCGGCGCGGTCCCTGCGCGAGGCGAAGGCGCGGCACGACAGCTACATCGGCGTGGAACATCTCGCGCTCGCCCTCGTCGCCATGAACGATGGGATGGTGCCGCCCATCCTGTCGGCGCTCGGCACGTCGTAGGCAACCCTGCGTGCCGCCATCCTCGATCCCTACCGGCAGGCCAGCTGATCCCGCTGGCGACGGGCTCTGCCGGCCACGGGCGTCTCGCACGCAGATCATCTGTTCGGCGCGCCACGGGCGTGAACGTCGGTCGACCTGGCACGGCGCCAGAACGGCGGGACTGCGCGCGTAGGGGGAGGGGCCATGTCGTGGCGGAACGTCATCAGTGTCAGCGACAATCAGCTGCGAGTCACCTCTGACGCGATCGCGATGTATTAGATCGATGCTGCCGATTACGAGCGGATGCGCAGCCGACTGGTTAGTTGCGGCGCGGCGATCAGATGCACCAGTTTCTGAGCCCTGACGGTGCGTCATCTTTCGACCCTCACAGGGAACTGCCCTGCGGTTGCGGGTCTGTGGGGCACTTCCTGGCTGCTGGCTCCCCTCTCTGGGACCATGGGCCCTGCAACTGACGACCTACCGCGGACGGCCCTGCCGCCCGATCATGGATACGGGGAACTCATGGCCGCCGCCGGAGCGGTGGCCCAAGGGGAAGGAGCAGGCAAATGCCTGGAATCGTTGTGGGCGTAGATGGCTCACCTAACTCCGAGCGCGCACTTGACTGGGGGGTGAGACAGGCAGCGGCTCTGCATGCCCCGCTCACCGTCGTAGCAGTGCACGAGGTGCCGAAGAGCTACTGGGGCGGCATCCCAGTGATCGGTCCGGCGGACAGGCCCCTGCTAGAAAAACTGCGCCAGGCCGCTGAGGAGATGACGCAAAAGGCAGTCGGCCGGCTGGGCGATGCCAGGCCAGCCTCGGTGAATGTCCACGCCGTGAACGGCTTTGTGGTCAAGGAACTGGTCGATGCTTCGCAAGATGCCGACCTGGTAGTGGTCGGCGCGCGCGGCGGCGGCGGTTTTGCCCGGCTGCTGATGGGCTCGGTGAGCCACGAGGTCGTCCAGCACTCGGCATGCCCAGTCGTGATCGTCCCGCACGAGAGGTGAACAGGTCCCGCAGTCGGCATCGCTTCCCGGGATGCCAGGGCAGTATTGGCGGGTCACCGGGCCGACCGGCGCTCGCTGGTTCGCGGAAATAGGCAAGCGCATACCGCCCGGCAGGCGCACGAAACGTTCTCATCTCGGCTCCTGGGTGGGTGATCGAAGATAGCCGTGCCCTTCGGGCTCACATGGCCGGAAACGGTCAGCTATCTCGGCGCACGGATTGCACACACAGATCACCCTGTTCGGCGCGAGGTTGGCCGAGTCCCCAACAGACTGCGCCCGGCGCGCATAGGCGGTGCTGCCGGTATCCCAGGCCACCAGGTACCACCGCCGCCGCGGACGCGGCCTCTCGAAAATGCGTTGCAACGCCGCGAATGCTGAGCGAGTGTCGTGTCCGTGGCCGCCCAGGCGAAGCTCAGCTCGCGGCAGCGGGAGTTCCTTCTCGGCCGGGGTTACCTGGTGGTGCGGTCCCTGCTGGACCAGGCCGTTCTCGCGCGGATCAGGGACCGGCTGGATGGCCTGGTGCGGGTCACGGTGGCGGCGTGGGCGAATGATCCGAGCCTGGACACCACCGAAGCATGCGTGGTCGCCGAGTTCGATCCGGCCGACCCTGGCTTTCCCCCCTGTCATCAGCATCCCCTGCTCGCCGACGCGGCGAGTCTCGTGCTGGGAGATCCCTGGCATGTGCGGAGTCTCGACCTGCGGGCGCCTATCCCCGGGGCGGGCGAGCAGGGCCTGCACCCGGATTACGCCGAACGCCGGACCGAAGGGCCGTGGCAGACGCTGTCGGCCTTGAGGGTTCCTCCATCGAGGTGATCGAAACCAGGCAGTTCAGTACGCCGAGTTCCTCGAGCTGGGTATCCCGTTCTGCCTGCAGGTTGGCCACACCGGGCCGCTGTGCCCGTCCGAGCCCGGCCGGCCGATCCCCTATCTGGACACCGTTGCGCTGGAGTTCCCCGGGCTGGTGCCAAGAGCCTTATAAGGGACGCGTCTTCAGGTTGCGTGTGGTGCGCTGGTGGCGTCGTGGGCTTGCGTGGGTGCGGTGATGGTAGTGGCTGGTCCGGCGGCGGTGTGGGCCGACGCTGCCGCTTTCTCGGGGAGGTAGCGGGCGAGGCGCTTTATGTTGAGCAGGTGCGTGTAGGTGACGTTGTCAGTGGTGGAGGTGCCGCCGTAGGTGCCGCAGCCAAGTGTGGTGGAGGGTATCAGGCCCGTGGTCATGCCCATGATCCCCTGTGTGCATGGCGAGTTGACCAGGATTCGGCTCGCGGGGATCTGCTCGGCGAAGCGGCTGATGGTGGGCTCGTCGCTAGTGTGGATCGAGGCGGTGTGGCCGGCGCCTGCGATCGCAAGCAGCCTCTTGCAAGCGATAATGCCGGCCTCTTCGTCGGCGACTCGGAAGAGGCTCAGCAGGGGCGCGAGCTTTTCGTGGGCGTAGGGATTATCCGGGCCGATATCACTCGAAGGGACGATCACGAGCTCGATCGCGAACGTTCGCTTGATCCCTCCGAGCTGGGCGACGAATGATGCGGGCTGGCCGACAATGTCCCCTCGGATCCGGTTCGTTGCGGGGTTGATGAGGTGTGCGCTGAGGGCTGCGGCTTCTTCCAGTGAGAGGACGGCGGCGCCTTGACGCTCTGCCTCGGCGACGAACGCGTCGTAGATCGCGTCGACGACGACTAGGTTGTTTTCAGAGCCGCAGATCACGCCATTGTCGAAGGTCTTGCTGGGAAGGATCTTCCCCAGGGTGGAGGGAGGGTCGGCATCGGCGCAGACGAGCGTGGGGGCGTTGCCAGGACCGACCCCGATCGCTGGCGTGCCGGAGCTGTAGGCCACTTTGACCATTTTTTGGCCGCCGGTCGCGAGCACCAGCGCGACGTTTGGGTGCTCCATGAACTGAACCGTCTTCGTTCGGCTCGCGCGCGAGCGGACACACTGGATGAGGTCCGCTGGTGCACCATGAGCCTCGAGCGCGCCGCGGAGGAGTTCCTCTACACACAGCGAGACGTTCCGTGCCCTATGGTGCGGGCTCAGCACGAGCGCATTCCGGCTCTTTACGCAGATCAGCGCCTTGAAGACGAAGGTCGAAACCGGATTGGTCACCGGTACCAGTCCAAAGACGACCCCGACCGGGGCAGCGAGCTCTGTCAGCCCAAGACCTGGATCGGTTGCAACGGCCCCTGCAGCGCGGCGGCCCGCGAGAAACGAGTAGGTGCCGAGGCTGAACATGCGAATCTTTGCGATCTTGCTCTCGACGCTGCCGAAACCTGCCTCCTCAACGTTGGCCCGGGCGAGTTCCTCGGCCTGATCCGCGACCGCGGTCGCCATCGACCGCAGCAGCTCGTCGATCATGTCCTCGCCCCAACCCAGAAACGAGCCCTGCGCAGCAGCCGCGCGGGCGACGGTGCCGTCGACATCCGAGTCGCGTTCCGCGTAGGACTCCTGCACCAGAGTGGGGACGGCCAGCCGATTCGTCAGCCGCCGTAGCCTGAGCGCCGCCGCTCTACCCATCGCTGAATAGAGGGCGATGGCGAGCACCGGATGTGTCCGCGTGAACTCGTCGAGGACAGTCGCATCGATCCGGCGTGCACGCACATCGGTGTATGCGTATGCGCTCGCCGAGCGCGGTAGTCCATCGAGGAGCGCGAGCTCGCCCAGCAGCTCACCTGCCTCGACGTACGCGAGCGCGGTCTCATCGTCGATCCCGGAGTCACTAGGGAGTTCGCTGCGGTCGACATCGATGCGAACTACGCCTGAGTCGATCACGAAGCAGCAGTCGCCGATCGTGCCGGCCTCGAAGATGCAGCTCCCCGCAGAGAATTCGACCGCGACGGCGCGCTGGGTGAGAACTGCCGCGTCATCGGTCGTAAGGCGGTCGAACGGCGGCGGCAGGCTTGTCAGTGGCGCCTGCGGTATCCCAGCGCCGCGCTCCCGCTCGGACACATGAAAACCATACCGTGGACCGGGCGGCCATGCGCGTATCCAACGTGCGTGTCGCCCAGGCCAGTGTCATCACCAGCGCGCAGACCGTCCCGTTCGGCGCGGCGCGAGGACGTCGCCGGCGGATACATCGAGACGTGCCGATCGGCGGCTAGGTGTGTGGCTTGCGGTCAAGGTCCGGCCACCGCGCGTGACCACTGGCAGTGCACAGGCTCACGAACATCGGCGCCGAATCGTCTACGGCGTTGGGTGGCGCCTAGTGATCGACGCAAGCGCCCGGCTCTGTTGTCGGTTCGACCGCGTGTGCGCTCCGCTAGCAGGGCTAGGCCAGGGAACGGGACCTGTCTTGACCAGGCAGCCGCTTACTCCAAGGCGGCCGATGAGTTCGTTGGCCTGTAACTGGTCACGTGCCGGATACCCGGTCGGCGTGATCAGGTTACGGCGGGCATCCGGGGCTGGCCCTCGGTGAGCATGCGCAGGGCCTCGAGGAAATGCAGGCCATGCTCGGCGGCTATTTGCAATCGTCGCCCGGACCGTGTGGTGATCATGCCCGGTTGGTTTCAGCTGTCACGGTGGATGAGCGGCACAGCGAGCGTTGCTGCCTCGTGAATCCGCGCCGATCGCCGACTCGGGGCGCGTTCGATGGCTGCCTGGCCGTGGGCGCAGGTCGTCCAGATGATCCAGTTATGGTCCCACCCTGGGCCTGGCCCAGCTGCCGGGAGAGATCTGCGCCGCGGTGGCTGCTCCTGCTCGCGTTGGCCGTGCTTCCGGTGGGGGTCAGCGTGGGTAGAGGGTGGCGATCAGGTTGATCCCGCCGGCCCGGCCTTCTTCCGCGTAGGTGGCGTAGGCGTGGGTTTGCAGGGCGTCGGCCAGGCTTGCGGGCACGGCGGGTCGTGTTTCCCCGGTGCCGGCCGGGGCCTGGCCGAGGGCATCCAGCGCGCCGAGGGCCCGGCGACGAGCGGCAGGTCGCCGGCTGCGGCGGCCGTCGTGGCCAGGCTGGCCAGGACCCGCGCTTGCATGGACGCGCCGCCGGCGAGCATCGCCGTCCCCAGTCCTTGCAGGAGCAGGTCTGCTGCGGCCGCGGGGTCACCGGGCCGGTGATGTCTGAGACCGGACGAATGGTGGCTGGCGACCCTCGCCCGTGAGATCGCGATGCCGGTGCCGACACTGTTCACCTGGCTGCGACGCGGCTGGATCACCGGACAACAGGACACCCGCCCGCCCTACCGCTGGATCATCACCGCGAACCAGGCCGAGGTCGCACGCCTCCGGGCCCTTCACCAGCTCCCGGCCGGCTACCACAACCGGCGCCGCTGGCTGGATGAGACACCACCAGACCAAAGCCCGTAAGGAAACGATGAAAAAGGAGGCCGCGACTCATGCCGAAGCCCTACGAAGCTCGTACTGAGGAAACGTCATCTAGACCGGGTTGAGCTCGGGCGAGCAGGGCGGCAGGAAGAACAGCCGGAGCTTGCCGTTGCTGTCGTCGGCGAACTGGCGGACGATCCTGGCGCGGTGCACGCGGCTGTTGCCCGGGACAAGGAACACCGGCCGGGCGGCGCCGGACATGAGCTTGCGGCAGAAGGCGGCGAAGTCCCCGGTGTCCGCGCCGCCGTCCTCCAGGACCTCGATGTGCAGCTGCCCCCGCGCTCACCGCGGAGATCATCGTGACTGAGCGTCGGGCGCCGCTGCCGGTGACCAAGGGCGCCTGGCCGACGGGCGCCCAGGCGGCGCCGGCGTGATAGTCGGTGCGGACCGAAGCCTCATCGGAGGAGAAGATCACGCCGCCCGCGGCTCTGGCCGTGGCCTGGATCGGCGGGAAGGTCTTCTTCCATTCCCGGACCTTCTCCGGGTCCTGCTCGGCGCCGCTGACCGGCGACGTTACGGGCTGCCCTGGCGCTGCACGTGGCGGTCACCTGGTCGCGTGCCGCCCTGGCCAGCTCAGTGGAAGTCTCGTGAAGGCCTGGTCATCGGCGTGGGCTCTGGGATCATCGGCCATGGAGGCCCGGCTCGGCGGGCTCAGGTTGGCCGGCTGGCTGCCGACCGTGCCGGGCTGAAATGAGCGGGCCGGCGCCGGTGAGTGCCAGGGCGGCGGTGAGGGCGATCAGGACCGCGGTCATCGGCGCCAGCGCGCCGCTGCTCGCAGCGGACAGGTAGATGGTGCCCGCGATCGCGGTGCCGGCGATGATCGGGAGCTGGTTGATCGTGGCGAGCACGCCGCTGAACGCGTCGGTCAGCGCGGCCGGGACGCCTGAGGCGGTGCGGTGGACGATCGTGTCGAAGCCGGTGCCGTGCGCGGCGCCCGCGATGACGAGCAGCACGGTCGCCTGCCAGGGCCACCCGCCGCCGCGGGTCAGCCATGCGAGCAGGCCGGTCACCGCGGCGAACACGGCGAACGCGGCCTGCGGGAGCCGCGGCTGCCATCGGGACGGAACCCTGGTCCAGGTGACCGACGCGGTGGCGAACCCGGCCGCGTAGCCGGCGAAGGTGAGCCCGGAGCCGAGCGGGCTGTCGTGCAGGGCGTCTTGCAGGTACACCGCGGTCGTGAACAGCAGTCCGCCGTAGCTGGCATGCAGGGTGAAGATGCCGGCCAGGCCGCGGCGGATACCCGGCAGGGCCAGCAGCGCCGGGTCGATCAGCGGCTCGCGGCCGTCGCGAGGGCGCGCTCGTGCCGGGCGAACACCGCCAGGGCCGCGACTCCCGCCGCCGCCACCGGCCAGGACCAGGCCGGCCAGCCCGCGCTCGCGCCGAACGTCAGCGGGACGACCAGCGCCAGGATCGCGGCGCCGAGCCACCCCGCGCCGGCCAGGTCGAGCCGCTCGCGGCCGGCCTCGCCTTTGCCGCCGACCGGCAGCCGCCCGGCGAAGGCGAGGACCGCGAGGCCGGCCGGCACGTTCACCAGGAAGACCGGCCGCCATCCCGTGCCCAGCAGGTTTGCGCTGACCAGGACGCCGCCGAGCACCTGCCCGGCGGCGACGCCGACGGCGAGGACCATCCCGTACAGCGACAGGGCGCGCCGCCGGCGCTCGCCGTCGAGGGTGACCTGCAGCAGGGACAGCACCTGCGGGACCAGGAGGGCGGCGCCCAGCCCCTGGGCGGCGCGGGCCGCCACCAGCATGACCGGGCTCACCGCCAGCCCGCAGGCCAGCGAGCTCACCGTGAAGATCGCGATGCCGTAGCCGAACAGGCGCCCGAACCCGTACCGTCCGCCCAGCCGCGCGCCGGTGACCACGGCGACCGCGTACACCAGCAGGTAGGAGTAGATCGCGAGCTGGAGCGCGGCGCCCGACAGGTGCAGGTCGCGCTGGATCGCCGGGCCCGCCACGTTGACGATCGCCGCGTCGAGAGAGGCCATGCCCTGGCCGGTGAGCACCGCCGTGGCCAGCGCCCAGGGGGCGAGCGCGCGACGGCGCTGCACGGCCGGCGGGCGCTCACGGGGCGGCGCGGGGAACCGGAGTTGGCTGGCCATCGTCTCACCCTCCAGTCTCGTCAGTAGTGTTTCTATAATAGTTACTGAAGACTGGAGGCGGCAAGTAGTATTCGCGGGAAAGGAACTGACGTGGAGGCAGGCATGGATCGCGCCGACCGTGACCTCGACCTCGCGGTCAAGCTGGTCAACACCTACTGGGTGCTGGCCAGCCCGCCCGACCGGCTGACCGACGTGGGCGCCTACCAGCAGATCCTGCGCGACGCCGACGAGGACGCGCTGGCCGGGCAGCTGGGTCCGGGCGACCTGGCCGAGCTACGCGCGCTCCGCGACGGGATCAAGCCGGTCTTCGCGGCCGAGTCCGCCGCAGCGGCGGTGGCCGTCCTGGACCCGCTCCTGCGCGACGCCGCCATCCCCGCCCGGCTCACCGCCGAGGACGGCGCCGTCCGCTGGGACTGGGGCGCCGGACAGCGGGGCATGCACGCACTGCGCGCCCGGCTGCTCACCGTCTTGTCGGCGCAGCTGATCCGGCACGGCACCGTGCGGACCGGCGTGTGCCAGGCCGACCCGTGCACCTGTGTCTACGTGGACCGCAGCCGCGCCCGCACCCGCCGCTACTGCTGCGACCAGTGCAACGACCGGGCCGCGGCCAGCGCCTACAGCCGCCGCGTGAGCCCTGACCCGCTAACCAGGTGATTGACCCGCCCCAGGAGATCCGGGCACGGGATCACGGGTACGGGTCATCTCGGCGAGCGTTCTTCCTGACCCTCCCGTCACGCAGCGTGATGCCGTCGATCGGCTGCCGCCGGGAGTTCACGCCGCGCGCTCCGGGTGGGTCACCGTACTCGGCGATGTCGGTGCTGGGTTGCCGGTGACGACGGGGCGATCGCTGGGTTCGAGGCGGCCTGGGCGCTGACCATCCAGAACTTCCGCCGCGGAAGCGTGAGCCGCTGCCCCCCGAGGAGGTCAGCGACTTCGCCCGCTCGGAAGAGTTCTGCTCCCGCCGGCATGACGGCGGCCAGATGGTCACCGGCGAGCCGAAAGCCGTCGCCGCGCGACTCCTGGACATGCGGCAGCGCGCCCGGCCCGCTGGAGTTAGGCATTTCTACTCAGGCCCGGGCCGACGCCCTCGGGTAGCGTCTCGGCATGAACGGCAGATTTCAGCCCGGCAACCATCTGCACGTATGGCGCCCGCCCGACTACTACCATCACGGCATCTACGTCAGCGACGACCGGGTCATCCAGCTCGGCAGCGGCGTCACACTCCGGAACAAGCGCGGCACGGCCATTAATGCGGTCTCGCTCGCGGACTTCGAGAACGGCGGGACAGCCGAGGCCGTCCGCCACGGATACAGCAGCTGGTTCACCGGCTGGCACCCGCCGGCCGACGAGCCATGGAAGACCGTCGAACGCGCCGAATTCCTGCTGAAGCTGCAGCCGAAGCTGAGATACAACCTGATCGGCCACAACTGCGAGATCATCGCCAACATGTGCGTCAGCGGCGCCTGGACCGAGAGCTACCAGGTCAGGAGGTTCTTCGGTGTGCGGGCCATCGGAGCTGCCGTGTTCCTCTTCTGGCTCGCGGGCCGCTCGCGCGCGAAGCTGCCGCTCCCTGAGTGGGCGATCCGGGCGGGAATCGCATGGGTGCTCTCCGGCATCGGCACAATCATGATGTACAACCACCAGATCAAGCAGTTCTGGGCCGAGATCCGCGATGACTGGTTCGCCAACGAGCGCATCCTGGCCGACGACCCCCGCAGCGGGCTGACCAGCTGAGCCGCAGCCGGCGGCCCGCGGCCTGGCCGTGCAGATCGGCGGTTAACGGACCAGCGTGCGCTCACGGTAGGTGACTGCCCGAGCAGTGCGGAGTGACGTTAAGGCTGTGGGCTATAGCGTGACGTGCCCGGCCAGCGCTGGGACAATTATTGGATGAGTCCGCGAAGCCGTGGCCGCCCGCCCGACCGTCGCCGCCGGCAGCAGGCCGGGGGGGCCGGGGCCCGCCGGGGCCGACCGCACCTGTTTGCGGTGCCGGCGTCTGAGGTGACCCCCGGGTACGCGGAGAAGATGAGCCTGAGCCGGGCGACCGCCGTTCTTGGGCGGTTCCCCCGGCGCACGGGATTTACCAGGAGCTCGATCTCCAACTGCTGGGCCCCGGACCGCCAGGACCGCTCTCATCTGAGGGTCGTGCCGGTGCCGTGCGATCGACACCGCAGTTCATGCCGTCGGCCGGTTCAGGATGCCTGGTTGGCAGCGGTGACCCGGACAGGCTGGGCACCGACCGGGCCAGACGACGTGTTCGCCTGCCTGATCCACGCGGCGAGCGTGCGGCACGCCCGGACTGCTCCCAGCGGCCGGATACCAGGAGCCGTAGACTGTTCCCCGTGACGGCGGCTCGCGACTATGACGACCTGCACCACCTGGTGGACCGGCTCAACCCGCGCCAGGCGGACCGGCTGCGCGTGCTCGTCGCCTCCGACCCCGAACTCGCCCCGGCCGCCGAGCCAGAAGGCCAGGGCGCCGCAAGGCGGCACCTGTCGATCACCGGGATCTGGGAATCCGGCCGTGGCGATCTCGCTGAGCGGCATGACGAGACCCTCTTGCTCGACACCGGTCCTGTCGTCGCGGCGATCGACCGCTCCGACAACCAGCACGACCGCTGCGCCGCCCTGCTGGAATCTGCCGAAGGCCCGCTGCTGATCCCCACCACGGTCATCGTCGAGGTGTGCTGGCTGGTGGACTCGGCGCTGTCCGCGCAGAGCGCCTGACTCCCGACTTCGGAGCGTGATCTGTCTCCCGGGGCAGCCGCGCCCGTACCCGCCGATCGGGGTGGGTCGGACGTGGCTGGTCCGGTCGACGTCTGCGCTCCCGATCGGGCAGTCTGTGCGGGTGGGAAGGTCGCGGTAAACGGCCGGGTCTTCCTTGGCCTGCAGTTCGCACGCACAGCGTCATCCGGTCGCAAGGGAGGAAGCGTTGGCCGTGGCTGGCACAACGGACCTCGCGAGGTTGCTGGTAGCGATCGCGAACCTCGACCACAAGGCCGCTGTGGACCTGCTCAACGCGACACCGTCGTTAGCGACGGCCGGGCTGGCGCGACGCGAGGAGTTCTTCCTCGCCGAGCGTCTCGCGCAGGTCTACGAAGGCGACACCGCGTTGCATGCTGCGGGGTTCAGTTACGACCCCGAGATGGCGCGAGACCTGCTCAGACGCGGCGCCAGCATCCGGGCCAGAAACCGGCGGGGCGCCGAACCGCTACACGCGGCGGTGATCGGCGTCCCCGGGTCGCCAAGCTGGAACCCGGCACGCCAGCGGGATGTCATTGTCTATCTCATCGGCGCGGGCGCTGATCCCAACGCGGCCGCCGCCGGCGGTGTGACACCACTGCATCGAGCTGTCCGAAACCGGTGTTCGGCTGCTGTCGAGGCGCTCCTGCGCGCCGGTGCCGATCCTGGCCTCCCAAACGACCGCGGCTCGACCGCGTCCGACCTCGCTCACTGGACAACCGGGCGCGGTGGCACGGGCTCGGCAGCGGCCAAGGCCGAACAACGAATCATTATCGAACTGCTCGAGCTCAACACCGCGTGAGCCACGATCTCGACCGCACGCGTTCCGGTCGAACTCCTACGTGCTCCCGGGCTGCCAGAAGGCCGCGCTCTTGCGCCAGATCTGCCGACCCTTTTCCCCGCACGGGCCCGAGACACTGCTTGGCATGGTCAGCACGTCACGCTCTGTCATTGCCACTGCCTACCGCTGGACACGCGATATCCGCCGTTCTTCGCGGCGATCTTGAGGTTGGCCTGACCGTCCAGGCTGCGTCGTAACTGGAACTTCTGCGCGCTCACTTCCGGCGTAGACACCGCTACCCGGTCTCCGCCGAGTTGATGCCGTCCCGCGCTTGAACAGCCAGGGCAGGCCTTCGGATTGGTGATAGGACTCCAGCGGCCCGGCATACAGCACCGGGCCAGGAGGGCCAGGGGTGAAAAGACGATTGGCCCGGGCTCCCACGTGCTGGCAATGACCGGCCAGAAACTGCGGTGGGTGAGCCGCAGGGTGCCGGTGAAGCTCTGCCCCAGCTTCCCCGTCACGAGGAGCGCCGCCACGGCACTGCTCGCTGTGAATGGCTGCAGTCCTTCCGGCGCGGGACAGTATCCGATGCCGACCACCGGGTGACGCCGCGTTATTGCGCGTAGCGGCACAGGGCGTGTGGGTGCCAGTGCTGGGCTGGTCCCGGACGATGTCTACGGCTTGCCGTTGGGTGAGCCGGGAGCCGGCGGCTAGCCAGGATCATGCTGGCTGACTTCGACCCAGCAGTCACCGCGATGGCTGCGCAGCCGTTCCGGCTCATTGGCCTGGATGGCTCGCGCGTGCGTCGTCATGTGCCCGGCGTCTTGCTGGCCGACGCCGATGGCGGCGTGACTGTCGTCGACGTTAAAGCACCGGGCAGGCGCTCGACCCTAAGCCGAAGTTACGTGATCCGATGGTCGCAGATACAGGCGTTGAACTGGGCAAACGATGAGCGGGACGAGTCGGCGTTCTGGCTACATGCCGCTTTCCGGCGCGGCATCCAGGCCGTCCGTGATGATCAGCTTTGATACCACACGATGGTTGTCACTGGATTCTTCTGGCTACATTTTGTATGGCTCAACACCGTGTTTCCGCAGCTCATACCAGCTCATACGCCCTTTTCAAGCGACACGCCGACGTAACTTGGGCCTAAGGTGCGGGCAGTCATGGAGTGGACCGGAGAGGTGGCCGCGCTCCGGGCCTGGGCGTTCGAGGAGTGGTACGGGGAACCGCCCCGGCTGCTCGAGAACGTGTCCTTCCTGGCTGGCTATCGGCGGCGGGGACTCGGTTCCGCGGCGAGGCGGCGGGGGATCACGACTGAGATGTTGAGGCCGCCGGCGGGCTGGCTGCGGGCCGTTACGGTCGCGCGGTGGGCGGTGACGACGGAGCGGGCGATGGACAGGCCGAGGCCGACGCCGTCGCGGATGCCCGTGCGTGCCTGTATTCGCCGGAACGGCTCGAACAGCGAGGGCACGGCGTCGTCCGGGATGAACGGCCCGCTGTTGGCGATCTCGAGGTAGACGGCCGCGTCCCGGGTGCCCGTGCGGAGCCTGATCCAGCCGCCGGGCTCGTTGTGCCGGACCGCGTTGTCGACCAGGTTCCAGATCATCCGCTCCAGCAGCTGCGGGTCCCCGGTCGTCTCGGCCGGGTCCAGCTTCGCGACCACCCGAAGGTCCAGGCGGTCGATGTCCGCCGCGGCGGCGTCGATCGCGTCCTCGGCCCAGGTGGCCAGGTCGGTGAACTCGCTGCTGATCGCGCCCTGGTCGCTGACGGCCAGGGTGAGCAGCGCCTCGACCATCTTCTCGGCCTGGTCGATCGAGCGCCGCACGCGCACGG
>Ga0209647_1002020_pt1 | contig 16710 bp, 12 predicted proteins | sample GraSoi_2013_60cm_FD_185827 | JGI IMG/M metagenome (GOLD analysis project Ga0209647, IMG submission 185827) | Grasslands soil microbial communities from the Angelo Coastal Reserve, California, USA - Sample 9_17_2013_60cm (SPAdes) (version 2) | ecosystem: Environmental > Terrestrial > Soil >...
TTCGATCATGTAGGCCTCTGAGGCGGAGAACACAAACTTACCGTTGGTGATGTCAACCTGCCCGCCACCGAAATTCACTGCGTAAACGCCGCGCTTCACCGAGCGAATGATGTCTTCCGGAGAATCATCTCCGGCCAGCATGTAAGTGTTGGTCATGCGAGGCATGGGAATGTGCTCATAGCTTTCACGGCGGCCGTTGCCCGTGTCAGGCATGCCCATCAGCTTGGCGGATAGCTTATCGCTGAGATAGCCCTTAAGAATTCCCTTTTCTATCAGCACCGTGTTCTGCGTGGGTGAGCCTTCATCATCAACGTTAATGGATCCGCGACGGGAAGGCAGGGTGCCGTTGTCCACCACGGTGCATTTGTCAGAAGCCACGCGCTTGCCCAGCATTCCGCTGAAGGCGGAGGTGCCTTTGCGGTTAAAGTCGGCTTCCAACCCATGGCCAATGGCTTCATGCAGTAGGATTCCCGGCCAGCCTGGTCCCAGCACCACTTCCATCTCTCCAGCCGGCGCTTCACGAGCGTCAAGTTGGATGATGGCCTGGCGCGCGGCATCATGGGCAAAGTGTTCAGGAGTCTTTTCGGCGAGGAAGTGCTCAATGCCAACTCGTCCACCACCACCCGCAGCGCCTTTGGCGGAGTTCTCACCAGACTTGGCAATGCAATGCAGGCTGAAGCGCGCCATGGGCTGCACGTCGGTGGCAAATGTGCCGTCTGAGCCGATCACCAGGATCTGGCGCATCTCATCAAAATACCCGGCGCGGACTTGCACAATCCGCGGATCATAGGCGCGTGCAGCGCGATCGGCACGCATCACCAGGTCCAGTTTGGCGGCGATGTCAGCGTCTGCAGAGGGCGAGGCAACGGGATAAAGCTGATGAACGGCGTTCTCTTTGAATCCTTCGATCGGGCTTTTCGCCGGACCACGAGCGATCAGCGCCGCGGTGCGGGCGGCGCGCAAAATCTTTTCCGGGGCCAGATCGTCGGTGTAGGCATAGCCGGTGCGCTCGCCCGACAAAACACGCACGCCGCATCCGGCGGAAATCCCCTGCGAAGCAGATTTTACAATCGATTCATCCACGCTGATTGAGGTCGACGTCAGGTATTCAAAATAGAGATCAGCGTAGTCGCCGCCGGCGGAAAGGGCTTCACCCAGATAGCGCTGAAGATCGTTAGGTGTAAGGCCAAACTTCTGAAAAAAAAGGTTCTGATTTTGCGTCATGTGTGTTCTATTGGATGATCCGCCGAGGGGAAAAGGCGCACTGCGAACTGCAATCCCTATTGTCCCACTTTTCGCACCCGGCCGAACATAAGAGTCCAAATTTCGCCGGGAAATAGGCTATGGCAGCTATTTGCTTTGCCTGTTGGGAGAAATAGTTCGTAATCAGATACTTAACGCCCCGGAACAGACGGTAGTACTATGGGCAGGAAAGAACTGGCAGATGCGACACCTGGATCGTTTCAAAATCCGCAGGGCAATTCAGCGCGTGCTGAGCTGGATCAGGCGAGCGTCGCGTAAAGAGCCAGACCAGCCCCAAGACCCGTACGCCTATGTGATGGCGCCCAAAAAGCCCAGACCTTCAAATCGCAGCGCCGCCGCGGTGGCCGAGCTGCCAGAAGACTAAATCTCGTCCATCCATCCAAGCTGAGGGGTTAGTCACCACAAGCAGGCAGAAGGTCCATCTCCGGCTGCGGGGACACAAAAGGCTGCGCCGGGGCATGGCCGCTCAGCAGTTCCTCAAAGAACCGCTCCACGCTGGCGAGAATGGCAGGGCCGGTGTGGGCGTCATAGCAGGCTCGGCGCAGCGCGGTCCCGTTGGGCACACCATGGGTGAACCAGGCTACAAACTGCTTCATCTTGCCCGGAGAGCCGTGCATGGTCTCATCCACCAGCATTTTGAAATAGGTGCGGATCATCTGGTAACGATCTGCGTCGGTCGGCTGGTCGTAGCGGCCGGTTTCGGCATGCTGGCGAATCTGGCGGAAGATCCAGGGATTGGACGCAGCGGTGCGGCCAATCATCACGCCGTCACAGCCGGTCTGCGCCACCATGGCGATGGCGTCTTCCGGAGTGCGGATGTCACCGTTGCCCACCACGGGAATCTTAATGGCGTCTTTCACGGCGGCAATCCATTCCCAGCGCGCGTTGCCGCTGTAGCCCTGCTCGCGCGTGCGGGCGTGTAGCGCCACGCCGTTCAGGCCGCAGTCTTCAGCCATTTTGGCCAGGGGAACGCAGACGATGTTGTCATCGTCCCAGCCCAGGCGGAATTTCACTGTGAAGGGAATCTTCACGGCAGCTCGCACCGCTTCAAAAATCTTGCCGATCACCGGCAGGTCTTTGAGCAGGCCGGAGCCGCCATTGCACTTGACCACGCGTTTGGCCGGACAGCCGAGGTTGAGATCCACCAGATCAAAGCCGGCATCTTCCACGATTTTGGCGGATTCGGCCAGGGTGTAAGGATCGCTGCCGAAGAGCTGCGCTGAGATTGGATGCTCGTCCTCGTAGAACGTGAGATAACGTTTGCGCTTGGATTCACGGGTGCGGAAGAGGCCGTCGGCCGAGGTGAACTCGGTCATCAGCAGGCCACAACCGGAAATTTCTTTGTTCTTGAAAACCGCTGGAGGGTGCTGCCCGGCGCCGTCGGCCATTTGCTCTTGCAGCAGTTCCGCGGCACCGTCGGGCGGGGCCATGACGTCATGCGGACTACGCACAAAACTGGCATTGCGAATGAAGCGGCGGAAGACCGTATCCGTGACGCCCGCCATGGGAGCGAGAATCGTGGCCGGCGAGATGCGCACGTTGCCGATCTGGAGAGACTCCGGCACCCGCGCGCCTTCAGGGGCGAGGGTGGCGTTGGCCGGATTTTCCCAGAATTTCTTCATTGAGCAAAATTCTAACCACAAAGGGCACGAAGGAACACGAAGTAATAGAGCCGAGAAACACCGAAGTTACGAAGGCCTAAAAGGCAAAGCCTCCGCCGCGGCGGAGGCCTCAAAAAAACTTTGGGCCGTTATTTCTTGGCCGCTTCGAGTTTCGCTGCCTCAGCCTTACTGGCATCGGATTTGGCGTACTTGCGGCGGAAGCGCTCGACGCGTCCGGCGGTGTCCACCAGCTTCTGCTTGCCGGTAAAGAACGGATGGCAGTTGGAGCAGATTTCCAGGTTGATAGCGCCTTTGTGGGTGGACCTGGTGGTAAATGTGTTTCCGCATGCGCAGTGCACGCGCACTTCTTCATACTTAGGATGGATCGCTGCCTTCATTGCCTCTGAACCTTTCGCGGTAAAGCCTTATTTTAGCTCAAATTAGCCGGTTTTGGCTAGTTGTGAACCTGGATTTTGATGTTGCCGGGCCAGGAAAGGATTCAGCCGAGCCGTCAACCAACCAGTTGCGCCTCGGTAGTCCTAGAGAGGTACTATTTCGTGCTTGATTCGCTTTCAGTAGTGCGCTAATATTGCATGGCCCTGAGGGGGTAGAAGACGTCTGGGTCTTTGAAAATAAGCAAATAGCAATTGGCAATTAGCCAAACCGAAAAGACTTCTTGTGACCCTCTGCTGATCCGTTCACCTCACAGCCTTGGGTGCCCTTGGGTGACCTTGGGTCGAATTGGGTGTACATAGGGGGAGGTGGCGGGGGGCTGGCGGAGGTACAGACCGGGCGCATACCTGACAGATTAGACCGGGGGGATACCTGACACTGCGAACGATGGCAGGCGGGAGGCGGGAGTTAAAAAGGAGCGCATGCCATGGAAAACGAGCAGTGTGATGGAAGAGAAACTGTGGTTTGTTTTTGAGTATGAACAGGGTCATCGGTCCATGACGGAGCTGTGCCAACGCTATGGTTGCCCAGCCGTACAAGGCGGCTTTTGCGACCCTCTGCCGAAGCTGGGGATCGAGTGGGGATCAATGAGATAGCCCCTTTGTTTGCACTGAGTACAAATGGGGATCGATGGGGAGGAATCGCATAAGTGCTTTAGAAATGGGGATCGCGTGAGGGGGAGGGGGATCCTCCCGTCCGTTCATCCATTCAGCCGTACACTGAAAACTCGGCAGACGGCCACAGAAGAGATTGCCAGAAATGCCAAAATCGCCGGAAATCCCAAACTGAAAGGCAAGATAAGAGAGCATCATGAAACCCGTTGGCTATGGGATGTCGGATTAGATGTGTGAAGCGGTTTTTCCCTTCACGCTGGCGTAAAATCGATTATTTAGGTTTCGTGATAACTCCAGCTCAGGAGCCCTTGCCCTATGATTCGCAACGATATCCTGCAAAAGTTTCCCGATCTCTTTGGCGCCAAGAAGGTAAACGGCCACGACGTCAATGTCCAGGAGGCGATTTCTACGCTCACGCGGGAGTTGCGGCCCGCGATCGCCGCGGCGCTGACGGCACGCCGAGAGCTGCTGGAGTCGCCGGCACCGGTGCGAGAGAAATATGCATGGCCCAAGTGGGAAGAGAAGTTTGAAGACCCGATCAGCGGAAAATCGTGGACGTATCGCCAGATCGTACAAGGGCTGATTGACAACTTTCTGGGACGGGAGAGCGAGTGGCGCTGGCGCCTGAATGACGAAGTGCCGATTCCGAAGGACGCTCATCCGCTGAAGAATCCCGGCCTGGAACTGACGGGGCCGTGGCATCCGCTGGACATGGCCTTTAATGCGCTTAACAGCCCTGCGCCGATGAACATGCCCGACTTTGAAGACGCTTCACCCACTCACTTTCTGCCCGATGGAACACCTACCAATCAGCCGGTGGGAGTCTTTGCCGCGCTGCAGAATGCGAAAGAGATTTTTGCCGGCGGCTGGACCGGCCGTCCATACGAAGTGGTAAAGAAGGGAAAGACGCGCGCCTACAACATCAACAAACCGCCGGCGCAGTGGCCGACACGTTTTGGTCGCCCTCCCGGGCTGCATATCACCTATGACCACGTCATCGTGGACGGGCGGCCCGCGCCCGCGACAATCGTGGTTGCAACTCTGTGGGTGTTCAATAACTACGATTCGCTCAGGAACGCGGGCAGCGGCGTGTATTTCTACATTCCCAAACTGCAAACGCCGAAGGAAGCGCTGATCGTAGAGAAGATTTTGTCGCGGCTGGAAGGGATGATTGGCGTCGCGGCGGGCGCCATCAAGATCAAGATGCTGTATGAAGAGGGCAACGCCGGGCGCACGCTGCCCGCTATCGCGTGGACGCTGCGTCGGCGACTGCTGGGCACCAACGTTGGCCGCTGGGACTACCTGGGCAGCCTGATCGAGATGTGGAAGGACGATCCGCAGGGCGTCTACCCTGACCCGCAATCCATCGGCATGGCCTCACCCAACATGATTGCCTACCAGCGCTACAACGCGCTCATGATGCTGATGGCCGGCATGAAGAATGGCGAACTGGAAAACGCCGCCCCGATCGGCGGCATGGCGGCGGTAATGATTTACCAGGCCGGCGATCCCTACGGCCGCTCGCGCTACAATCCGTTGGCGATACGCGCCATGGTGATTGATAAACTGCGCGAACGCATGCTGGGGCTGATCTTTGTGCCTGACCAGGCTTTGCCCCCCGGCCATGCGCCGACGCTGGACGATATTCTGGCCAAGCGCGTGAAAGGCCATCTTTACGATTGTTACCGGCAGAGCTGGGTGGCGAGTCCGGAACCGGACTACGTGGCCGCGGGCAACGCACCGCTGCGCGCCCAGGTGGAGCAACTGCAGGCAATCATTGACGCACCGAAAGAGACTGCCAAGGTGAAAGAGCAGGCCGTGCCCACAGCCACCAGCGGCTTGAGCGACGCCGAGCGCAGCGTGCTGGAATCGCGTGGGTTGTTGAATCTGCAGGGCAAGATCACGCCACAGGTCATTACAAAAGAATCTCTGGATACGCCGGAGAAGCTGCTGACGCAGGAGCGCTGGGACGCGATTTACGGTGTGCCGAGGGGCGAGATCACGATCGAGCACATTCAGCATGCGTTTTACATGGCGGCGAACTACGGCTTCCAGATCCTGAACGGCAACTTTGCCGCGGCCATCGACGATTACGAACTCAAGCTGCGCTTCATGAACGACCTGGCCACATACCGGATCGACGTCTCCTGGCTGTGGACGCTGCTGCGCCACCAGGCGGCCATCACCAAGGACGGCTATCTCAAACGGCCCGCGCTGACGGAAGATGGCGTTGAGCCGGCAGAGAACGCTGACCATGTCAAAGCCGGAACCCGTTTCACCAGGGAGTTGTTCGATAAATTGTGGAACTACCACAATGAATGGACGCGGGCGTTCTTCGCCGAGCAGGACCGCAGGGGTGATCCGGGGCGGTTTGATCGCGAGAAAGCCTGGCTGATTATGGACCTGTTGAAGAAACAGCTGCCTTCAGCGCGCTATATCCAGCACAGTGCACGCGTGCTGTTTGTGGTGGGCCAGGCCAATAAGCAGGAACAGGCACAGTTGCTGGAGGCGATCTTTGACCTGACGCGCGAAGAGCTAGTCAAGCGTGTACAGGCAGGCACATTGAGCCAGGCAGCGCTAGCCGCACATGATTACGTCTTTGATATTTTCCCTGAAGCGGAGGGGGCAAAGGCTGCGCCAAAGGGAACGGCCGCCGACTAGCGGAACTATGGCTGACCGAAGAAGGTGCAGTCGGTGTGTAAATCCTGTGTACAAGAGGGATTTCACGTTCGCGCGGGGCTGTGTTCGTAAGCCGAATAGTGGTATTTTCAGAGTAGATATCTTTTTATAAAGCATGGCCACGTCGCTTCAGTCACAACCTTCGCCTGCGTGTCCCGTATGTGATGGCACGGGCTGGAAGAGCATTGCAGTTCCAGGAAAAGCCAGCCGCATGACGCGATGCGATTGCCGCATGGCGGCCCGCAACCAGTTACTGCTGGAAAAAGCGCAAATCCCCTCGCGCTACAAAAACTGCACACTCACGAATTTCAAGCTTGATGAGGTTTCGCTCTCAGTAAGAAATGCCCATCGTGACGCGCAGCGCTTTGTGCAGGAATACCCACTGGAAAAAAAGGGACTGCTCTTGATTGGGTCGATTGGGGTGGGCAAAACTCACCTGGCAGTCGGGATCATTCAGGCTTTAATCACGGAGAAGGGCGTCCCAAGCCGTTTCTGTGATTATCGCGAACTGCTCAAGGAAATCCAGAACTCTTATAATCCGGCGGTACAAGCAACGGAACTGGAGATCCTGCGTCCCGTCCTTGAGGCTGAGGTGCTGGTGCTGGATGAGTTGGGAGCAGTGAAGTCATCGGAATGGGTCTGGGACACGGTCAGCTACATTCTGAACAGCCGCTACAACGAGCAGAAAACCACCATCATTACCACAAATTTCCCTGACGCACCCTCCGCCAGCGCACAGAAAGAGCATTCCCGCGCCGAAAAGAAACCGCGCGATGAAGAAGGCGCCCGGGCCGCGACACGGGAGGAAACCCTTGGCGACCGCATTACCGACCGCATGCGTTCCCGCCTGCATGACATGTGCCGCGTTCGGACCATGAAGGGCGCGGATTTCAGAACGGCACACAAAGCCATTTCCTAAATCCAACCCTTGCATGGCTCAAGCGAGTTCGACTGATGGCTGTTCGCTGATTAAGTACTTATACTAAAGACAATTCTATTTATATAAATACAGTAGTAGTAGTCGATGCCTGTGTATGTTGCGGAAATCACGGGAACACACGATGGATCAACGCAGCCAACGTCCACATGCTGTTAGGAATCGGGCCTTGAATATGTTGAGAGGGTGAATATAAGAGCGTGGAGATGGAGTTATTCTTCAGTTTCCAACCATATCCACACGAAGAAAGCGGAGAGTCTCTGGATTTGGTGGAAATGAAAACACTATGCTGATTAACGACAATGAATACACGCCTATACCAAGGCCGTGTTTTTCCGCATGCAGGTAACTTCGTTCTGGAAAACGCGAAAGCTGCGGCAATGAGGATTCCGTTCATGGTGTGCATTCGCCCACTGTTATGCCAGACTGATACAGGATTCTATTGGCCCGGCAGCCATACTGGTGAGAGGTGTTGACCCATTCCATCCCGTTCTCTCCTGAGCATGCGCCGGATTTCTTTGCCCAAATTCCGGCCGCTCCGGCGGTCTTTGCTCTGCGCGGAGCGCAGGAGGGAGCTGAGCCGTATGTAGGCAAGACGGCGAGCCTGAGAAGACGCATGCAGCGGTTGCTGGCGCCGCCGGAGTCACAGTCGAAACGCCTGAACCTGCGCGAGCGCGTGGCGAGAATCGAATATTCGCTTACCGGCTCTGATTTTGAATCAACCGTGGTGCTGTATCGGATGTTGCGCAAGGAATTCCCAGACACCTACCAGAAGCGTCTTCGCTTGCGACCGGCGCCGGTTGTGCGCTTCAATCTGGAAAACGAATATCCACGGGCGTACATCACCACGCGGATCGGCAAGCTCACAGGAAAATCTCTGTACTACGGCCCTTTCCGTTCCCGCGCCGTGGCGGAGAAATTTCTGAACGATTCCCTCGACCTGTTCAAGATGCGGCGCTGCACCTTTGAGCTGAATCCTGATCCCAGCTTCCCCGGCTGCGTTTATTCAGAGATGAAGATGTGCCTGGCGCCGTGCTTCAAGGGCTGCAGCGATGAGGCGTATGCCGCCGAGGTGGCGCGCGTGCAAGCTTACCTTGATTCAGGCGGGCAATCGCTGCTGGAAGAGCTGGAGGCGGAGCGTGAGCATCTGTCAGCGGCGCTGGACTTTGAAGCTGCAGCGCAGCAACATGCGAAAATCGCCAAGATCAAAGGCATTCTTTCAGGGTGCGACGAGATCTGCGGCCGTCTTGACCGATTGGATGCGGTGATCGTACAGCCATCAGCGGAGGCGAAGGCGGTGGCGCTGTTCCGCTTTCATAGCGGCGAGCTCGCCGGGCCAGTGCCGTTCTGGCCGGAAATCGAGGGCGAGAGCCAGCCGGCGGAGACTCGCCTTCGCGCGACGCTGGAGCAGTTCAACACAGCGCGCAGCCGCGGCGCTCAGCGCTTCAGTGAAGAGCTTGCCATGCTGAAGCGCTGGTATTACCGCAGCCACAAAGTGGGTGAAGTATTTTTTGCCGGGCCGGAGGCCGAGTTGCCAATGCGCAGGATTGTAAGAGGGGTCAGCAGGGTTTATCGGGGTGAAAAGGAAGCAGCGCAGCCGTTGGGCGAGCAGGAGAGCTCGCCTGCAACCACGGAGACGCAGCAATCGTGAGTTGGGATGATCGTCCGTTCCAGTTCTCGCCGAGGGCTCGAACTGCGCTCACGCTTGTGCCGCAACGGCTGCTGATTTCCTGTAGACCACTTTTACTCCCTCCCGCCATCTCTCATCCACGCCCACCAGTAGCCAGTCAATTGCCGGAGAGAAATAGCGCAGGACGGTATCGACCGTGGGATGCACGCGCAAGGATGGCGCGACAAGGATTAACAAGGGCGGCCGCTGCGAGAGCTGAACTTCGCCGAAATATCCGTACTGTTGGAATTCGCCGCGACCGTGATGCCACAGCACTCGCGCCCAGTAGTCGAGGCCTTGCATCGGCAAATGGATGTCTTCGTCGGCTTTGAGTTCCAGGACGGCCAGCCGTGCGTCGCGGGTGCAGGTAAGCACGTCAATCATTGCGCGATCGGAGGCGGAGAAAGCCGGCACTTGCGAATACACGTACGCAGGATCCAGCCGGGAATCGACCGCAGCAACGTTCTTGAATACCAAAGATTCCAACCAGCGCTCGGGATACATGCGCCACAGTGGATCGCGCCGGTCACCCTGAGTACCGCGCGCCTGCGCCACGGTAGCAACAAATTCGGCGAAAGCCGGTTCAGTTTGTTCGCTGAGGCGGGTCTCATATCCAGGCGGGCCAAAAATGATCTCTTCTTCCACCTTAAAGCTTCCGGGAGTGTTGACCGCTCTTACCCGGGCAAATTCAAGGCCGTGCCGGCGGAAGACAATCTCGGTGGGCGAGAGGACGGAGACTTCAGCCTCCGGCGACATGGCAAGCACTTTGCTGATCGCCTTCGCAAAGCGCGAGCGCACCTGGGACGAATCCGGGCAGCGCATCAGGCGGGTATTGATGTTGCCGTGGTCGGAGTAATCAATTTGATGCACCGACTCGTCGCGTTCATCAAGTTCAAAGAGCTGAAATTTGGCGGCGTTATGGTCCAGGTGGGCGAGACGAATCTGTAAGGTCGCAGAGCTCCCGGGCGGGACGTACAGCCGCAGTCCTTCAATCAGGCAACGTCCGGCTTCGCGCTCGCGACAGGCGTGCATCCAGAGCAAGCCAAACGTAAGCGATGCACCTACAGCAGCCTGGGTTTCATTTGCGCTTACGCCGAGCACGGCAAAAGCGCTCCGGCCCTTGCGCAGCAGCCCGCGCGCGTACACCGGAGAAAAGCTGCGCTCAAGGTCCATGGTGGTGGAGAGCCTGGCTTTGTCCAAGGCCCAGTCAGGAGCCGTGCGGCGCAATACGCGCGCCAGCAGCCTGGCATAAAGGCTCCGCGCTGCCTTTTGCGCGCTCGGCGTGCGGCGGTCGCGGTCACGGCAGATTTCCATCTTGACGGGACGCGCCTGGGCGAAGCGGCGAACGGTCAGGGTCAGCACACCATGTTTCGCCTCCGAGTCCATGATGTGGCGAACCACATTTCGCTCTTCCGACCAGAGGTGTAGAAGACAACGGTCTCGTTCGCACGAGACGGAATACTCGGCAGCTTCCAAGTCAAACAAGACTTGGCCGTCCTCAATCACAACGGCACGGCGCGCATCGGCGAGGAATTCCTGAAGCGAGCGTGCGAGCAGGTCGGGTGTCATAAGAAAAGCGTGGCGGAGGCCCGCCACGCTGATTGGATATGCAACTTTACCTCACGGTCAAGTTCATCGCCTGGGTGGCAGTTCCATTAGGACTAGTCGCAAGAAAGGTAATGGTAAAGCTGCCTACCGGAGTGCCTACTACTGGAGGGGGCGGCGGCGGAGATCCACCGCCTCCGCAACCGGCCAAAGCCGCCACCACCAGCACCGCTGTGCCCAGAACAGAAGCAAGCCTCCTAACGGGTCGAGGCTGACCGCGCAGACGGAGGCATGCCAGTGCTGCAAGGGAGAGCAGGGCAAGGAAAATCAAGGGAGTGCGATTGCTTGGCCCGGGCAAACTTACAACAGCGCCTCTGGCCGTAGTCGAAACGGTCATGGTCACATTTCCGGAACTGGTCAGTGACGCCGGACTAAAGCTGCAGGAGGAGGCTGTTGGTAATCCGCTGCAACTAAAGGTGACAGTCCCCGCTGTCGGTCCCAAACCCATCCCGACCACATATTGCGCCGATGCGCCGGCAATAATGGATGCGCTTGCGGTACTCGAGATGATGGAAACCACAGGACCGATAGTGACGGTGGCGTTGGCCGTGTTGTTGGCAAGATCAGCATCGCCGCCGCCTGAAACGGTAGAACTGATGGAGGCGCTCGAGGGCGCATTCGGCGCGACATTGAACGTTACGGTAATATCAGGGTAGCTCAGGCCGGAAGCCAGAGCGTCAGTCCGCGTGCACGTTAGGCTTGCCAACGTGCAGGTCCATCCTGTTCCCGCGATGGCTGTAGCGTTCAAGCCCGATCCCAGGGTGGTGGTCACGCTGACCACGCCAGTGGACGCCGTGCCTCCGTTGTTATGCACTGAGGTAGCGACAGTAAGTCCAGTTGCGCCCTGCGCTGCCGCAAGCTGGCTTGGGGATACGCTCGTTGCTAGATCAGTAGCCGCGCTTACGTTGATAGTGGTTGAGCCGGTGAAGCCGCCGGCACGAGTATCGACCACGGAGATAGTCTGGTTGCCTAGCGTGTTCAGAGTAAATTGAAATGTATGCGAACCGGCATCACCGGCGACGAACGTGTAATCCGCAGGCAGGACGGCCAAAGGATCAGAGCTGGTGAAATGAACCATGCCTGTGTAACTGCTGAGCGTAGCTGCTGTTGTACTGCTTTGAACTGTGAGTGTCAGGTTAAATGGCACGTTCGGCCCCGCGCCGCTGGCAGGCATGTGCATCACAGGGGGAGCTGCGACGCAATCATTCTGTAAATTTGAGAATTCCTGTTGGATGGTGTAAGTATTATTGCCAGCGCTCACCGCAACGTCTTGGCCACCGCATATGTCGCCAATTTCGCCCAGGTCGGCTGCGGGCGGGTTGTGGTGGTACCAGGCCAGAGGCGGCCCAAAAACGGAAGCTGAACCCACTTGTGCGTCCGTTACGGCCTCAGACATTTCGTGACTGGAAACGGCGGTTATATTCTGGAACAAAGTGCCACCACCGCATCCCAGGGAGCACCCACCAGTTGAAAAGTCCGGCATGACTCCATACGGAACTAGGCTTCCCGTGTTTGAGTGGTACGCGCAAAAACCTCCTTGTACGCAACTGGAGCTTCCGGCAGTGATTTTGACGTTCGGTGGGAAATAGATCACGTAATAAGTATTGATGATGCCGTGTACGTCAGTTTGCGGCGCTGGGAGAACGGCGGCGTTGATCTGATTGGTAAGCTCGGTCTGGATCTGAGCATCGGTAATTGTGCAGGCGGCTGGGCCTGGGCACAATGACGGAGTAATCGTGAACTTACCTCCGAAAGCCCCGTGGCCGATCGTTTGATTGCTGCTGGCGTTGGCCGGCGGGGCTCCCGTCACCCCCGCGGTGGTGTATTCCGTAAGCAGGTCGAAAAATCTGCTGTTAGTTATATCGGTGTAAAACTGGTCAATGGTGCCATTGGCCGTAACCACAGAATTTACGTTCGGCCCCCAGAACACCACGACTACTTGCACGTTGGAAATTACCGGCCCGCCCCAATAAGTCAGATGCGCCCCACCCGGGGCAAACGTGTTTTTCAGGCCGCTCGTTCCTCTTCCGAACGGCACAATGTGGACCAACCCTTGCGTTTGGCCGGGATCGGCCACCGGGATTACCTGCGTTTGGTCTGCTGCGCTGGCCTGATTCTGCCCTGCTGCGCCGGCATCACTCCCTGTCTGCTCCACCGGACGAGTCTGGGCAACGGCGGCTGACAGGATTCCAGACAAAATCACGATGGCAGATATTCGAGCCAGCGTCGCCAATGCTGAGCGACTCAGGGACGCAGACGGACAACCGGAAACTGTTGTGGAGCGCAACGAGTTGAACACAAGGAACTCCTATGGGCTGAGCCGCTAACGCAGCTCGAACAAGGTAGGGTATGCAGTTTACGAAGCAGAGTTCCTGCTCGTCAACAGAAATCAATAGTAAATGCAGTTTTGGAGGGACTTAAGTGACTGAATTTTAAGCCTTAAGGCGCTTAGTTTCGACTACAGAACTATATAAAATATTCATCGCCAGCAGAAGCAAAATCTGTTCGCGTCAGGCACCCTGCAGATAAAACTAATAAGCTATCTTGTCCGGCTTGGCCTTCCATGCCTGAAATGGCGCCAACGCTTGATCATGGTCCAGCTGTGAGATCGCTAATCGTTGTTTCTGATAGGGCAGGCAGATTTGGCCTTTGATGAATGAATCGTCAAAGCCGGCATCGGCCGCGGCCGAGCCGGGCGCGGCAAAGAATATCTGCGCCGGTCGCGACCAATAGATTGCGCCCAGGCACATGGGACAGGGCTCGCAACTGCAGTAAATCTCGCAGCCTGTAAGCTCGAAATTTCCCAGAGCCTGGCACGCTTTGCGGATGGCCACAATCTCGGCGTGGGCCGTGGGGTCCAGGGTTACGGTCACCTGGTTCGTGCCCGTCGATATGATTTGGCCGTCTTTCGCCACCAAGGCGCCAAACGGGCCGCCACGGCCGCTCTGCACGTTCTCAATAGCCAGTTGAATGGTCTTGTGAATGAATTCGTTTCGATCCATGACTACTCACCCGTAAGGATAGAAGACAAAAAAGAGGAGCGACAACACCGTCAGCACAAATAAAGCCGGCTTGACCTGCCTGATCTGGCCTGACAAAAGCTTGCACAAAGGATACAAGACGAACCCGGCGCTGATTCCCACCGCGATGTTAAAGGTAAAGCACATCAGTGTAACCACGGCAAAGGCGGGAATGGATTCAGAGTAATCACTGAAATCGATGCGCGTGATCGGCTCCAGCATGAACAGGCCGACGATGATTAACGCCGGACCATAGGCCTGCGGCGGGATTGAGGCCACAAAGGGGGCAAAGAATAACGTCAAAGCAAAGCACGCCGCGGTCACCATTGCAGTCAGGCCGGTGCGTCCGCCGGATTCAATTCCGGTAGCCGACTCAACATACGCGCCTGAGGTGGTGGTGCCCACAGCGGGCGCAAGGCAGGTGGTCAGCGCGTCCACCAGCATGGGCCGCTCGATCTGCGGGAGATTACCGTCTTTATCCAGAAAGCCGGCGCGGGCGGAGAGTCCGATCAGAGTTCCCATGGTGTCAACGAAAGCCATGATGAAGATGGTCAGCACGATGGGAAAAGCTCTCCAGGTCAGCGCGCTATGGAAGTCGAGTTTCCAGAAGATGGGACCGAGGCCGGGCGGAATACTGAGCAAGTGCTCTGGCGGGGCGGCCACCTTGAAGATAAATGCAATCGCGGCCGTCGCCACAATTCCCAGCAGGATCGCGCCGCGAACTTTGCGGACCACCAGGATTGAAAGCAAGATGAAGCCTGCGATCGCCACCAGCACTGGCGCGGTGGTGAGATGGCCCGGACGGACCGGCGCGCCGGGCGAACCCAGGATCACAATGCCCGTCTGGTTCAAGCCAATGAAAGTCAGGAACAGCCCAATGCCGACAGCGAAGCTGTACCGCAGGGAGACCGGCACGGCCTCCACCACCCACTGCCGCAGGCGCAGCAGGGTCAACAGGACGAAGAGCGCTCCGGCGATGAAAATTGCCGCCAGCGCGGTCTGCCACTTGTAACCGAGCTGCTGGCACACGGTGAAGGCAATAAACGCGTTTTCCCCCATGTAGGGCGCAATAGCAAACGGACGGTTGGCATACAGCCCCATCAGAGCGCAACCAAAAACGGCCGCCACCACGGTGGCCACAAAACTCGGCTCCTTGGGAATACCGGCGGAGGAAAGAATATTGGGGTTCACGACGACTATGTACGACATAGTGGTGAAGGTGGTCAGCCCGGCAATGATTTCGCGCGACAAAGTGGTGCCGTGTTTTTCAAATTCGAAAAACCGCGCGAGCAGGCTCATTCCGGATGCGGCCTCGGTTTCAGGCTCTGGTCCAGGTATGCCAGGTATCCGCAGAGCAGGCGGTACGTATCGTAATAGTTGTTGGGACGGAACTGCGTGGTGGCGCCGGTGACAACATTTTGCTGGGTCAGTGAATGAATGGTGATCTGGCGTATGCGGCGCGCGGCGAATGGATCGGAATCCGTGCCGCCGGCGGCGGCGATATCAATCTGGCTGGCCGGAAGTTTCAAAGCGTAGACCATAATGATCAGGTCGTGTACCAGGTCTTTGTCTGAATGCGCTGCCCAGACCTTGGTGGGAGACAGGCCCAGCGCATCTACGTTTACCATGGCTTCGGCGCGATCAAGTTGCGACCGGCTCAAATGGCGCACAAAAAATTCCGCGCCGGAGGGAACGTTGCCTCTATCCGCAAACGCGACGAAAACGAAACTGTGGGCACGTTTTCTCTCGCGCAGGCTTTGATAGAGCGCGGGAAGCAGCGCTGCCCCGCTCCAGTTGTCCAGCGGCCTTTGCGGTGACGATGTGCGCTCATAGTGGGCGCCAACAATCACCGTGTCGCGTTCGCCCGTGCCCAGCCGGCAGATGATGTTCGGGGTTTCTCCACCCTCGACAGCTTGTTCGCTCAGGGAGTTTCCATTGCAGCCGGCCTGGGCGAAGAGCTCTTTGAGCCGGGCGGCGCGCTCCCCATTGCTCCCCGGAATGGTCTTCATTCTCTGCAGGACCACGGATTTTTCCGCCGGCGTAAACTGAATTTTCTGCGCGACACTTACCCCGCATAAGACAAGACCAAAGAGTGTGATCGCCAGACCGGGCCCGCGCATGGTCAGGTTATCTTACACGCCGGGCAAGGCGGTTTCGACCACAATCAACCGGCAGCAGCGCTTAGGCGGCCTTGTAGGAAAGTTTGTTTTCGATCCGGTTGATATAAGCCCACGGGATGTCCGGATCATGAGTAAAGATGGTGAGCCACTGCTCCGGGATCGCGCGAGAGTAATAACGCTTGCGGTTTTCCAGTACCTCAAGGGGGAACAGATCATAGGCCATGGCCCAGACGGGATCGAGATGCCAGGTGGTGGGGATCAGGTCAGAAATGTAACAGGCTGTTTTTCCTGCGCTGCGGATGAAAACGGCCCACATGTTGCGCGTGTGGCCCGGCCAGACCTCCACAGAAATTCCCGGCACGATCTCCGCGTTGCCGTTGATGAGCTTCATCTGCCCGGACTGGATCAACGGATCATAGTTGGGGCTGAGATAGCTGACGCGGTCGCGCTCCAGCTGCAGCGATCCGTGCTTCCACTCGCCTTCCGGAGCAAAGTATTTCGCCCTGGGAAAAGTCGCTACGGCCGCGCCATTCCTGTAAACGGTGTTCCATCCGCAATGATCGAAGTGCAGGTGCGAATTGATGACGATATCGATCTCGTCGGGCGACACGCCGGTGGTCTGGAGGTTGTCCAGGAGCTTTTCCTGTGTCTCAAAAATCTTTTTTCGCTTCTCCTCCAGCTTGTTGCCGATGCCAGTCTCAATTAGCACGTTTTGCTTGCCGGTACGGACCAGCACCGAATTGCAGCTT
>Ga0209647_1002024_pt1 | contig 16682 bp, 17 predicted proteins | sample GraSoi_2013_60cm_FD_185827 | JGI IMG/M metagenome (GOLD analysis project Ga0209647, IMG submission 185827) | Grasslands soil microbial communities from the Angelo Coastal Reserve, California, USA - Sample 9_17_2013_60cm (SPAdes) (version 2) | ecosystem: Environmental > Terrestrial > Soil >...
TGTTACCGAAGTCGTCCTTGAGGAAGGGCAGCGAGTGGTTGCGAGTGCCCGGCAGCCGGAGCAATTGGCTGATTTTCGCGCAACCCACAAGAATCGTCTGCTTACTGCGACTCCATTGTGCACAATTGTCTGCCGGAACCGATGAACAAGTGCAGACGTGGTACACTTTGGGGGAGGTCAGCGACGACCCTGCAATCGGCCTGAGATTGGCCACTCTAAATCCTCCGCATCACCTCGCCGATATCGCGGCCCAACATGCCCGAACGTTCGGGGATGCCTTACAATTTATGGCCCGCTCTGCGATTCTCAACTCCTCCGAGCCCGTACGAATTGTTAAAAACAAGAACGAGTGCAGTATCGAGTTTACTGGAGCTCTCCTGAATGAGGCGGCTCCGGCCGCTCTTCTGGATATCTCTTTCGCACAGGCGCTCGAAACCGGGCGACGAGGTACTCAACTGCCGTTGCGTCCACTGCGCGTCGAGCTGACGAGAAAAGCGAGCCATCAGGAAGTCTACGAAGCCCACTATGGATGCTGCGTTCGATTCAAGGCGCGCCGTAATACCATCGTGTACCGGACCGGCGATCTCGAACTTCCTTTCACCACTTACAACGATGAACTGCTGGCCACGCTCGGCCCTCAACTCGACCGTGAAATCGCGCGGCTAAAAACCCAGCAATCAAGTGCTTCCCGTGCGAAACTGGTGCTCAAGCGATTACTCGGTGGCCATTGTATCGACATTCACGAAGTAGCAAAGGAGCTAGGAATGAGCAGCCGCACGTTGCAACGCCGAATCGCCGAAGAGGGTAGCAGTTTCCGGCAACTCTTAAGCGACGCGCGTAGAGAGCTGGCCCGCGTCTACCTCCAGCACCCGTCATTGGGACTCAGCAAGACCGCCTCTCTGCTTGGCTATGAAGACTCAAACTCCTTTCTCCGCGCGTTCCGGGTGTGGGAAGGTGTAACACCCACCGAATGGAGAGCGATGCAAAAGGCAGGACTCAAGGGAGCGCCGGGAGGGCTCCAGCAGCAGCCAGACTGACATCTCCGGGAATGAAATGCTCCGGCGGGCTGGTCACGTGACAACATCCATGCCGAAAGTATCTTTGTCGGTTGTCGAAGCGCGGATCAGTCGATCGATACTTAATTCGTACTGACGTCGCCACCGCATAGATCGCACAATCTCAGTGCTGACTATCATCGCCGCGCTTATTAGAAGCGGCACTCCGATTAAAGGAACGATGAATAACCAGAACGGCAGCCCGAGAACCACAACAAGCCAAACAGTATAGCCAGCTGCCGGAAGCCAGCGTGGCCGCCGACTCCAAAACCAATTGGCACGGGCGAGCTCATCATTGTGCGTTGGATACCTATGAAGCTCCGCTTTTGCAAGTAATTGAACTGGGGATAACTGTTCATATTTCCAATGCGGATCATCCTGGAGGTCTTGCCAGATTTCGCCTAGACGTTTACCGAGACTAAGCTTCTCCCGGAAGGAGTGGTTACTAATGCATTGGTTATCTTTAGAAGACTCGTTCATTTTCGCTTCAACGAAAGCTGCGCATTTTACAAACCCGATTCGAAGTTATGGGAGGTCGCTGGAGACCATTGCCCCAGACACTGGTCAAGTGGCGCCTAACTAGAATCCGAGCTGAGCGTGACGGTTGATCTGAAATCCCTACTTTTCTCACGATGCCTTCCGAGTGGGAGTACGGGTGGCACTATCCTAGGATAATGCCGAGGCCGACGGTTGTACTAATGCCCAATCGAAGAGAGTTGGGAACGCGGGCAGTAGAAGTCAGGGATCAAGCGTGTGGCATAAAGGTGCTAGTTGTTAGTCACTGCCTCCGGCCTATTCCCGAGAGCAGTCAGGTGAATGATGGGCGGCGCCAGTCAAGAGCCGCGAACGACGACCGGTAGAGATTTCAGCGCTCGCAAGAAATAGAGCGGCCGGTATTCGAAATGCCGCGTTCCCAGTTGTACCTGGGGTATCCGCTCTAACAATCGCGATAACGCAACTTGCGTTTCCATCCTGGCCAACGCAGCTCCCAGGCAGAAATGCGGTCCATACCCGAAAGCTAGCGAATTGACCTTCGGCCGCGTGAAATCCAGTTGTTTTGGATTCGGAAATTCGCTGGGATCATGATTGGCTGCGCCAATTCCAAGTTGTACGCGGGTTCCTTTGCGTAAGACATGTCCATCCAGTTCGATGTCCGCTGCTGACAATCGAGAGAGCCATAGGACAGGACTGACGAATCGTAACAGCTCTTCCACTGCGGCCGGTATCATTTCCGGAGCTGCACCGAGCTGTTCCCATAGTTGGCGCCTTTCTAACAGATACCTTAATTGGGCAGGCTTAACGGCGCTGCTGGCCGGTGTCGCATAAACCTCTGTTTTCGCGACACTTCTCCAACATCGCGAAAACAGGGCGTACAATATCGCACGAATGGGCGAGTGACCCCAAAATAGGCAAGTCATCCCCTGAAGCACGGGAGTCAAGCAGCCATCAACGCCGCCAAAAGGGTCAGTCCCGAAGGACCGCCTGAGACCGCGTTCGCTGAAGCTGTGAATTGCTTCGTTCGAAGAATGCATCTGACATCTCCCGTTGTGTGCATTAGTAATCACTCACATTGACGGAGGAGACGCTTGCAATCGAGAGACTTGCCGGCTCAGAACTGCGGTAATCGAAGGCGAGCAGCCAGACCGAATTGGCGCAGCAAGTCTTGCGTCTGGACAAACCTGGTGTTTTGCGAGGCACCCGCGGCGAAAATCGACTTGTCGACCGACGCGATTAAGAAAAGTCAAACTTAGTCGTTGAGTCAGCCATTTTAATCCTTCGCACTGGTGCTTGCCGAAACTCGCTCCGGTAATCATACCCGCAGTTGCGAAAGAAAGGGATATAACGCGTCAGCGAATCCCCAGGGTTATCCGCCATCACACCATGGCCGGCTCCAGTAATCGTCCATAAGCGACCGTTTGATAACACTTTCTCCATCCTCTTTGCAACATCGTAAGGGAGTACAGCCGAACCGATGCTACGGATGACAAGAACCGGCGATTAGATTGATGCTATCATCTTCCACAACAACGCCGTGTTCTTCTCCCGTGCCTTCGCCACTGGAAACCCACGACCGGTCGCTGACAGGAGAGGCAGGAAGGGAGATTTTGCGACCGTTCCCAGCCGACGCCATAAAAATAAGAGTTTTCTCAAGCCGGGTAATCAAACCAGAAAATGATGATCTAGGATTACTCGAAGAAGATGCGATGGAGCAGGTTGGACGGTTGATCTAAATGTGGTGAACCGAGAACCTAAACGGCCTAGCCAAACAATGAAAATTCTTACTTTGCTCACGCTAATGGCGGTGGCCTACTTCGTTGCGCGAGGTGATCAGCACGCGGGCCGTGCGAGCAATCTACAAAATGGCGCGTTGTGCTAGTTACGGGTCCGAAGAAATAGGCCAAGAGTAAATAAATCTGAGGAGGCGACGACGCGCCACCTCTGAAAAGACAGTTCTCTTTTTGAGAATGAAACTTATTCGTCCGAGCAAAATACTCGCCGGTACCACACGCATCTTTCGACAGAACATGAAAATGGCCCAGCACTTAACGCTTTTGAGATTCCTTTCGAGCTTATCCCTTTGGCTGATCCCGGCTGTGCTGGATGCGCGCGAACCACAAATCGAGGTACAATAGATGCTGCAGACGACGCAGTCGTGGGATGGCACTAACTACAAAAGCTATTCTACTGGGCAGCCGCAGTTGACAGTGCTCAGGATCAAGGTTCCGCCGAATACAGCTTTGCATTGGCATCATCATCCGGTGATCAGCGTTGGTTATGTCCTACCTGGGGAACTTAAGGTGGAAAAGAGAGAAACCGGCGAGCGCACGCTTGTGCATGCAGGCCAAACGTTAGCGGAAACTGTCCAGACGAAGGAGAGGTATATGAAAGTGAAGTGTGGTTTGACCATGGTGGTTCAAATCTTGGCGGCGGCATTCATGCTACCGGCAATCGTACTGGCGCAAGCGCCAGCAAATCCTTCCGCCGCAACGGAGACCGGCGGACAACTGCAACAAATTACGGTGACCGGTTATGTTATACCGCGTATAGGTCAAGGTCCTCAGCCGGTTGTGACCTACGACAGGGATTACGTCGACAAACTGGGATACCAGACCGCGACTGATCTCATACGTGCTCTCCCCTTCAATAACGCTGCTTTGGCTCCGTTAACTAACTCGGGCATCAATTCATCCCCGGCTTCCTCCGCTCCGAATCTTAGAGGGCTGAATGTTAGCTCGACGCTGACGCTTGTCGATGGGCACCGGTTTCCGGACTTTCCGATTCCGTTGGGTGGAACGCTTTCTTTCGTTGATCTGAACTCAATCCCGCTGGCGGCGATAGATCGAATCGAAATTTTGAAAGATGGAGCGAGCGCTGTTTACGGCGACGATGCCGTTGCCGGAGTCGTTAACATCATCCTTAAAGACGAATACAACGGAGCAGACATCTATAACTATTACAGCGTTACAGACAGGGGTGACGCGGAGACTTACCACGGCCAATTCACTGCTGGAAGGTCGACCAAATTGTGGTCCGACGACTCCAAACTAAGTATTGTCACTGCCTTCGACTACTTTTCATCGAGCCCGATCGAGTCGATTGATCGCTCGTATGCCTATGGTGACAAGAGTAAACTCGCTGCGAAATATCCGGATACTCCAACCCAATTTCTCCCTCCAGCTGGCTCTTTCCTTGGACAAACGACTGGAACGGTTTACAACGTCAGGGAGCGAGCAACTGCCAACGTCGCCAGCAGCTTTACTACCGGGGCTGAAAATACCGTCAACCAGCCTTTTATTCCATTCAATTCCCAACTGGTCGGTCGGGAGGAACGTTACGGGGGAATAGTCAAAGTAAAATTTGAGCCGACGAATTGGCTCAAATTTTACGATACATTGTTGGTTCAGCGCAGCGAAGAAAACGGCGTGACCCCCAACCAGGGTCTATTTTCTTCCTCTATCGCCGGTGACAAGGTTGCTGGAACCCAAATCTTCATTCCGGCCAATAACCCATTTAACCCGTCCAGATTCTTCGGGACGCCAGAGGCTCTGACGGGTCGCGGACAGAGTTTTGATGAGTTTGGGCCGTGGCATGAGACTACAATTACTCGTACTATTTTCAATGTAGTTGGGGCCACCCTCCAGCTGCCTCACTCTTGGGTCGTCGATGCCAGCTACACTTTTGGCGAGAGTGATTCCACGCAGACGTTAACCAATGCTGCTCTCAACGATAGGCTGCAATTGGCACTGGAAAGGACAATTGCCTGGGCATTCCGGACTATTCTATAACCCGTTTACTGACCAAAGGTTTTCCGACAAAGCGAACGGCTCATTGGTAGATGCGATCCGAAGCGAACAGTTTCAAAACGCTCGCACTGACATCAGTACCTGGGCCATATACGGCGGCGGTCCTATACTCGATCTCTGCCCTGGCCAAGTCGCTGTAGCGGGCGGTCTAGAATATCGCGATCAGAGCTTGATCATTGCGAGCGATCCGAACAGTACGAATCGCAATATCATAGCAGGAAATTTCTTGGGAAGAGGTACTAATGCGCGCCGCAACGTAGGCAGTGCCTACGTGCAACTAACCATTCCGATTCTTGGCGAAAAGTGGTCGTGGCCGTTTGCGCGACACCTGGAAGTGGTCCTTTCAGAGCGCTACGATGACTACTCGGATGTTCACAGCTCCGCTAAACCACAGATCGCCGTCCTTTACCGGCCGTTTGAAGATTTGGCTTTCAGAGGCACCTACTCGGAAGCTTTTGTAGCCCCTTCGTTGGCCCAACTTTTCTTGGGGACGCCGCTCGAATTTCAGGACACGATCAATGATCCTCATCCGCCTGCGGGCTCTCCCTCCAGGTATAACATCCTGTATCTGAATGCGGCCAATCCGAACCTGAAGCCACAAAACGCCTACTCATATTATGCAGAGGCAATCTGGACTCCTGGTTCCCATGATCCGGATAACAGTTGGTGGAGATGGGCTAACGGCTTTACCGCATATATAGATTGGTTTCAGATTGAGCTTCGCCAAGCTATTGCACCAATCCCAGCAAATACGTTAGTTTCCAATCCAACGGCTTTCCCCGGCGGGTCGGTTATCCGCGACCCAACCGGTTAAGATTGCTCAGGCTACTTCGCCGTTCTTTAATTTGGGGACCGTCTTGACCGATGGCATCGACTTCGGGGGCAGCTACGTGACCAAAGAATATAATTGGGGGCAAACTCGATCTGGAGCTAAATGCGACGTACATCTACAACTATGCAGTCAAAACGCTGGTTGGCACCTTTCCGCCAGGAAGCCCAAAGGCAGGACAACAGCGATTTCAAGGTCTACACGGCCGACGACCAATACCATACGGCGGGAAACTTCAATGGGTCAGGACCTGACTTCAAGCTGCTCGCCAGCGCCTTTTGGTCTAAGACGGTTTTTGGAATCGATACGGTACGAACCGGCGTTGCTTTCAATTACCTAGATTCCGAGGCAGATATATTTAATAATCGGAAAGGCTCGGCTCCGAATCTGAATGGTAGCCTGGATTTTCCTGGTTACGTTCACTTAATCGGAAGCTATACCACGGTTGACTATCAGCTGGCTTACAATTTTGGGAAACCAAGTGAAGTAATTCCTGAAACACCCAAACCGGGCTACAACAAGGAAGGTAAGCCTGTCGTTGGCGAAAAGGCGATCTCACCGAGAATCGAAGGATCCAGGTGGGGCTGGCGCTCAGTCTTGGCGGATACGACGATTACATTCGGCGTCAAGAATGTCTTCGACGCGCACCCACCGCTATCGATTGATCAGAACTCGGGTGCAGGATTCGACTTCAATAATGCGGATCCGTATGGACGTTTCTACTACTTCTCGATTGAGAAGAAGTTTTAAAGCTTAAATTCGGATAACACCAGAACGCAGATGCAATTGATCAATTCCTGGCGCGCACAAAGCACTACTTAGAGAAGCGCAGATTGTTCAATTGCCGATCCACTCGGCAGTTAGAAGAAGAAAATAGCCGACACGCAAATCAGCATAAAAAATATGAAATTTAAACAAGACGAGCGGCCAGGGACCATGGCAAAACCAGCTACGCAAGAGGTACAAGATTTGATGAGCGCTCGTTGGGTGGCAAATATGATTGGCGTAGCCGCTGAGCTCTAACTTGCGGATTTCATCAATGCCGGCGCTAAAACCGCTGAAGAAATCGCGAAGGCCAAGGGCCTGCACGCGACCTCCCTATACCGGCTCCTGCGAGGGTTGGCTAGTTACGGTTACTTTGCCGAGCAGGAGGATGGAACTTTTGCCCAAACACCGAGGTCGGACGCGCTTCGGAAGGATGTACCGCATTCTGCGTGGGGCATGGCCCGGCTGAGAACCAGGCCTTGGGCGGTGCGGGCTTGGATGGAACTCGGACACAGTATCCGCACGGGCACTCCGGCATTTGACCATGTTCATGGGATGCAAATTTTCGAATACTTCAACAAGCACCCCAATGAACTGGAACTGTTTGCCGAAGCGATGCGCAGTTTTTCCGTGGCTACCGGCACCGCGGTGGCAGAAACCTATGACTTCTCAGGTATCCGCACCTTGGCGGACATTGGAGGAAGTCAGGGATTCGTTTTGTCTCTGGTTTTGCACAAGTATCCGGACATGCGAGGGATTCTGTTCGATTTGCCGGCGGTGGTTCAAGGTGCTCCGAGCTTTATCAAGAGCTACGGCTTAGAAAGCCGGATTGATGTCAGGAGCGGCAATTTCTTTGAGGCTATCTCCGGCGGAGCAGACGCTTACCTGCTCAAGCATATTTTGCATGATTGGAATGATGAGGATTGCCTGCGCATTCTAAAGAAGGTAGTGTTGCAACTTTGGACTTGAAGACAGAGTGAGGGTAGAGATCGGTTTTCCTCACACGGCCGCGGCAAACAAGCTAACAATGAAATGATGAAAGCACCGGTTGCTTCGCACCAGGCCGCCTGGCATTTGCGGATCATGTGGATGGATTCGTTGTCCTAAACTAGACAACTTGACCTGACAGACACTGTGTTTGGTTAATTCAAGCGCCGCCTGTTCGAGCTTTTGAAATCACAGGGGGATGCAGGAAAATCAACAGGTTGTCTTTCTCTCCGATGGCGGCGAAGATGTACGCAACTTACAACTCTACCTGAACCCGCAAGCCGAACACCTCTTGGACTGGTTTCACATTACCATGCGGCTGACGGTGCTCCGCCGACAAGCTCTTGGCCTGAACGCGAAGGAGATTCTTGAGACGATCGAACGAATCAAGCACTACCTCTGGCACGGAAACGTCTTTCAAGCGCTGCAGCACATCGAGTTTCTACAGATGGACCTTGACTGCATCAAGGACAGAACGGCGAAACTTGAGAAACTGGAGCAGGGAGTCGCCGACTTTCTTGCCTACATTCCACTGTCAATCAGGTCGTCAGTAAACGTTTCGTGAAGAAACAGCAGATGCAGTGGAGGCCGCGCGGAGCACACCTGCTCTTACAGACTCGAACAAAAGTTCTCAACGGAGATCTCGAGCAGACCTTCCGCGGCTGGTACCCGGCTTTCCGCCACGATGCTGAAGGGCTGGTCGCATGACCGGCTTGCCCGCGGAAATTTACGCTCTCCAAACTGTCCCGACGTGATTAATTAGGAAACTAGCAACGCTGGTCAGTCGGAGCATGAAAAGCGCCTGCCAAAGCTCGGTGCCGCCAACTAGACAATGATTCCGGCAATCGGAACAAAAGACGGCGGGTATTCAAAGCACTGAGTTCTAGTAGCTCCCAAACCAAATACGTAAAGCCGGCTCATCCGGTCCAAAATTACAACGAAATTACTATCTATGAAACTAGGATTTATCTGTCCTAAAGCACCAGCCCACCTCAACCCAATAAGTGCGCTGGGCGTCACCTTCAGGTACCCAACTACGGCGAGTTGATTGCGAAAGACAGGAGAACACTATGAAGAAGACCGCTATCCTAGCTTATGTGCTGATCATATTTGTTTTGTTGTGGCCAGCTGTGGCACGCGTCTTTTGCGGCCTTTTGCCGGCGACAGCAACCGGGCACGTCCTCCTTGTTTCCGATATTCACTTCGATCCGCTGGCTGACCCAGCCATCGTGAAGCGGCTCATTGCTGCGCCCGCCTCTTAGTGGCAGGAGATCTTCGCCAGCTCTGCACAAAATGATTATGCTCATGCTCCCGATGACGCCAATTTCCCTTTGCTGAAATCAGCCTTGTCTGCGGCGGTTGCTCAGGGTCCATTCGATTTCGTAATCGGCTCGGGAGATTATCTGCGACACGGTTTCCAGAGTGCATTCGTCAAGGCGGGAGGTTCATTGAACGATTTTCCAGCGTTTGCCACGAAGACTGCACTCTTCGTGATTAACACCGAACAAACGACGTTGGGCGTGCCCGTGTATGCGGCTCTCGGGAACAATGACTCGGCCTCCGGGGATTATGGTATGGATCCAGGGAGCGCTTTTCTGGCAACTCTCGCCAATTCACTCCAGGTGCTGGCAAATGACCCGCGAGCAGCTGCCGATTTTCGCACCGCGGGCTTTTATGAACTACCACACCCGACTTTGCCTGTTAAAGAAATTGTCGTTCTGAACACCGTTCTTTGGTCCAGGTTCTATTCCATTCTCGGATCGGATGGCAGCGATCCCGGTGCTGCTGAAATTCAGTGGCTCACCTGGAAATTGTATGAAGCCAAAACTTTGACTCACAAGATCATACTGGTGATGCATATACCGCCCGGGATCGACGCTTACACCTCTTGGCGTCGGGGCGACTGCGAACCTCCAATTCAGTTTTGGCAAGATCGTTACTCTATTCAATTTCTTGAACTGATGCGGAAGTACGGAGATATCGTACAGATCGCGTTCGCCGGGCATACCCACATGGACGATTTCCGGGTTTTTGGCGCCACCGGCAACGCATCGCCTGTCGTCTTTCGGATGACGCCGGCGATCAGCCCAATCTTTGGAAATAATCCGGCCTTTTCAGTTCTGAATTATGACGGTCACTCCGGTGATATCTCTGATATTACAACGTACTATCTGAACCTGGCCAACAGCGGAAATAATCCGCAATGGGCTCTGGAGTACCGTTTTCCTAGCGCTTACGGATACAGCTCTCTGACTGCAATGAATCTGGTGGCCCTCGCAGCCGGCATCCATGATGACCCTAAAGTTCGCCAGGTTTTCGCCGGCTACTATTCTGTTTCGGCTCCCTCGCCCATTACCCTTACCAATTGGCCGTTCTACTCCTGCGCGCAGACCAGATTCATGTCCGCCGACTACAGGAGCTGTGCACATAGCCGGTAACCCGCCCACGAAGAGCGAGAAGTAACGAGAAGTAGTTTCGAAAAATTCTTTATGAAAATCGGTTTCATAAGTCCTTCTGTTCCGGGTCACCTCAATCCAATGAGCGCAGTGGCTCGCGCAATCATGACGTCGTAATTCTGGTTCTGGTGCAAACTTGAAAAACTGGGTGGTCGGCTGTAAACGCCTGTAATGGAAGAACCCAGCGCGGTAGGGGAACTTTTTAAGGGCCGTCATTTTGACAATGAAATCATTGTCCTGTGCGTGCGATGGTATCTGACCTTCAAGCTGAGCTCTCGTGATCTGGTTCAAATGATGACCGAACGCGGAATCGTGTTGGCCCACACGACGATCTTGCGGTGGGTACAGCGTTACGTGCCGGACTTTGAAAAACGCTGGAACCATTACGCGCGGCCGGTGGGCGGTTCCTGGCGCGTGGACGAGACTTACCTCAAAATCAAAGGCCGCTGGGTCTACCTCTACCGCGCCGTGGATAAAGCGGACCGCACCGTTGACTTTCTTTTGAGCAAACGACGGGACATCGCGGCTGCCAAGCGATTCTTTTCCCGGGCAGTGAGTAATAATGGAACTCGCAGAGTAATCACCTTGGACGGCTACGCCGCCTTGCATCGGGCGGTCGCTAAACTAAAAGAGGCCGGAACGCTGCCGCGCCGCGTACGGGTGAGATCGTGCAAGTATTTGAACAACGTGATCGAGCAAGATCATCGCCGGATAAAGCAGCGAATCCGGCCAATGCTCGGATTCAAACGATTCGAGACCGCGGCCGTGACCATTCGGGGTATCGAATTAGCAGAGAAAATCAAAAAACAACAGTTCAACCTCAACTCACTAACCGCAAAAGCAACCACCGCTCCACAAATTTGGGCCGCGGTCCTGGCCGCCTAACATCTGCAAGGCCTTCCCGACGGAGACAAAAACATACACTTACGAAAATTTGCACCAGAACCCGATCGGAAAGCCAATTGTGAAAGACATCAGGATTCGACATCGATCGGATCGATAGATCGGTTCCCAAGTACCTTCACCAGTTCTCGAGTAAAACTAGCTGTAAGGAGACGGAGAAATCTTTGAACGGGTTCGGGTCTGGCCCTTGAATTGCTGGCTAGCGGATCACCTCGGCTACTCATGTTTTGGCTCCCCTCCTCGGTAGAGGATTGTAACATAACGTCCTTTATGATACAGCGAGCACTCGGAGGCGAGTTCTGGCTGTGAATATAGCGAGTCGAATTTGTCGCCAACCTCCCGCAAAACTCACTCAGAGCACGCGTCAGTTAGAGAAAAGCGAACAATAGCTTCTATTATTCGTATTGGTTAAACAGGGAATAATATCATACACTTGCACGTTTCCTTAAAGGGAAACTGCCTTGTTCGAATTCAGTAAACTCACGCAACGAAAATTTATGTCGTACGAGCTTGCTCCCGGCAAAATGATGCTAATTGGCCTAAGAAGTGATCCCCGGAGACGGACATGCCCTATGTGACCGACGTAAGAAATCCCGAAGCGGGGTCATGTAAACAACATCCCCTAAATACCGGTACAGACATGAAAATCCACCCAGTGTTGGAAAACGCTAACCCTTCAGAGAGTATAGGCGATCCGCTCGACGCTATCGCCGCTGCGCCAAGGAACCACAAAGTCCTTTACGAGGATGACCATGTGCGCGTCCTTGAAGTGACGGTCCACCCGGGGGAAATAGAGAACATGCACCATCATCCGTGTGCTTCAGTATTTGCCCATGACGCGCCAATGCCAAAGTTCTCGAATAGCTTTGCCGATGACGGTTCGGTTATGGAGCTTGGAAGAAACCTCCGGTTAATCAGCAGCCTTCCAGAGGTACCTGCAGACATTGTCGCTGCATTGGGCCAACTGAATAAGCAACTTGATGCCGCAATGTCACACGGACTGCCGATGGCATGGAGTTCTCCGCCACAAAGCACACACTCGGTCCACAACCTTGATACCTTTCCGATGCATTTTTACCGGATCGAATTCAAACGAGTGGAGGGCGATGACATTATTAGGAATGGTTCATCTTCTTACTCGAACGGACTAAGAGGGTCCAACTAGACATCGAAGAATTTCGCGAGGATTTTTTCCCGCTGATCCGCGTGATTGCGTTCGGTTATTAGTATCGCGTTTTGGGGCAACTGATGCTTCGCTTGTGACGTTTTGATCCCAGCCTTCCGTTTCGATATGCGTCCAATAGCAGCGCTCCAAGATTGTTTGCGACGTAAGCGTCACGCCACACGCCTTGCAGTAATGTATTGACTCGAAGACACTGTAAACGTCGTAAGTTCGAGTTACGACATTTACAATGTTTACGCTGCTCTTGAGCAAGCGTCTGAGGCGAGCGGGCGGCGTGAGATCGGCGGCATTCTGATGGGTAAGCAGGTCGCCCACGATCCGGTCATGCAGAAAATGAATAGCTGATATAGCCATTTAGCGGTTAGACGAAAAGTTACCCCGAGTCCATAAATGCCTCCGTCATGAATACCAATATCCCAAGCGCTCAAGTCGGAACGAATATACGGAAAATTGTCGTCATTGGCGGCAGCGGGCTTATCGGCACAAAACTCGTGAAGAACCTTCTTCGACAGGGCCACGAGGTGGTGGCCGCATCACCCTCCACAGGCGTCAACACCATCACCGGCGAGGGACTGGCCGAAGCGCTTGCCGGCGCGCAGGTAGTCGTCGATGTCGCAAACGCACCCTCGTGGGAGGACCAGGCCGTCCTGGAATTCTTCGAGAAGTCGGGGCGCAACCTCCTTGCCGCGGAAGCAGCGGCGGGAGTCGGCCATCACGTGGCATTGTCGGTCGTCGGCACCGAACGCCTGCTCGCCAGCGGCTATTTCCGCGCGAAACTGGCTCAAGAGAATCTTATCAAGGCTTCGTCGATTCCCTACACCATCGTTCGCGCCACGCAGTTCTTTGAGTTCGTGGGAGGCATTGCCCAGGCTGCAACCCAAGGGGAGACGGTTCGACTCCCGGCGGCCTTGATGCAGCCCATCGTGTCGGATGATGTCGCCGACGTCATGGCCGACGTCGCGGTGGCGGAACCGTTGAATGGCACGGTCGAGTTGGCGGGCCCCGAGCCGATCCGTCAGGACGAGCTTGTCCGGAAGTTCCTGAGCGCAACGGGGGACCCGCGGACGGTGACCACCGATCCCAGCGCCCTCTATTACGGCATCGCATTGACCGACCAAAGTCTCACTCCAGGCGATAACCCACGCATCGGTCCGACTCGTTTCGAGGACTGGCTCAGTCACTCCATACCTCAGGGCTAAGCCATTAGGCAGGTGAACAGGATGATTACAGAAAAGAAGCGGGCCACTTCGATGGTGGTATTGATTATGGTAGCGCTCAATGGCCTCTTTCTTTTTTGGAAACGGACTATTCGGCTCGTCGTTCCATCGGCGTGGTATCAAAAGTAAACCCGACAAAATCAACATCTCAGACGCGACTTATGCAGACTCACTCTTGCTTTCGCCTTCTCACGAACGCCCTTACGGGTGCGATATTGTTCACCACCACTGCCATTCAGGCAGAGGCAGCCGATCAGGTTAAGGTCACGGATCTCATGACCAAAGACTTGGTGAACGTTCCTGGTAAGGAGGTAACCATGATCACCGTGGACTATCCGCCCGGCGGTGCCGACCCGGTGCATCGCCACAACGCGAGTGTTTTCGTCTACGTTCTGGAGGGGTCGATTGTGATGCAGATGAAAGGCGGAGAAAAAGTGACGCTCCATCCCGGGGACACATTTTATGAAGACCCCGAGGGCATTCACCTCGTCGGAAAAAATGCGAGCGACACGAAACCCGCGAAATTCCTCGTCTTTCTGCTCAAGAACAAAGGCGCACCACTTCTCATTCCTGTGAACGACTAACGCCTACTTCTCCAGGCCTGGCCCGCGAGTGATAGACCGCAGATACGGCGGCAGCGGCGCAGGTAAATCCGCGCGAGTGCCAAGTCCATAGTGAAGTATGACGAATGCCGCGAAAACTCGCCACTTGCCGTGGCGCAGAACTAGTTAGTTTATCATAATGGACAGTGCTTGGATAAGTGCGTTTTGGGTGTTGGGGAGCAATGGAACAGAAAACCGGTTTAAGCGGAGTTCATGCGACCTCTTCGAGGACGTCCGCCGGGTTTCTTAGAGGCCGGAGTTCACCGCGAGTCACGGCTTCGGGTACGGAGAAGGCATAGCGACCCAGCAGATTGATATGCTCGAAGACCAGCGGGGAGAGGCGAGCTACATCTTCATCCCTGACGGAATAGCCTTCTGCGCGAAGCTGGGTCAGCGCAGCGTCGATGTAGATCGTATTCCACAGCACAATGATATTTACAACGAGTCCCAATGCACCCAATTGGTCTTCCTGGCCTTTCCGATACCGTTGGAGCAGCTCGCCCTGTTTGCCGTGAAATATCGTCCGTGCCAATTTATGGCGGTCCTCGCCCTTGTTGAGTTGGTAGAGGGTTCGTCGGCGTTTTGTCTCGTCGTCAATGTAGGTCAAAGCGTGAATGGTTTTGTCGATTCGCCCCAGTTCTGCTACAGCCTGAGCTAACTTCGTTGGACGGTCGCTAATCTGGAGGGTTCTCCTAATCGAGGTAGCCTGCACCACGCCGAGCTTCAGCGATCCAGCCAGCCGCAAAAGGTCATCCCAATGTTCAGCAATCAATCTCGTGTTGATCCGGTGCCGAGCAATAGCATTGAGGGGACCATAGTCGGCTGAGGTATCTATGCGCCAATAGCGAGCGCCACCAATATCGGCAATCCGTGGACTAAAGCGATAGCCGAGTAGCCAGAATAAGCCGAACACAACATCGGTGTAAGCGCCAGTATCAGTCATGATCTCGGTAGGATTTAGTTCTGTCGGCTGTTCAAGGACGACAGCCAGGAGCACGAGGCTATCCCGGAGTGTGCCTGGCACGACAATGGCGTTCAGACCGGTGAACTGATCAGAAATGAGATTGTAGTAAGTGACGCCGCGTTCATAACCGAAGTACTTTGGATTTGGCCCGGCATGAATGGTCCTTACTGGAACGACGAATCGAAGACCATCAGCCGAAGCGACTTCGCCGCCACCCCAAGCACATACCAGAGGAACGCTATTTTGCGCGGCTACCAAGCACGCGTTAGCTTCTGTCAAGGTTTCGTTACGGATAAAATTCTGAGTGACCCAGGACAATCGCGAGCGCCGCAAAGCGGGAACGTCGTTTCGAACTAAGGGCTCCATTCCGATGTCTACATAACACAATGATCCTAGCGGCGATCCATCCCCGTCGGAAGCTGATCTCCGGCTCACCCGCTCCGAGCAGAAGCGGCTATTTTAGTTTCAAAGAAGGGGGCGTCATTTCTTGACGCCTTACCAGCATTCCTACTCCCTCGAAGCACAAGCGACCGCTGCAACACCTATGAGGTTCACGAGATACCCGAGATCGGAACCATATGAAGTAACCCCAAGGAAGCTCGCTGTCGGTTCTCCGATTCGATGAGCTGCTTACATAGCGTTCTTAACCCTTTCACGGTCTCAGCATCCAACGGCCCGACATAGGAGGATTCGTTCGCGCGAGCCGCAGGACCAGCTGAGCCCAGTTGAGTAACCGAGAGCATTACCGTTCTGAACGACGATGCTGTCAATCGCTTGCGGATGCTTACACGCGATCCCGGTATCCGACAGGAGCGCCGTAATCTTGTACATAAATACTCAATCTGTTAAGACGAAGAATTTCAAAGGGCAGTCCCTCCACGTGCATCGCAAGGTTATCGAAGTTGTATGAAAACTCCTTGGTGCCGGGTGCATCACTATACCCGAAGCCGATATACTCAGGGCAACCACATGAAGGTTATCAGCAAGCTTGGGAATCAGGTTGCGGTAGATGTGGGAAGAACTCAGAAAACCATGTAAGAGCACAATCGTTGGAGCGCGCCGGTCCCCAGCTTCACGATAAAATATCTTGTGGCCATAAACCTCCGCATAGTTGTACGTAGTCATTTGGATCTTGTTTCCGATTCGGGCGCAGGGTCGAGACGGAGCTGTCTCGGTAACTCGAGCTAACAAAACTGTCGACCTTCACGAACGTCCGCCAGAAGCTTCTGGACGCAGATAGGCAAACAAGACACAAGCCACGAGCCCAAAGCCCCAGAATGGAAACTTGAGCGACAGAACCATCGCAATGACAAACATCCCCAGCGTCATGAACGATCGAACTCGAGTCATCTGCCGCGTCCGTGCCGATACCTTCTCTTGGACTTCCGCTTGCGCCAACACCTCCCAGGCGAATGCG
>Ga0209647_1002025_pt1 | contig 16682 bp, 10 predicted proteins | sample GraSoi_2013_60cm_FD_185827 | JGI IMG/M metagenome (GOLD analysis project Ga0209647, IMG submission 185827) | Grasslands soil microbial communities from the Angelo Coastal Reserve, California, USA - Sample 9_17_2013_60cm (SPAdes) (version 2) | ecosystem: Environmental > Terrestrial > Soil >...
AGAGTGATGGAACAGAAACCGTCTATAACCAAACCAGGAAAGACAGCCTGACTCTGGCGCTGGCCGGGCAATTGCCGGGTCATATCGGCCAGTTCTTCAATCCGTTTATTGACGAACGGTTTGCTGGCGACGTCAACCGCCAATTCTATAATGCCTTGCGTACGCAAATATGGGAAGACATTCGCACCAGCACGCTCACCTGGCATATTTCCGCTGGCGGCACAATATTGGATCTTTGTTCCGGTCCGGTCACGGTTGCCGGTGGCCTCGAATACCGCGGCGAAGAACTCATTAATAGCCAGGATCAAAACAGCAAATTTGGGAATATCACTTCCAACAATTTTTCGCCAGGCCAGCTGACAACGGCACGGCGCTGGATCCATAGCGGCTTCGTCGATCTAGAGGTGCCTCTCCTCGGAGATAAATGGTCTTGGCCTGGTGCGCGATCGCTTCAGCTCAGTGTTCAGGAACGCTACGATGACTACAGCACCTTTGGCAGCGCAGCTAAGCCTAAGTTTGCCCTTTCCTACAAACCATTTAACGACCTGACCCTCCGCGCCAGCTATGACGAAGGGTTCGCGGCGCCCTCCCTGGCCGAACTGTTCGGTGCGCCGATTGGTGGCCAATTGCCAGTCGTCGACCCGCTAAACGGTAATAAGACTGTCACGGTGCTGACTTTCACGGGGGGTAACCAGCACTTGAAACCGGAAAATTCCTATAGTTATTTCGCCGGCGCAGTTTGGACCCCCGGAGCCAGCGATCTCGAGCACAGCTGGTGGGGTTGGGCGAACGGCTTCTCGGCCTATGTCGATTGGTTCCAGATCCATATCCGTAATCTGGTCGGCCAACTTCAGGCGCAGACGTTGATCGACCTCGGCGGGTTCGCCCCCCCTGGTTCGGTGATCCGCAACAGCTCCGGCCAGCTCACCACGGTTAATGCCACGTTCCAAAACCTCGGCCGATCCACTAACGAAGGCTTTGATTTCGGCTGTAGTTACATCACTAAGGAGTACGTATGGGGCAAGTTGGATATCGAGGCCAACGCCACCTACTATGAACATAACACCCTCAAAGAGGTCATTCCCAGAGCGAATGGTAATCCGCCCGGCTTCGAAGTAGTGGATGTGACTTCTCTTTACGGTACACCTGACTTCAAGAGCGTGGCGAGCGTGTTCTACTCGAAGACAGTTTTCGGCATGGACAACTTTCGGACCGGGCTGACCCTTAACTACTGGGATTCCGAGCATGATATCAACGATAACAACTTTGGAACGAATGCGTTATCCTCGCTTGATCCGGGTGGCCGTGTTCACGAGATAGGCAGCTGGACTACGCTTGATTGGCAGGTCTCCTACCGATTCGGCGCCCCGGCCGAGGTCGTACCGGAGACACCGAAACCCGACTACGACAAAGAGGGTAAGAGAATCATTGGAGAGAAAGCGGTAGCTCCCAAGCCGGAGGGATCAAACTGGGGTTGGCGCACGTTGCTGGTAAATACGACCTTCACCTTCGGAATTAACAATGTCTTTAATGCCGCGCCGCCGTTCGCCGCGGATTATTATCAAGGATGGGATACGGGGAACACGAATCCTTTGGGCCGTTTTTACTACATGCAGTTCGAGAAGAAGTTCTAATTGTTCATCAGAATGCCTCTTCCATCAGCTTCCAGTTCTTACAAAAAGTAAGCTGAGGCATTCAAATTCCAAATTTGTTCAAATTTTGCGGCCTAACGCTGGAATTTTCTTTTCAGAAAGACGGCTACTAGCTAGAACGCGTGAGGCCAAGGCAAAATCTGGGTGAAGGGACCCGGTATTTAGAGCCGGCCTGTTTTCCGGCAATACCTTAACCAACCGGTGTAGCACTGTTTTTAAGAAAGCGGACGGGATCGGAGATAGAGATCCGGCCGCCGAACAAAGAGACCAAGGAGAAATGATTAAGTTAACATACTTTGGTTTGGCCCTAGCGGCCGAACTGGCATTAGCCGTGACGCTGGGGGGGAGCGCGTACGCACAGGCGCCAGCGGCGGTCACAAATCCGCCCAGCATCCCCGGTCTGGGAGGGGGCGAACTCCAGCAGATAACGGTCACTGGTTACATAGCGCCTCGCGTCGGTGACGGGACCCAACCGGTCCTCACGCTAGACCGTGACTTTATGCAGAAACAGGGCGAGCAGACGGTCTCCGACGTCCTGCAAAGATTGCCCCAAAACGTTGGCTCTTTCACACCAATTGTGAACGCCGGAGCGAGTTTCTCACCAGGCGGTTCCGAAGTGAACCTTTATGGCCTAGGCTTCGGCACGACACTCGTCCTCATCGACGGGTACCGGCAGACTATATTCCCTTATCCGCAGAACGGATTCGAACCGTTTGTCGATCTTAACTCTATCCCTCTTGCGGCAGTCGATCGAATCGAAATCCTAAAGGACGGCGCGAGTTCCCTTTACGGATCCGACGCTATTGCAGGTGTGGTTAATATCATCTTGAAAGACGAATACAATGGTGCCGATATCAGCTACCATTTTGGCATCAGTCAGCGAGACGACTTCGTAGAAAACCATGTTCAACTGGTGGCGGGCGTATCACAAAAGCTTTGGGATGATGATTCGAAATTGAGCATCATCGCTACCTTCGATTATGATGATACTAGTCCAATCGATGCGTCTGATCGCTGGTACTCCAACAACGTTAACCATACGAAATATAGTTCGATCTTTACGGACGAGCGTTCCTCGCGAACTCCGGCTGGCAATTTCTTTGGGCTAACGACGGGTAACTCTTATGCACTGATTCCAGGGACCCTGGGACCCACAGTTACCCCCGGCGACTTTGTTATCAACGGAGCATTAAACCATTATCAGACCATTCCTGGAGTCCAACTGATTCCCCGCGAACAGCGGATTGCTACCTATGATAAAATTACGTTCCAGCCTTTCAAATGGGTCCAAGTTTACGACGATTTCATCTTCGAACGAACAAAAGAGGACAGTAGTTTTACCGCTTTGCCGGTCACAGAAACCGACAATGTAACGGTTCCGGCCGGCCCGACTGGGAATCCCTTCAATCCATTTACCGAACCTCTCCAGTGGCGCGGCCGCTTACTTCAGCTCGGCCAACGCAAAACCGAAGCAGACATTAATACATACCGAAATATCGCGGGAGTACGTTTGATCCAACTCCCCCAGAATTGGTATATTGATGCCAGTTTTCTTTATGCCGAAAGCGATGCTGAACAAACCAATTTTAACAACACTCTGGACAGCCGCCTCAACCAAGCTCTTTCCGGAACGCTCCCGGGTTTTGTTGGGACTTTCTACAATCCCTTTATCGATACAAACGCCAATCCGAACGCCCAGTTCACTAATGCCCTGCGCTACAACGCGCACAGTATCGCCCGTACGGACCTAACTCAATGGTCCATCCGCGGCGGCGGGGATCTCTTCTATCTTTGCTCTGGACCAGTCACGGTTGGTGGTGGCGCCGAATACCGGTCCGAAAGTTTTATCTCGGTGCTCGACCCAAACTTAAACTCTCACAATCTTACTGCCTTTGGGACCTCGCAAAATTCGGCCGGTAAAGACTATGTAAAGAGCGTCTACGGTCAGATCATCATCCCAATTCTAGGCGAGAAGTGGTCTTGGCCGGGGGCCCGCGCCCTAGAAGTGGACATTTCAGAGCGCTACGACGATTACAGCACCTTCGGTTCGGCCGCGAAGCCGAAATTCGCGATCCGTTACAAGCCCTTCGATGACCTTACGTTTCGGGCGAGCTACTCGGAAAGCTTCCGCGCGCCTTCGCTGCCTGAACTCTTTACCGGCACTATAACCGGCTTTCAATTCGTCACCGATCCAAAAACTGCTACGACCACAGAAGTCCAGCAATTAGGTTCTGGCAACCCGCACCTGCATCCGGAGACCGGCTACAGCTACTATGCCGGCGCGGTATGGACACCCGGCAGTGCCGATCCCGAACACAGCTGGTGGGGCTGGGCCAACGGCTTTACGGCGTATGTCGATTGGATAGAGATTTCACGGCGTAACGTCATTTCCGAACCCAGTCCCCAGTTTGTCGTTAACAATGAAGCCACCAATCCGAGCCAAGTAATTCGCGGTACCGGCGGTCAAATTGTCACGGTATTGACTCCCTTCGAGAATCTCGGGGCAGAGCGCGTTGATGCGGTCGACTTTGGTGGAAGCTACGTCACCAAAGAATTTAACTGGGGTAAACTTGATCTAGAGGTTAATGCTTCCTGGCTGTATCACGTCAGCGAGCAGGACCAGCCTCACGGACAGGTGTTCGATGTGACCGATTCCCTAGGAGGTAGCATCTACACCGGTCCGGATTTCAGGCTCGTGGCTAGTGCCTTCTATTCAAAGACCGTGTTTGGGATAGACACCTTCCGAACCGGCTTGACCCTAAACTATTTGGACTCTGAACATGACGTGAACGACCCTCGCGCTTTCGGCTTGACCCTTCAGCAGTTCGTTATTGCGACTGGGCTAGCCAATGCGCATGTAATCGGAAGCTGGACCACCTTCGACTGGCAGATCAGCTACGAAGTCGGAAAACCGGCGGAAATTGTACCTGAAGCTCCCAAACCGGGGTACGACAAGGAAGGCAAACGCATTGTCGGCGAAAAGGCTATTTCTTCGAAACCGGAAGCCGCCGGCGGCGGTTGGCGCACGTGGTTGGGTGGCACCAAGTTAACCGTCGGTATCAACAACATTTTCGATACGCGTCCGCCATTTTCGGATTTCTTTACCGAGGGTTTCGACACCGCTCATACCACCCCGTTCCAGCGCTACTTCTATGTAGAGGTAGAAAAGAAGTTCTAGAAAGCGAAGCAGTCGACTGTCTCGAGGCGCAGGATCCAACAGGGTCCTGCGCTTATCTTTTTGTGAGGCAATCGGACATTGGGCTGCGGAGAGTCAACCTAAGTGCTAGTTCGCTAGAAAAAACTACACTATTTCGATTCGTTATAGACACGCGAATGCAAATATCTTATTGTGATCGAAACTCCCGTGGAGCCCAAAAGCATGTCGGATCGAATACGATTTCTTCTGCTATTCGGAATAATTTCGATTCAAAGTGCCGCATTGGTTCACGGCCAGAACACGGCTCAGGCCTATCAATACAACGGGGGGAGATTCACCGTTAAGACAATTTTCAACTTCTACACCAACGTCCTGACAGACGGTGTGGACGGGACCAGTCGCCTTCAACCTATTCTCACAATAACTAACAGCCGTACGGGAAGATCAATCAAAAGCTCTTTCATGAGCGAAAACGACTTTATCAGTACTATCGAAGGTAACATGCTGATCGGGAACGAAATAGTTCCCGGTCAGCTAAATCCTCGAACAAACACCGGAATTGTCACGATCGATGCATCAAGCTTAGGACCGGGTCCGCTCGTGTTGAGCGTCGCTGGCGTATCCGAGCTTACCGGCCGAGCTGTGGCGAGTGTTCGAAATGTCTTCGGAGGACCGTTTTATGTTTGGACAATTTTCCCCCAAAAAATCACGCCTAGTCTTCCTCTTTACAGGCCTCCCGTGAACAACCCACCTCCAGGCAATCCAGGATTGGGGCCGGTTTCGGTGAGCATTCACGCGGTGATAATCTCCGGCCGTTCGGATCCGGCCAAGATTGTAACTTCTCAAAATGTTACGCTGACAGGAGGCGTCGTCGCGTTAGGGAAAGATCCCGCGCCGCCGGCCGCGCCGAGTTCGTGGACTACCGGTCTGCGCATTGTGCCGGATGAAGCGTTGTTAACAGGTGCCAAGATTCCGCCGCTGACCCCGAATATCATCGATGTACGGATCGTAAAACACGAGGTGGTCGGAGATCTCGCTGCACCAGGCGCATCTCCATTTCCGTAATCTCTGACTGGTGTGCAGCCGCAAGAGAAACGCAGGCCGTAAAGAGTGATTGGCACATAAGGCAACGTGGCATCAAAGAGGGGTTAACTAAACCGCTGCCTTGACCGAAGAGTAATTGTGTGACCGATCTCTAAAATCGCAGAAAAATAGTTGAACAGGAGCCAACGGAGGAAACAGAGGTGCCGTTGGCCTAGACTTGGTGGAACGGCTCTCCATCGCCTCAGTTTCGTACTGTTCGAGACAAAAAATCCGCAAACGTCGCTCGAGTTTTGAGATCCAGGACTCCCCGCAAAGTCTATCCGCAACGCCGAGTGTTAGCCTTACGAATTTTGCCGAATCGCCACAAAACTCGGTGCTGAATCTGCATCGCGAGGATGTTCCGGAATTCGAAACGCCTCAAGTACCGGGAATAGCAATTTGCGATAAAAGCTTCACCGAACCGGAAATGCCGGAACCGCTTTTGGAAAGGAGGGACATCTGACGGATGTACCCATTTGGCCTTCCGCGCTATAAAATGTTATCAGGTCATCCAATTCGCATACCCACACCTCTTGAGCCCCTGCCTCAAGATAAAGAGCTATCTTCTCCTGAATTTCGCTCGTCGTGTTGCTCGGCGAAAGGATTTCGACGCAGATTTCCGGCGCACGCGTCAGACACGGAGTAGCTTCCGCTTCGCCCGAGCGCTCAGCGGAAAGCCAAGCTACATCGATCGCTTTCACGCCATCGGAGGTCGAAAGGGGGCACTCGGAAAGACCATTCCCATGGGGCATCAACTCCGCTAGTAATCGGCCGATCTCAAGCTGGCGACTGCCATGACTCGGCACCGGCGGCGGACTCATGATGATATGGCCATGGCGATCTGTTTCAAGACGATGCGGAAGGTTCGCCAAGTAGGGATCCGCCAGAATCTCCGTCCATCGCTGCAGATTAAAGCTGGTCTGTTCGACCAACGGTTTGAGCCGCAGAATCATCAACCCAAAGATAGTCGAACTTCCGGAGGAGGCCAAGCGAGTTACCAAGCGAAGACAAGAGCGAGTGCGTCTGGACGCTTCATCAACTCAAAGTCCGAGTTGTTTGAGCATGCTCTCTGGAATCTCCTGGCTGATTCCAGCCGCTTGGGTTTGCAGAGTTTTGACGTTCGCATCCCATTCTCCAAGAGGGTTTCGATAGGCGAAGATTGTAAGTGCGAGTTTGGTAGCGGCAGGTCCCGGATCTTCGGCTTCGAACGAAATCGGCCAATAGACCGTTTGACTACCAGCGGCGACTAAGTCAGCTTTGCCGGGGCTCTCCTAGCTTGATTAGTTGATTTTCACGCGCTTCGGAGTTTCTTCTGCTTGTATCTCGGCTTGAGTGGTGAACTCGCTCTCAATCTGTTCTCTCGACTTACGTGGCGTTGCATCGGGGCTCGGATTCGAACGAAGAGAAATCAAGCATGGCGTAAGCGCTATTCCGCAGGCTTCGTGGGAATTGAACGAGCGGTTTCTCACCACCGTTCCCTCCGCAAAATCAAAACTGAGGGGAGTGATTGTTTCACCCTATCCGGTGTAAGCAGAACTTCCGTCCGGTCGGAGGCGACCGAACCCAAGTCACTCGATCTTGATCTGACCACTAGCTAATTCCCGGGCTTGGAGTGCTACTGATTCGGGTCGGATGCCGCGCGGTCGCAGGTAAAATTCACTGATCAATATTTTGACCATTGCCGCTGCTGGAACGACGAGAATCAGTCCAAGAAAACCAAACAAAGAGCTCATGGCAAAGGTAAAGAAAATGATTGTCACCGCGTGCAGCTTCATCTGCTTTCCCATGATAAAAGGGACGAGCAGATTGGTTTCAACTTGTTGGACAAACAGGACCGAGAGAAGCGCGAGAACGAATTTACCAAAGCCCATACTCGCCGCCACGAAGAGAGCAGGGATCGCAACAATGACCGGTCCGACGATTGGTACGAATTCACCCAGAAAAGCGAGAACACCGAATAGGAACGCGGGTTGGACTCCGACCAACGCGAGTAAAATGCCGGTGCTGGCGCCGGTTGCGACGCCATTGATCACGATGCCTCGCGCCCACGCACTGACTTGATGCATCATGCGTGCGAGGGAGCGATATGCCGGATCTCGATAACGGGGAGGAACCAACTCCAAGTAAGCTGCGGTGATTGGCTCCGGCTCGATCAAGGTAAAAATCACTACCAGCAGGCAGAGTAGCGCGACCAAAATCCCATTGGCCAGATTGAGCGTTGAGCGCAGCAGAAAGTTGGCGATGCCGCCGACCTGCGCGGTAACGGTATTCAGCATGTCGCCGGCGCGGCTAGGTAGAGCTTGCTGAAGAGTCGGGTAGGTTTTGATCCAGCCTTGAATCTGGTCATACAGTCGGTTCCACTCACCCGGGATTTGTTCAATTAGCTGCTGAAGTTGTTCAAAGAATGGCGGGACTACTAAGAAAACGGCCAGCGCGAGCATCGCCAATAACACGATGATCAGGAGTCCGACGGCCAGACCGCGCTTCAAACCGCGTCGTTCCAGCAGGACGACCGCTGGATTGAGAACCATGGCGATCAGGAAGGCGATAGCAAAAAGGAGCAGGGTCTCTTTAATCGGGATCGCTATGGCGACGCCCAACGCGACCAGTCCGACAATTACGAACCATCGGACTAGATCCGCGTAACTCAGCGGCCGATCGGCGCCGTTGCCGTCTCGCGAACCGTTTTCGATTTGGACCATGGAGGAAGAAAGCAGCTTTCTACCAAAAGAACCGCAGGAAGCTCCAAGAGAATCACAATGTGTTCAACGAATATTCCCGCCAGAACGCAGTGTTCCAGGCGATCCCGGCTGATCCCTCATTTTCACTATGAACAACCGTTTAACGGCTCCTCCCAGCGAAAAGGCTCAAGCGACCCCGGTCCGCTCGAATCGTTTTCTGCCTCGGATAGGATCTCCCGGATACCACGTGCTTCTGACCGCGGTAGCGATTCTGATCCTTGGTCCGCTCGGAGGGATTTCTGCGGCTTTCATGAATTTTTCGATCGGTTTTTTTCTTGGGGGGCAAGTGTTGGCTGGCATTCTTGGCAGCATCGTAACGCTGCCGTACGGGCCGGAAGGGAAACATGGCGCCAACTACATGCAAACGATGGCGTCTTCGGTCGCCACTATGTGCGGGCTGGGAGTGCTGATCCAGGCGATGGTCTGGCTTGGTCTACCCCAACCGCCGGCTTGGCAACTGATTCTCTACTTTATGTGCGTTGGCATGTTCGGTGTTGGTATCGGCATGTTTTATACGCCGGTCCTGGTTGATCGCATGCAGTTGCCCTTTCCGTCTGCGTTTGCGGTGGCCAACATCCTCCGGGCGCTCACGGACAAGGATCTGCTCAAGCGCTCCGTCGCCACGCTGGGGGGAGGGATAGGAACGGGGTATCTCGTTGGCCTGTTCTCGTTCAACATTTCTTGGTTTGCACGTTTTGGTCTTTCCAGCGCGACGCTGGCAACACTGGGAAAAGCGGGCATTTCAGCCTCCACCTTCGGCGCCGGGATGATTGTCGGCTCCCGCATCGCGATCCCTGCCCTGGTGGTGGCACTCCTCGGGGCCTGGCTAAGGCCTTATCTCGTCACTATCGGCTGGCTCGGTCCAGACGACCCGTACCGCAAAATCGGCTTCATCATCTCGCTGGGCACGATCCTTGGTGCGGCCATCATCGATATTTGCCTGATCCTGGTTCAAATCGTCCAGCGGTCCAGGGAAAAAAGCGTGGCTCGCCCTGAGCCCGCGGACTGGAAGCGAGTCAATCTGTTTAGGCTGGTGGTCTGGGTCTTGTTTTGGGGGGCAGGTATTGTGTGGGTCGGTAGTCAGTTTCTCCACCAACCGTGGTTCTTTCTCACAGTGGCCGTCGGCCTCTGTTTTCTCTTTGTTTTGGTCAATGGCATTTGTTCAGGCATTTCCGATGCAAACCCGATTTCCAGCGCATTTGTGTTGACCGTTTTTATCCTGGCGGCAATGGGCCTGCGCGACCCCGGTGTCGGTCTTTTATGTGCTGCCATACTGCTGATTGCCTGCGCCGCAGGAGGCGATATGCAGCAAGATCGTTCGACCGATTGGCGCTTGAGCACTAACCGCGTCGTGCAATTCCGTTACCAGGTCATCGGCATCATCATGGGCGCGGTGCTCGCGGTCGTGCTGGCGAAGCTGTTCATGAACGCCTACCCGATCCTGACCCAGGATCAGTTCACCCATCCACACCTGGCAGGCACCCAAAAATGGCAATCTGCGATGACCTACAAATTTGTCGGTGCGCTCAAGGGTATCACGACTTCGCAACCGCATGCGCTGAAAGCATTGCAGTTCGGTATTCTGCTGGGCTTGATTATTGGAATTCTTCGCAAACTCCTCAAGAGCCGCCCTGGCTACCAGAAATTTGCCAACGGCTCGCGCACAGGTCGCGCGACCGATTTCCTCCTTGATGCAGTGGTGCTCTCGAGTCCCTACGCGTCCGCTTTCGGCGGATTTGTCGAATTGCCGACCGTGCTTTGGTGGAGCGCCGGCGGTTTGATGTCAACGCTATACAACGGAGTCAAGACGATGTCAGCCGCCAAATCCGCTAAGGAAGGTGTGCCTTCTCCACCGCCGGACATGAGCACGACGTCACTGGTTGGCGGTGGATTGATCGCGGGAGATTCGCTGGCGGCCCTGAGCGTGGGAGTTTACGGACTTTTGACCACGGTGTTGTCAAAGTAGCCGCAGCTTCCAGCGAAATAGCCCATTCTTCGGTAGGGATGCGCTCCGGCGCGTCCGTTTTCGAGCCACCACTGCAGCTGTTTTTATGTTCCAGCCAGTTCAACCTCCCGGAGGCCCGGGCTTCGATGCGATCTTCTCGATCGCTGCGATATGTAATGCTGAAAGGGTAACGCTACTGTCGTCATCGAACCAAATAACGATTCGGCTGTTAGCCGGATTTATTCCGGCATGATCCGGGCTCGGTACTTCGTACTGTTTTCCGCTGCTAGTTACTACGGAAAACCGCTCAAATGGCCGTGCGCTTAGCAAGCGTCGCAAATCTCCGGTCATAGAAATATGTATAACCTCAAAAATCAACGTTGCAACCTATCACCGCTCGCTACATCAGCATCGCCGCCAACGCTGTCGGCGCTGCCGGCGTTCACGGCGTTGCCGGCGTTCCCAACTCAAGTCGCTCCCGCCGGCCGGCGCGAGATGAACTTCTGCAGGACAATGAAGATCAGTAGCAGAGTGCCAATCACGATTTTCGTCCACCAGCTGTTCAACGTGCCGTTGAAGATAATGATTTGTTGGATCAATCCAAGGATCAGTACGCCCATAAGCGTCCCTGGAATGAAACCAACTCCGCCGGTTAACAGCGTGCCTCCAATCACTACGGAAGCGATTGCGTCGAGCTCCAATCCCACGAAGGATGCGGGATTGCCCGATTGCATATAGAAAGTTGCTACCACTCCGCTGAGCGCGGAGAAGAACCCGGCCAACGCATAGATCGCGATTTTCGTTTGGCCGATCGGCAAGCCCATCAAACGAGCCGAGTTCTCGTTCGAGCCGATTGCGTAAACGTTCCGGCCGAATCGCGTAAAACCCGCTACCAATGTCCCGATGATAACCGATGCCAGAAAACACATAGCGGTAAACGGTAACACCGCCTTGGGAGCCACTAACACGGAGAGTTGGGGTAAGACCTCACCGTAGAAGGGATGATCGATGCCGATCGATTCTGGATTAATGACAAAGCCCAGCCCGCGCAGAAAGAAAAGACCGGCTAGCGTGACCAAGAATGGAGGCATCCCGAAAAAATGGATCAAGCAGCCCATCATAGCGCCGCCAACAGCACCGATACAGAGCGCGATCCCCATCGCCAGGAAAGGGTCGCATCCAACCTGCAAAAGCTTGGCGATAAGTATTCCAACGAAAGCGACCATTGAACCGACCGATAGATCGATGCCACCGGACAAAATCACGAACGACTCTCCAACCGACGCGACTCCCACAAACGCCATATCATTTAAAAGGTTTACGATGACCCGGGGAGTGCCGAAGTTAGGATAAAGCACGGAGCCGGTGCCAAAAATCGCCAGCAGGACCACCGCCGTCGCCAGGAGAGGGATGTACTTAGGGTTTAGGCGAATCATGCCGCGTCGCGGTAAGGAGATGATGAGGGAATCGAGAGCTAAGCGGTTTGAGAACTCTCCCTAACGGCTGCAAAAAATGCGCCAGCCGCGTCCGGAACGATTCACTTTGGAACAGACAGACCGCAATGATCACCAAGGCCTTCGGTACCGGGGAGATATCGGAGCTGACGTTTCTGGCGTATAACGTCGTAGTCAGCGTCTGGATAAACAACCCACCGACCACCGCGCCGATCAGGTAGAAACGACCTCCCTGCAGTGACGTTCCGCCCACGACAACCGCCAAAATTGCGTCCAATTCCAGGTACAGGCCGATATTGTTGGCGTCCGCGCTCTTAATATTTGAGCAGGCAACCAGCCCGGCGAGTCCGGCACAGAACCCCGAAAAGGTGTAGACCAGGAACTTCACCTGTTTGGCATTAATTCCGGAATAGCGACTGGCCTCGTCATTGTCGCCCACCGACTCAATGAAAAGTCCGAGCGCAGTGCGCCGGACAAAGAAAAGGGCGATTATCAACATCACGACGACGAGTGTCAGAGTGAAAGGCAAGGCGAATAAATGGCCATTGCCGAGGTAGACCATGGTCGGGTCGAGAAAGTTAATGATCTGTCCTTCGGTGATCAGCTGAGCGACGCCGCGCCCGGCGACCATCAATACCAGTGTTGCAACAATCGGTTGAATTCCGAAGCCGGCCACCAGCAAACCGTTCCAAGCACCGGCCAAAACCGATATGACAAGAGCGATAGCGATCGCGATGCCGGCCGGTTGATGCTCAGTTACCAGTAATCGCGACGACACCGCGGCAGCGATTGCCATGACGGCGCCCACCGAAAGATCGACTCCGCCGGTAGCGATCACTAAGACCATTCCCAGCGACAAAAGCATAACTTTGGCTCCTTGGTTCAGAACGTCGATCCGGGAACCGTAGAAATGGCCGTCCAGCAGCTGGATGTGAAAAAAACCAGGAGTGAAGAACTGGTTAAAAAGCAGGAGCAGCGCGAGTGCGCCGACCGTCCAAAAAATTTTTTGGCGGCGTAATAAGAACAGAATTGCGCCGAAGATGATCCAAAACAGCAGGTCAGAAAACCAGTCACTCATGCAGCCGGCCGCTCCAAATCGTGAGTCGCGATGGACTGCATTATAGCTTCCTCTGAAATCTCTCCTTCTGTCAATTCGCCAATCTTTTGGCGATCGCGCAAAACTACTACTCGCTGGCTTTGCCGGACGATTTCTTCCAGTTCGGAACTGATAAAGAGGACGGCCAGACCTTCTTGCCGCAGCGATTGGATCAATTTCTCAATCTCAGCCTTTGCGCCTACATCGATTCCACGTGTCGGCTCGTCGAGAATGAATAGCTTTGGCTCTGTGGCCAGCCATCTGGCGAGCAATACCTTTTGCTGATTCCCGCCACTGAGATTCCGGACGATCTGTTCCCGGCTCGGCGTTTTGATATCGAGCGACTGAATGAAGCGGTCAGCAAGCTTTTCTTGCTCGGCCACCGACAAACGCCGCCAGCTTCCGCGGCTGGCTTGTAATGCTAACACAATATTTTCCCGAACGGTGAGGCTGGGAATGATCCCAGCAACCTTTCGATCCTCGGGAGTTAGAGCCATGCGATAGCGAATCGCTGCACGCGGCGAATTGAAGCGTACCGTCCGGTTTTTTATTCGGATTGTACCCTGATCCGGCCGATCGACCCCAAAAAGCAGTTTTGCCGTTTCCGTGCGGCCCGATCCAAGAAGGCCGGCCAGACCGACGACCTCGCCGGGACGGATATCCAGATCCAGCGGCTGGATAGAACCCTTTCTCCCTAGCGCTCGCGCCTCGAGAATAGGGGAATCCGAACGAATCGTGGCCGTGCTCGCGCGCTTTTGCTCAAGCGCTTCGACTTGCTGGACCGCCTTGCCGATCATGTGGGAAACAAGCTTGATCCGAGGAAGCTCCTTGGTGGCAAAACAACCCACCCGGCACCCGTTCCGCAACACCGTGATTAAATCGGAGATCTGATAGACCTGCTCGAGAAAGTGGGTGATGAATATGATCCCGAGACCGTCTTCCCGGAGCTTGCGCAGCTTCTTAAAGAGTTCTTCGACCTCTATCTTGTCCAGACTCGAGGTAGGTTCGTCCAGGATCAGCAGTTTAGCGGAGATATCGAGCGCACGAGCAATCGCCACCATCTGTTGGATGGCGATTGAATACGAGGAGAGTTGCTGGTTGACGTCAATGGAAAGCTCGAGCCGCGCGAGTGCCGCTCTGGCCCGCTTGGCGATTGCACCCCAGCGGATAGCGCCAAGCCAAGTCGGTTGCCGGCCCAGACAGATATTTTCTGCTACAGATAAATGCGGAATCAGATTTACCTCTTGGTAAACGGTACTGATTCCAAGAGCCTCGGCTTCACGCGGTGATTTCGGTGCAATGATTTGGCCGTCCAGCCGTGTCTCTCCGGCGTCTCGTGGAAAAACGCCGGTTAACACTTTAATCAGCGTGCTCTTGCCCGCGCCGTTTTCACCCATTAGTGCGTGAACTTCGCCGGTCTGCACCTTCAGATCGACTGAATCCAATGCTTTGACACCGGGAAACCCTTTGCTGAGGCCGGTTATCTCTAGGAGCGGAGCAGTCACTGTAACGGTAAAAATTCGGGCGCTCTGCCATTCGGTTTGAGCGCCCGCTTAAGGACAAAGAATGGACTGAAACCCTTAGTATTGTCTTTTTGGCAGCTCTTCGGCGGCTTGCGCTTGCTCGTAAACGCCCTCCTGCGTGACCACTCGATGCGGCACTTCCTGTTTGTTCGCTACCTTTTCAATCAAATCAAAGAGTTGCGGTCCGAGAAGCGGATTGCATTCAACGGTGACGTTCAATTTACCGTCCTTCATTGCTTCGAACGCTCCGCGCACACCATCGATCGAGACGATTTTGATATCTTGACCGGGCTTAATACCGGCCTCTTCCATAGCTTGGATCGCTCCGAGGGCCATGTCATCATTGTGCGCATACAACACGGTAATCTCTTTCGCATTGGGCGCTTTCAAGAACGCTTCCATCACCTCTTTTCCCTTGGCCCGGGTGAAATCGCCGCTTTGAGACGTGACAATTTTAATGTCCGGATATTTCGCAATGACTTCTCGAAATCCTTTCGCCCGATCAATCGCAGGAGCGGATCCCACGGTTCCAACCAGCTCGGCCACCCCCGCCTTACCGCCAGTCAGCTTCACCACTGCGTTGGCCGCTCGTCGCCCCTCTTCGATGAAGTCCGAACCAATAAAGCACGTGTATAGAGAATCATCTGACACTTTGACTGCCCGATCAGACAGGACGACCGGAATTCCAGCCTTCTTCGCCTCCTGTAAGACCGGCTCGAAACCAGTTTCGACCACAGGCGAAAATGCGATCACATCGACACCTTGAGCGATGAAAGATCGGATTGCCTTGATTTGGTTTTCTTCTTTCTGTTGGGCATCGGAAAAACGGAGGTCAACTCCACGTTTTGCGGCTTCCGATTTGATCGATTCGGTGTTAGCCGTCCGCCAGCCGCTTTCCGCACCGACCTGGGCGAATCCGACGACCAGCTTCTTGTCTGCGGCTAATCCCAGGGAACCGGCGAGGCCGAATATTGCGACGACTGTCAGCACTCTAGTGGCGGCAGTCGATGGGTGAACTAGATATTGTTTCATGATGGGGGGATGTTTGGTGAAGCGTGATCGTTCACGGAACAAACACGCTTTCTTATAAAGTCAAAATCTGGGCGAAAGATCAATGTTTTCTTCGTACCTTGAGAGATTTAAAACGAGATGCCCGTTCCAAGCCTAATTACTTCTTTAAGAACAGATTACGGACGGTACACGGCTTTCCGTCGCACTGATTCATGCGGTTTCACAAAATTTCTTGATTGGCCGCAAACCGGGAGCGTTTTCTCGCGCAATGTTTTCTTCTTTCTCCCCTACCCACTGGCACAAACTGCTCACGACCGTGGCCATATGTTCTCGATCTTGGTTTGAGAAACTGGCCAGAAACCAAGACCAGCGAATCAGTTTTCGTCGCGAAAGGGAGCTTTGACTTGGCAGTAGAGGCAAAAAGCTTCTAGGCTTGGTTCCATGATGCCAACCGACGCAAAGAATAGCTCCGCATCTTCCTCCTCGGGCGACTCAAACGCGGATACTCGGGCCGATGCGCCTCGTAACGCTACTCTGGAGCTTGTGTTCGAAGGTGTCAGCTACCCCTGCAAAGATGGTACGATCATTGGTAGCAGTTCCAGTTTCGCGAAATCTGCGTTTTCCAAGGTTCAGGGGCTCGAGCCGCGCCATCTACTTCTGGGAATAGAGGACGGTTATTGGTTTGCCCTGACACCGAAAAGCGTACAGCGGCCGTTTCGACTGGAGGGCAAACAACTCGTTCGCGGACAACGAATCACTCTCGACAAAGCCCGTTATCATGTCGAATTCGACGATGCCCGATTTGGCCTCCGGATATCCCTGCGCCGGTAGTTAAACGGCACGAGCGCCGGGAACGTATTCCAACATCGATCGGCGATCTGCCATTCATCGTTGGCTATCGGCTATTTCTTCACGGAATCACTGACCAGATTTCTACGGCGCGGTTCTGATCCGGGCGCGTGTTCTCGAGAACGTCCGTTCCACCCATTGCAACCGTGTGAACGACGTTAGTCACACCCG
>Ga0209647_1002026_pt1 | contig 16675 bp, 11 predicted proteins | sample GraSoi_2013_60cm_FD_185827 | JGI IMG/M metagenome (GOLD analysis project Ga0209647, IMG submission 185827) | Grasslands soil microbial communities from the Angelo Coastal Reserve, California, USA - Sample 9_17_2013_60cm (SPAdes) (version 2) | ecosystem: Environmental > Terrestrial > Soil >...
CCCGCCCGCCACGAGCATCCGACGCAGCTCTGGTCGAGTTATTTCTCGACATGCTCGCAGCCGAACGCGGCGCCGGCGCGAATACGCTTTCCGCCTATCGGGGTGACCTCGATGACTTGTCGGCGCATCTGCGCGCCGCTGGCGTAAGAATCACCGCGGCAACCACCGACGACTTACGCGGATTTATTGCAAGCCTCGCCGAGCGCGGCTTCAAAGCCTCGTCGCTTGCGCGGCGATTGTCATCGATGCGCCAACTCTACCGGTTTCTTTACGCAGAGGGAAAACGCGCCGACGATCCGGCCGCCGTATTGGAAGGGCCTAAACGCGCACGGTCCCTCCCGAAGGTGTTATCCATTGCCGACGTCGATGCACTTCTTAGGCAGGCCCGGATCAATGCCGAGAACAGCGACCAGCCACCGGCTCAACGGTTGCGTGCCGCGCGCCTGCTGTGCCTGCTCGAAGTGGTCTATGCAACCGGGCTACGCGTGTCCGAACTCGTGGCTTTGCCGGCGTCGGCCGCGCGGCGCGAACAGCACATGCTGGTCGTGCGAGGCAAGGGCGGCAAGGAGCGGCTTGTGCCGCTCAACAAGGAAGCCAAGCGCGCCATCTCCGAGTATCTTGAACTGCGCGAAAAAGCCGGCCGCGATTCAAAATCGAAATGGCTGTTTCCGTCTTTTGGTGAGCAAGGACACCTTACCCGTCAGCATTTCGCGCGCGAGCTCAAGGCGCTCGGCCAAGCCTCCGGTATCCTGCCGGCGCGCCTGAGTCCGCACGTATTGCGCCATGCCTTTGCCAGCCACCTGTTGCATAACGGGGCAGACCTGCGCGTGGTCCAGACCCTGCTCGGCCATGCCGATATCTCGACCACACAAATCTATACTCATGTGCTGGAAGAGCGGCTGAAAACGCTGGTTCGCGACCTGCATCCATTGGGAGATGGCTAGCCCGAAACATACGTAAAAGCGAAATTAACTCGTTTACTTGACTTAGAGGCTTGGCCCGCGTCAGTTCGCCCCGAAAATCATTCAAATCCGGACCCAATGCGCAGTTATCTCGATTTCGAAAAACCGGTGGCCGAACTGGAGGCTAAGGTCGAGGAGTTGCGCGCGATGGGCGAGAGCGACACCGCAGTTGCCGTCGGCGACGAAATTTCTCGGCTCGAAGTGAAAGCCGCGGTGGCGCTGAAAGAACTCTATGCCGAGCTTACGCCCTGGCAGAAGACTCAAGTCGCCCGTCATCCGCAGCGGCCGCACTGCCTCGACTATATCGCGGCACTGATCGGCAATTTCATTCCTCTCGCTGGTGACCGCAAATTCGGCGACGACGCTGCCATCGTCGGCGGCTTCGGCCGGTTCCGCGGCGAAAGCGTTTGCGTGATCGGCCATGAAAAAGGCTCCGACACCGAAAGGCGGCTCAAGCACAATTTCGGCATGGCGCGCCCCGAGGGATACCGAAAAGCAGCTCGACTGATGGAAATGGCCGACCGTTTCGGCCTTCCCGTCATCGCGCTGGTTGACACTGCCGGCGCCTATCCGGGCATCGGCGCTGAAGAGCGCGGTCAGGCGGAAGCCATTGCACGCTCAACCGAGACATGTCTTTCACTTGGCGTTCCAAACATCGCGGTGATCCTGGGCGAAGGAGGCTCCGGCGGCGCTATCGCGATCGCCACAGCCAATCGTGTGCTGATGCTCGAGCACGCCATCTACAGCGTGATCTCTCCGGAAGGCGCCGCCTCGATCTTGTGGCGCGATACGGCGAAAGCGCAGGAGGCGGCGACCAGCATGAAGATCACCGCCGAGGACATGGTGCGCTTTGGCGTGATCGACAGCATCGTGCCGGAGCCCACCGGGGGCGCCCACCGCGACCCGCAGGTGGCGATCGCGGCAACGGGCGAGGCCATCGCCAATGCCCTCGCCGAATTGCAGGGTCTGGACCGCGATGCGGTGCGAAAACAGCGGCGTGAGAAGTTCCTCACAATGGGACGCACTGTTGGTTAACCGCCGGGGCGATTTACTTTTGCTTTACCATAGGGTTAGCGGTATTCTGGGATGACGCGGCATGCCTTGCAGATGCCACATCTTAAGGATAACGATTGCTCAAGAGGGCCCGCGCTTTCGGGGAGTATCACGTTTGAATCGACAGTTTGCTCGCGCGCTGCTGGCGTCTGCGGCTATCGCCGCTGCGATTGCCCTTGCTGGCTGTGATCCCGAATACATCGTCCCGACCGGCCGCGCCCAGGCCCCGATTTCCGATAGGACGCTCGCCGAGATCGCGGCGAAAAATATGGATAAGGAATCCCCGATCCTTGCGCGCATCTTCAAGGAAGAGGCGGAGCTGGAGATCTGGAAGAAAAATCGCGACGGTGAATACGCGCTGCTTAAGAGCTTTCCAATCTGCCGCTGGTCGGGTGATCTAGGTCCCAAGAAAAAAGAAGGTGATCGACAGGCGCCGGAGGGCTTCTACACGATCACTCCAGGGCAGATGAATCCGAATTCCAACTACTACCTCGCTTTCAACACCGGCTTTCCAAACACATATGACCGGGCGATGGGCTATACCGGCTCCGAGTTGATGGTGCATGGCGACTGCTCATCCCGCGGCTGCTACGCGATGACCGACGAGCAGATCCAGGAAATTTACGCGTTGGCGCGCGAGTCTTTCTTCGGCGGCCAGAAGTCGTTCCAGCTGCAGGCCTATCCGTTCCACATGACTGCGATGAACATGGCCAAGCACCGCAACAATTCGAACTTCGCGTTCTGGAAGATGTTGAAAGAGGGCTACGATCACTTCGACGCCACGCACCAGGAGCCGAAGGTCGCGGTCTGCGACAAGCACTACGTCTTCGACGCAGCAGCCCCCGACGACTCGACTAAGCCGCTCTCGTTCAATGCAAAAGGCGCCTGCCCGGCCTACCAGCTCGACAAGACTGTGGCCGATGCCGTGCTCGAACAGCATCGGCAAGAGCAGTACAAAATGGCCGAGTACATCGCTAATGGTGTTTCGACTGTTCCATCCCGTACTGGCGTCGACGGTGGCATGAACCCTGTGTTCGCCGACAAGCTCGGCACGCAGGAGGGATACGACAGCAAGGGCCGCTTGATCCGCGTCGCGACTGCACCTGGTTCGCTGCCACGCACGCCCGACAAGCCGGCTCCAGCGCCGATCATTTCGGTGCCCGAAGCCGCGCCCGTTGCGGCGCCCGAAGCAGCGCCGCAAACTGAAACTGCGCCGGTAGTGATGGCGAGCGTACCGATGCCGCGGCCGGCGCCCCAGCCGAAGCAAGGCGAAGCGCCTGCAAAGCCGACTTCGATTGCGGGGATTATCGGAAGCTGGTTTGGCCGCTCGAAGGCGGAAGCCGCGTCGACGCCAGCGCAAAATGAACAGGTCGCCTCGCGCGGCGCCAACACCGACCTGGCGGCCAAGCCCAAGCAAACCGCTCCGGTGCGCACCGTCTCCACTACGGCTTCGGCGCCTGTTCAGGCAGCACCTGCCACAGTTGCGTCGGTACCGGCTGCACGCCAGCCCACGCCAAATGCCGTTGTCGAGAGTGTTTGGGGCCCCCCGCCCAAGATGCCGGTGCAGCAAAGTGCCAAAGCTGAGCCGCCGCGGGCGCCGGAACCGGAATTGCGCACAGCCTATTCCACGCCACCAGCGAGCAACGGTGGCTTGCTTTCGGGTGCACAGCCCGTGGTTCCGGTGGGCACGTTCAATAATAGCTTCCGCTGAGTGTTGGCCGCGCCAGCAGACGAAGCATGGATTGCTACGTCTATGTCCTCGGCAGCCTCACCAAAAAACGCCATCTGACTTATGTCGGCTGGACCGACGACGTCGCGCGGCGGCTCGCACAACACAATAGCGGCAAAGGCGCCCGTTCCACGCGAGGCCGCGTATGGGTGCTGCTTTATTCGGAACGCTGCGCCAGCAAGCGGCATGCGATGAGCCGCGAATGGCATCTCAAACGCGACCGTGCATTTCGAAAAGACCTTGCACAGGCCCTGAAAAAATAAACGCCGACAGAAGCCGGCGCTTTCATATTGCTCCATAAAATCGGCACGCTCAGGCGAATTTACCGTGGCAATGCTTGAATTTTTTCCCCGAGCCGCAGGGGCACGGTTCGTTGCGTCCGACCTTTCCCCAACTGGACGGGTCGTTTGAATTGCGCTCCGTCTGTGCGCCGTTGCCGTTGCCGGCCAGCGCGGGTGCCAGCGCCGGCGCCATCTCATCCTCGCCCGTCGTCGGATCGACTTTGTGCGCTTCCATATAAGGCAGAGTCGCGGCCTCTTCGGCCGGCGGCTGCTGCACGACCTCGACGCGCATGAGTTGCGCGGTCACGGCTTCGCGCAAGTGCGCCACCATGGCTTCAAATAGAGAGAAGGCCTCCGCCTTGTATTCGTTGAGCGGATCCCGCTGGCCATAGCCGCGCAGGCCAATGACTTGCCGCAAGTGCTCGAGCATGACGAGATGCTCGCGCCAAAGATGATCGAGCGTCTGCAACAAAATTGATTTCTCGACGTAGCGCATGACGTCGGGGCCCCATTTGGCCACCTTGCCCGCCATCCACTCGTCCGCGCGCCGCGTGATGCGTTCCCGCACGTCTTCGACAGTAATACCTTCCTCTTTCGCCCAGTCCCGAACCGGCAACTCCTGGGTCAGGATGCTACGCAGGTCGCTGTCGAGACCCGTCACGTCCCACTGCTCCGGATAAGCATTCTCAGGGATGTGCTTGGCGACCAGATCTTCGATCATGGCGTGGCGCATATCGCCGATGGTTTCATCAACCGTCTCATCTCGCATCAGCTCGAGCCGCTGCTCAAAGATGACCTTGCGCTGGTCATTCATAACATTGTCGAACTTGAGCAGGTTTTTGCGAATGTCGAAATTGCGCGCTTCGACCTTCTGTTGCGCTTTTTCCAACGCCTTGTTGATCCAAGGGTGAACGATCGCCTCGTCCTCCTTCAGGCCTAGCTTCTGCAACATTCCGTCGAGCTTGTCGGAGCCGAAGATGCGCATCAGGTCGTCTTCGAGCGACAGGAAAAACTTCGAATGGCCCGGGTCGCCCTGGCGGCCGGAACGGCCGCGCAGCTGATTATCGATGCGGCGGCTCTCGTGCCGCTCGGTGCCCAACACGTAGAGCCCTCCGGCAGCGAGCGCCTTTTGCTTGAGGCGGGCCACCTGCTCGCGGATTTGCACGGCGCGCGGATCCTTATCGCGCTCGGCCCAATCGGTAATGTCGGTGATTTCCTGGCGGATGCGCATGTCGGCATTTCCGCCGAGTTGAATATCGGTGCCGCGTCCGGCCATGTTGGTCGCGATCGTAATTGCACCCGGCACACCGGCCTGCGAGACAATGTAAGCTTCCTGCTCGTGGTAGCGGGCGTTGAGAATGGCAAATACCTTGGTCTTGGTAGCGCCGTCATCGCCCGAATAAAGCGCCGCGAACGCATTCGGGTCGGAAAAGTCGTGCTGTTCCCATCCAGCCTTGCGCAGCATCTCGGCAAGCTGTTCGGATTTCTCAATCGACGTGGTGCCGACCAGCACCGGCTGGCCGCGCTGTTTGCAATCCTCGATCAGCGTCAGGATTGCACGGTATTTTTCAACAGCCGTGCGATAGACCTCATCGTCGTCGTCGAGGCGAACGAGCGGCATATTGGTTGGTACCTCGAGCACTTCGAGGTTGTAAATATCCATAAATTCTTCGGCTTCCGTGAGCGCCGTACCGGTCATGCCGGCGAGCTTCTCGTACATGCGAAAGTAATTCTGGAAGGTGATCGAGGCGAGCGTCTGGTTCTCGGGCTGAATGGGTTGATGTTCTTTGGCTTCCAGCGCCTGGTGCAGACCTTCCGAATAACGACGGCCCGGCATCATGCGGCCGGTGAACTCGTCGATGATGACGACCTCGCCATTGCGCACGATGTAATCTTTGTCGCGCTGAAACAGCTTGTGCGCGCGGAGCGCCTGATTGACATGGTGAACGACGGAAACGTTCTCCACGTCGTAGAGCGACTCTCCTTTGAGCTGGCCGGCCGCGCGCAGCCGCTGCTCGAGCTTTTCCATGCCAACTTCGGTCAACGTCACCGTGCGTTGCTTTTCGTCGACTTCGTAGTCGGCCTTGTCGAGCGCCGGAATATAGCTGTCGATCGTGTTGTAGAATTCGGAACGGTCGTCGAGCGGACCGGAAATGATCAGTGGCGTGCGCGCTTCGTCGACCAGGATCGAGTCGACCTCGTCGACGATGGCGTAGACATGCCCGCGCTGGACCATATCTTCCATGCGGTACTTCATATTGTCGCGCAGATAGTCGAAGCCGAGCTCGTTGTTGGTGCCGTAAGTGATATCGCAGTCGTAAGATTTCTTGCGCTGCTCGTCGTCGATTCCATGCACGATGACGCCGACGGAAAGCCCGAGGAAACTGTAAATCTGGCCCATCCACTCGGCATCGCGCTTGGCCAAATAGTCGTTGACGGTAACGACATGCACCCCGCGGCCGGAAATCGCATTGAGATAGACGGGAAGAGTTGCCACCAGCGTCTTGCCTTCGCCGGTCTTCATCTCGGCAATCTTGCCTTCGTGCAGGATCATGCCGCCGATCAGCTGCACGTCGAAATGGCGCTGTCCGAGTGTGCGTTTGGCGGCTTCCCGCACCGTGGCAAATGCAGGAACCAGGATATCGTCGAGCGAGGTGCCTTCGGCGACTTTTTTCTTGAACTCGTCGGTGCGCGCCTTCAGCGCATCGTTGGAAAGCGCTTCGAGCTCTTTCTCCAGTTCATTAATCTCGCTAACCCGGGGCAGATAGCTGCGAATCCGCCGCTCGTTGGCCGAGCCGAACAGCTTGCGGAAAAAGCCATCAAACATACGGGGAGCTCCAAGACTTGCGCCGGGGCGCTTATATCATGCCGCCGCGGCCGGATTTGCTTCCGGCGCTCCGGAATGCGGCACTTTTCGGGCAAATTCGACGCGAAACGCGCCGGCAAATAGCGGATCAGCTAAAGCTGAGCGAGAGATATGAGGGGGTCGGATTGTTGTCAATTGCTGGGCTGCCGTCATCTTAACGGCTAACGGTCACGCGGACGTTAAATCCCGCGCACCAGTCGGCCATTGCAATGCCACGGTTGTTGGGCGAATAGTCCACCCGCCGCCCCCCGGACCGGCGGAACCACATTTCCAAGGACAGCGTCATGACGATTTCAATTCCCGCAGGCCCTAAGGGCCATTCGCGCGCGGTTTTAACCGCAGCCCTGGCACTGCTCATCGTGTCAGCCGGGCCGCTCAATGCCCAGGACAAGGATCCGCTTGTCGCCAAGGTCAGCGGAGTAGAAGTCCATCAAAGCGATCTCGCCGTCGCCGAGGAAGAAGCCGGGCAAATTCCGCCGATGTCGCCCGAAGCCAAGCAAGACTATCTTGTGCAGTTTGTGGCCGACATGATCCTTGTTTCGAAGGCGGCAGAAGACAAGAAATTCGGAGACTCCACCGAGTTCAAGCGCAAGGTCGATTTCGCCCGCAAAAAACTGCTGATGGAAGGGCTGCTGCAATCGGTCGGCAAGGAAGCCCTCTCCGACGCGGCCATGCGCAAGGTCTATGACGAGGCCGTCAAGCAGATCGGCGAAGAGAAAGAAGTGCACGCTCGCCACATTCTGTTCCGCACACCCGCCGGCGATGAAAAGGCGAGCAAGGAAGCCGAAGACAAGCTCAAGGCCGTGATCGTCCGGCTGAAGAAAGGCGAGGACTTCGCGAAAGTGGCGACCGAAGTGACCGAAGATCCGTCCGGCAAGGCCAATGGCGGGGATCTCGGCTATTTCAGCAAGGACCAGATGGTGCCGGAATTTTCCGAGGTCGCGTTTAAGCTGGATAAGGGACAAATCTCGGAGCCGGTGAAAACTCAGTTCGGCTGGCACGTGATCAAGATCGAGGACAAGCGCGTAAAAGAACCGCCGAAATTCGAGGATGTGAAGCCGCAAATCGAGAATTTCGTGGTGCGCAAAGCGCAGGCCGATCTGGTTACCAAATTGCGCGCGGACGCCAAAATCGAGCGCATGGACAAGCCGGCAAAGACCGAAGAAAAGCCGGCCATCGACCCCGCTCCTGCACCGGCTAAGAAGTAGTTTTCGCCATCGTCGGCACCACACACGCCGCGTCATGCCCGGCCTTGTGCCGGGCATCCACGTCTTCTAAACATCGTCGCACTGCAAAGACGTGGATGGCCGGGACGAGCCCGGCCAAGACGACACCGTGAACGCCGTGACAACCGCCATCTCCCCCCTCGCCCCCCTTCATGTACCGGACATGCCCACAATTCCCGGCATGCGGCTCGCGACTGCTGCCGCCGGCATCCGCTATGCCGAACGCACCGATGTTCTGCTCGCGATATTTGAGCCCGGATCGACCATCGCCGGAGTATTCACGCGTTCGAAGTGTGCGTCGGCCCCCGTCGAGTGGTGCCAAGCGCGATTGAAAGCAGCCAAGCCGCGCGCGCTGGTCGTCAATTCCGGAAACGCGAATGCCTTCACCGGAAAGAGTGGACGAGATGCCTGTAAATTCACCGCACAGATCGCAGCGCGTGCGATTGGTTGCAAGCCGGACGACGTCTTTCTTGCTTCGACCGGTGTGATCGGCGAACCATTAAAAGCGGAAGTCTTCGATGGCGTGATGGAGGGCATGGTCGCCCGCGCACAGGAAGGAGATTTCCTCTCTGCGGCACGTGCAATCATGACGACCGACACATTTCCAAAAGTGGCAACAGCTGTCGCGAAGATCGGCAAAGCCACCGTTACGATCAATGGAATTGCCAAAGGTGCCGGCATGATCGCACCCGATATGGCAACGATGCTTTCCTTTATTTTCACCGATGCGGCGATTTCCGCGCCCGCATTGCAAAACCTCCTGAAAGAAAGCGTTGTCGACACCTTTAACGCCGTGACGATCGACGGCGACACATCCACATCCGACACGCTGTTGGTGTTTGCGACCGGACAGACGGATGCTCCGCGCATCGCCCGCGCCGCTGATCCGCGCCTGAAAGATTTCAAGAAGGCGTTGCTTGGCGTGCTGGCAAATCTTTCCGAACAAATTGCACGCGACGGCGAAGGAGCACGCAAGCTGGTCGAAATCGTCGTGGAAGGCGCCGTGTCGAAAGCGTCTGCACGCCGAATCGCCATGTCGATTGCCAATTCGCCTCTCGTGAAGACGGCAATTGCCGGCGAAGACGCAAATTGGGGACGCGTCGTGATGGCCGTCGGCAAAGCCGGCGAACCCGCCGACCGGGACAAGCTTTCGATCTGGTTCGGGGGTATTCGTGTCGCACACAAAGGCGCGCGCGATCCCGGTTATGACGAGGCGACCGTCAGCGCGGCGATGAAAAAGCCGGAGATCAGCTTGAAAGTAGCGCTCGGGCTGGGCAAAGGCCATGACCGCGTGCTGACTTGCGATTTGACCAAGGAATATATCGCCATCAACGGCGACTACCGATCATAAGCATCATCGAGGCTGAGGCCTGTGGCCGCCAAAATCGTTCTCGTCGCCGCCTGCGCGCTCCTTGACGCTGACGGCCGCGTGCTCATCGCGCAACGCCCGGCGGGCAAACCGATGGCCGGCCTGTGGGAGTTTCCTGGCGGCAAGGTTGAAAATGGCGAACGGCCAGAGGAAACGCTGATACGCGAACTTCGGGAAGAGCTGGCAATTATTGTGAGCGAGGCCTGCCTGGCCCCGCTCACTTTCGCAAGCCATAGCTATCCCGAGTTTCATCTCCTCATGCCGCTTTACGTCTGCCGTCGTTGGGAGGGAACGGTCACCGCCACAGAAGGCCAGCAACTCGCCTGGGTGAAGCCAAACCGGCTACGCGACTATGAAATGCCACCAGCGGACGTGCCGCTCGTGTCGCACCTGATCGCCCTGCTCTAAATCGTCTCCCTAGGGTGCCATTGGACGCAAAAGTTGTCATTCCCGTTTGATTCCGACGTGTCGCTAGAAGTCTCTGCACCGAATTTGAATCCGAGACCGAGATATTTTCCGAAAATCTCCGACCGCAAATTGAATTATTCCCAAATTCTGGAGAACGATCGCGGAGACTGGTTGGATTTCGACTGAGTGGTCGGGATGGCAGTACGCACATTACATTCGCCGATCTTTATTTCTTCTTGATATTTCGCAACCGCAATTCATATCGCTTCCTTATCGCCCGACGCCTAGTTGAAGCGTTGCCCCGACGCATTTGAAAAAGGGAGCAACGATGTTCGACCTCGTCCTGCTGGCAATCGGAACTGGCATGTTCGCACTGGCGCTCGGCTACGCCGTCGCCTGCGACCGGCTTTGAAGGGTGTTGCCATGATCTTTGATTATTCGCTCGCCGCCCTCGTGACAGCGGGGCTGCTGATCTACCTGACTTACGCACTGCTGCGCCCCGAGCGCTTTTAAGGAAGCGTGCCATGACAATGATTGGCTGGATTCAAATTCTGCTGTATTGCGCGATCATCGTCGCGCTGACGCCGGTGCTCGGCGCCTATATGACGCGCGTCTTCACTGGCGAGCGCACGCTTCTGTCGCCGGTGCTGCGGCCTCTGGAAGCAGCACTTTATTGGGCGGGCGGGGTTGACGAGAAACGCGAGCAACATTGGCTGACCTACACGGTCGCTATGCTGTTCTTCCATGTCGGCGGCTTTCTCATTCTTTACGCGCTGATGCGTTTGCAGGCCTTGCTGCCGTTCAACCCGGCGGAGCAATCGGCCGTAGCGCCGGATCTCGCATTCAATACCGCGATCAGCTTCATCACCAACACCAACTGGCAGAACTACGGCGGCGAGGGCACGATGTCGTACCTCACGCAGATGCTCGGCCTCACGCACCAGAATTTTCTGTCGGCGGCGACCGGCATCGTGCTGGCGGTCGCGCTCATTCGTGGCTTCGCCCGCGCGTCCACTAAGACGGTCGGAAATTTCTGGGTCGATATCACCCGCTGCACGCTCTACATCCTGCTGCCGATCTGCATCGTCTACACCATTTTCCTGGTCTGGCAGGGTATGCCGCAGACGCTCGGTGCCTACATCGATGCGACGACACTCGAAGGCGCCAAGCAGACCATCGCGGTCGGGCCTGTGGCCTCGCAGGTTGCGATCAAGATGCTCGGCACCAATGGCGGCGGCTTCTTCAACGCCAATGCCGCTCACCCGTTCGAGAACCCGACGGCGCTGTCGAATTTCATGCAGATCATCTCGATCTTCGCGCTCGGCGCGGCGCTCACCAATGTGTTCGGCCGCATGGTCGGCAACCAGCGCCAGGGCTGGGCCATCCTCGCCATCATGGGCGTGCTGTTCATCGCCGGCGTCATCGTTTGCTACTGGGCCGAAGCCAACGGTACGGCCACGCTCAATGCGCTCGGTCTCACCGGCGGCAACATGGAAGGCAAGGAAGTCCGCTTCGGTATCGTGGCTTCGGCACTTTTCGCGGTGATCACCACCGCGGCGTCCTGCGGTGCCGTCAATGCCATGCACGACTCCTTCACCGCGCTCGGCGGCATGATCCCGCTGATCAACATCCAACTCGGCGAGATCATTATCGGCGGCGTCGGCGCCGGCATGTACGGCATGCTGCTGTTCGTCATCCTTTCGATCTTCATTGCTGGACTGATGGTCGGCCGCACGCCGGAATATGTCGGCAAGAAGATCGAAGCCAAAGAGGTCAAGATGGCTATGTTGGCCATCCTGGTCCTGCCGCTGATGTATCTCGGCTGGACGGCGGTCGCCGCGGTCAATCCAGACGCGCTGACCCAACTCGGCAATGCGGGACCGCACGGCTTCTCGGAGATGCTCTACCTGTACACGTCGAGCACCGGCAATAACGGTTCGGCGTTCGGCGGCATTACGGCCAATACGGTGTTTTTCAACATCACCGGCGCGGTCGCGATGTTCGTCGGCCGTTTCTTCATGATTATCCCAGCCATGGCGATTGCCGGCTCACTCGTGGAGAAAAAGAGCGTTGCCGCGACCGCTGGCACGTTCCCGACCACCGGCGGGCTGTTCGTCGGCCTCACCGTCGGCGTCATTCTTGTCGTCGGCGGTCTCACGTTTTTCCCCGCGCTCGCGCTCGGGCCCATCGTTGAGCATCTCGCGATGCAGGCGAACACGGTTTTCTGATCAGAATTCATTCGGAGTTACGGCCATGGATACGACCAAACTGCGCAAACGGATGCCTGTCTCCACGCTGTTCGACCCAAAGATCGTGCTGCCGGCGATCGGCCAGGCCTTCATCAAGCTTAATCCCACCACGCTGATCAAGAACCCGGTGATCTTCGTGCTTGAGATCGTCACGGCGCTGACGACCGTGTTGTTCGCGCGCGATCTGGTCCAGCACCACGCTGACAACGGATTTACCTTCCAGATCGTGCTGTGGCTGTGGTTCACCGTGCTGTTCGCGAATTTCGCGGAAGCGGTGGCGGAAGGCCGCGGCAAGGCGCAGGCCGACGCTTTGCGCGCAACCCGCACGCAGACACGTGCCAAACGTGTCGTGATGCCCGACAACCACGAGGTCTACGAAGGCGTTTCGGCCGAAGAACTGGAAGCCGGCGATCTGGTCGTGTGCGAGCTCGGCGATATCATTCCCGGCGACGGCGATGTCATCGAAGGCATCGCCTCGGTCAACGAGGCCGCCATTACGGGCGAATCCGCGCCAGTGATCCGCGAAGCCGGCGGCGACCGCTCGGCGGTGACCGGCGGCACGACCGTCCTTTCCGATCGCATCGTGATCCGTATCACATCGTCGCCCGGCACCTCGTTCCTCGACCGCATGATCAAGCTGGTCGAAGGCGCCGAGCGGCAGAAGACGCCGAACGAGATCGCGTTGAACATCCTGCTGGTCGGCCTGACCATCATCTTTGTGTTCGCGACCACGACCATTCCGAGCTACGCCACTTACGCCGGCGGCGCGGTTTCCGTCATCATTCTGGTGGCGTTGTTCGTGACGCTGATCCCGACCACCATCGGCGCGTTGCTGTCGGCCATCGGCATTGCCGGTATGGACCGGCTGGTGCGCTTCAACGTGTTGTCGATGTCGGGCCGCGCGGTCGAAGCCGCCGGCGACGTCGATACGCTGCTGCTCGACAAGACCGGCACCGTCACGTTCGGCAACCGGCTGGCGACCGAGATCATCGTGGTGCCGGGCGTGATCGAGCGCGAGGCGGCCGAGGCAGCTTTGCTCGCCAGCGATGCCGACGAGACCGCGGAAGGCCGCTCGATCGTCACGCTGATGCAGGAAATATATAATGTGAAGCGCAAGGCCGCCCCGACCGGCGCCAAGTTCATCGAATTTTCGGCCATGACGCGGCTGTCCGGCGTCGATATTGGCGACCGCAGGCTGCGCAAGGGCGCGATCGATTCCGTGCTTGAATATGCGCGCAAGCAGTCTGGCGAGAATGTTTCTGAGCCGCCGGCCTTCCGCGCCGCCGTCGACAAGATCGCACGCTCCGGCGGCACGCCGCTCGGTCTGGTCGAGGGCAGCCGCATTCTCGGCGTCATCCACCTGAAGGACGTGGTGAAGCCGGACGTCAAGGACCGCTTTGCCGCGCTGCGACGCATGGGCATCAAGACCGTCATGATCACCGGCGACAATCCGGTGACGGCGGCGGCGATTGCGTCAGAAGCTGGCGTTGACGATTTCATCGCGCAAGCGACGCCAGAGGACAAGCTGCACTACATCCGCAACGAACAGACGAATGGACGGCTGATCGCCATGTGCGGCGACGGCACCAACGACGCGCCTGCGCTGGCGCAAGCCGATGTCGGTGTCGCCATGCAGACTGGTACGCAGGCCGCGCGCGAAGCCGGGAACATGGTTGATCTCGATTCCGACCCGACCAAACTGATCGAGGTGGTGGAAATCGGCAAGCAGTTGCTGATGACACGCGGCGCGCTGACGACGTTCTCGATCGCTAACGACGTGGCGAAATATTTCGCCATCATCCCGGCGATCTTCCTCGCCTTCTATCCGCAACTGGCCGTGCTCAACGTCATGCGGTTGGCCACGCCGCAGAGCGCGATCCTGTCGGCGATCATCTTCAACGCATTGATTATCATCGCGCTCATTCCGCTGGCGCTGAAGGGCGTCGCCTACCGTCCGATCGGCGCCGGCCCGCTGCTGCGGCGTAACCTGCTGATCTATGGGCTTGGCGGCATCGTATTGCCGTTCATCGGCATCAAGGCGATCGACCTTGTGGTCAACGCTTTGCATCTGGTTTGAGGAGAAAGTGTCATGCTCAAAGAAATCCGTCCCGCCATTATCCTGCTCGTCGCGCTGACGCTGATCACGGGTTTGGCCTATCCGCTCGCGATGACCGGCATCGCGGGAGCGATCTTCCCCAATCAGGCGCAAGGCAGCCTGATCGAGAAAGACGGCAAGATCATTGGCTCGGCGCTGATCGGACAGGTGTTCGCCAACGACAAATATTTCCATGGCCGGCCATCGGCGACGAACACGCCCGACCCGAAGGACGCGACCAAAACCGTTGACGCGCCCTACAATGCGGCCAACTCCATGGGTTCGAATCTTGGGCCCACCAGCAAGGCGCTTGCCGACCGTGTCAAAGCCGATGTCGAGACGCTCAAGAAAGAGAACCCGTCAGCGACGGTGCCGGTCGATCTGGTGACGACCTCGGGCAGCGGCCTAGACCCGGACATCTCGCCTGCGGCGGCACTGTTTCAGGTGCCGCGGATCGCCAAGGCCCGTGGTCTGGCCGAGGAACGTTTGCGAGCCTTCGTGGATAGCCAGATCGAGGGCCGCACCTTCGGTCTGCTGGGCGAGCCGCGCGTAAACGTGCTCAAGCTTAACCTCGCGCTTGACGAGTTGAAGTCGTAAATTGTCCTCTGAATGGCCGGTGACCTAGCTCAGCGAGCTTCGCCTGACGCCCTGCTGGCTCTCGTCAAGAAAGAGGGCCGAGGGCATCTGAAGATTTTTCTCGGCGCCGCGCCGGGTGTCGGCAAGACCTACGCCATGCTCACTTCCGCCCGCACCGAGAAATCGGACGGGCGTGACGTCGTCGCGGGCCTGATCGAAACCCACGGCCGCCGCGAGACCGAGCAGTTGACTGAAGGTTTCGAGGCTCTGCCACGAAAGCCGATCGTCTACCACAACCAGATTATGAAGGAATTCGATCTCGACGCGGCGCTCGCGCGCCGGCCGAGCCTGTTGCTGGTGGACGAATATGCCCACACCAATGTCCCCGGCAGCCGCCACCCCAAGCGCTGGCAAGATATCGACGAACTGCTGGCGGCCGGCATCGATGTGTGGACCACGCTCAACATTCAGCACCTCGAAAGCCTCAACGACGTAGTGCAGAAAATCACCAAGGTCCGCGTGCGTGAGACCGTGCCCGATACGGTATTCGACAAAGCCGACGAGATTATTCTGGTCGATTTCCCGCCCGACGAACTGCTTAAGCGGCTCGCGGAAGGAAAGGTCTACGTTCAGGACACCGCCGCGCGTGCCGTCGAGAATTTCTTCAAGCCGCAGAACCTGACCGCGTTGCGCGAGCTGGCATTGCGGCGCGCCGCCGAGCGCATTGATGTTGATCTGGTCTCGCGTATGCAGGCGCTCGCAATCGAGGGGCCGTGGGCGGCTGGCGAGCGCATTCTGGCCTGCATCGGACCCGACCCGATTTCACCGACGGTCATACGCACGGCCAAGCGCTTGGCCGACCTGATGGATGCGCCCTGGATTGCTGTCACGGTGGAACGGCCGAGCGCGAATCTCGATGACTCCGCGCGTCAACGGCTGGATGAGGCGATGAAACTTGCGACCAGCCTTGGCGCAGAGACCCAGACTTTGACCGGTAGCGATCTACCTGCGGAGCTGCTTCGGTTTTCGAAGTTCGAAAACGTCACGCAAATCGTCGTCGGCCGTTCGCGCGGCGGATTTCTCAACGAGCTGTTGCGCCGTTCGCTGCCGCACGAACTGGTGCGGCGTACGCAAGACATTGCCATCCATCTGGTGACGCGCGAGGCCGAGCCGGCGCCACGTGTTCCGTTGATACAACGATGGGTTGGTTTTGCGCTCGAACCGTTGTCGTTTCTATACGCGACGGTGGCAGTGGCCGTGGCACTGGGTATCGGCGAACTTCTGACAAAGCTCACGCCGATCCCCAATCTCTCGATGGTGTTCCTGCTGGCCGTGCTATTGACCGGCGTGAGCTTCGGCATCTGGCCGGCGATCTATGCCTCGGTCCTGTCGTTCTTGGCTTACAATTTTTTCTTCATCGAGCCGATTTACACTTTCACCGTCGCTGAACCCTATGAATTGCTGGCGCTGGTAATCTTTTTGGTAGTCGCGGTGATCACCTCCACATTGGCCGGCCGGGTGCGCGAGCAAGCCAAAATATCGGCCAGCCGAATGCGGACGACGCGACGGCTCTACGAATTCACCCGCAGACTGTCGGGGCTCGCGACGCTTGACGCTGTGGCCGAGGGTGCGGCCGGCGAGATTTATGCGAGCCTGGGGCGCGGGGTCGTCGTCCTGCTGGCGCAAGACGACGAACTCGATCTGGTGGCAGCCTGGCCGCCGGAAGATGCGCTCGACGCCGCCGCCATGACGGCGGCGCGATGGGCCTACACTCACGTCGAGCCCGCGGGCGCCGATACCGGCACTTTGCCTATCATCCCGTGGTATTTCGTGCCGCTGCAGATCGGCAACAAGACGCTCG
>Ga0209647_1002031_pt1 | contig 16666 bp, 14 predicted proteins | sample GraSoi_2013_60cm_FD_185827 | JGI IMG/M metagenome (GOLD analysis project Ga0209647, IMG submission 185827) | Grasslands soil microbial communities from the Angelo Coastal Reserve, California, USA - Sample 9_17_2013_60cm (SPAdes) (version 2) | ecosystem: Environmental > Terrestrial > Soil >...
CTAATAAGGACCGCATTTGGGCCGTTGAGGGCCTCCTCCTCCGGCGTAAATTCCCGGCCCGGAACGGGCACCACGCCCCAGACTTGAAAAAAGCGCGGAGAAACCCAGGCACGAGTCACTTTCTCCGGCAAAGGGCCAGTGGATTCGGAGACGTCCTCGGTGTAGTAGCCGGTGAGCGCTTGAAACGTGGAATTGAGACGGTTCCAGTCCTCGAGACGGGCTGGAGCAACCAGGTTGAAAGGCCTCGGATTTTTCGGATCGTATTGGTCGACGCGCACCAGTTGATCCGCTTGTGGGAAAGGTAGCGGCTTCAAGAGGATGGCGTCGATGGCGGAAAAAACGGCGCTGTTGGCGCCAATGGCTAGAGCGAGAGTGAGGATGACGGTTAGGGAGAAAGTGGGAGATTTACGGATGAAGCGGAAGGCGGATTTGAGATTAGCGAGAGTGGCGTCCAGGAGGCGGATGCGGTAGACGTCGCGGACTTGTTCCTTGAAATTGTCGTGGCCGCCGAAATCGAGCGTGGCGCGCCGATGGGCTTCTTCGGGCGACATGCCTGCCGCGATGTATTCCTCGGTGAGCTCGTCAACGTGAAAGCGAAGCTCGGAGTTCATTTGCTCATCGGACGCGCGCTTGGGAAAAAGGGATTTCCACCAGGACATGACAGACTCCTATTCCACGGTTTGCAGAATGTTGACCACCGCTCCTGCCAGGCGCTTCCAGTTCGATTCTTCGCTCGCCAGTTGCTTGCGGCCCTTCGCCGATAACTTGTAAAACTTGGCCTGCCGACCCTTTTCGGACTCGCCCCACTCAGCGGCAAGCCATCCTCGTTTTTCCAGGCGGTGCAAAGCGGGGTAGAGCGAGCCTTGCTGCACCTGAAGAACCTCTTGTGAGATTTGGCGGATACGGAGGGAGATACCGTAGCCATGCACGGGGCCCAGAGCGACGATTTTCAGGATGAGCATGTCCAGCGTTCCTTGGAGCAGGTCAGATTTTTCGATGGGCATCACGTCTCCTAGACAATCGACATATTAAAACGAGGAATAGGTAGAATGTCAAGGAGAGAGGAAGCCAGCAAGCTCAACTCGGAAAATATCGATCTCCCGTGGGTTTTGGAACAAGGAAAGGGAATTGGCCGTGACAGTGTGGGATTCTAACCAACGACGGGGCAGCGTTCTAACCAACTGAACTACGTCCCCAACCGTGGAATCAACGACTTAGCGCAAAGCCTTGCAAATAAAGCGTTTGCAAGATTCGCATACAGTGCACCGGTCGCCTGGATTGCATACGATAGCAGTCCTTCCTGGAAGAACTGCCCATAAACTGCCAGTAAAAATCGGTGCGCTCATGCGGAAATCATACTAACACAGATGTGTCCGTTCGTCATGCCCGTTACCCGAAACTCGAAATCCCCCAATGTAAATCACGGAGAGCAGGGAACTGCGGAGACTAGCTCTGCGAGAAGCGACAAAATGAAGCCGCGGCCGATTGAGACTCCCTTGCGCGCAGCTGAGACTCGCGGGAGATGAGGTTTGGAGTTCGAGTCCAACGGGAATGAGCTTTCAGGGCTACAACGGTCTAGGGAACCGTTGACCTTGCGCCACGACGGTCTGTGCAACCGTCGTTCCGTCATGGTAGGCGGTTATTCTAGGCAGGTTAGCAATGCAGCAGGCTGTGCGGGACCTACTCTGTCGGCATTGAGCCGGGTCGCGTGAGTCGAGCGCCTGATCAATCAGGCATCTTCCTAGAAATTGAATTACTCCGACCTGCTAGAGTTCAGCGCAACCGGCTTTTCCGTTGACACTACGCTACCCCCGCCGCAGAGTGGAACCGTTGCCGAATCTCTTCCTTGGAGATCATGCGGATGCGAAACAAACTTGGGTTGTCCTATGCTGTGAAAGCAGAGGTACCGGTCGAACTCGCCGACAAGTTTTTGTGTGCGCTAGCAAATGTCCCACATTACGACCACTCTCCCGACGGACCCAATGCCATCAGGGACGAACGGGGCTGCATTCACGTATCCCCGCCACCGGGTGTCGACGATGCTTGGCAGAGGATCCACCATCTTTTTCCCGACCTGCTTCCCAAGCATGGCAACCCGGAGCACGAAAGACCATGCCATGGCGTAACCGACGGTCCCGGATTTGCCTGGCAAGATCCCGACGAGCTGGATTTTGTCAGTGTTGGCGATATTCCCCCGAAACTCAGAATCGCTTGGACAATGCCATCGTTGCAGGGGCGAAAAATGTTTCTTCTGTCGGAGCTGGCTTACTACCTCCGCGGACCCGCCATGATGGAGGCCGCACTGAAAGCGCGTGAGGCGGAAATGGAAAAACGCTCCGAAGCGGAGCGAGAGGGCGCAACCGTGGAAGGCTCTTTCCACACGAGCTATCAGGTATGGAAGGATGTCTGGCAAAGAGAAAATCAGGATTTGGCGAAAATGTGGACGGCAGCGGACGCGGACGCTTTTGCTCAGGTTCTTCTCCGCGCTTTTGAAATAGTCGACCGAATGCGTTACTGTCCAACGCTAGGCTGCCCGGCTCCGTATTTCATCGCTCAGCGTCGTTCGCAGAAGTATTGCAGCGATGCTTGCGCCGTGCCCGCGCAACGAGAATTCAAACGAGCCTGGTGGCGCGAGCATGGGAATCATTCGCGCAGGAGAGGAACTGCGGCGCGACAAATATCTTCGCGCGCTCGCTAAATGAGACTGTGGGACCCGTGCAACAGGCGAGTCTGAGCATTTAAGCCGCGAATTGCACTTTACCCATCGACAGTTTAAGTCACTCTCTACTAACATTTTTTTGTAGTTGGTCGGGACCAGCCCATGCCCTCTGCTAGCTTTACTTTCGATGACCTGATTACATGGTCGGAACGACTCCTCCTATGGCAGCGTGATGCTCTGCGGCGTGTTCTTACCGGTCGCCTCACGGATTCTGACATCGCGGATCTTGCCGCCATGGCGAAGGCCGAATATAGCCTTGGGGCTCCCGGCCGGCCGTCGCCCGTTCCCGCGACCACCGCGCACGTCCCTGCCGCCAGCACGTCGTCACCGCCTGTGTCGGTTAACGCTATTCGCGACATCACCTACGTGAATGCCTTGGCGTCCGGCCCCGTAACCTTTGCACCGGAAGGCTTAACAGTGATCTATGGCGACAACGCCTCCGGAAAATCTGGAGTCACTCGGATACTCAAAAAGGCAGGGCGCGCGAGAGAGCCAGGCGGTACCATCCGCCCCAGCGTATTCGAACCCGACCCCCGAAAACCGGCGAGCGCGGTCATCGAATATCGTGTCGGCACCGAGAATCGGAGCGCCTCATGGGTGGATGGCGCTACAACCGATCCCGAATTGTCCCAGCTCAATGTCTTCGATGCATGTTGCGGCGCAGTGCAGATCGAGGAGGACAATCGGCTTGCCTATACTCCACGGATTCTTCAGACGTTTCAGGACCTAGCGGAAGCCTGCCGCGCCGTGGGCGCCAAGTTAAGGGCGGAGCAGGAAGCGCTTGAAAGATCGCGGCCACCGCAGCTCAATCAGTTGGCGCTACGCCCACAGACCCAAGCCGGGGTTCTGGCCGCTAACCTGTCAGTGCGAACGACGAATAAGGAGATTGATGCCCTCTGCGACCTGACCGCGGAAGAACGTGAGCGTCACGCCGCTTTGGGTCGGGCCTTGCAGGACAATCCGAACCGTCAAGCGGACCTCCTCGATGCGCGTGCACATCGTTTGAGAGACTTAGACAGTCTTACCAGTTCCCTGGAGAAGACCTTTTCGAGCGCGGCCTTGCAAGAGGTTGAAACGCTTGTCGCTGAGTACGCTGCCGCTGATGAGGCGGCCAAAGCCGCAACTCTGACATTCGCCTCCGGTTCAACCCTTGCGGGAATTGGCGGCGAAGCGTGGAAAAGGTTGTGGGAATCGGCTCGCCGGTATTCTGAAGCGCAACCGTATCCGGGTGAATCTTTTCCGGTCACGAGAGACGGTGCCGTTTGCGTGCTTTGCCAGCAACCGATTGAGAAAACGTCGGCGGAGCGCCTGAACAAGTTCGAGAAATTCGTCCAAGACGACGTTCAGCGACTTGCTGACCAGGCACGCGACAATGTGGAAAGCCGCAAGCGGCAACTCGAAGCCATCAAGCTTCCGTTGTCGGGAACTCAGCAACGCGAAGCTGCGCTTCGCGGCACGGCCGAGGGAGAGGGTCTGAAGGCATTTATCGTTGGCTCGAAACTTCGCCGTCGCTATCTCCTTCGAAAAGCAACGGGTCAAAACCCAAGACGGACTGGCGACTTTCCGTCTCGGCCCGACTTTGCCAACCTTCGCGCCAGCCTTGCGGAGGAAATTACTCGCCTGCGCGCTGCTGCCCAGAACGATGAGCGGCGGAAGATGCAGAGTGAATTCGGCGAGCTCGACGACCGGATCAAACTCGCTCCACTGAAAGACACACTGAAGAACGAGGTCGCACGGCTCATCTATTCCGCTCTTCTCGATCGCGTTCGCACCGATTGCGACACGACATGGATCACGCGGAAGGGTGGTGAGGCAGCGCAAACGGTGGTCACCGCGCGCCTGCGCAGCGACTTTGCGAGTAACCTGAATCGGTTGGGTTTTGCCGCCGCTCCCGTGGAAGTCAAACTAGGAGTGGGGACCGTAGGCCAGCATCCGTATCGGTTGGGCTTGATCGCGCGGGAAGAGGTGCCGCCGTCCGAAGTCCTGAGTGAAGGTGAGAAAACATGTGTTGCGCTCGCCGGGTTTTTGGCTGAGCTCGCTACCACAAACAACGCCTCGGGTATCGTTCTGGACGATCCCGTTTCATCCCTCGACCACCACTACCGGCTGCGCGTCGCTCGCATGCTTGTTGAAGCCGCCAAACAACGGCAGGTGGTCATTCTGACGCACGACATCGTTTTTCTGCTGATGCTCACGAAATACGCCCGCATTGCGGCGATCCCGCTCACCGAACGAAGCCTGCGCCGAGGTAGTCCCCGTCACGGACTGCTTGAGGAAGGGCCTCCGTGGGTCGCAATGTCGGTTGCTCGGCGAATCGGCATGTTGCGCAACGAGTTGCAAAACGCTGGAGCCATCCTGCGAAAGGGCGATCGTGCCGCGTATGAGCAGAAGGCGGAATGGATTTACGACCGTCTTCGTCAAACCTGGGAGCGTGCCGTTGAGGAAGTGCTTCTTAATCGAGTGGTTGTTCGTTTTGGCGATGCGATTGAAACTCAGCGTCTAAAGCTGCTGACCGATATCACGGATGGGGACGTGCAAACCGTCGAATCGGAGATGGCCCATTGTTCGAGTTTCGTGCACGACGAGTCGGGGGCGGTCAATTCGGGTATCCCCGATCCAGCAGTCGTCGAAGTCGACATCAAACGCCTTGATGATTGGGTCGCATCGCTTCGGAAGCGCGGGCGAAAATAGGACGGGAAGCTCACGATGAGTGGTGAGGAAAAGACTTCCAAACACGAGCGGGCCGCAGTTGCCCACGCCCACCGTCTAGCAACAAACGCGGGACTGATCTGGCGCGAAATCACTGGCCAAGATATCGGAATCGACGCGATTGTCGAATTACCGTACGCGGACAGAGACACACACAGCGTGCGTGGCTACGCTTTACTTCAGGTCAAGTCGAGCGCCGAAGCGGTGGTCGGCACCGAATTGCGTGTGGCCTACAAGAAGCGACACCATCTCTACTGGCTTACGCAGCGACTCCCGGTTCTCTTATGCGTGGTCGAACCAGCTGACTACGGTGAATTCAGCACCGGAACCATCAGCCATTGGATCGATTACAAGGCGTTGAAGCCGGAGGATTATTCGATATCGTCGACCACAGATGGTCGTTGGACGCTTAAGGCTCCACTGGCAGGCGTTTCGCTCTGGCCTCCCAACGTGGAGCAGTATCCCGATTGGCACAGCGAGGCGGCTTCCTTTCGCGCGTGGGTTGAGGAGGCGTTGGTAAGGTTTGCGGAAGCGATTGTGAGGACGCTCTGCGAAGCGTCCGACGCCTATCTCGGAAGCGGCAAGCCGATGCAAGCTAATGCTTGTTTGAAACAGATTCCGATTTGGGAAGAAGTTCTGCTAAAGCCACGAACACGCGAATCGGTGGACATGCTTCTCGCGAAAAGCATACGACGGCTGGGAAATGTTGAGGAGCAGCAGGCGTTGGTCAAACGGGCCGCTCAGGACTACGGCCCGGCGGAATTTCCAATCTATGAGCTGGCACTCACGCATTGGACGAAGGCTTGTATGACACCTTTTCCTGGGCGTGACATCGAGAACTGGCATAAAGCCCTTGAACTGCTTGGTTCTCCCTATGATCCAGCAAAGTCGAACGCCAAGACGTTGAAGCGTGATCTGCTTCGGTTGGGCGCCTACGTCAACATCAAGTCAACACTATCGTGCCTGACCAACGAGTTGAGCGACGCTCCAACTTCCGAGAGCTGCGTTCATTTGCGCGAGGTCGTAAATCGCTGGATGCAAGCTAGCAACGCGCTCGCAGGAGCTGAGGCGCGCTATCATCTGCAGCTCTTGAACGCGCTGCGAGCGCTTTGCAGAGGGCATCTCTCGAGGGGTGAGATCGCAGCAGCAGAGAATGTACTTCGGCAGCTGCAGGAGTTGATGGGCTCCAATCCGGACAGAGAGACCTTGGCATTGACGGACTTTCTTCTACTCACAGCTTGGCTTGCGGTGGAGTCTGGCAAGGTTGAAGTGGCCGTGGCCACGCTCAGCTGCACACATCATTTGTTAAGGTCCATGCGCGATCCGCTGCTTGAATGGTTTCAGGACGTAGTCCGTGGAAAATGCGATGAAAGGGCGCGGGCGATATTCTCTAACGAAAGTTGAGCCTGGGCGCCCCCGGAAGGAGCGTATGGAGTATGCCAGAGCTTAAGCCAGAAGAAATCGTCGAAATCTCCGGTCTCGTCGCAAAGTATATTCAAACCCAACGCGAGAAATTTCTGAATCGGGGGATAAATCTTCCTGCGGGACTCCGCGTCCAGGTCAATCCATTTTTCCGCATGGACGTTCTCGATGCGGCTCGCATCGTTGTGCTTGAAAAGGAGAAGGTCAGCAATCCGGACTTCTTTCCTATGCTGGAAGAGCTTGGCCTTGCGAACCTGCCGGATTTTGGCGGGATGGCAGCTATAACCTTCAACGACGTGATCGTGTCGCACGAAACGATGACTCCGCCCCTACTTTTTCATGAACTCGTCCACGTCGAGCAATACCGCCAGTTGGGAGTCGAGGGTTTCGCCGAGCTTTATGTAAAGGGTTTTCTCGAAGGTGGCTCCTATGAAGCCATCCCGCTTGAGATGAACGCCTACGGACTTGAGGCGAAGTTTCGTAAGACGCCGCACCGTGGATTCTCGGTGGAACAGGAAGTGACAGCATGGCTTCAAGGAGACGAAGAAGATGAGTTCGATCTCCTATTCGGCCCAGACCTATAGGATTGTTGCCGGCGCTCGGCACATCACTATTGCTTTGGCAGGTTCAGGAACCTACAACGGTGTGTGAAACCGTTGTGAATGCGTCCCGCATTCGTCCGCAATGGCCTGTGTATGTGGTGCGGAATCCACGGTCGGGGCTTGGACCCTGATATTTATTCTCTGACACCAAAGCGTTCTCGATATTCTTTCGGATTCATTTTCATTTGCTGGACAAATGCTCTACGCAGTGCTTGTTCATCGCGAAAACCGGTAACTCGTGCGATTTCCTTAAGCGATAGATTCCGGGACTCCAGGTGTTGTCGCGCGCCTTCCACTCGAAGTGATCGAACCCATCGGGCCGGCGTGGTGCCGAAGTTCCCCTCAAACTGACGAGCAAAAGTCCGCGGGCTCATGGCGACAAATGCCGCCAGTGTGTTTACATCCAGTTTGTGCGTAAGGCGCGATTCAGCATGGGCCGGAAGGTCGCGCATACGCGCGTCGCTCATCGTTGCTTGTTGGGCGAGCAAAATGCTGTATTGCGCCTGGCTGCCGGGTCGGCGCAGGAACAGGACGAGCTCACGAGCGACCGATGCGGCCACATCGTGGCCCAGGTCCTCTTCGACGAGTGCGAGAGCCAGATCAATGCCGGCACTGACTCCTGCCGTAGTGTAGAACTTTCCGTCTTTGATAAAGATCGGGTCTCGCTCGACCTGCAAATGCTTATACCGCTTAATTAGAAGATCAAGATATCGCCAGTGCGTTGTTACTCTTCGCCCGTCGAGTACTCCTGCAGCAGCAAGGATGAATGCACCGGTGCAGACGGAAGCAACGCGCCGGACATGAGACGCCCGCTTGCGCAGCCACTGTAGCAGCTCCGCTGATTGGTGCTCGAGAGAGCCCTCGCCTCCGATTGCGATCAGCGTGTCGATCGGGCCGGCGTACTGGTCGAATTTGCAGGCATTGGCGATTGTAATGCCCATCGTGCTTCGAACTGAGCTGCCCGACGTCGTGGATAAGATTTGCAGAGAATAATTATGCTTACCTTTTATCGATGGGATGGAGAAAACAGCCGCGGGACCAGTCAAATCGAGGAGTTCGAAAGGCGAAGCCGTCAGAAAGGCAATGACACGCAGAGGGCTCGGCATAACCGCGCTAGTATGGCAGAAAATGTCCCTGATATGCCAATCCTGCCACGTTGCGCAAGCAGATCTCATTTGGATGGGTGCAGTTCTGGAGACCGGGCCAGGTCGGTCAGATTCGTCGAACTGTGGAGGTACCAACGGAAAGGGCGCGGCCTATCTTAGACACCGGAGAGCGTGCGGAAGGTAATGGAATATCGCAGTGCGTCGAGTGGCGGAATGCTGTGTTCCCAATCCGTCCGAGCTTCCCCGGAGAGGACGTAGATGGAGCGAGGCAGCAAGGGGTGCGAAGTCCTTATCCACTTTTGACCGTGGGGTCTCCGAAAGCGCATCGTCGCAGGAGTCAGGAGCGACACGCCAACGACGATTCCAAATTGCGGTTTGTCCTTGTGCCATCCGATTCCCGCGCCGGCACGATACTCATTAACCCCCACTTGTCGAAAGGTGTCCTTCTCACAGCCCGCAAAGTGTGCAGCCCGGCTAAGGAGATCGTCGAGAAACGAGGGCATATCATCTGCTTTTTCGACAGACCGACGGCTGAAGTCATACTTCATTCCAAAATTGACCACCCTCCGATTCCCAAAGTAGCCCTGAAATTCAAAAGGCTTCAGGGCGAGTTTCTCGAGCTCAGCTGCTAAAGCCACTTCTTCGCCTTCACCGATGATCTGCTCTCGGTACCGAAAGCCGCGAGGGTCGCCTTCAGGAAGCCCCTGCTGCATCTCCATAAACAGTGTGCGTTGCCCGCCCATCGCATCCTTTCTTGTGGTTAGAGTCAGCAGGCGAACAATAGTGACATTGGGGATGACGTCGGCACTCGTTGTTTTCGAAAAGATCCCTGACTGTGAGGCTTTGGCGGGTTTTTACGGAGAGCCGACTGTTGTTGTTGAGATCAAGCATTTGCTCCCGAAGTTGCTGCGTCCACCGAACGCAGCGCGGCAAGTGTGGAGTTCGGTCGAGCGGAAAGGCGATTTCTGTGATCGGCAAGGTAGCGGTGAATATCCGAGACGACGACGGAACCCTCGCCGACCGCTGATGCTACGCGCTTGACGGAGTTTGCACGCACATCTCCGACCGCGAAGATGCCGGGCATACTGGTCGCGTAGGGGCTTTGATCGAAGGCATCTGTGCCTCCCGTCCGGATAAAGCCCTTTTTGTCGAGTCGGACTGTGCCGAACAGCCAGCCCGTGTTCGGCTCAGCGCCGATCATCACGAAGACGGCGGAGAGGTCCTTCACCATACGCTCGCCGGTGCTCAAGTTGACCCAGCTGACTCTCTCAAGGGATCGGTCCCCATCCAGTGCGACAATCTCAGATTCCGTGTAGACGGTTATATGGCTGGAGTTTTCTATGCGGGAAATTAAATATTGCGACATCGTTTCCGCGAACGACGATCGACGCACAATGTGATGGACATGTTTTGCGATACCTGAGAGAAACAATGACGCCTGCCCAGCGGAGTTGCCACCCCCCACAACGACAATCTCCTGGTCCCGACATAACACCGACTCCATGGCGGTAGCAGCGTAGTGAAGTCCACGGTTTTCGTACTTCACGTAGTTTTCGACATCGAGCTTGCGGTACTGAGCGCCCGATGCGACGACAACTGCACGCGCACATACGGGGATACCGCCCTGGAGCGTTAGTTTGTGAATCCCGTCCACTTGCTCGATGGTTATAACTTCTCGCGAAATCGCAAAGTGTACGCCGAATTTCAATGCCTGCAGATGTGCGCGAGTTGCCAGCTGTTGGCCGCTGACGCCGGCGGGGAAACCCAAATAATTTTCTATCTTCGAACTAGCGCCTGCCTGTCCTCCTGGCGCCATCCCTTCGATGACTGTCGTGCAGAGTCCTTCGGAGGCCGCATAAACTGCGGCCGCGAGTCCTGCGGGACCTCCTCCGACGACAGCCACATCGCAGATCATTTCGGGATCCGGTAATTCTGTGATGCCCAACTCATCTGCCAACTCAGGGATGGAAGGGCGTCGGGTTATTCGCCCGTCAGAGAGAGTTACTGCTGGTAAGCGAGCGCTGTCGTTATCGGTTTCCTCTGCGGGTACATCTACGATTCTGTGGGGATAGTTGTTGCGCACCAAGAACCGCTGAAGAAGCATCATCTGAGGATCGCCGGGCCTGCCTTTCAGAAGCACTCCGCCCGACCCCGCTTTGACAATTCCAATCCGGCGCCAGATGCAGGCTGCGACTATCACATTGGCTATATCTCCCTCCGCGCGCATCAAGCGCCTGAGTTGTGTGCGGGATATGCGCAGTAGGGTGCTCGGAACCACCGTTCGTGCTTCGACCACTGCACCCTGGGAGTTGAGAAGATTGAATTCTCCGGTGAAGTTATTTTTGCGATGGCGAGCATAGATGTTGGGTTGGCTCTCGGCTGACGGAAGAATGATGTCGATCGTACCGTCCAGGACAACAAACATATCTGTCATGCGGTCGCCCGGGGTATAGAGAGTCTCATCGGCGGGAAATGATTCCTCTGTTCCATAGCTCCGAAGCCTCGCGATCATCTCTTCGGTCAACTCCGGGAAGGCCAGCTCGGAACGAAAATCGGGGCCAAGCGACTTCAGAAAAGTTTCTGCGATGGTGCCAATAGCGTCACCGCGTGCGATTTGATCTTCAGGGTTGGTCATATCGGATCTCCATATGCGAACGATGTCCACAGAACAATAATTCTGCCAGCACCAGCCGATGATTCCGAAACGAAAACCGCTCGCATCGGTGAATCTGGCAGGATTTGCGCCAAATTTGGCACCTTCTAGAGTTCGGTGCCCTCCATACTCTGCTCGAAGAGGTTGCTAGGCTGCCTCAAATGCAAGCATGGGGTGCCAGCGTCGGAAGTGAATCCTCTTCAGTTAGGGATCCAAGGACTATGGCAAAAACGATTCTCGTAACCGGTGCATCTAGCGGCTTCGGTCGTCTCACTGCTGAAACGCTTTCAAAGTCGGGGCACAAAGTATTCGCAGGGTTTCGTTCAGCGGAAGGCGCGAGGAAGCAAATCGCGGACGAACTCAAGGCAAAGAATATCGAGATCCTCAATGTCGATGTCACCGACCAGGCCAGCGTCGATAACGCGATAGTGCAGCTTCTCGAAAAGTCGGGCAACAAGCTCGATGTCGTGGTTAACAACGCAGGCATGGCGTCGGCAGGGCTTTCCGAGGCCTTCACAGCGGAGCAGGCTCGCGATTTGTTCGAGGTGAATGTGTTTGGCGTCCAGAGAGTTCTGCGTGCGACGCTGCCAGTGTTGCGGGCGAAGCGCGCAGGCCTCGTGATCAACGTGGGATCCATTCTGGGCCGGGTAACTCTGCCGTTCTTCGGGTTGTATGGAGCTTCGAAGTACGCAGTCGAGGCGATGACCGACAGCTATCGCTATGAGCTTTCTCAGTTGGGGGTGGATGTCGTGCTTGTCCAGCCAAGCGCCTATCCCACGAACATGTATGCTGCCGCGCAAAAGCCAGCTAACGGGGAACTTGCGAAGTCGTATGGGGAGACCGCCGAGGTACCCGGCAAGATTCTCAAGACTTTCATGGCGTTCTTTCAAGGCGAGAACGCTCCGAACCCGCAGGATGTCGCGACAGCCATCGACAAAATCGTGGCCACGCCCGCGGGCAGCCGTCCCGAGCGCGTGGTAGTCGGCTTGCCGTTTGGATCGGATGCCGTCAACACCGCGGTTGCTCCGATCCAGCGCGGTGTGATCGAGAGTCTGGGGCTGGGGGATCTCACCAAACTGAAGATTTCCTAATCAGCGCGGAGTAGCGACGACGTGAATCCACTTGCGGTAGTGAAATCTTTTTACGCGACGATAGGGTCGGAGAATCGCCTCGCGGTATCGGATCTCTTCGCGCCGTCGATTCAAACACTTAGATATCGCGAAGTAAGAAAGGAAGTTGTGTGATGCATGAGACGAAAACCAATCGACTATTCAGCTCTGTTGAAATCGGCTCGACTCGCCTGAAACATCGAGTCGTGATGGCTCCTCTTACGCGCTCGCGTTCCAAGCAGCCGGACGGTATACCGAGCGATCTGATGTTGGAATACTACTGTCAGCGAGCATCGGACGGTGGGCTCATCATTGCTGAGGCTGCGCAACTCAGCATCCGGAGTCGCGGATGGCATGGGGCGCCCGGAATGTACTCTGCAGCGCAGGTCGACGGGTGGAAAAAGATCGTTGACGTCGTGCACGCAAAGGGTGGGCGTATCTTTGCGCAACTGTGGCATCCAGGGCGCTTCTCGCACGTCACGCTCACGGAGGGAGCAACGCCCGTTTCGTCTTCCGTGGATCCCGGATACTGGCAAGACCCGTCGCGTTTCGTGTCTACTCCTATGGGTTGGATACAGCCCTCCCCCCACCGTGCTCTTGAAAAATCTGAGATTCCTCGCATTTTGAATGAGTTTAGCGAAGCCGTCGAGCATTCGAAAGCAGCAGGCTTCGACGGCGTCGAAGTGCATGCAGGGAACGGTTATCTGATTGACCAGTTCCTTCAGGATGGCAGCAACAAACGAACCGACGAGTATGGTGGCTCGATTGAAAACCGCTGCCGTCTTCTTTTTGAAGTGGTTGGGGCAATGGTTTCTGCTTGTGCGAGCGACCGCATCAGCGTTCGGATAACGCCAAACGGTACGTTCAACGCGATGTCCGACTCCAACCCGGAAGCGCTGCATGCTCATGTCGTTGAAGGCTTAAACCGGTTTGAACTTGCCTATCTGCATATCATCGAGCCGCGGATGAGCGGGTCTCTCATGATCAAGGAAAATTATCCTCCCGTGGCCTCGCAGCGGGCACGAAAGATCTTCAAGGGGAAGATCATCGCTAACGGCGGATTTGAACCGGACACGGCCGCGGCCGCTGTTGCGCAGGGCGACGCCGACGCAATCGCGTTCGGTCGTTACTTCGTTTCAAACCCTGACCTTCCGAGGCGAATTCGCGAGGGCCTTCCTCTGGCAGCTTATGACCGGGATACGTTCTATACCTTCGACGCAAAGGGCTACACCGACTATCCGTTTTACAACGGCGCAGCCGCAGCCTGAGCCCTGCTGGTTTGCGCGACGACCTAGATCGTCGGCCAATCAGGAATCTTTGAATACAAGTGAGGGACCTTGAACGAAACATCGACAGCGTTAGAGCCTCAGTCCAGCCCGACTTCAAGCAAGAGCAGTCCTTCTTAGGAAAAGAGAGGTACATTCGATGGCATCAAACAAGCCACTATCAAAGCAGAGCGTGAGTACTCCGTCGGGACGCATCAGCTATACCGATCGTGGTACGGGGCCGGTCGCGCTGTTCGTCCACGGCGTGCTGTTGAACAACTATCTCTGGCGTCATCAGCAAGAGGCACTGTCTGATATACGCCGGACCATCGCAGTTGATCTCCTGGCGCACGGCAAGACGGAAATCGGCCCCGGTCAGGATGTATCGGTTACCGCGAATGCGAAAATGCTCGCAGAGTTTCTCGACGGCCTGGCCATCGATAAGGTGGATATCGTCGGAAATGACAGCGGGGGCGGAATCTGTCAGATATTCTGCGCTCTCTATTCAGAACGCGTTCGAAGCCTCACGCTTACCAATTGCGACACGCACGACAACTGGCCACCGGTAGCGTTCCAGCCGTTTGTGGCAATGGTGAAAGCCGGGGGATTGCGCCAAACACTCGACGCCATGCTGTCGGACAAAGCGATCTACCGTTCTCCCGACGCTTTGGGTCCGGCCTATGAGCACCCCGAGAAACTGTCGGATGACACGATCGAGAGGTATCTCCGCCCGCTGGTTGCGACCGAACAGCGCACCCGTGATCTGGAGCGGTTTGTCAACGCGTTTGACAACAAACATACCGTCGCCATCGAGCCGAAGCTAAAGACGTTGCAGGCACCCACCCTGATCGTCTGGGGAACCGATGACGTCTACTTCGATGTGAAGTGGTCTCAGTGGCTGAGCAAGACGATTCCGGGAACCAAGCGTCGGGTGGAATTTGAAGGCGCAAGAATCTTCTTTCCCGAAGAACGCCCGGAGGACTTCAACAAGGAGCTGCGCGACTTCTGGAAGTAAACAGTGAAGGACGCGCCGCTAAGCACATCGCGCTTCAGCGCCTTGCGCTATCTGACGCGAAGCCGCTCTGTCTTTCGGTTCAAACTTCAAATTTCTTTATGAGTCGCTCAGGAGAAAAAATGACAAGCCAGGTGCAGAAAGCCAAGGGTTTTCGCAAACTACATGTTCCGAGCGAGCCGCTCATCCTTTTTAACATCTGGGACCCAGGAAGTGCCAAGGCGGTCGGAGAGGCGGGAGCTAAAGCTCTCGCTACGAGCAGTTGGGCCGTTTCCGAATCGAATGGGTACACGGACGGTGAACATACACCTCTCTCCTTCGTCATGGAAAACCTTCGCCGGATCGTCGAGGCGACGGACCTTCCCGTAACAGTGGATTTAGAGAGCGGTTACGGAGACACACCCAAGAAGGTGGGAGAAACGATCGGTCTTGCCTTAAAGGCGGGAGCGATCGGTTGCAATCTCGAAGATAGCTTCCCAGAGAATGGTTCTCTTCGGAAAACAGCTCAGCAAGTAGATCGCATCCGACAGGCTCGCCAAAGAGCTGATGAGGCAAACGTTCCTTTCTTTATTAATGCGAGGACCGACGTCTTCATCCAGGTATCGCAAAAAGAACACAACGGAGCACTGGTTGCACAGGTGTTGGAGCGAGCACATGCCTATGCAGAGGCAGGAGCAGATGGCTTTTTCGTGCCGGGGTTGGCGGATTTGGCTTTGATCGCGAATTTGACGAAGGCGTCGCCCTTGCCAGTCAACATCATGGTCAGCGAGGACGCGCCCTTGAGCGCGCTCGCCAAGCGAGGCGTTGCCAGAGTGAGCTACGGCGCAGATCCCTATATCGTAACGATGAAAGCCCTTCGGGAGGCAGCACGCAAAGCGAAGCTCCGTTAGACGTCCACCGTCACGCGGCAATACAAATGAGCATTAAATGGAAATCGCAACGAGGATCACTTCCTGGGCTTGAGCAACTCTCGACCGAACGAGCGAAGCGAGGATTATTACGCGACGCTCTACGGCGGAACGAGCAGCGCGATATGGCGTTTCGCCGCATGATCCTTTCTATTCCACCTGGAAAAGTAAGTACCTACGGGGGCGTCGCCGCAGCGGCCGGCTATCCGCAGTACCACCGCGCCGTCGCACGCCTGTTACGCACCGAGCCCATTGATCAGTTACCGTGGCATCGCGTCGTGGGTGTTGGCGGAGAGATAAAGCTGGGCGGCGCTGCTGCGCACGAGCAACGAGCACGCTTGAAGTTGGAGGGAGTTCAGTTTAACGGGAAGAGGGTAGAGATGGAACATTTCGAATATTCCATTAGGCCATGGGAGATCTACAAGTGACTGGATCGTTTCTTGGACCGACCAGTTCTGGTTGCACAATAGTTGCACAAATGCTCCCAAACGGTGGCTCTTTGCCCAACAATGAAGCAACTCATCCGAACGTAACCTGTTGATTCCGAACAACAGCGTGTGGAATCGGGAATTTGCTAAACCGTTGTAGTGCCAGCGTCGCAATCGCCGTTGTCTCGTAACGCAGGTACTTCGAGTGAATCAAAGCGGCCGACTCACGCAACTGTTATCAACACGCGGATTGGTCGCAAGAAGGCTTGCGGCAGCGCCTCCAACCCCTTTAGATCGAAGAGAAGAGGAGGTTACGCGTTGGACGAAAAGGTCTGTTCTTTTCGGCGGACACACCCAAGGTCCGACTTCGTCAAACGTCTAACTTTCAATTCCGGGTCCTTCCATTGCATATCCGATGGAGAGGACCCAAAATCAAAAGAGATCTTTTGGCGCCCTTTCAATACTTATTTCTTGTTCATTTTTCGGTCGAGAAACTCATGCATCAGCAACCCAATCCGATCCACTTCTTCTTCTAACGCGAAATGGCCCGTGTCGAGAAGATGGAGCTCTGCACTCGGAATATCTCTTTTAAAGAGTTCAGCACCCTCCACCGTAAAGATTCCATCGTTTTTGCCCCAAGTGATCAGCGTGGGGGGCTGTTGTTTACGGAAATACTCCTGCCAATCGGCATAGACATCCAGATTCCTTTTTGCGTTGTAGAGGATTGAAAGTT
>Ga0209647_1002032_pt1 | contig 16665 bp, 15 predicted proteins | sample GraSoi_2013_60cm_FD_185827 | JGI IMG/M metagenome (GOLD analysis project Ga0209647, IMG submission 185827) | Grasslands soil microbial communities from the Angelo Coastal Reserve, California, USA - Sample 9_17_2013_60cm (SPAdes) (version 2) | ecosystem: Environmental > Terrestrial > Soil >...
ATCGCTGACGAGGAGCGGAAAGGAACCTCAGGACGCCGAGCCCGCCCCGGCAAAGACGATGTCATTCGTGAAGGCGCGCCTCCACACACCACGCGTCTCCATACCGGACGGGCGTCGGCGGGAGCGTGGCGTGATGATGCTCTGCACCTTCGTTCAATCCAGTTTGTGGCTCGAGAGTAGGGCGGCTGCGCCCTCGCTTGCGCCAGCGACTGGCGCATGGCCATGGGTCAATGAAAGCGTAGGACGAAAACGGCGACCGTCCGGAGCGGCGGTCGTTTTCGCGGAATTAGGCTGAAGCCATTTCAGGAGACAGCTTATGAACAGGCGTGTTGTCGCAGCCGCCGCCATGCTCGCCGCTCTGTTGCTCGCGGGCTGTGGCACGAGCCAGCAAGACCGCGCGCTGAGTGGCGGCGCCATCGGCGCCGGCGCGGGCGGACTAGCCGGCGCGGCGGTGGGCCATCCCTTGGCCGGCGCAGCCCTGGGCGGCGCGGGCGGCGCCGCTACCGGCGCCTACACCAATCCCAACCAGGTCGATCTCGGCAAGCCGGCTTGGAAGTAGCACGCCGTGCAACGGATAGCGCACGAACTGAACCAGGGGCGCGCCGGCCGATGACGGCCGCGGCGGCGACGGCATTTTTCACACGCTGCGGCGCATCGGAGCAGCCAACCGCGCGTCTCGGTGGCGGTACTTGCGTCGCGAGCCTGGCGACCCCCCCGCTACCGAAATATGATGGCGGCGCTGGCGCCCGCCTTCAGCCGGCACGGCCGTGGCGCAGCAGCTGGCCCGGCAGCTTGCCGTCGGGATCGAGCGCGTCGCTGCCATCGCGGCGGAGCACCGTGCCGTTGACGATGACGGCGTCGATGCCGCTGGCATCGGAGACCAGCCGGTTGGCGCCGCCGGGGAAATCATGGATGCGGCGCAGCGGCCCCGCGCCGATGGTGGCGGGGTCGAACACCACGACATCGGCCGGCCAGCCCTCGGCGAGGCGGCCGCGGTCGGCGATGCCGAAGACCTCGGCCGGGCGCGAGGTCAGCATGCGCACGGCCTCCTCCAGGCTCAGCGCCTGCTTCTCGCGCACCCAGCGGCCCAGCAGATATGTCGCCTGGCAGGCATCGCAGAGCTGGCTGGCATGCGCGCCGGCGTCGCTCAGGCCCAGCACCATGTGCGGATCGAGCAGCAGCTCCGCGACCTCGTCCTCGTTGTGATTGGCGACGGGCATCCGGAAGCGCGCCGCGAGATCGGTGGCGAGGCCGAGATCGAGCATGAGATCGATGGCGTGCATGCCGCGCTCGCGCGCCACCGCGGCCAACGGCCGCTCGTCGAGCGCGGGATCGGGCAGATACTCGGTGATCAGCGTGTCGCCGAAGCTGCGTACGAACTCGTCGGGCGCCGTGTCCATCTTGTCGCGGAACGCCTTGCGGAAGCCGGCATCGGCGTAGAGCCGCTTCTTGCCGGCGAAATCGGCCGCCGACACCGGGCGGAACAGCGACATGCTCTCGAAGACGAAGGGCTCGCTGAGCTGGAACTCGAAATTGAGCGGCCGCGGCGTCACCTGCGGGTAGATGCGATGGCCTTGCGCCGCGAGCTCCAGCGAGCGGGCGAGCTGCTGGCGGTGGTCGATGCCTTGGCGCGCGCGCCCGGCGAGGAGCGCGGTCCAGCTCACATTGGCGCCGGTCTCGCGCGCGATCTGTGCGAACTCGTCGAACAGCAAGCCCTGGCCGGTGGTCGCCTGCAGCACGCCGCGCCCGGCCTCGCCGAGCGCGCCCGCCAGCGCGCGGATCTCGGCAAAGTCGGCGGCGCGGCTCGGTACCGGCCGGCCGCCATAGCCGACATGGGTCGGTGATTTCGAGGTGGCGAAGCCGACCGCGCCGGCGTCGAGCGCCTCGCGCACCAGGCCGCGCATTCTCAGGACTTCATCGGTCGTCGCCCGACGTTCGGTCGATGCTTCGCCCATCACATAGAGACGCAACGGGGTATGGCCGATCATGGCGCCGACATTGATCGCCGTGCCGCGCGCGGCGATCGTGTCGAGGTATTGCGCGAAGGTCTCGAAGCCCCATTCTTCGCCCATGCCTGCCTGCAGCGCGGCGACGCTCATGCCCTCGACCTTCTCGAGCGTGCGGATGATGAGGTCGCGATGCGCCCGCCGCGTCGGCGCGACGCCGAAGCCGCAATTGCCCATCACCACCGTGGTGACGCCGTGCCAGGGCGAGATGCTGAGCATGCGGTCCCACAGGATTTGCGCGTCGTAATGCGTGTGGATGTCGACGAAGCCCGGCGCGACGATGCGGCCCTTGGCGTCGATCGTCTCGCGTGCCTCGTCCGGCGCGTGGCCCAGCGCCACCACCTTGCCGCCGGCGATGCCGACATCGCCCTGGAAGCGCGGCTGCCCGGTGCCGTCGATGATGCTGCCGCCGGTGATCTTCAGGTCGTATGGCATGGTGGCTCCGTTCCTAACCCTCGGCGATTAAGCAGAGCTGTCCGCGGTCAAGCGTGGCGGCTGCATGAGCACCGTGCGTCCTTCGGCAGGCTCCGGATGAGGCGCTTTCTTTGTGGCCCTTTACGAACATGTTGCGTCGGCGGCTGATTCACCGGAACATCGGGCAAACGCGCGTCCGGGAGGAGACAAAATGAAGCTCTTGTGGTTCCACCTCATGCCATATACCGAGCTCCCCGACGATTTCCGCGAGCGGCACAATTCGGTGTGGGTGGACATCGACAGCGGCCTGCTCGACCCCACCGTGGCGCATCGGCTCTACAACGAGTTCATGGACGAGCTCGAATACGCGGCGGCGCTGGGCTTCGATGCGATCTGCGTCAACGAGCATCACGCCAACGGCTACGGGCTGATGCCGTCGCCGAACCTCATCGCCGCGGCGCTGGCGCGGCGCACCAGCGATGCCGCGATCTGCGTCCTCGGCAACTCGCTCGCCCTCTACAATCCGCCGACGCGCGTCGCCGAGGAGATGGCGATGATCGACTGCATCTCCGGCGGGCGGCTCATCGCCGGCTTCCCGGTCGGCACGCCGATGGACACCTGCTTCGCCTACGGCCAGAACCCGAGCATGCTGCGCGCGCGCTATATCGAGGCGCACGATCTCGTCCTCGAGGCGTGGACGCGGCGCGAGACCTTCGCCTTCAACGGCCGCTTCAACCAGCTGCGCTACGTCAATACCTGGCCGCACCCGGTGCAAAAGCCGCGTCCGCCGATCTGGATCCCTGGCGGCGGCTCGGTCGAGACCTGGCAGTGGTGCGCCGCCATGGACTACGTCTACTGCTATCTCTCGTATTTCGGCTACAAGGCCGGGCGCGAGACCATGATGGGCTTCTGGCGCGAGATGGAGCGGCTCGGCAAGGACCGCAACCCCTACCGCGCCGGCTTCCTGCAATTCGTCGGCGTCGCCCAGACGCGCGAGGAGGCGATGAAGCTTTACAAGGAGCCGGCGGAGTATTTCTACGGCCGCTGCCTCCATGTCGACAGCCGCTACGTCAACCCGCCGGGCTACAACAGCGAGGCGACGCAGCGCGCGCGCATCACCTCGCAGGTGGCGCTCGCCTCGCAGCGCGCCGCGACGATGTCGGGCGGCGCCACCTGGGACGAGATCCTCGCCAAGGGCTTCGTCATCATCGGCTCGCCCGATGAGGTGGCGGCGCAGCTGCGCGAAGTCGCTACCGATCTCAATGTCGGCCATCTCATGGTGCTGCAGCAATTCGGCAACATGAGCCGCGACCTCGCCAACCACAACACGCGCCTCTTCGCCGAGCAGGTGATGCCGCAGCTGCGCGATCTCTTCAAGCAGGAATGGGAGGACCGCTGGTGGCCGAAGCCGCTGCCCAAGCCGGCGCGCGCCGTGCCGCAAGCGCCGGCGCGGGAGGCGGCGGAGTGAGCGGGTTCGCCGAGCGCAGCGTCGCGGTCAACGGCGCGCCGTGCCGGGTATGGGAGAAGGGCAGGGGCAGCCCGGTCTTCTATCTCGCCGGCTTCGGCGGCTTGCCGCGCTGGACGCCGTTCCTCGACCGGCTGGCCGAGCGCCATCGCGTCGTCGCGCCGTCGCTGCCGGGCTTTCCCGGCGCGACCGGCCACGACCGCCTGGACACGCTATTCGATTGGGTCGCGGCGGTGCTTGATCTCGTCGAGGGCGCGGGGCTCGCCGGCGCCGACCTCGTGGGCGCGTCCGTCGGCGGCACGCTCGCGGCGGAGATTGCCGCGCTGTCGCCGGCCCTGGTGCGGCGCCTGGTGTTGATCGCGCCCTTCGGCCTCTACGACAAGAAAGCACCGCCCGCCGATCTCTGGGCACAGAAGCCCGGAACATTGCCGAGCCTGCTCTGCGTGGAGCCGAAGACCTACACCGACCACATGGCGCCGCCCGAGGGCACCTCAGCGGAGGAATGGTCGATCGTCACCACCCGCGCCAGCGAGGCCGCCGCGCGGCTGCTCTGGCCGCTCGCCGACACGCGGCTCGAGCGGCGGCTGCATCGCATCCGCTGCGCGACGCTCATCGTCTGGGGCGCGGCCGACAAGGTGCTCTCGCCGAGCTATGCCGAGCGCTTTGCCAAAGGCATCGCCGGCAAGACCAGCATGGCCCTCATCCCCGCCACCGGCCACTTGGCCGACCTCGACCAGCCCGCGCGAGTGGCGGAGGCCGTGCTGAGCGCGCTCAGTTAGTAAAGCGCCGTCGCCCCCTCATAGCATCACGAGGCCGAGCCGCGCGGCGTGGGCGACGGCCTCGGTGCGGCTGTCGGCGTCGAGCTTGGCGAGGATCGAGGCGACGTGGAACTTGGCGGTGTGGAAGGAGATGCCGAGCCGGCGCGCGATCACCTTGTTGGAGGCGCCGTCGGCCATGGCGGCGAGCACCTCGATTTCGCGCGGGGTCAGGCTCGGCTCGGCCTCGCCGTTCTCCGCCGTTGCCGCGTCCGGTCGGTCGGCGGCAAGCAGCGCCGTCAAGAACGGGCGCGCATCGGCGAGCACCGCTTCGACCTGAGTCCGATCGAGGAGCCGCGCGAGCGCCCCGGGGCTGTCGGCGGTGCCGACGATGGTGACGCCGGCCTGCTCGCCGGCCAGACGCTCGAGGAGCCGGCGGGACGCGGGATCGGTGGCATAGAGGGCGACGGCGACCATCGGCTCTCGTTCCAGGCGGCGGAGGCGCCGCCCTACCTAAGTGGGCGCTCGCCGATGGTAATGCCAAGCGTCAGCGGCTGGCCGCCACGGACCAGGCCGAGCTCGACCGCCGTGTCGACGCTGTCGGTGCTGAGCAGGCGCATGATCTCGCGCACGCGCGTCACGGCGGCGCCGTTCCAGCGGGTGATGACATCGCCGACCAGCAGGCCGGCGCGCGCGGCGGGACCGCCGGGATCGATGGCAACGACGAGCACGCCGCGCTCGCCCGCATCGCCGCCGACCCGCACGCGCTGCAGGCCGGCGCCGAGATAGCCGCGGGCGACATGGCCCTTGGCGAGCAGCTGGTCGACGGCGCGATCGACGGTCGAGGCCGGAATCGCCAGCGCCCGGCGCCTGGGGCCCAGCACGGTCATGCCGAGCACGCGGCCGGCGGTGTCGACGAGCGCGCCGCCCTCGGCGGCGGGGCTCAGGTTGAGGTCGAGGCGCAGCAGATGATCGATCGTGCCGCCGCGCTGGCTCTGCCAGGCGCCACCGACGAAGCCGGCGACGCCATGGCTGGCGATCGGCCCGCCCTCGTGCCGGCCGATAGCGAGGACGAGATGGCCAGGGCGGAGCGCGGCGGCCGCGCCGGGCTGCGCCACCGGCAAGCCGTCCGGCGGGAAGCGCAGCACGGCGACGTCGGTGCTCGGGTCGCGCCCGACGAGCGACGCCGCGAGGCGCTGCCCGTCGGGCAGCGTGACGGCGATGTCGTCCTCGCGCTCCAGCGCCTCCTCGGCAGTGACGAGGATGCCCGGGCGCCAATGGATGGCGCTCGTCGATCGGCGCCCGCCGCCATGGACAGCGACGACGCAGCGCGCGGCCGTCTCGACCAGCGCGGCGAGGCGGTCGGAATAGAGCGCGAGCGGATCGGAGGTGGGGTCGCTCATGCAGCAGCTCCTGAAGCAATCATGACCGCGATATGGTCCAATGCGTGCGACGCCGCTATCGGCCGGATGGCCAGGGAGGCGTTGCCCGCCGCGGCGAACGGCTTCATCCTTGCGGCAACACAGGAGAGACCATGATCCGGCTTGATCCCAAGCGCACCGCGGCGGTGGCGATCGACATGCATCGCGGCCATCTCGATCCGGAGATGGCGACCTTGCCCTTGGCGGCGGAGCGCTGCGGTCCGGTTATCGACCGCGCCGCGCAGCTGTTCCAAAGCTTGCGCCAGCGCGGCGTGCCGATCGTCCATGTCGTCACCGAATACCGCGATGCCGCCGAAATCATGGCCAACCCGTTCTGGGGCGCGATCGAGAACGACCCGGCCAAGGCGCGCAAGGGCATGTCGCGGCACAACATCATCGGCGGCCGCGGCACCGAGATCATCCCAGCGCTGCTCGACAAGCGCGACATCGTCGTCGGCGGCAAGAAGCGCTACAGCCCGTTCTTCGGCACCGGCCTCGACTTCGTCCTGCGGCGGCGGCTCGGCGTCGACACGTTGATCCTCGCGGGCATCAACACCTCGTCCTGTGTGCTGTGTTGCGGCTTCGAGGCGACGAACCGCGACTACCGCGTGGTCATCGCCGCGGACGCCGTCGATTCCATGGACGGCGAGGAGATGCACCGCTTCGCCTTGCGGCTGATGTCGGTGACGATCGGCTGGCCGCTTGCCAACGCCGAGATCATTGCCGCGCTCGCGCCCTCCTGACGCGACAACTTCGCTAAAGATCGCGGCAAACGCCGCCGATGAACGCGTGCTGCTGCAACTGTGATCTTGTCGAAGCGATGCCGGCGCGCCTGCTCGCTGCGTGAGAACGAAGCGACGTATTCTACGTTTACGTTGCTCGGGCGCTCGCCGGCGGTTGGTGGCGGCGTCCTGCGGAGGGGCACATGGAAGCGTTGGCGCAGCTCGGCGGCTATTTGTTGCTGGTCCTCATGGCAGCTCTCATCGTCGCGGCGGTCGAGGCCCTCAACGACCGCTGACGGGCCGCGGCGTTCAGGCGCCGCGGCGCTGATCGGCCGGCCGAAGCATCGCCCCCAGCGCAAGCACGATCGCAGCGCCGACCGCACCCGGCAGGAAGGCCATCGCCGGCGATCCGGTGGCGTCCCAGATCGCGCCGCCGACGAATGGCACGATGAAGGACAGCGTGTAGCCGATCGCCAGCATCCCCGCGGAGAGCCGGTGCACGTCCTCAGGCGCCGCCAGCAGCGGCGGCAGGGCCAGCGTCAGGATGAGCACGAAGGCCGAGCAGAACCCGATCGCGGCAGCGCTGGCAATCATTCCGGCCTCGCCCGAGACGAGGAGGCCGGCTAGGCTCACGAGGCCGATCGCGCCCGCGGCGATGAAGGGCCCGCGCCGGCCGGTGAGGCGCCGCGCGAACAGCAGGATCAGCAGCGATGCCGGGAGCTGCCCGGCATTGAGCGCGGTCAGGCAGGCATTGACGAGCTCGCCCCGTCCGGTGGCGTGAAGGTAATCCGGGATGAAGGCGTTGCAGGCGAAATAGAGCACTGAACAGCCGCCCTGCAGCAGGCCCAGCCGCCACAGGCGCGGGTCGCGCCAGTCGGGCCACCAGCGGACGCGCGGCGCAGCGGGCGCGACCGGGACTTCCGGCGTTCCGAGTACCATGAGCATCGCGGTGAGCAGCACGGGAACCGCCCAGAGGGCGAAGCTCCATTCCCAGCTCCCCGCCGCCAGCGGCAGGATCACGGGAATGGTCAGGCTGGCGCCAAGGACCTCGCCGATCAGCAGCCCGTTGGCATAGACCGCCGTCGCCCGCTCGACCGAAATCGGGAACCACCGGCTCACCAGCGCTGGCAGTGCGGGTTGGATGATCGACACTCCCGCGCCCATGACGAAGGTCATGGCGAAGAGCATCGCTGAGGAAGCGCCGACGCCGCGCAAGCCCGAGGCGAGGGCGACGGCGAGCAGCCCCGTGATGATCGCGCGGCGGGCGCCGATCCGCGCGATCAGCAGCGATCCCGGCACGGCCATGAGGCCGAACAGCAGAATAGGCAGGCCGGACAGCGCTGCCACCGACTTCTCGTCGAGCGCGAGGTCGCGGTGGATGAGCGGCAGGACCGGCGGAACCGCCAGGATCGTCAGGCGCAGATCGATCCCCGCAAGCCACAACAGAAGTAGCCGCAACCTCTTATTTTGCTTGTTCTTTTTGGCGAAAAATGTGGCGCTGCGCGGATCATCCATCAGCGGACCTTTATTCTATTCGCGGCAGGAACACGCCGAGGGATCGGGCGATGAGGGTGCCCCAGCGGCCGCTGTTTCCTGCCCATTAAAGGACGACTTCGTCAAGGCGATTGACGATTTGTCAGGAATGACAAATTATCAGCTGGAACAGCGAGCCGCGCCCATGATGCCAGCCCCGGAAAAAGCCGCGCCTGCGCTCCGAGCCGAGCGGCGTAAATCGGCGAGTCGCGCGCGGCTCCTGGCGGCGGCACGGCGGCTTTTCACCAAGCGTGGCTACCATGCGACGCGGCCGCAGGACATCGCCCGCGCCGCCGATGTCGGGCATGGCACGTTCTATCTGCATTTCGCCGACAAGCGCGCCTGCTTTCTCGCTTTCGCCGGTGCGGCGCGGGCGGAGATCGAAGGCTTCGTGCGCGAGCGGCTTGCCACGGTCGAGGGGATCGAGCCGCAGCTCCGCGCGCTGCTCGAGGCGCTCATGGACTATGCCGTGTCTAATCCCGGCGTGATCAAGGCGGCGATGACAGACGTCTCGGTCATCGCCAGCGAGGCGCCGGAGGGCGAGGGGCTGGTCGATCGCTGGGCCGGGCAATGGGCAGCGCAGATCCGCGCCGGCGCGCGCGCCGGGGCGATCCGTGCCGATTACGATGCCGAGATCATCGGCCACGCCATCGTCGGCTTGCTGCGCGGCGCCGCCGGTTTCGGCATTCGCCGCCGCGCCCGGCGCGGCGAGGTGGTCGACACCGTCGTCGCGTTCCTGGCGCGCGCCCTCGTGCCGGAAGGCGCGGGTGAGGCGGCGCGGCACCACAAATTCCTGCTCGGGAGCCCGCAACGATGACCCAGCTCGCCTACAGCGAGGCGGAGCTTCTCGCCGAGCATGCCTATGCGCGACCGCAGAGCGAAGCCGGCTATCGCCTCCATGGCGGCTTCGACGCCGCCCGCGGCTACATCTCGCCGCGCACGCTGAAGCGCTGGCCCGCGGTCAGGGCATGGCAAGCGGCGCTCGCGCGCCGCGGCTGGCCGCTGGTTGACGCGTCGACGCGCCTGCTGCAGCGCGGCAACTACCCGAATTTCGCGCAGCAGCGGCGGCTGCTCGATCTCGGCCTCGGCCGCACGCTGTGGAACGCGCTCACCGTCACCGGCGCGGTCGAGGCGCGCGGGCGCCGCCTTGCCGACTTCCCGGTGCCCGATTTCCAGGCGATCGTCGAGGAGGACATTGCCGGCACCACCACCGGGCATCTCGGCAAGGGCTTGATGAAGGCGCATGGCTTCGACGAAGGCGGCCGCCCCGGGACCGGCGAAGGCGGCCATGACACCATGTGGTATGCCGTGCGCGATCTGCTGTTCGGCCGCGACGCCTATCCGGTGCCAGAAATTCCGCCGAGCCTGGCACGGCCCGAACTGGACCGCCTCATGCCGCAGATTCCGCTGCCGCACGAGCAGACCATCCTGATGCTGATGAACGTGCTGATGATCGAGATCCGCGCCGAGGCCTTCTTCAGCTTCTGCATCCGCATCATGCGTGCGCCCGACACATTCGGCGATCGCCGCGACGCGGCCGCGCATGCCGCCGATCTCGTCGAGCGCATCCGCCAGGACGAGGCGATCCATGTTGCCTATTTGCAGACCGCGATCTCGGAACTGCGCAGCTTCACTTTCCACGGCGAGCGGGGCGCGCGCGTGCCGGGCAAGGCGTTCATCGACCCGATCTGGGACGGGATGATCCAATGGCACGCGGTGACGACGGTCGAGCATTCGCGCAGCCAGCTCCACCAGGCGATCGCAGCTCAGCTCCTGGCGACGGCCGGCGGCGCCTCGCAGCTCGCCGCCTTCGATGCGCTCGCGGATCGCGAGGCGGCCTAGACCCAGGGGAGACGGCGCGATGAAGTTCGGCATCTTCTACGAGCACCAGCTGCCGCGGCCGTGGCATGAGGGCGACGAGCACCGCATCTATCAGCAGGCGCTCGATCAGGTCGAGCTGGCCGATGGCCTGGGCATCGACCATGCCTGGGAGGTCGAGCACCATTTCCTCGAGGAATACTCGCATTCCCCCGCGCCGGAGGTGTTCCTCGCGGCGTGCTCGCAGCGCACCAAGCAGATCCGGCTCGGCCACGGCATCGTCTTGATGCCACCCAACTACAACCACCCGGCCCGCGTCGCCGAGCGCATCGCCGCGCTCGACCTTGTCTCCGACGGTCGCGTCGAATTTGGCACCGGGGAGTCCTCGTCGATCATGGAGCTGGGCGGCTTCCGCATCTCGCCCGACGACAAGCGGGCGATGTGGACGGAAGCCGTCGAGCAATGCCTCAACATGATGGTGTTGAATCCCTATCCCGGCTTCGACGGGAAATATTTCTCGATGCCCTGCCGCAACATTGTGCCGAAGCCGTTGCAGAAGCCGCATCCGCCGGTGTGGGTGGCGTGCTCCAACCGCGAGACCATCAAGCTCGCGGCGCGGCTCGGCATCGGCGCGCTCACCTTCGCCTTCGTCGATCCCGTCGAGGCGAAGCAGTGGGTCGACGACTACTACCGCATCTTCAAGGAGGAGTGCGTGCCCATCGGGCATGCCGTCAACCCCAACATCGCCATGGTCACGGGCTTCTCCGTCCACGCCGACAGCGCGGAGGCGCGCCGGCGCGGCGAGGACGGGTTCCGCTTCTTCGGCTATGCGCTGGCGCATCACTACATCTTCGGCGAGCACAGGCCGGGGCGCACCGACATCTGGGCCAATTTCGAGCGGGCGCGGCCGGCGCTGCCGCCGGCGGGCGCCAATCGCGGCATCGGCACGCCGGCCGAGCTGCGCGCCCATCTCGCCGCGTTCGAGGCGTCGGGGGTCGACCAGGTCGCCTTCATCCAGCAGGGCGGGCGCAACCAGCATGAGCACATCTGCGAGGCGCTCGAGCTCTTCGCGCGCGCGGTGATGCCCGAGTTCAAGGAACGCGAGGCGCGGCGGCAGAAGGCCAAGATGGCGGAGCTGCAACCCTTCATCGAAAAGTCCATGGCGCGCAAGGAGCGCCTGAAGGCGCTGGCCGAGGACGAGATTCCGACCTTTGTCGCCCTCGGGCGGCAGATCGCCGAGCAGGGCAAGGAGACGGAGCAGCAGCGCGTCAACCGCCAGAAATGGGCGGCGACGTCGCAGGTGCCGCTGCAGGATCCGCTCAAGAAAAAGGGCGCGCCGGCCGGGTCTTGAGCGACGCGCTTCAGCGCCCGCCGGCTTCGACGCCGACCGGGCGGGCGGTGACGCCCGGCATCGGCGCGGGACGGTGGGCGTGGCCTGCCTGCCGCGGCGCTGCAACCCGTTTCGGTGAAGGGGATGCCTTGCCGGCGGCGCAATGCCGCAGGCAGGGCGGTCTCAGTAGGCGTTGCGGTGGATGAAGCCGACGACGAGCGTCCGCAGCAGGATCCACAGGTCGAAGCGCAGCGACCAGTTCTCGATGTAATAGAGATCGTGGATGACGCGCTCGTGCATGGCCTGCACGGTCGCCGTCTCGCCGCGCAAGCCGTTCACCTGCGCCCAGCCGGTGATGCCGGGCTTGACGCGGTGGCGACGCAGATAGCCGTCGATGATCTCGGCATAATACTCGTTGTGCGCGATTGCGTGCGGACGCGGGCCGACCAGGGCCATGTCGCCCTTGAGCACGTTTATGAGCTGCGGCAGCTCGTCGAGGCTGGTCTTGCGCAGGAAGCGGCCGATGCGCGTCACGCGCGGGTCATTGCGTCGCGCCTGCGGCACCACCGGGTCGTTCGCCGCATTGGGCGTCATCGTGCGGAACTTGAGCACGGTGATCGGATTGTTGTTGAAGCCGAAGCGCGGCTGGCGGAAGAACACCGGCCCCTTGCTGTCGAGCTTGATGGCGAGGGCGATCAGCAGCATCAGCGGCGCGAAGAACAGCAGGAGCAGCCCGCTCGCCACGATGTCCTCGCCGCGCTTCAGCACCGCGGACCAGCCTGCCAGCGGCCGTTCGAAGACGTTGATCATGAATGTCTCTTGCAGCACCGTGAGCTTGCGCGGCGAGATCGGCAGGTCGGAGAGGTCGGGGCAGAGATTGACGTTGACCGGGAGCTCGCCGAGCCGGCGCAGGACCGCGCCGAACTCCGCGTCGCGCTTTTCCGGCAGGTGGACGATGATCTCGTCGATATGCGTCTTGCGTGCCAGCCGCAGCAAGCCGTCGACGGTCGCATCGGCGGCGACGCCGGTGCCGGCCGCGGCGACGCGCGGCGCGAAGATGCCAACGACGCGGACCTCGATCTCGCCCGGCCAAGTGATCTGCTGCATCACCTGCTGGGCGAAGGGCTCGTGTCCGACGATGGCGACGTTGATGGACAGGTTCCCTGTGCGCCGCCGGCGGCCGATATAGGTGGCGACACCGACGCGCGCCATGCCCGACAGCGCCGTGCCGAGCACGAACCAATAGCCGATCCAAAGCCGCGAATACTGATCGGTGATCTTATCGAAAAAGGCGATGGCGAGCAGGAGGGCGATGCTGACGCCCCAGCCGCCGACCACCTTGAAAAGCTGTGTGCGAATGGCGCGCAAATCCGCGAGGTTGTAGGCATCGATGATCGCCATGACGTTGGCGACGACGGCCATGCCGAGAATGACGATGAGCCCGTGCTGGAACTCGATGGAGAGCGACTCGTAGCGCACCCCGTAGGCGATGAGGCCGGCGATCGGCACAGCGGCGATGTCGAGGGCGCGAAGCAGGCCGATCGAGAGCGCAATGACCTCGTGGCGGACGACGCGCGATCCGCCTCCCGCCTGACGCCGTGCGCCGAAGGTGGTCGGTCCGGAGAGAGAGAGTTGCGCCATCGATGTCCACCCGATCTCTTTGCATCACTGTTACCAGCTGTCTCGCGTGTCCCGCCTTGCGGCACGGCCGATGTGCGAACGCTACAAGTGCGGGTCTCCTCTTTCGCAAACCGCAGTGATCGGACGGAAAAGCGCGGGGTGTGACCAAGTTGCCACGGCCGTTCAACACCGACGGGTTAGAAAGGTTCCGGTTCGGCAAGCGGCGACGCCGTTGCGCAACCGCAAGGCGTGCCCCCGGGCGACGCACGGCGCTTCAGTCAGTCGCTAACGCTCGGCTGACGATTTTAGCCCGAGTGATCCCGCGGGATTTGTCGGGCGCACGGAGTCGGGAGTCTCAGGCGGGATCGCCGGTGTCGGGCGCGAGGCCGGCCGATTTGATGCCATGGACGGCGCAGGCCTCGTCCTGCTCGGAGAGATCGCCGCTGATGCCGGCCGCGCCGATGATGCCGCCGTCGCCGCCGCGGATCAGCACGCCGCCGGGCACCGGGATGACCCGGCCCTCCGACGCGTCCGCGAGGGCCGCAATGAAGGCGGGGGCAGCGGCGGCACGGCGGGCCAATTCGCGGCCGCCGAAGCCCATGCCGAGGACGCCCCAGGCTTTGCCCTGCGCGATTTGCGGCCGCAGGATGCTGGCGCCGTCCTCCCGCTTGAAGGCGAGGAGGTGCCCGCCGGCATCAAGCACGGCGACAGCGAGCGGCTTCAGTTTCAAGGCGCGCCCATGCTCCAGCGCCTTGTCGACGATGAGCGAGGCTTGCGCAAGGGTGAGGGCGGTCATGGGTGAGGTCTCTCCGACAGGATGATGCATAAGCGTCAGCCGAGCGCGCCGCAACGCTTCAGCGCGGCGATCTCGGCGGGGTGCAAGCCCCATTGCGCCAGCGAGGCGATGCCGCGCTCGCCCGGTGTCTCCGGCGGCGTCGGCCGGGCGGCGGGCGTGCGGCTGAAGCGCGGCGCCGGCGCCGGCTGCACGATTCCGTCGACCTCGACGAAGCTTTGCCGCGCCAAGTGGTGCGGATGGCTTGGCGCCTCGGCGAGCGACAGCACCGGCGCGAAGCAGGCGTCGCTGCCTTCGAGGAGGCGGCACCATTCGTCGCGGGTCTTGCGCCTGAAGCGCGCCGCCAGCTTCGCCTTGGCTTCCGGCCAGCGCCGCCGGTCCATCTTGGGCGGCATCTCCGCGGGGTCGATCTCCATCCGGCGCAGGAACTCCTCGAGGAACTTGTCCTCGATCGGCGCGACCGAGACGTATTTGCCGTCGGCGCATTCATAGACGTCGTAGAAGAAGGCGCCGCTGTCGAGCACGTTCTCGCCGCGCGTCGTGGTGAAGCTGCCGGCGGCGTGGAGCGCGTAGAAGATGGCCATCAGCGAAGCGGCGCCGTCGACCATGGCGGCATCGACCACCTGCCCCTTGCCCGAGCGCTGCGCCTCCAGCAGGCCGCAGGCGAGGCCGAACGCAAGATAAAGCGCGCCGCCGCCGAAATCGCCAACGAGGTTCAAGGGCGGCGTCGGCGGCTGCCCGGCGCGGCCGATCGAGTGCAGCACGCCTGCCAGCGCGATGTAGTTGAGGTCATGCCCGGCGGCCTGGGCAAGCGGGCCTTCCTGGCCCCAACCGGTCATCCGGCCATAGACCAGCTTCGGGTTGCGCGCGAGACAAGGCTCGGGCCCGAGGCCGAGCCTTTCCATCACACCGGGACGGAAGCCCTCGATGAGGGCATCCGCGGCGGCGACGAGGCGCAGCACCAGCGCCACGCCCTCCGGGTTCTTGAGGTCGACGGCGATGGCATGGCGGCTGCGGTTCATGATGCTGAAGCGCGCGTCATCGGCCAGGCCGAGGCCGCTCGGCTGCTGCCGGTCGACCCGCAGCACGGTGGCGCCGAGATCGGCGAGCAGCATGGCGCACATCGGCGCCGGGCCGATCCCGGCCATCTCGACGATCCTGAATCCCGCCAGCGGTCCCATGCTCGCGCTTCCGTCCCCGCGCGACCTTATCGTGGCGTGCTGGCCCAGGGCGAGCGGATTCGTCAGGCGTGCCTCAGCCGCTGACGTCTGTCGGTTGCAATGGCGCGCGCCCGTGGCCTAGGCTGGCGGCGGAAATGCGGCCGCTCGATGGCCGCGAATAATAAACCAAAGCGGAGGAAGGTGCGGAATGGCCGCGTCGCAGTGCCTCGAGGGCAAAGTCATCGTCGTCACCGGCGCGGGACGCGGCATCGGCCGCGAGATCGCGCTCCTGGCCGGAAGCGAGGGCGGCCGCGTCGTGGTCAACGATCTCGGCGCCGGCGCGGATGGCGAAGGCAATCCCGCTACAGGCCCCGCCCAGGAGGTCGTCGACGAGATCCGCGCCGCCGGCGGTACGGCCGTCGCCAATGCCGACAGCGTCGCCGACCCTGCCGGCGCCGAGCGCATCATCCGCACCGCGCTCGAGGCCTTCGGCCGTGTCGACAGCGTCGTCAACAACGCCGGCATCCTGCGCGACCGCATCTTTCATCGCATGTCGCATGTCGACTGGGAGATGGTGATCAAGGTCCATCTCATGGGCAGCTTCTACATGTCGCGCGCGGCGGCGTCGCATTTCCGCGAGCAGGAGAGCGGCTCCTACATCCATTTCACCTCGACCTCCGGCCTCATCGGCAATTTCGGCCAGGCCAATTACGCCGCGGCCAAGATGGGCATCGTCGGCCTGTCCAAATCGATCGCGCTCGACATGGCGCGCTACCAGGTGCGCTCCAACTGCATCTCGCCCTTCGCCTGGAGCCGGCTCATCGGCACCATCCCGACCGACACGCCGGAGCAGCAGGCGCGCGTCGCCAAGGTGAAGACCATGACGCCCGGCAAGATCGCGCCACTCGCGGTCTATCTCGCCAGCGATCTCGCCAAGGACGTCACCGGTCAGATCTTTGCCGTGCGCAAGAACGAGATCTTCCTGATGAGCCAGCCGCGGCCGATCCGCTCGATCCACAGCGGCGAGGGCTGGACGCCGCAGAGCATCGCCGAGCACGCCATGCCCGCGCTCAAGGAGTCGTTCTTCCCCCTCGACCGCACCCAGGACGTCTTCACCTGGGATCCCGTCTGAGCGGAGCTGCGCCCATGGCCATCGACTATCAGCGACTCAGGAACTGGCCCTTTGCCGATGTCGAGCACAGCTACCGCGCCAAGGACACCATCCTCTACGCACTGGGCTTGGGCTTCGGCGCCGATCCGGTCGATCGCGACCAGCTGCGCTTCGTCTATGAGGACGGGCTGAAGGCGCTGCCGACCATGGCCACGGTGTTGGCCTATCCCGGCCAGTTCGCGAAGAACCCGGAGAGCGGCATCGACTGGAAGCGCGTCGTCCATGGCGAGCAGAGCGTCGTCATCCACAAGCCGCTGCCCGCCGCCGGCACGGTGGTCGGCCGCACGGTGATCGAGGAGATCATCGACAAGGGCGCCGGCAAGGGCGCGCTGCTCTATTCGCGCCGCGACGTCCGCGACAAGGAGACCGGCGACCTTCTGGCGTCCTTGCGCTCGACCAGCTTCCTGCGCGGCGATGGCGGGTTCGGCGGGCCCGGCGGCCCGACGCGCCCGGTGCA
>Ga0209647_1002033_pt1 | contig 16662 bp, 14 predicted proteins | sample GraSoi_2013_60cm_FD_185827 | JGI IMG/M metagenome (GOLD analysis project Ga0209647, IMG submission 185827) | Grasslands soil microbial communities from the Angelo Coastal Reserve, California, USA - Sample 9_17_2013_60cm (SPAdes) (version 2) | ecosystem: Environmental > Terrestrial > Soil >...
CGCCACAGACGAGGCGGACCCGGCCCGGCCAGGAAGTCGACGTCCGCGCCCTGCCCGCCTCGGGCAGGCGGCTGGCGTCTGGCAGGCTGTGGGCATGGCGAATGATTCCGTGCACCGCAGCGTGACCATCGGGCGCGTCGCGAACGGCGAGTTCACCGCCACCAACAGCCGGGGCGGCCAGATCGCCCTGGGCACGGGCGCCGGCGCCGATTTCACCCCGACGGAGCTGCTGCTGGTCGCCATCGGCGGCTGCACAGCTATCGACATCGACATCCTGACCTCGCGCCGGGCTGAACCCGAGGCGTTCGAGGTACTGGTCGACGCGGACAAGGTGCGCGACGCCGACGGCAACCGCCTGACCGACATCGAGGTGACGTTCCGGATCAGGTTCCCCGGCGGTGAGCAGGGCGACGCTGCCCGGGCGCTGCTGCCTGACGCGGTGCAGAAGTCGCATGACCGCCTGTGCACGGTCGGCCGCACCGTCAACATCGCCACGCCCATCGCGACCCGGATCGAGTAAGGACGCGCCGCCGACCAAGAAGAACGTGCTCAGCCCGAAGCGAATCCCGGCGAGTCGTTCCTGCGTGGCCCACTCTATCCACGCCCGAGACCGGAATCCGGTCACCGCGGAGCAGGGAACGCGGGCGGTTAAGCGCGCGCGTAGTCGAAGCGCGGATCATCGTAATAGTGCGGCCGGCGCCTCTCGCGGGCTGCCGTCGCCATGGCATCCCCCGGGATGACGTATCCCCGTAGGGCGCCCTGACTGAAGCCGGAGACCGCTTTCTTTAGTGAAGCTTTGCGATCCCCGGACGGAATCCTGGCCCGGCGCATGGCGAGCAATCGCTCGCGGCTAATGAGCCGTCCGAGTCCCTGGCAATGAGCTTATAAAATTCCCGTCATGGATTAATAAGAGGGCCGGTCCGGGAGAGTAACACGACCGGTCGGGGGATATGGGTCCCGGCGGACACGAGGGGAAAGTCAAGTCCAGCCGAGGGGGAATGGCATGCATCGCAAGCTCGACATCCTGGCCGAAAAAGGCTACGTAATCCTGCGTGATCGACCGGGTAATCCCATTGCGCCTGCAGAGTGGGAGTCGCTTCTATACCTAGACTGGAAGAGCGGGGGCGACACGAACTTCGCGCCCCTGACGTCAGCGACGGGCGAGATGGACTGCCGCGGTTTCTGGGATCACGGCAAGCCGGACTGCGATGGCATCTGGACAAAGAACCGAGAGCTGGCGCCGGGGCTCGCCCGCTACGTCGAGGAGATTGGCGGCAACTTCGGCCGGGTCCGTGTTATCAAGCTCAACCCCAGTGACGAGGCGGCGGCACTTCGCCAGCTTCACCTGGACGACAACAACCGCCTTAACCCCGGTGGCGCGGGCTGGGTCGTACGGTCATGGCTTGAGCTGGACAACGCGCCCGGCAAGTCGGTCTTCATCCTGCGCGAGGACAAGGACAATCCGGCGACCGAGACCCGCATCCGGCTCCACCCGGGGATGCAGCTGGTCATCGACACCGAGCGGCTTTACCACGTTGTCTGGCACCCGGGTCCGCTGCCGCGCTACGCGCTGATCACCTCCTGGGTGAGCGACGACGTGCTCGATCGCTGGATCAGCCGCGAGCTGGTACCGGAACGCCGCCCGGCCGCCGAGCGGAAGCTGGCCGCAGCACCGCGGTAGCGCGGCCCGCGCCGGTGCCGGGCCCCTAGAACAGCACGTACTTCATGACTGCGGATCCAGGTCGGCCAGCACATCCTGGGCGCGCCCGATGCGGGCCTCGAGATCGGCCAGGAAGTTCTCCAGGGCGACCCGCTTGCCCTCCACGGTCGTGCGCAGCCTCTGCAGCAAGGTCAGGCACTCCCGGATCAGCCGGAGCCGCTCGTCATCGCTCGTGCGCTCATCGGTATAGGCCCGCCGGATCTGCGCCAGGCGGTCTTCGTTGCGCAGCACGATCGCGATCTCGTCCAGGTCGAGGCCGAGCACGGTCTGCAGCTCCCGGATGCGGGCCACCCGCGCCAGGTTCTCCTCCGAGTAACGGCGCAGCCCGCCGGGCGTGGTGCAGCTGGGCACGATCAGGCCCAGCTGCTGGTAGTAGCGCAGGGCCCGCTCGGAAACCCCGGCCCGGGCGGCCGCCGCGCCGATGCCGAGCAGTTCCTCGTTCCGGGCCGGCGGCTGGTCGCTGACGACCAGGCCGGCGCCGTTGCCGGGCGTGGTGTTCATTGCCTCAACCGCGTCTGTGCAATGGATCCAGCTCCTCGTCGCCGCCTGACCTGGCCAGCCTACCGTTGCCCCCGTTAGCCGACGGCCCGGCGGAGGCGGCGCGGAGTTCGGCCACGGCGGCCGCTTCGTCGAGGCCCGCCAGCCCGCCCGCCTCGGCCGCGCCCTCGGCCAGCTCGTCCGCGAGCGGCTCGGTCGCGTGCAGGTAACGCCGGCCGCGTACGGCGGAGGCGGCCACGCCGATGCCGGTCGCCACCGCAGCGAACGTGAAGGCCAGGTGCAGCCCGCTGGCGAACGGCTGCTCGATCAGGCGGGGGAAGAAGGACCGGCCGGTGATGTACGCGGCCTGGCCGGCGGGCAGGTGCTGCAGCGCTCCGGTGGGCCCGAGCAGCTGCTTGATGGGGTTGTAGCCGAGGAAGGCCGAGAACAGGCTGCCGATCGGCGGCTCGCTGGAGACGGCGCGGGCGGCGCCGGGAGCAACGCCGGCGGCGACCAGTCCGCGGTACAGGTGCGACGGAAGCCGCGAGGCCAGCCCCAGGGTGACGATTGTGAAGAACAGGCCCATGGACAGCACGGTGGCCGAGTTCTGGAACGTGTTGAGCATCCCGGCGCCCGCGCCGCGCTGCTCCGGCGGGAGGCTGTTCATGACCGCGGCCTGGTTGGGCGCGAAGAACAGCGCCATGCCGACCGCGAACAGGATGATCAGCAAGGCGAACCAGATATAGCTGAAGTTGATCGGCAGCACCTCGAGCAGCAGGAAGCTGGCCCCGGAGACGATCAGGCCGGCGGTGGCGAACTCCCGTGCCCCGTAGCGGTCGGACAGCGTTCCGGCTAGCGGCCCGACGATGAGGAACCCGACCGTCAGCGGGATCATGTAGATGCCCGCCCACAGCGGGGTCTGGCTGAAGCTGTAGCCGTGCTGGGGCAGCCAGATCCCCTGCAGCCAGATGATCAGCATGAGCTGCAGGCCGCCCCGGCCCAGGGCGCCGAGCATCCCGGCGATGTTGCCCGCGGTGAACGCCCGGATCCGGAACAGGCCCAGGCGGAACATCGGCTGCGGCACCTTGGTCTCCACCCAGGTGAACAGCACGAGGACCGCGACCCCGCCGCTGATGGCGGCCAGCACCCAGGGATTGGTCCACCCGGTGGGGTGCCCCCTGTAGGGGAGCAGGGAGTACACGATCCCGGTGAGCAGCGAGATCAGCCCGACCGCGAACAGGGCGTTGCCCAGCCAGTCGATCTTGGCCGGGATGCGGGCCCCGTTGTCGCGGAGCTTGAGGTAGGCCCAGACCGTGCCGAACAGGCCGAACGGGACCGACACCAGGAAGACCAGCCGCCACTCGACGGGGGCGAGCACGCCGCCCAGGAGAAGCCCGATGAAAGAGCCGCTCACCGCGGCGATGCCGTTGATCCCCATGGCCTTCCCCCGCTCGTTCTCCGGGAAGGCGTCGGTCAGGATCGCGGTCGAGTTGGCGAACAGGAACGCCCCGCCGACGCCCTGGAAGACCCGCATGATGATGATCCACAGGGCTCCGGCCGGCCCGGTGAGCCACGTCACGGAGAGCAGGATCGAGAACAGCGTGAAGATGGCGAAGCCGAGGTTGTACATCTTCACTCGGCCGTAGATGTCGCCGACGCGTCCCAGGCTGACCACCAGCACCGCGGTGACCAGCGTGAACCCCAGGAAGACCCACAGGAAGTAGGAGGTGTTCGACGGCACGAGCGGGTTCAGGTTGATACCCCGGAACAGCGCCGGAAGCGAGATCAGCAGGATCGACTGGTTGATCGTGACCATCAAGATCCCGAGCGTGGTGTTGGACAGGGCAATCCACTTGTAATGGACGCTCCTGCCGCCCGCGCCCGCCGCCTGTCCCGCCACTCGCATGTGCCGTCCTCACCTGTCGTCGTAACGCGTCAGCGCCGATTCTATCGGACCTTGACGTCAACGTCAGAGTCAGGCTAGCGCCGGGCTGAGCCCGGCTCGGCCGCGAGGGCCGGCCGCGGGCTAGCGGGAGATCGTCACCGCGGCCCGCCGGGATGCCCGGCTATGTCCATGGCCTGGCGGCGAGCACGGCCAGGTGGAGGGCGACCAGCGTGTCCTCCAGGCCGCCTGCGGCGTCGATCGGGCCGCGGCGCACCTCAAACCGCACCAGCTCGGTCGCGGCGCCGGCGAGCGCGTAGTAGGCCTGGTACGGGACGGCGGGCCAGTCCGGATGGTCAAGGCGGGCGCGCTGATGCCAGGCGCGGTTCAACCGCGCGAAGCCGTGCTGGGCCGCCTCGATCTGCCGCACCGCCCCGGGGCCTGCCACGGGCATGTCAACGTAGAACGCGCGCGCGAAGGCCGGCTCATCGGCCAGGAATTCCAGGTACGCGGCCAGGGCGGCCCGCAGCAGGTCCTCGGCGCTGGCGTCATCGGGCTGCTTGCGGACCGCGGAGAGCACCCGGTCGGCCATGAGCAGGCCGCCCTGGCTGGTGGCGGCCAGGAAGCAGTCCTCCTTGTCGGCGAAGTGGGCGTAGAACGCGGCCCGCGACACCCGGGCCCCGCGGACGATGTCGGCCACGGTGACGTTGTGGAAGCCGGCCGTGTGGACGGCGGCGATCACCGCACGCAGCAGGCGCTCCCGCTGCGCCTCGCGCACCTCATCGGCGGGCAGCCCGCTCCGGCCGCGGGGCAGGCCACGCTCGCCGTCGTGGGTGCCAGCCAGTTCACCCTCTTGCCTCACTAGCGGCCACGCTCCTACGATGTCGTCAGTCCTAAAGTACGCGATCGTACTTCTGCGGCCGTTAGGATCCCCGGACCGACGAGCATTGCGAGGCCCGCATGAGCGCGACTACAGCCGAACCAGTCACCGGCCGCAGCGGGGCGTCGTGGCTGTGGCGGCGCCAGCTCGACACCTACCCGGACACCGTTCCCCGGGTCACCTACCTGGCCATCACGGTGCTGGCCACGATCATGCTCTACTACGAGCTGTACGTGGGTGGCTCTGTATCCCCGTACATCCTCGCCAACCTGCACATGAGCTTCACGTTCTTCGTGCTGACCCTGGCCTTCGGGGCGCTTATCGGGGCGTTGGGATCGCTGTTCGCCGGGCTCACCGACCGGTACGGCCGGGCCAACCTGGTGGTGTTCGGACTGCTGTTCACCGCGGTCTTCGTGGGCTTCGTCCTCCCGACCGCGACGAACAAATGGAGCTTTACGATCTACGGCTTCATCATCGCGTTCGTGGAGGGCGTCTGCCTGGTGGCGACCCCGGCGCTGATCCGCGACTTCTCTCCGCAGCTCGGTCGGGCGACGGCCATGGGCTTCTGGACCAGCGGCCCGGTGGTCGGCAGTCTGATCGTCTCGGTCGTGGGTAGCGCCACCGTTCCCGCCCTCGTGCTCCACACGCGGTTCTGGACCCACGAGTACAAGATCTGCGGCATCGCCGGGCTTGTCGTGTTCGTGATCGCCCTGGTCGGGCTGCGCGAGCTGTCCCCGCGGCTGCGCGACCAGCTGATGGTGAGCATGCGCGACCGGGCGCTCGTCGAGGCCCGGGCCAAGGGCCTCGACGTGGCGTCGTTGCTGCACCGTCCGTTCCGCCAGCTGTTCAAGGCCGACGTGCTGGTGTCCTCCCTGGCCATCTCGATCTTCCTGCTCATCTACTACACGGCGGTCGGGTTCCTGGTCATCTACATGACCACGGTGTTCGGCTTCACGGTGAAGCAGGCCAACGGGCTGGGCAACTGGGAGTGGGGCTTCAACATCGTCGCCGTGGTGCTGATCGGGTTCCTCTCCGACCGGCTCCGGGTGCGGAAGCCCTTCATGGTGGTCGGCGGGGTGGCCGCCGCGGTAATGACCGTGGTGTTCCTCCTGCAGTTCGGCCACCACCCCAGCTACTACACGATGGCGATCATCCTGGCCGCGCTGTCGTTTTGCACCGGCGTGGCGTACGTCCCCTGGATGGCGAGCTTCACCGAGACCGTGGAGGCCAGGAACCCGGCGCTGATCGCCACGGGCCTGGCCATCTGGGGCTTGATCATCCGGATCGTGGTCGCCGCTTCGTTCTTCGTCATCCCGGTCGTAATCAACTCGGTGACCCCGCTGGTCAACTACGGGGCCCAGGTGCAGGCGTACGCGACCACGTACAAGACCCAGCTCGCGTTCATCAGCGCGCACCCGGACGTCGTCGCCGCCGCCCAGAAGGTGCCCCCGAGCGTCCTGGCCGACGCCCAGCAGGTCCCCCCGAATGTCGTGGCCACCGCCACGTCGATCCCGCCGTCGGTTACGGCCGCTGCCACGGCGATCCCCACGTCGGTGCTGCTCGCCGCCCAGGCGATCCCGCGGTCGGTCACGGCTACCGCTCAGCGGCTCGCCCCCCTGCTGACCGTGATTGCGGCCCACCAGGCGCTAATCAACAAGCTGGCCAGCTACCCGGACCCGGCCACGATCCCGCCCGCCCTAATAAACCAGGCGGTCGCCGCCATCGGGGGCGGCACAACGTTCAACGAGACCCTCAGGGGCCTGTACTACCTCAACCAGCTCTCGGTTAACAAGGCGGCCCTCGCCAGCGTGGCTCCGTGGGGCAACGCGCTGAAGATGATCGCCCCGTATGCGGGGGACTTTAAGATCATCGCCCCTTACGGGGCGCAGCTGCAGACCATCGCCCCGTATGCGACGCAGCTGACCGCCATGGCCAAGTACTCGACGCAGCTGACGGTCATGGCTCCCTACGCGGCGCAGCTGACCGCGCTGTCCAAGGTGCCGCCGTCGGCGTTCGCCTACCTGAAGGCGCACGGCACTGCAGTGCAGACGGCCGCCGCGAACGCCGCCGGCCAGTGGAAGACCTGGTGGTGGGTGTGCTTCGGTGGGATGATCTTCTTCCTGTTGACGATCCCGCTGCTGCGCGGCCGCTGGCGTCCGCGCGACGCCAAGCGTGACGAGCAGGAGCACGAGACGATGGTGGCGGCCGAGCTGGCCAAGATCAGCGCCTGAACCGACCCGCCCCGCCGTGGCTTCCCCCCGGGCCACGGCGGGGCGGTCGGCTCCTTGCCCCGACCCGGTTTCGCGCGACTCGCCGGCTCCGCCGTCGCCGAGGCGGGTCACCCCGATCTGCGCCGCGGCCCGCGGCGGCACCGTGCCGCTTCGGCTCGCTCACGTCCTATATCGTGGTGCCCATTGATCACTTGACCCCCCGGCGAGGTCGGCTCATGAGGTACGGAGGCATCGAGGCGGGGGGCACCAAATGGGTGTGCGCGATCGCGGAGGATCCGGGGCAGCCGCTCAAGACCGACATGTTCCCGACCACGGGACCAGCGGAAACCGTGTCCCGCGCCACGCGGTTCTTCACCGAGAACGGCCCGGTCGACGTGCTGGGCGTGGGCGCGTTCGGGCCCGTGGACATCCGCCTGGGCTCGCCGACCTGGGGGACGATCACCACCACGCCCAAGCCCGGCTGGGCGGACTTCGATCTCGTCGCGGCCCTGCGGTCCGGGCTCGACGTGCCCGTGGCGCTGGACACCGACGTCAACGCGGCGGCGCTCGGCGAGTGGCGGCGGGGCGCGGCGACCGGGCTCGACACGTTCTTCTACATCACCGTCGGCACCGGGATCGGCGGCGGCGCGATCGTGAACGGTCGCATCCTGCACGGCCTGCTGCACCCGGAGTTCGGGCACATGCGGATCCCGCATGACCGGGAGCGAGATCCGTTCGGCGGGATCTGCCCCTACCACGGCGACTGTCTCGAGGGCCTCGCCTCCGGCGAGGCGATCCGGCGGCGGTGGGGTCACGCCGGCCAGCAGCTGGACGACGACGTGGTCTGGGCGCTCGAGGCCGAGTACCTCGCTCTTGCCCTGGTCAACCTGGCCTGCATGGTCTCGCCGCAGCGGATCGTCATCGGAGGCGGCGTGGCGAAGCAGCCGGCCCTGCTCCCGCAGGTGCGCCGGCGGCTGGCCGAGCTCCTGGCCGGGTACCTGCGGGTGCCGGAGCTGACGGAGCCGGACGCGATCGACCGCTACGTCGTCACGCCGCGCCTCGGCGACCAGGCCGGGGTGATCGGTGCCCTCGAGCTCGCGCGGGACGCCGGTCACGCCGGTCACGAGTGAGCGTCAGTCGACAAGGTCCAGGCCCCGTGGAACTCGGCGAAGACCCCGGGGCATCCGCCCGAGACCACCCCGTCCGTCCGTGATTCCGTGATCAGCCCGTGCTGTCCATCGACTACCCTGCTCGCCATGGCGACGATGCCGGAGAAGCCGTCACTCGAGGGTCTCGAGTCGAAGTGGGATGCCTACTGGCAGGAGCAGGGCACCTATCGCTTCGACCGCGGCAAGCTCCGCGAGGAGATCTACTCTATCGACACTCCGCCGCCCACGGTCAGCGGAGATATCCACCTGGGCACCGCGTTCGGCTATATCCAGGTTGACGCGGTGGCCCGTTTCCAGCGCATGCGGGGCCGTGAGGTCTTCTACCCCATGGGCTGGGACGACAACGGGCTGCCGACCGAGCGCCGCGTTCAGAATCACTATGGGGTGAGCTGCGACCCAAAGGTCGCGTACGAGCCCGGCCTGGTCCTGGCCGAGGACCAGAATGGCCAGCGAGCCATCTCGCGTCCCAATTTCGTGGAATTGTGCCGCCGCCTGACCGCCGAATTCGAGGAATCCTTCGAGCAGCAGTGGCGGAAGCTGGGCCTCTCGGTGGACTGGTCCCTGAACTACGCGACGATCGATGACCGTTCCCGCAGGGTCGCCCAGCGCGCATTCCTGCGCAACCTGAGCCGCGGCGAGGCCTACGCGAGCGAGGCGCCGACCATGTGGGACGTGGACTTCCAGACGGCCGTCGCTCAGGCCGAGATCGAGGACCGCGAGGTGCCAGGCGTCTACTACCGGCTGGCGTTCGCCCGCACGGGCGGCGGCGATCCGGTCGAGGTCGAGACCACCCGCCCGGAACTGCTGCCGTCCTGCGTCGCGCTGGTGGCCCATCCCGATGACGACCGGTACCGCGCGCTGTTCGGCTCCGAGGTGATCAGCCCGTTGTTCGGCGTGGTGGTCCCGGTGGTCGCGCACCGCCTGGCCGAGCCGGACAAGGGCTCGGGCATCGCCATGATCTGCACCTTCGGCGACACCACCGACGTGCTGTGGTGGCGCGAGCTGGGGCTGCCGCTGCGTTCGGTCATCCGGCGGGACGGGCGCTTCGACGAGGCGACGCCGGCCTGGCTGAGCGGCCGGGGCGCCACCGCCTACGCGGAACTGGCCGGAAAGACCTCCGTGGCGGCGCGCCGGCGGGTGGCCGAGATGCTGCGGGAGTCCGGCGAGCTCGTCGGCGAACCCCGGCCGACCAGGCATCAGGTGAGGTTCTACGAGAAGGGCGATCGCCCGCTGGAGATCGTGACCAGCCGTCAGTGGTACATCCGGAACGGCGCGCGCGATCCGGGACTGCGCCAAGCGCTGCTGAGCCTGGGACGCACGCTGCAATGGCATCCGGACTTCATGCGCGTCCGGTACGAGAACTGGGTGGAGGGCCTGGCCACCGACTGGCTGATCAGCCGGCAGCGTTACTTCGGCGTGCCGTTCCCGGTCTGGTACCGCGTCGACGGTTCCGGCGAGACGCAGTGGGAGGAGCCCATCCTGCCCGAGGAGTCCGCCCTGCCTGTTGATCCGCAGAGCGAGGCGCCGCCCGGATATGACGAGAGCCAGCGCGGCGCGCCCGCCGGCTTCGCCGGCGACCCCGACGTTATGGACACGTGGGCCACATCGTCGCTCACACCGCAGATCGCGGCCGGCTGGGTGGACGATCCCGACCTGTTTGCCCGCACCTACCCCATGGACCTCCGGCCGCAGGGTCCCGAGATCATCCGGACCTGGCTGTTCTCGACCGTGCTGCGGGCGCATCTGGAGCACGGCGGCCTGCCGTGGGCGCACGCACAGATCAACGGCTGGATCCTGGACCCGGACCGGAAGAAGATGTCCAAGTCCAAGGGCACCGGGCTCGGCCCCATGCCGCTGGCCGAGCAGTTCGGGGCGGACGGCCTGCGCTACTGGGCCTGCCGGGCCGCGCCGGGCACCGACACCTCGTCCGATACCACGCAGATGAAGGTGGGCCGCCGCCTCGCGGTCAAGGTGCTCAACGCGTCGAAGTTCGTGCTGGGCCTGGGGTCGGAGACGCCTGCCGCCGCGGACATCACCGAGGCGCTGGACCGGGCCATGCTCGCGCAGCTGGCCGCGGTGGCGGAGGAGGCGACCGAGTCATTCGCCGGCTACAGCTATCACCGCGCGCTGGAGCGGACCGAGGAGTTCTTCTGGCGGTTCTGCGACGACTATCTCGAGCTGGTGAAGGTCCGGGCTTACGGGGGCGGCGCCCCCGGGCGGTCGGCCCAGGCGGCGCTGTCGGTCGCGCTGTCGACGCTGCTGCGGCTGTTCGCGCCGTTCCTCCCGTTCGTCACCGAGGAGGTCTGGTCCTGGTGGCAGGAAGGATCGGTGCACCGGGCCCCCTGGCCGCGGGCCGGCGACCTGCTGGACGCCGTGAACGGCACGGACCCGGCCCTGCTCGACGTGGTCGGCTCGGCGCTGGCCGAGGTCCGCAAGGCCAAGTCGGAGCAGCGGCGCTCACAGCGCAGCGAGGTGGCCTCGCTCCACGTCAGAGATCTCGCCGACCGCGTGGCGGCGCTCCGGATGGCCGAGCAGGACCTGCGCGACGCCGGGCACATCCGGAGCCTCGTGCTCGGCGAGGCACCGGAGCGCCTGGTCACCGTCGAGCTCGCCGCAGCCGACTGACCGCCTGAGCCGAGGACACCGCGCCCGCCGCCGAGGACGCGGGGGACGCCGGGCCTGCCGCCCGGGCCGTTTCCGCGGGAACGCCCGCCGGGGACACCGCCCCGGGTGAGGAAGGCGACGGCGCCCAGGCCGGGCAGGGCGCCGGGAGCTGCGCGGCGAGCCTGGCCGATGCGCTGGTGGAGGTCGCCGGGGCGTACCTGTCGGGGAAGATCGCCACCGCCGGCAACCCGGACATCTACCAGGTGATCGTGCACGTCGGCCCCGAAGCCCTCACCACCGGGCCAGGCCCCGGCGAACCGGCCGGCGTTTCCGCGGAGACGCCCGGCGACCCGCCAGCGGGCCCGGCCGCCAGCGCCGGGTCCCGGCCCGCCGGGCACCCCGCCCGCCCGGCACGCTGCCACCTCGACGACGGCCCCGCCATCAGCCCGGCCGCCGCGCGGGCCCTGGCCTGCCACGCCACCGTGTCCTGGATGCTGCACGACCACGACGGCACCCTGCTCGACGCCGGGCGCCGGCACCGCAAGCCCACCCCCGCGCTGCGCCGCGCCGTCCGCGAGCGCGACCAGGGCCGCTGCCAGTACCCCGGCTGCCACTCCCGCCGCACCGACATCCACCACATCACCGCCTGGGCCAACGGCGGCAAGACCCGGCTCCGCGACCTGATCTTGCTCTGCGAAGCCCACCACGTCATCGTGCACGCCCTCGGCTACCTGATCACCCCCGCCCCCGGCGGGTTCGCCTTCACCCGCCCCGACGGCCAGCCCATGCCCCCCAGCCCCGCGCTGCCCGGCAGCGACGGCGACCTGGCCAGCTGCCACGACGCGCAGATCACGACCGACACCATCATCCCGGCCGGGCTCGGCGACAAGCTCGACCTGGACCTGGCCATCTGGGCCTGCTTCGCCAACGCCCGCATCACCGCGGAACAGGCCAGCCAGCAGCAGGAACGGGAGCGAGAGCAGGAGTACCTGGCCGCCTGAGCCGTCGCCCGACGTCCGCCCCAGGCGCACCGGCTACTGAACCGTCCCGGCGCCATCGCCACCCCGCCGAGCCAGCCCCGGCAGAAGCCGCACCCGGGCCCGATGCCGGCGCCTGAACCACGGCCCTCCCCGCTGTGGGCCACCCGATCCCCTGGCCAAGCCGAGTCGACGGCCTGAACATTCCGGGCTTTCGCCGCGCCCCGCGCTGACAGCGGCCGCGTGATCGTGGTGGAGTGGCCGGTCAGCCGCCGCAGCGCTGGTCGCGGGTTCCTGCCTGGTAGATGTCGTGCAGGGCGTGGTGTATCGCGGCGTGCGTGGGCGGTGCCGGGAGCGGTGCCGCGCTGCGGGCGCTGAACGCCTGGATCATGTAGGCCGCGAAGCGCCGCCATGCGTCAGGGGCGGCGTCCGCGGTGCCGGCGACCACGCCCGCGTTGGCCATCAGCAGTATCGCGAGGTCCTCGGCGACGAAATCGTCCCGCAGGCCGTCCGCGGCCTGGGCGCGGCGGGCCAGCTGGAGGAAGTTGTCGTAGCCCCGGTCGCGCTCGGCCTCGAACTGCTTGTCCGACGGGAAGGTCATGCAGAGCACGGTGGCGAAGCCACGGTCGTCGGCCTGCATGGCGCAGACCCGCTCGATGTAAGCGCAGAAGCCCGCCCAGGGATCCGGATGGGCCAGGGCCTGGGCGGCCGCGTCAGCGTAGGCGGCCATCTTGGCCTCGAACGCGCCCGCGATGAGGTCGGCGCGCGTGGGGAACCGGCGGTACAGGGTGGCCACGCCGACCCCGGCATGCCGGGCGATGTCCTCGATCGGCACGTCAAGGCCCCGTTCGGCGAACATTTCCCGGGCGGCGGCGATGAGGCGCTGGCGGTTGCGCTCGGCATCGACCCTGAGGGCAGGCCGGGACGATGCCCCCTGGTCGGTGCCCGCCGCCCCGCGGCCGTCTGCGCCGGGGCCGTCTGCGCCGGGGCCGTCTGCCAAGGTCACTGCGCCAGCATACCGGCTATCCGGAGTAGATCTTCCGGATAGTGCGCCGGCTGCACCTGACGGCGGCGGTCAGGGGCGCGGACGTTATGGCTTGGTCCAGCAAATCTCACGATATATCTTGCGAATCCGCGGACGCGATGTATCTTGATGTCCATCGGTCATGACAGGGGATCAGGCTGAGAAGGGCGGAGCCGGACATGTTCGAGCGGTTTACCGACCAGGCACGGCAGGTGGTGACCCTGGCCCAGGAAGAGGCCAGGATGCTTAAGCACAACCGCATCGGGACCGAGCACATCCTGCTCGGCCTGATTCAGGTGGACGACGGCGTGGCGGCCGAGTCGCTCGAGTCGATGGGGATCAGTCTGTCGGCAGTGCGCGAGCAGGTCGAGGAGATCATCGGCCCTGGCCGGTGGGCGCCGCCCGTGAACATACCGTACGCACCGCAGGCCAAGAAGGTGCTGGACATGTCGCTGCGGGAGGCGCTGGCGCTCGGCCACCACACGATCGGGACCGAGCACATCCTGCTCGGCCTCATCCGCGAGGGCGAGAGCCCCGCCGCGCTGGTGCTGGCCACGCTAGGCGCCGACCTGAACCGGGTCCGCCAGCAGGTGCTCCAGCTGCTGCAGGACTCCGGGGAGGAGCAGGGGAACGGGCCCGGGGCCCCGCGCACCGACCCGGCCGACGCGGGGGATCGCGGGCTGCTGTCTGAGGCCATCGCCCGGTTCGAGTCGATCGACTCGCGCCTGTCGGCCGTCGAGCAGCGCGTCGGTACCGGACCGGACGTGGGTGATCTCGACCAGCAGATAGCGCGGGCCCGGCGCGATAAGGAGTCGGCCGCCCGGGCCGAGGACTACGAGACCGCGGCGGCGCTGCGCGACCAGGAAAGGAGGCTGCTCGCCGAGAAGGCCTCCCGCCAGCAGGGGTGGGCCGCCGCGCAGCTGGATCTTCCCTCCCTGGCCGAGGGACTCCACCGGCTGACTGGCGAGGTCGAGCGCCTGCGTCGTCTGCTCCGCCAGCAGGGCATCGAGCCGAAGGGCGGCGCCGCGTAATCGGCGGCTGAGGGGCGGGACGGCAGGCACGGACGGCGCACGATAATTGGAACTATCCCACGTTCGCGCGGTTTCGCCGGGTCTAGGCTGACGACTGCCCAAAGGCGGGCAAGGTGGCTCGTCGCTGTGGGGCGTCGGCACGGCGGCGGCCAAGACGGGCGGGAACGCCGCCATCTGGGGGTATGGGCCCATCGGGTAGCCACGCTACTCGTAACACCTGGGGGCTTGACTCGCGTTATCCACGGGGATCGTACCGGGAGGGCTCCGTTACGGTTGGAGCGCTGCCGGAAGCCGAGTAAAGGGAGCAGCCATGTGGAACTCGTTCAGCACCGATGCCCTCGTCGGCCTTGCGGCAGAGGTTATTACCTTTCCCGGTGGCTATGACGATGAGATCCACGCCTGGGTGGCCAGGCCCACAGGAGAGGGTGCGGAGGGCACGCTGCCCGGCGTCGTGGCCGTCCATCACATGCCCGGCTGGGACGAGTTCTACCGGGAGTTCTCCGAGCGGCTGGCGCGCCACGGGTACTTCGTGATCTGCCCCAACCTGTATGAGCGCTTCGGCCACGGCACCCCCGACGACATGGCGGCCAAGGCCCGCTCGCAGGGAGGCGTGCCCGACGACAGCGTGGTGGCCGACTGCGAGGCCGCCGTCGGCTGGCTGAAGGCCCAGCCCGTGAGCAACGGGAAAGTCGGCATCATCGGCACGTGCTCGGGCGGCCGTCACGCGCTGCTGGCCGCCTCCCGGGTGTCAGGCCTTGACGCGGTCGCTGACCTGTGGGGAGGGGGCGTGATCATGGCGAAGGAAGACCTCTCCGAGGCCCGGCCGGTGGCGCCGATCGACTACACCGCGGGCCTCTCGGCGCCCCTGCTCGGGCTCTTCGGCAACGACGACCGGCATCCGACGCCCGAGCAGGTGAACATCCACGAGGAAGAGCTGAAGCGGCAGGGCAAGCAGTACGAGTTCCACCGCTACGACGGCGCCGGCCACGGCTTCTTCTACTACCACACCCCGATGTACCGGCCCGAGCAGGCCATGGACGGCTGGGCGAAGGTCTTCGGCTTCTTCGGCCGGCACCTGAGCGCCTGACGGGCCTGGCCTCACGTTTGCGCGGTCCCGGCCGTCTACGGGTTAACACGGCTGAGGAATGGGAGACCGCGATGACCGCGACCCGCACTGTCCCGACCCGGACCACGGGCCCGACCCGGACCACGGGCCCGACCCGGACCACGGGCCCGACCCGGACCACGGGCCCGACCCGGACCACGGGCCCGACCTGGACCACGGGCCCGACCTGGACCACCACGGGCTCGCCGATCGGCGAGCTCACCCTCGTCGCCGACGACGGCAGGCTGACTGGGGTCTACTTCCCGCATCACTGGTACCGGCCGGACCCCGCCGCCTTCGGCCGTTACGAGGAGACAGGGTTCGGCGAGGTCAAGCGCCAGCTTGCCGAGTACTTCGACGGCGACCGAGAGCGCTTCGATCTCCCGCTGGACGCCGTGGGTGACGAGTTCCAGCGCCGCGTCTGGGAACTGATCGGCCGCATCCCGTACGGGCAGACGGCGACCTACGGCGACCTGGCCCGCGAGCTAGGCGGCGACGTGCTGGCCAAGGACGTCGGAGCGGCCGTGGGACGCAACCCGCTGAGCGTGATCGTGCCGTGCCACCGCGTCGTCGGCAAGGACGGCAGGCTCACCGGCTACGCCGGCGGGCTTGCGCGCAAGAGGTTTCTACTGGACCTGGAGGAGCCCGCCGCGGGGCAGGCCGGCAAGCTGTTCTGACCGTCCTACCTCACCTTGAGGCGTCTACATCACATGACTGGCAAGCGGCCGTTCGAGATGGTTGTCGCCGAGCACGGCGCGACCGTATTGCGGGTGTGCCGGGCGGTGCTGGGCCCGGCCGACGCCGAGGATGCGTGGTCGGAGACGTTCCTGGCCGCGCTGAAGGCCTACCCGCAGCTGCCAGCGGACGCGAACGTCGAGGCGTGGCTGGTGACGATCGCGCACCGCAAGGCGATCGACGTGACCCGGGCGGCCGTGCGCCGCGCCGTGCCGGTGGCCGAGGTGCCCGAACGCCCGTCCGCGGCGCGGGCGGACGGGCGGGATCTGGACCTGGCGGCGGCGGTGGCCGAGCTGCCGCGGCGGCAGCGCGAGGCGGTGGCCTATCACTACCTGGCCGGGCTGCCCTACCAGGCCGTCGCCGCGGTGATCGGCGGCACCGCCGACGCGGCGCGCCGGTCAGCGGCCGACGGCATCGCCCGGCTGCGCCAGACCTACGCGGGTGCCGCGGCCCGAGAAGCGGGTGCCGCGGCCGGAGAGAAAAGAGGAGGAGTCGGCCGGTGAGTATCAACTACGAGCAGCAGGCACAGGATCTGCTGGCGGCGGTGCCGGAGGTTACCGAGGCGCAGCTGCGGGCGCTGCGGGAGCGGCTGGCCGTCCGCGCCGAGGCCGAGGGGGTGCTGGATGTGGCCTACCGGACGCTGGACACCCCCGTCGGCTCGCTGCTGCTCGCGGCGACGCAGCAGGGGCTGGTCCGGGTCGCCTACCCCGCCCAGGGCCATGACCAGGTGCTGCAAACCCTGGCCGCCCAGCTGAGCCCGCGGATCCTGAACGCCCCGGCCCGGCTGGACGCCGCGGCCCGGCAGGTCGAGGAGTACTTTGCCGGGCGGCGCCGGGCGTTCGACCTGC
>Ga0209647_1002039_pt1 | contig 16631 bp, 11 predicted proteins | sample GraSoi_2013_60cm_FD_185827 | JGI IMG/M metagenome (GOLD analysis project Ga0209647, IMG submission 185827) | Grasslands soil microbial communities from the Angelo Coastal Reserve, California, USA - Sample 9_17_2013_60cm (SPAdes) (version 2) | ecosystem: Environmental > Terrestrial > Soil >...
TGACTCGCTCGCCCTCACAGCCGCCTCCGCGGTTATCGAGGAGCAAACTCTCGTTCTTGCTGTATCGAGCTCTCAGTCGCCTCGACCAGCTGCCGTGAGAAGGAAAGCGGAGCGAGGAGGAAGTCCATGTAGGTCTGCATCGAAGCAGATGCCAACTTCTGGTAAGCGTCCTGTTGCTTCCGGAACTGCTGTGCCCACTGCTGCTGCACATGCTGCATACTCTCGGTCTGCTGCGTGAGTAGCTCCATCCAGCTCAGGAAGACGTTTTGGGTCAACTTCGCGTTACGATCTTGAAAGTTCACTAGGCTGTCCATAACGGTCTGGTTGGTCTCACGAAAGGAATTGACCAAATCCCAACTGGCGTCATGGACTTGCTGGGACTGCCTGTTGTTGTCTGCCAAAGTCTTTCTCCTTGTCTTTGTCTTTTCTCGCCGATGCCCGCTAGAGTTCATGAGTATCGCTTGTCCTCATTGACAAGGAGCAGCGTTTGCAGGAAGCGATTATACCCTCTCCAGCCGATGATGCCGGAACGGGGAGTAGAAAATCATCGCCTGCTTGCTTACTCTTGCTTTTCCACTATTTAGTGCGTTGGTCGACCAATGCGAAGTCCAAATGATGCGTCCATCATCTGGTCTGGGATAGAGATGCGCCTCAGGCGTTCGGGCAGGCATTGCCTTCGACATTCGAGCAGACATTGCCCCCGGCATCGTGTACCCGCGTGGTACCGATCCGGCCGTCAGAGCCCCCAACGGGACCTAACGCTCCTGTCTCTCCCGTTCCTAAGAAATATACTCAAGGAAATGCCGCTGTGTTCAGCGAGCCCATTCCAAAAGAAGATTCACATCTCTGTACATATCATATCATACCGTTTTGAGCAGGATTTTAAGCGCGCTCCATGTCCACATTAGAATGTGTTATGCGTTGAAGTGGCTCTTATGTATGGTTTATGTAATGTTAGCTCGACTACTATTGCCCTGGGGTAAGGGTAAGGGATTTCCATAAATTTTTTTGATGGAAAAGATAGCATAGTGGTTATACTTCATCCTTGACAAGCAGTGACCGGATAGTTTCCAGCAATAAATCCTGGGGACAGGGTTTGGTGAGGTAGGCGTGAGCGCCCAATTCACGGGCACGCTGCTTATGCTTTTCGGAAGAGCGAGAAGTGAGCAGGACAATTTTGAGTCCAGGGAAGCGCTGCTGAGCACGAATGATCTTGAGCACATCATAACCGTTCAGGTTGGGCATTTCTATGTCTAATAAAAGCAGGTCGAGGGCTTCTTTTGACAACTGCTCCAGCGTTTGTATACCATCCTCTGCTTCCAGCACGTCGTAGCCTTCGCGGCTAAGGGTATGGCTTACAGAGCGTCTGATGTACACAGAATCATCCGCGATCAGTATTTTCTGGCGCAGCTTTGCGGTATGTTCAGGTAGTGCTATTTCATGATGTAACATACCTGTTCCTGTGACTATCTCCCCATCGTGCCGTTGTGCTTGCTTCAGTTGTACGATTTCAGGTAAATTCACTACCAGCAGCACATTGCCGCTGCCATCAATAGCTGTGGCTGCTATGCCTGGACGGCGTAAATGAGTTGCAAGCGGCTTCATCACCAACTCCACTTCTCCTTTCACTTCGTCTACCTCTATCGCAACTTGGGGTCCATCCACCTGGAGTAGTAATGCAGTTCGGAGCGTCTTAGCAGCAAGCTTATTCACGCTAGAGAAGCCCAGCAAGCTGCTGAGGTGATATATTCCGGGCAAATCAGCGAAGGGCTCATCTTGAGGATATGCCTGGCCTGGTTTCTGCTTTTGATAGTATATGCGTTTTACCTGCGAGAACGGCACGACGATGCCCTGATCCCTCACCTGCACAAGCAAGCCCTGTATAATACGCTGAGAACGTGGAAAATGCAGGTGCAAGACCATACCCTCCAGGTATTGATCTTGTAGAGAGATCGAGCCATACAACTCATAGACAGTTTCTCGTAACCCTGCTATTGCTCCGGGTGAGATGGGCAGCGAGCTGCCTATCTCAATACTCACCTCGTTACTTATAGCATGCGCGTTGAGCCAGATACGAAGCCTCTGCTCATCTCCTTGCGTGAAAAACAACCCTTCAGCAGTGCTACTTTGTACAAGTTCTAGCAATGGGGGTGTTAACGTCTCTAGAATATCCTGGTCAATCTCTGTCGTTTCACCCGATACCTCAAACTGGACCCGGCCTTTTTGCTTTCCAGCTATAAGCTCGATGGACTGTTGCAGGCGTGTTAGCAGAACACTGAATGGCGTTGAACTTAGTAAATGTGCATTGCTGCGTACAATGTTCGCCTGGTCCACCTGCCGCGTTATAATGGCATTGAGTTGCTCAAACGCCAGGTGCAGTTGAGAAGTGGCTGTAGCTACATCAGCAATAGCCTCGGTGAACGAATGCGCCAGTACGTTCGCTTCTGCAAAACGATCTATCTCCATTTCGTCCCATAGCACGGTCTCTCGCACCGGTAATGGTTGAGGGCGTAATGCACTCTCGGGCTGGTGAATATGCCCTGTACGTTTTACCGCCCCTTGCAGGATACGCGCGACGAGCGACGAGGAAGCATGTACAGTATTAGCAGCCATCGTATTAGATGTGGTATTCAAAGAGACGGACAGGGTAGATAATAGTGGCTCTAAGCGGCGCAAGCGAGCCTGGGCGGCATGCAATTCATAGAGCGCCGTTTCGACTTGTTTCTGGGCATTGCCCAGTGGAGTATGTAGTTCTATCAATTTCTCAGTATGCAGTACGAGTTGATGCAGATGCCGCAGATTAACAGGCGGCAAGTTACGATAAGTGCCGGGCATGTGTTGAGATGCAGTGTGAAAGAGCGCATCCGCTGTGTCTTCAAGTAAAAGGTGCTCGGGAGTGCTTTTGGCATGTACATCGATATTGACTGCCATGTATTCTTCCTCGAGTTCCAGTAGAGGATTTTTGCTTTCATATCCATGAGTAGCAATACTCTCCAGGGTCAATTCGAGGGCTTGTACTGCATGTGTCAGGGCAATCAAACCTGTCAGGAAAACGATAGCTCCTCCCTCCAGCAGCTTGATTATCGCCTCCATATGACGCGCGATTGTAGACATCGAATCACAGCCAATTGCTGCTGCTGTTCCTGCCATTTTATGTGTAATACGTTTCAGAGCCACAAGGCCGGGGGAATCTAAACGTTCGTCCTGCTCTAATTGTTGGAGAGCCAGGCGCATGGACGTAATATCTTCATCGGCCTCAGTGGTGAAGAAGACAAGCATATCCTCGTCAGTCATGGTCGCGGCAGACTGCGTTTCGTACGGCTGATGCGAGGGAGAAGCCGGCTGTGACACCTCCTGGAGTGTTGGAGTATCGGATGCTGGCTCTTCCAGCATATGGAATGCTCGCAGCACTTCCAGGTCTTCTGGAGTGAGTTCGTTCTGCTGAAAGGGCTGTTTTTCATCATCCATAAAGGGCGGCCCTTTCAATCTGTTGTACTATACCGGCGAGTAGTGCCGGTATATCCAGTACGGATGCCCCGGCATATATGCCTTTCGCCATACCTGCTTGCGTAGTAGATGGCAGCATTTGTTCAAGCTGAACGGTGATGATCGGCCCAATACCTGGAACGAGTAACCCAACTGTTAACTCAGCATGGTTTGCTACCAGCAGTATGCCATCGAGCGAGGAAATGCTTGTATCGGATAGATACAAGTCGAGATCAATCACGGCTATGGTTTCACCACGCCAGGCTGCAACACCATGCATCCAGGTGGGAATGACGGGCAGGCGAGCTAAACGATGTGGGGGAGGCACAACCTCAAGGATAGCGTTCAGGGGAAACAGGCAGCTTCCGGAACTCAGTTTGAGTTCCAGGTATTGATCCTGGTCGTCTTCTGCGCGAGAAGAATCCCTGGAAACTACATTTGCGCGCTCGCGTGCGTAGTCCCAGAATTCTTCGTCACTTATTTGCTCAAGGCTATATGCCGGTAAGCTCTGAAGAGGCAACATTACTAACTAATCGAGTGAGAACTCAGGTGCGCGTGTACTACAGACATAACATCTTGAGTTCTGAACGGTTTGGTAATATAGTCTTTCGCACCGACAAGACGACCCTTGAGACGATCGATCACCCCATCTCGTTTAGAGAGCATTACAATTGTAGTATTACCAAACTGCTGTTTTGTTTTCAAATGGCGGGCTACTTCATAGCCATCCATTTTAGGAAGGCCGATATCAAGTATTACCAGGTCAGGTACGGGATGTCGATGCTCGTTTAGCGCGCGCAGCGCCTCGATACCATCGGGATAGCTCACGGATGCGAAACCTTCGCGCTTCAGGCTGGTTTCCATAATTTTACGTACTGTGAGAGAATCATCGATAATCATCACCAGTTTGCTCATAACTGCCGTCCCCTTTCTGTCTCCACTCTACCACTTGCATCCTCACCTCAGCCTACTCATGGTGCAATAAATAACGCCCCACACAGGTAGGACCGCTCTTAACCCAGAGACCCAAAGGTATCGCGTTTCAATGAAGTAGTAAATAGTCGCGAATCGAGTTAAGCGTTGGTCCGGTTTTGTGAAATGCGGCTTCCGTAGGGCACGAAATATGGATGTTAGTCCGAAATACTGATCCCTTGAAAATAGTAACATATATGCCTGCTAAGTTCAATACATTTGTGTAAAAATGTAATTAAAATATTCGGTGCAGGTCAAACAATGTCAAAGAGGTTCTATTCAGGTGCGAACTGTCACAGGCAAGGTAAAGGTGAAGGTGCTGCCCCGTCCAAGCACACTTTCGGCTTTAATACGACCTCCATGCGCTTCTACTACATGGCGGGCAATTGCCAGGCCTAAACCGCTACCTCCACCACCTGGACCAATGAAATCGGCCCTGGAACGAGCTTGATTTACTTTGTAGAAGCGCTCAAAGATGCGCGGCAAATTCTCTGGACGGATGCCGACGCCTGTATCACGCACAAAAAAGCTTTGCATGTTTCCTTCCGGCTGCAAGTGTGTTCCGATTACCACTACCCCGCCGGAGGGCGTAAATTTAATAGCGTTGTGAACAAGATTGACCAGTACCCGCGCAATCTGTTTACTATCGGCGGCAACCAGCGACTTGCCCTGCTCGATCTCCGTGTGCAGCGTGACACGGTGTCGTTGTGCCAGCGGCAGCATGCGTGCCATGGCTTCGCGTACCAGTCGCTCGGCTTCTACCGGCTCGATGGTCATAGGTACCTGTCCCGATTCGATACGCGACAACTCAAGAATCTCCGCGACGAGCGCGTTGAGATGCTGCACCTCCGTTTCAATTTTCGCGACGAACGTTTGCGCCTGTTCGGGGTCCGTATCGATGGCTTCTTCCAGGGTCTCCACCAGCAGGCGAACAGAAGTCAGCGGGGTGCGAAGTTCATGCGAAATGTTGGCGATAAAATCACGTCGTACACGCTCCAGGCGGCGCAATTCGGTCAGGTCTTCGATAACGAGGGCGAAATAGTGGTATCTTACTTTAAGGGCTGAATGCTGCTGTGCCTTTTGTATGTTGTGAGGGTTATGTTCCAGTGGTGTGACCGAGATTTTCCAGGCGGTACCCAGGTTGCCTCTTGTAAATTCTCCCTCAGTAACAGTTTCGGCCTCTATACTCTTCTGCACTAGCTGTAAAATCGCTATGCCGGGGACGAGTTGATCCAATTTTTTGCCCTGCAACGGCTCTTCTGCTTCCAGCAGTTTGACGGCAGCTTGATTATTGTAGTGGACACTCAAGGACCGATCGAGGATCAACATTGGCCAGGGTACGGCCTCGAGCAGCGCCTGGAAGAAATGTTGATAATCGATAATAGCAGATTCAACCAACTCAATCACCTCACTTTCTCCTGCTTTAACTAGTCAGCAGGGGGTTCCAAGGGGCCTTGCAGGCCCCTTGGCGGGGTGCGGGGCAAGGAAGCCTGGGGGGCTTCCAGGGACCGCCTTTCTCCCTCACCCCGCCGCCGGAGGCGGCGCAAGAGAAAGGAGACCTGAATAGTTACCTCCTGCTTTACATGCAGAAAGGCCACCGACCGAAACGGGTGGCCCTTCTGTGCGGCTCCTCGAACAGGATTCGAACCTGTAACCTACCGGTTAACAGTCAGTGTATCATAAAAATACCGCTTGGTTGATTTATTACGGCCAGAGAAGCCAGTTCTCATAACGTAATAATTCGGAAGCACGAAATAGTTATCCGGTCATAAGCATACAGAGCCAGTCGCTCAATGCCTCCTGGTAGGAGTTTACCACATAAAACGGAGTAATAACAATTCTCACACATCAATGCAGATAGTGGCGGATAAACTGGGCTGGAACGCTTTTCAATCATCGCGTATAATATCCAAGTAAAATTTACCTTAGCTGAATTTCGTGGTGATTTGCTGCAAAAGCAAACATAGAACGATTTTTCATCGATCGTTGTCATGTCCCTGGTTAACACGTATCTGGTATTTCATGCCTCAGGCGTTTTAGCAGCTGGAGACGCCAACTCGAAAGGAGAGGAAAAATGGAACTGGCATGGAAGGTTGAGGCAGGCAGTAAAATCAAGTTGAAGGACTATGATCCAAACCATGTTGATGAGCATACCGATCCTGTCTCAGCGAGGGCAGAACTGGAAATACTCACCAGGGAGCTCGGTGAGTTACAGGAGTTGTTGGCGGCGGCACAGCATCATAGCCTGCTCGTGGTGCTGCAGGGGATGGATACGAGCGGCAAGGATGGCACAATTCGCCGTGTTCTCTCGCAAGTCAATCCCCAGGGATGCGAGGTGCGCTCGTTTAAAGCACCCACAGGCAGGGAACTGAGCCATGATTTCCTCTGGCGTGTCCACCGGGGCACCCCAGGAAGGGGTATCATAACCATTTTCAATCGCTCACACTATGAGGATGTGCTAGTCGTACGCGTGCATAACCTGCTGCCAGAAAAGGTCTGGAATCGACGCTACGCAGCCATTAACAACTTTGAGCGCTTGCTCGCCCAGAATGGCATGATTATTCTGAAGTTCTACTTGCATATCAGCAACGAGGAGCAGGAAAGGCGCTTACTCGCCCGTCAGAAGGATAAAACCAAAGCATGGAAACTCTCCGCTGCCGATTGGGCTGAACGTAAATACTGGAACGCTTATCAGGAAGCTTATGAAGATGCGCTCTCCAAGTGTAGTACAGATGAAGCTCCCTGGTATATTGTACCCGCGAACAAGAAATGGTCCCGAGATTTGCTTGTGGCACGGACCCTCGTTCACACCCTGCGTCCTTATAAGGCGCAATGGCTGGACAAATTAGTAGTGCGTGGGGAGCAAGAACTGGCGCGTATCGAGCAGATGCAGAAGCCAGCAGGATGAACACCCCAGAACAATCGCCGGCACAAGAAGACGACATCGAGAAAGGGGAAGGACGATGCAACTCGCTTGGAAAGTTGAAGCAGGCAGTAAAGTCAAGTTGAAGGACTATGATCCAAACTATGTTGATGAGTATACCGATCCCGCATTGGCAAGGGCAGAGCTGGAAATACTCGGCGCGGAACTTGGTGAGTTACAGGAGTTGTTGGCGGCGGCACAGCATCATAGCCTGCTTGTGGTGCTGCAGGGGATGGATGCGAGCGGCAAGGCTGATACGATTTTCCAGGTCCTCTCGCAAGTCAATCCGCAGGGATGCGAGGTGCGTTCGTTCAAAGCACCTGCACTCAGGGAACTGGCTCATGATTTCCTCTGGCGTGTCCACCGGGTGACCCCAGGGAGGGGTATCATAACTATTTTCAATCGCTCACACTATGAGGATGTGCTGATAGTACGTGTGCGTAACCTGGTGCCACAAGAGGTTTGGAGTCAATATTACGCGGCCATTAACGACTTTGAGGACTTGCTCACCCAGAATGACATGATCATCCTGAAGTTCTACTTGCACATGAGCAACGAGGAGCAGGAAAGACGCTTACTCGCCCGTCAGAAGGATAGAACTGACGCATGGAAACTCTCCGCTGCCGATTGGGCTGAGCGTAAATACTGGGACGCTTATCAAGAAGCCTATGAAGATGCACTTTCCAGGTGTAGTACAAATGAAGCTCCCTGGTATATCGTACCTGCGAACGAGAAATGGTATCGCAATTTGCTCGTGGCACGGACCCTCGTCCACACCCTGCGTCCCTACAAGGTTCAATGGCTGGACAAATTAGTAGTGCGTGGAAAGCAAGAACTGGCACGTATCGAGCAGATGCAGAAGGAGGCAGTCCAAAAGCCGTCACGCAAAAAAAAGTAGCAGGTATTGGCCGCGCATGAATGCGAGGTGATACATGATTCTTAACCTAGATGTGCTTTTGAGTAAAGATTGATCCGGATGACCACAGATCTTTGCGTTCCTTATCAGGCTTTGTTTGGGGCGGGCTGATAATAACCAGGTCTTCCCGGTATCGTGAGCACATCCTCATGGCATGTACATACTTGCTACCTAGAAGAGCCGCAGCAGTTCCTTCACTCTCTCATCACCGGGAAACCGAGAACTAAGCTTTGCAGCCAGTTTCCTCACGCACCGAACATACTATTGTAAGCCCACAGAATGAGCGAGCTTTTAACAGTCGGGGTATCAAAAAAATACCACTCGCTAGGTTTCCTGCGGCCTGAGAAGCCAGTTCTAATAACTTAATAATTCGAAAGCACGAAATAGTTATCCGGTCATAACCTTACATAGTCAGTTGACTTTTAACAGCAGTCTGGACACGAAAGAAACGGCGTGAAGAAACAACAGATTAGACCTAGAAGGGATACCTAACAATGGAAACACAACCGAGCCAGAATGATGAAGAAACGTTGGAAGACCTCTTTATTCGTTTTGCACGAACACTCCTTACCCTACTAAAAGAATGGACGACTACCGAGGAAATACCTCAGCGCTTCCATAAATATGTGGAATTTCTGGAAGTAGGGTTGCATCTTCAGCACGAGATCAAGAAGGATTATCTCCTTTTAGTTTTGTACCACCGTTCTCATCCATTCTGGACATCAGAAGAGACAGTTCATTATGTCAGAAAACACTGGAATGAATGGAAACAATTCGTATCACCGGAGTGGAATTTTCCAGATGAGCTTACCTCTGACCATATTATGCGACTTACACTTTACGAACTCGTATTTCCAGTTTTTGAGGTGCTGGAGCAGACGAAAACCTTTCAGCCAACTCAGGAACAACTTCTAAGAAGTTACGCTCGTTTTCAAAAAAGATGGACGACTACAGATGCTTTCTGGGAGGTAACTATCCCGTTGCTCCAATTTACGTGTGATTTCCAACAGACCGTGCAAATAGGTTCTCATCTGCAACTTGCTCCATTTACCCTAGAAGAGAAAACAGATGTTTGGAATCAGACTAATAGTACTGACCTTATGCAAGTGTCCATGCCTACACCTGTAGACATCAATACCTTTCATTACGCAGCATTTAAGCTCACTGGCTTTCACATCGCACAGAAGAATGGAATAAAACATAGTGAAGAAATTGCAACTGAAGTGTTAGATATCCTCGCTGCATTACGTTTGGTCAAGACTGGTGATGTTGGTATACATGCATTGTTTCAGACTAATGACCTTCCTCGCACTACGGGGTCAAATTCTTCAATGTATATCCGTAATGATCAAATTCTTCGAGGACATGGTTCAAAATATACCCTTACGAAAGATGATTTGCCAACAGTGCGAGTTCTTCTTGACGCATTACTCAAGTTACGTACCCAACAACAGTCAAAAAAAGGAAAACAACTATCGCAAAGGGGCACAGAACAATACTATGGTGATCTCACATTGGCTCTAGGGCGTTTTAATCAGTCTTACAGTCGCAACAGAGGTGAGGACCGCGTCATTGACTTGACCATCGCACTTGAAAGCAGCCTGTTTCCCAAACAAGAGACAGAGTTGAGGTACAGGTTTGTATTGCGAGGTACCGCATTGCTGGCTATGGTAGGTGCAAAGGGTTGGGAGCCGCACAAAAGCAAAGCATTTCTGCAAGTGATGTACGACGTCCGTAGCTCCATTGTACACAATGGGCAACAATTAGCTGATCTCGAAGACAAACTCAACGTGTTGCAAAAGGTAGGGATGGAAACATCTACCTATGAGTTTCTTCGGCAGTGTGAGAATATTGTACGAGAAATTTTGAGAGCATGCGTCCAGTGGAGAGCAAGTGGTCGGTCTAAGGATGCTATCATCGCTGATGTGGAAAGATGGATTGTTGATGGTATCGCCGCACAATCTCAAGTTTGTGATGTTGGAATCAGCGATATGCAGTAGAAACCCAAACCGAGTGTTGAGAGATAATTAAAGAGGCTCATGTCCAATTTGGAGGAAAAGTGAATTGATGAGCTATTTTGACTCGATTCGCACGCACGAAGTTTGAGATAGTTTAAACCCATAAGCTCAACATTCCCCCAAATTGGACATGAGCCATTCGATGTCGTAAATTTGTGATAAATCGGTGGCGTAGAGAGCTGCCTTTCAACGCGTTCGGGCCGCGCTTTACTGGATAAGCTCTTACGCCAGGTAGTGATCAAAAAAGATGAGACAGCGATTTATCAAATTTATCAGTTAGCCCCCGATTGGGAGCGGACTCCTACATTGCGGGATGCCAGGAGCAGGGTGGTTGGCGGTCATGCCGTCATCGACATAGTGCGCATCGATCCAGCCTTTATTCGGTCGCCCCGCTACGTTTGGGCGAGTTATGTTATACGCATAGTACCAGACTCGGTCTCCGTATACAGCATCGCCCCAAGTCCAGCAGGCCACACGAACTTGTTCGTTTATAAACACGCCGAATCTCGTGGTCGGCGTCGGGGTCGGCTGGGTAGGGTCAAGCTGCATGCTATGCCTGAAGTAGACACCATCGGGAGGGGTCTCGCTGGTGTTCTTGACGGTGTAGATCGGTCCGCTGGGCGTGACCGTCGCTGGCACCTGGGGATTATTCCCTATTGAGGAAAAGATAGCATATCCCCCCACGGCAGCAGCGGCGAGGAACACGATCACCAGCAGAACTAGAATCACACCTCTTTGTCTTGGAGGTGTGTGAATGTCTATATGGTCAGCATTGTATTGATTACCATTGAACTGCTGACCAGGCTGATTGAATCGTGTCATCGCTTTTGCCTCCCTTTATGGGAATAACTTGTGGACAGCTTCAATGGCTGCCACCACGCTACTAACCAAGCCTCCTGCTGCTGTGACATTTTCAATGAGGGATTTTGCAGTACTCAGATACTCGAGGACAGTTTTCTTCTCTGGCTTAGGTTCTTCAGCTTCTTGACCGGCTTTAGTGATCTGATACTCGACATCAATCGCTCTCTTTTTATCGAGCAGACCATCCTGTTGAGCTTGGGTGACTGCTTTCTTGAGTTTTTCCAACTCTGCCACCAGATCCACAGAGGATTTGACGGATCCAAAGTGCATATCATGACCGGCATTGTATTGATTGCCGCCAATTTTCTGCCCCCGTTGGTCGAATTGTGCCATATTCTCTCCTTGTGTAATGTAAGGGATAAGAAATCTCCCTCAATTATATCACAAATATTTTGAGCAGCAGTAGACCCTACACATATTAAAAACGTTCTAGATAGAATCTTTTATGCTAACACTAACTTCTTTGGTGAGTCACACGAGCACACTGAAAGACAGTTCCCTCCACACCACCGATTTATTTGTCTTGTCACGCATTCAAGTAGATCCAACATCGATTGAGAATCCTCAAGGCGGCGGAATTCAGATTCTAGAACCGTGGAAAGTTGGTGAGCTGGCATTATCTCCACTCACTTTTGCATATAATTTTCCAAAGAAGAATGTATAACACGATTAGCACGACTAGCTAATCAAGATGAGTAGGAGCTAAAAGTATCACTTGGAAGGCAGGTACCCATAAAAACGCAGGACGTTCGCTTTGAACACTCTTGAGAAGTCAGTTGACACAATTACTAAAAAAGTACATTCAAATGAGGCAGGTACTCATAGGGTTCACCCTGCAACTGAATAACCAACAAGTGTTCAGTAAACCGACTCTCCTGCACTTCCCGTGCTCAGCTATTGTGTTGATCCACCAAGAAACCAATGCAGAACGGCATTGAGGGATGCTTCCCCCCAAAAAACATCCCTCACACATTGGGGAGGTGTGCGCTGTCTTACCAGGCCAGCTCTCACCGCTTTCTATTTATTGCTGAGCACGACAAATGCGGAAGAGCCAGTAAACCGGGGACTGGACAACTAAATCTCTTTGAAAAACTCTGGAACGACTGAAACTTGTTCGATCATTTTGACATTTACACCAAGATGTAGCTCTTTTAGCTTATCTAGTAACTGCTCCCCTCCACCAAATCAATAGGAAGAGACATTTTTCCTCCTACAAGAGCAGGACATACCCTTGCCCATTTCCCCAATTCTTCAAGATTGAAGGACTCCTTAAGTATAAGAGTACACAATAGCATCGTCAAGCAGGATAAACATAGATATACTGGCTAAACAAGGAAGACAGAACATTACCTGGCGAAGCTATTAGGAAAGAGATATAATGTTCAGATAGTTTCATTCTGCTTTAAACAGGTATTTAACACTTATCGATATTAAGCCTGCTATACCTGTGCAATTATAACGTCCTTATTTACCCATCAACCGGGATAGAAAAGGAGGTGCATCGAACTGAAGCGCTCAAGATGAGCCGCTCCCGCAAGAATCCATTCTTCACCGCATCGAGTTATTTGTACATTGTCGTGCGCTTTTTGAGATCCGATTTTCTCTGCTTCTCCGCGCTGAATCACGATCTGTTCGCAACAAAGGAAGGAAACCTTTATGCACGTACGTGTGAAACGTCAAAGGAACAGCTTTCCCAAGGAAAGGGGATAGGTATGCTGACTGACAAACACTTCTTTCAGAAATTCCTCGGAAGCCGCCGCGCTAGATTCTTCGTCTCAACCGCTCTACCTATTATTTTGATACTGGTGCTAGTGCAATCGGTATTGCCAGCCTGCGCTGCAAACACTCGAACAGCATCGCTCTCTGCAACACTATCCTCCGGGTGCATTTCGCCCAGTGACTGTGTCTCGAAAATGACCCTGCCTGAAAAAGAGGGGCAGATGACCCAGGTTGAGAAAAATGCATTCACCAAGTCCGGCAACTCGATCACGGATATTACGACCTATTTCATCGGTTCGGTGTTGAGTGGCGGCGGCGGCGGTCCTAATGGCGCGGGCGGCACAGCCACCCAGTGGGCGGATATGACGGACAATTTCCAGGGCTACGCGCTCCAGACCCGCCTGGGAATTCCGCTCATCTACGGCGCTGACGCGGTCCACGGACACAACAACGTGTATGGCGCAACGCTCTTTCCGCATGAAATCGGGTTGGGAGCCATGCATGATCCTGCCCTGATCACGCAAGTAGAGCAGGTGACCCGCGACGAGGTTCTGGGTACTGGCGTCCGGTGGACGTTTGCTCCGTGTGTGTGTACGCCACAGGATATTCGCTGGGGACGCACGTACGAGGGCTATAGCGAGGTTGCCTCTGATAATCAGACCGACGGTTCGGCTGCCATCGTGGGGTTCCAGGGGCCTAATGGTCAGTTGGGAACCAGCAATATCCTGGCGACGGCAAAACACTTTATCGGCGATGGTCACACCGCCTGGGGCACCGGGTCACCTTACCTCAACGAGGGTGATGCCCGGATTACCGAGCAGCAGATGGATGCCATCGACTACCCGCCATATCAGTCGGCGGTCTCGAACAAGGTCGGTTCGGTCATGATCTCATACAGTAGTTGGAATGGACTGAAAGACCACGCCAACCAATATCTGATCACGACCAAACTGAAAGGCACGGGAACAGACAGCAACGGCACACCTGATCTGGGATTCCAGGGTTTCGTGGTATCGGATTGGCAAGCCATCAACCAGATCTCTTCGGACTACAACTATGACGTCCGCACAGCTATAAACGCTGGCATAGATATGATTATGGTCCCTGATGATTACAAAACCTTCATCAGTACCCTCGATACCGAAATCAAGGCGGGTAACATTCCGATGTCCCGCATCGATGATGCGGTAACGCGCATCTTGACAGCGAAGTTCGCGTTAGGCTTGTTTACGCAACCCTACACGGATCGCAGCTATACCCCCAACGTGGGATCGGCGGCGCATCGCGCGGTAGCACGGCAGGCTGAGCGGGAGTCGCTGGTGTTGTTGAAGAACAACAGCGTGCTGCCCTTATCTAAGACTGGTAGCTATACCCTGGTTGTCGGGGGCGATCACGCAAATAATCTGGGCTATCAGTTGGGCGGTTGGTCGATCTCCTGGCAAGGAGGGAGCGGGACCACCACCATCGGAACAACACTCTGGCAGGCTATTCAGCAAGCAGGACTGTCCTCCTCGGTGAAACTCAACTTCGTCGGGACCCGCACGAAAGGAAATTACAAAGGGGATGTCGGAATCGTCGCCGTTGGGGAAACGCCTTATGCTGAAGGCAATGGTGATACCAGCACCCTGGCGCTCAGCAGCACCGACGCGACGGAGGTCTCGGATGTTTGCAGTCGGGTAACGAAGTGCATTGTATTGTTGTTCTCCGGGCGCCCGATCATCATCAACACCCAGTTGAATCAATCCTCCGCATTCGTCGCCGCGTGGATCGGCTCAACTGAAGGCGAAGGCATCACCGACGTGCTGTTTGGCGATTATGGCTTTCGGGGCAAACTGACCTATACCTGGCCAAATTCGGTGACGCAGGAACCCTGCAATCAGAATAATGGCTGCACTGGTGCCCTATTCCCTTATGGGTATGGCATCACCCCTTTCTAACCGGTGATGCCGGGTTGAGGTAACCATGAAACCCACTCCAGAGACTCTATTGGAGTGGGTTTCATGGCTTTTCTGTGTAATTGGCTCCTCGAACAGGATTCGAACCTGTAACCTACCGGTTAACAGCCGGCCGCTCTACCGTTGAGCTATCGAGGAATGGAGCTACATCCTCAGATGAGAAGCAAATGTAGCCGGAAGCTTCGCTCATCTTACGCAAGGAAGTATATCAAGAGGTAGTGACACTTGTCAATAGTTATGAGCATGGTTTTGCCCGGGGTATTTGAATCGCCACGGGCAAGACCACGCTATACATGCAATATATCAATCAGCCAGAGTGCCACCACCAGGAAGATGCTCAAGCTAATCACGGCAATGATGGGATCGATGAGCGGAGCGCTCTGCAGGCTGCCGCGCAGTTTGAGACGCTGGAGAAGAGTCGGGAAAACGAGGCCGCAGATGGCTGCAATCAGCAAGGTAAATCCAAAGCCCAGCCCAATGGCGAGACTCAATAGCCACGAGCGGAATAGCAGCCATGCCAGTAAACCTACCGCGATGGTCGCCAGGATGCCTCCGACAGTCCCCAGGCGCAGTTCACGGAACAAGCCGCGCCAGAAATCAGTACCATGGGCGGAACGCAATTGCCAACCTGCCACACCCAGCGCCTGTGAACCGACGCTGCCACTTGTGAGCAGCAGCATGGGTATGAAACTAATCATGCCATTGAGCGCGACTGGAGAACTTAACCCTGCCACAATGCCTGTTTGGATATGCACCGAGTGCATCGTAAGCGCATTGCCAAAGATCTTGTAGACCACCAGGGCAAGGATAAAGCCCGCCAGGAGATTTACACCTAACCAGGTCGCGCGGCTTAAGACGGCACGCAGCGAAAAATGCTCTTCTTCCTCAAATTCCTCCACACTGGCCCCCGCCATTTCAGAAAAGTCCTCAGCCTGTTCTTCACGTAGAACATCGATGACATCATCGACGGTTACCAATCCTACCAGGTGATTCTCATCGTCTACCACCGGAACACCCAGCAGGTCATACTTGGCGATAACGCGTGCTACTTCTTCCTGGTCAGTGTCCGTCTGCACTTTAATGACATCTTTATCCATCAGATCTTTCAATTGGGTGGTTGGCTCCGCTACCACCAGTTCACGTAGAGAAACCACACCCACCAGGCGGCGCTCGTCATCTACAATGTAGAGGTAATAGACCATCTCCATATGCTCGGAATGTTGACGCAGGTAGACAAGCGCCTCTTCAACGCTAAGCTCCTGCGAGAGTGAGAGCACTTCAGTGGTCATGATGCCACCCGCAGTCTCGGCTCCATAGCGCAGCAGTTCGCGAATGGGCTGAGACTCGTTGGCAGGCATCAAGTTCAAAAGACGTTCGGCCTCTTCCCGCGGCATTTCCGCCAATATATCGGCGGCATCATCGGGTGCGAGTTTCTCAAGCAGGTCGGAAGCCTTTTCTGGCTCCATTTCGCTCAAGAGCTCAGATTGCAGGGGAGTTTCTACTTCGTTTAAGATGTCGGCTGCCGTCTCCGTATCCAGGCGACCCAGCACCGCACCAGCCTCATCAACGTCAAGCTGCTCCAGGATATCGGCGATATCGGCTGGATGTAAATCGGCAAGTTTGGTGTGGCTAACGTTCAATTGCACCTGTGGCACAATACCGCCTGTGCCAGCGGCAGCGCCTGCAAGCGCCGGCGTTAGCTGACCTGTGCCAACCGTCATCACCTGAATTGGCTCAATATAATTCCAGGTAATGGTGCGTTCAGGGAGACTGACCGGCAA
>Ga0209647_1002040_pt1 | contig 16630 bp, 19 predicted proteins | sample GraSoi_2013_60cm_FD_185827 | JGI IMG/M metagenome (GOLD analysis project Ga0209647, IMG submission 185827) | Grasslands soil microbial communities from the Angelo Coastal Reserve, California, USA - Sample 9_17_2013_60cm (SPAdes) (version 2) | ecosystem: Environmental > Terrestrial > Soil >...
CCATGCAGCTTGGGACCAGGGGGCTGGCCCACACATTCTAATTTCTAACTCCTGGCACTATCACAATCGAGGCTGCCCCACTCGCCGCGGTTTTCGGCGAGTGGGTACCACGGACCCATACAGCTTGGGGCCAGCCATCTCACACTATGCAATTCCGCGCACCCGCATCTCCGCCTTCTGTGCTTCATTGACCAGCACTGGTCCCCGCTCTCCCAAAGCGTAATGACGGTAACTGCTCCAGTTCCACTGTTCCGGCGCCAGCACCAGACCGCGGACAACGGGATTGCGATGCATGTAACGCAGCTTCTCCACCCGCTTCTTCTGTGTGAACACGACGAAATCGTAAAAGCGATGCTGCCAAACATGTCCCTCGGTAAGAGGAATCTTCCACAAGGAGGACTGCCGTGGATCAACCCCGGCCCGACACCGATTCAGCAACTGCCGTGCGAACGACTGTTTCAGGACCTTCATCACCACCGAGGGATCGCCGCGCTCCGGCTCGCTGAACAAAAGATGAACGTGCTCGGGCATCAGAACGTATCCAACCACCACGAAACCGTGCCGGCGCCGCACCCGCTCCATGACTTCTAGAAACAGATCGCGATTCTGCGGCGTGTCCAGCAGTGCTCTTCGCTGATAACAACTGGTAGTGATGAAGTGAAGGTATCCAGCGCCGTAGTAGCGATGCAGGTTGGTCGGCATTGGCCACGTCTATCACAGAATGGTGAGTGTAGTCTGTGACGAGTGACCAAGGAATCGAGGTCCGTGGTGCCCACTCGCCGAAAAGCGCGGCGAGTGGGGCAGCCTCTTTCGCGGTGCTGCCAGGAGTTAAAATCGAATGTGTGGGCCAGCCCCCAATCAACCTGCGCTTTGTGCGAATGAGGCGCGACGTAGCCCCTTGACGTACAGTCCCCAGGCTATGCTGGAAGAGAAACCGATCAAGGGATAGAGCAAGCTCGACCATCTTCCTGCGCGCCAAACCCAATCCCAACCAGGCCAGAAAAGCAGCCAGCCCGGCCAGTTCGAGTTCTGAAATCCCCAACTCCAAAACCCGAAGTGCAACACCAGTAAGATGACACTCAGCGCTGCCCACGCTGGCCATGCTCGGTAATAGTAGAGCACGACGAGAACGACACTAGCGGCGACCTCTAGTCGGATAAAAAGTAAACCGCCGTGCGCAACGTATAGTGCCGCCACGGGAAAACCAGCGACAGCCACAACTCCGGTAAGGGGGATCAACACTCTTTTGGTGAAAGGGAACCTTGTGAGTAAGGCGGGTGGGCCACATCAACCTGGGAAGTATAACGCAGGTTTGTCTTTGAACATTGACCAAAACAACTGGGGGTGCGCCACTTCTCACGCTTTTTGAGAAGTGGCCTGCCGGACAGCCAGCAGTGAGGGACTCCGCTCTTTTATCACCATTGGACGGTGCCCGCCGTCACTGCGCCTGCGTCCTTGTGTCCTTATTCTTGTCCCATGCGGCGTAATCTAAAGCGCTACTACGGTGCCGGAGACTTACATTTCATCACTTGCAGTTGTTATCGCCGCCAGCCGTTGCTCGGCACTGCGCGCCGTCGTGACCTATTGCTGACGGTGCTGGAGCAGGTGCGCAAGCGCTATCAGTTCGTCGTTGTCGGCTACGTGGTCATGCCCGAGCATATTCATCTGCTGATTAGCGAACCGCAAAAGAAGAATCCTTCGACCGTGATGCAGGCTCTCAAACTCAGCTTTGCGCGGCGCGTCCTGGCGCAGGCGAGACGCCGTCGCAACCCGTCGCAAGCCAGCCTCTTCGAGCACGCGCCGCAACATGTCTGGCAAAAGCGATTCTACGACTTCAATGTTTGGACCGAACGTAAACGCATTGAGAAACTGCGCTACATGCACCGCAATCCGGTGAAGCGCGGTTTGGTGGCGTCACCGGAACAGTGGGTCTGGAGCAGCTTCCGCGCCCACTTCCTCGGCGAAACCGGTCCGGTAAGGGTCAACGAGTGGGAAGTTCTCAAGCTGAAGGTCCGACCCCCGGCCGCGTAAGAGCGGAGTCCCAAGCTGCTGGCTGTCGGGTAAAGCCACTTCTCAAAAAGCGTGAGAAGTTGGCGCACCCCCAGTTGTTTTGCTCAATGTTCTAAGACAACCCGCGTTGTACTTCCCCCGTGGATGTGGCCCACCCGCCAATGCGTCGGAACGGGTAAGCCGACATGCTCGAACGTCTCGATTCGGAAGAAGCCACGTTCCGAGTACACGTGACAGGACAAGTATTGAGATGTAAAGTTATCTCCGTGTCCCAAGTGAAAGCAAGATTGAACGGCGAAGCAAGACAAAAGCACCCCGTGCATTCGCGCCAACTAGACGCAGCGGTAAGCATCCTGCGGGCCGCCAATTATGTAGACCGTTCTTGTTCCCCGGTGTTCGATCAACATGGCATCACCTCGCAGCAATTCAACGTCCTGCGCATCCTGCAAGGCGCAGGTATGGAGGGGCTTCCGACATTGGACATAGCAGAGAGGATGATCGAACAGGCACCAGGTATAACGCGCTTGCTGGATCGCCTGGAAAGGAAGAAGCTCGTGCGCCGGGAACGGCCCCCCGATAACCGCCGACAGGTTCTTTGCTACATCACCAAGTCCGGGCTCGATCTGCTGCAAGAACTCGACACCCCCTTTAGGAACCGGGTAAACCAAGCCTTGCATAGGCTGGACGAATCCGAACTCGAAGGACTAATCCGTTTGTTGACAGTCGTGCGAGGCGAATAACATTCGATGACGTACGTCCCTGCAGCTAGACTCTCAGGAACTCCAAAGAGTTTGTATCCAAAGGAAGTGAGGCTGCGTCCAATCACTTGACTAGTCAATAGTCAAATGATCCACTGTTGGGACAGTGGATCTCTAATGAGCAAAAGGAGTCGCTATGAATTCAAAGAACCCTGTGTTGAGGATTTCAGTTTTCGTTATCGCCCTGTTCGCAGGGCTGAGCGTGACCCTAGCGCAAGCCGGGCCCACAGCTGACGTCGTAACGATCATCTCTAATTTGGAAAATGATGCCGTCAAAGCGGATTTGGCCGACAACCCGGACTTTTACCAGAAAGCTCTGTCTGAGGACTGGACCCGGGGCGATAGCGATGGAACCTATTTCACCAAAGCCGTGCTCTTGAATCTAATGGCCGACACAAAGAGCATTAAGACAAACAGCGAACAGATCTCTGAACTCAAGGTGCGCGTGTACGGTGACACCGCCGTAGCAACCTACAAGGACACCTATGACCTCGTGATCAAGGGTGAACATCGCGCGCACTCCATCATCGTCACTGACACTTTCGTCAAGATGGGCAGCGAATGGAAGCAGGTCGCGAGTCACGGATCAGAGTCGAAGTAGCCGCTCACTCCCATGTTGAATCAAAGGCGCCCGCGCAGGCCTCCTCACCATCAATCTAATTGAATTGGCGGGGCCTGCTCTGGTGGCTGATTCGTTGCGTCGAGAGCGGCTGAAGGGTACGACGCTCACACATATAAAGCAATAGAGAATTGGAACCCGCAAAGATGTCCTCTTCAAACGATGTGCTGATGGAACCGCGCAGGATGCGGCTGAATTCTCTGGATACTTGGCGTGGTCTTGTGATCTTCCTTATGATGCTCGACCATGTGAGGGACTTTTTCAATCGCGGCGCTCTGACGTCGACTCCTACCGAAGCGGGCCATACGACAGTACTCCTGTATTTAACACGGTGGATTACTCACCTGTGCGCGCCGACATTTCTCTTCTTGGCGGGAGTAGGGATTCGTCTTCAGTATGAGAAGGCTGGGCCGTCGAGAGGGCTGTCGCAGTTCCTTGCGACGCGGGGCGCATGGCTGATGTTTCTCGACTTTACAGTCGTGAGTATGGCGCTGAATTTTGGGCGCCCGTTCTTCTTCGTGCAGGTGCTCTATGCGACTGGCCTGAGCATGATAGCGATGGCTGCGCTGGTCTGGATTGGGCCGCGTCTGGTGCTGGTAGTAGGCGGCGCGATTGTGCTGCTTGCGCCCGTGGCGATCCTCCCGCTGCTGCATGCACCTGGGGCGCTGGCTTTGCTGCGTACATTTACGGTACTACCGGGGCCGCTACCGGGTGGCATGGGCATTGTCCTCTATCCCTTTGTTCCGTGGTTAGGGGTGATGTGCCTGGGCTTTGGGTATGGACATGTGTTCCGCCTTCCCGCATCGGTACGCGCTCGGACGATCGCGTGGACCGGGGCAGGTTCGCTGGTGATCTTTGCTGTGCTGCGGGGGCTGAACGGATATGGTGACCTGAGTCCGTGGAAGACATGGCCTGATGCGACACGCGATATCGAATCATTTCTGAACGTGACGAAGTATCCACCATCACCCGATTATGTTCTAGTAACGCTAGGAATCTCGCTGCTCGTCTTTCTTGTCATCGAGGCGGGTGGGCCACATCAACGGGAAGTATAACGCGGGTTGTCTTTGAACATTGACACGAAATAACTGGGGGTGCGCCACTTCTCACGCTTTTGGAGAAGTGGCCTGCCAAACAGCCTGCAGTTTGGGACTCCGCTCTTTCATCACCATTGGACGGTGCCCGCCGTCACTGCGCCCGCGGCCTTGCGCCACTACTCTTTTGGCATGCGGCGTAACCTAAAGCGCTACTACGGCGCCGGAAACCTACATTTCATCACTTGCAGTTGTTATCGACGCCAGCCATTGCTCGGCACTCCGCGTCGTCGCGACCTTCTTCTGACTGTGCTGGAGCAGGTGCGCAAGCGCTATGAGTTCGTCGTCGTCGGCTACGTGGTCATGCCCGAGCATATTCATCTGCTGATAAGCGAACCGCAAAAGAAGAATCCTTCGACCGTGATGCAGGCTCTCAAAATCGGCTTTGCCCGGCGGGTCCTGGCGCAGGCGAGACGCCGTCGCAACCAGTCGCAAGCCAACCTCTTCGACCACGCGCCACAGCACATCTGGCAGAAGCGATTTTACGATTTCAACGTCTGGACAGAGCGCAAGCGCATCGAGAAACTGCGTTACATGCACTGCAATCCGGTGAAGCGCGGTTTGGTGGAGTCGCCGGAACTTTGGCGTTGGAGCAGCTTCCGCGCCTATTTTCTCCGCGAGACAGGTCGAGTAAGGGTCAACGAGTGGGAAGTTCTCAAGCTGAAGATCCGACCCCCGGCCGCGTAAGAGCTGGATCCCAAGCTGCGGACTGTCCGGCAAGCCACTTCTCAAAAAGCGTGAGAAGTGGCGCACCCCCAGTTATTTCGTATCAATGTTCTAAGACAACCCGGGTTATACTTCGCACGTTGATGTGGCCCACCCGCCGATTTGGGAATTCTTGGCACTGAGCGGGCTTGATCAGGTTGGGCGGCCCTCCTTTAGTGTTCTAATGCGCTGGAATGCGCACTTTAGAGTTGAAACTTTAATCTCCGACTACAATTTGATGACTATGGGCAGATGGTCAGGGTTGCGAACTGATTTATGGTTGACGGTGGCGATAGCGGTTGGACTGATGAGCGGTATTGCTTCGCTTGTTCGTGAATGGTTTTCGCTCTTCCACCCACAAGCCGTCAAAAGCGGTCACCTATTTGACGCTTGTGTCGTTACTTCCTTCTTCGTGGCTGTAATTATCGTCTTTGCACGGCAACGCTCGACTATCACATCTCTTGAAGCGATGGTTGATGCGAATAAAGAAATTCAGAAGCGCCGCGTTGAACTTGGAAAGTACCTTACGGAAGGAGAACAGCTTGTTGATGAATGGCGGCGGGGACTACGGGAATATGGCCAGTGGTTGCAGAAAGGCCGGGATTGGGTACAACGTGTTAGTGATTTTTTCGTAAATATTGGATTCCCCGATGATGCCGCCGCTTTTCGCCATGGTTGGGAAAGCGACCCCGATATAAACGAACTTCGCGGTCCAGATCAAGACGTATATTGGCACAAGTTTTACGGTTCGAAAATTGATAGGTGCCGAATCAAACTGGCGGAGATTGCAGCTCGTAGACTCCCTTAATGATTCGGGCAGGTGGCCCACCTTCAACGACTCTTGTGTACACCATTCCCACTGAGGGGGCACCCGGCAAAAGTAGTAACCTTCAGGATGAGGAGCGAACACCCGGTGAACGAGGCCCAGAACGGCCCGAGCGAACCGAGCAAGGTAGACACAGCTGCATCTGCTGCATGCGTCCGCTCAGGGGCTTTCGCACTATTGTTGTCCCTCGCGCTCCTGTTGCTCATCCCGAATTGGAGGGAGCAACCGATGTACGCCGCTCTCCGCGTCTACGTGGCAGAAAGGCTTGACCTGGCTTCTGCGATAGAGCGCCTCGATGACGATCCAATCTGGCAAAAGTACAAAGCTACTAACGAAGCAGCCGAGTCGTTGTCAATTGCACAACTCAGCAGTATCCATGTGGAAATAACCGCAGGAGACAAGGTCGAGCCCGTGCGGCCGAAGCTGGCTCTCCGTTCAAAAGAGAAAATTCGGAAGCCTGGCTCTGGAACCAACCTGACGCCGCCTACGACTGCTCCCATATTGCTTAAAGCCTCGCTCGTGATGGAGGTACCTGAGGCTCCTCGACTTGTCGAATCTCTAATTAAGCTCAATGACTCGGATACTCTCACTCGTACTCGACAGGTATCGAACTATTTCAGCTTTTCGATAGCGCGGTGGGCCAGCAAGCGAAGTACTTTGGTGTACAGAAACTATATAGCCAACCTCAGCAATCCGTGCATATCGAAAGAATTGGAAGTGCCACATCAGGAAGAGAAACCACCTGGGTTCATCCCAGCACTCGGTGGGGAAACTTTGTTGAGGTGCCTGACGGTTCGTGACGTGCGAGAGTTGGCGCACTTCGAGCAGCCGACAGTTTCCAATCCCATCGAACTTGGAGGACGAATCGGACCGATGATCGAAGTGGCTCCCGGCTCGTTACCGCGGGGAGCCATCGAGCTCTATTCCGCAACGGTTGCGGCGCAGGTGCTGTTATTTTTCGTTGTTATGTACTTTGGAGCATTCGCTCGCGAAGCTGTCGTATCAGCTACTTTTCCAGCGCCGGGCACGCTCTTCGGTGCTTTTCGGAGGTCGCGTTGGACACTACTGGTACTATTCTTCGCCCCATTGGTCCCTCTAGGTACGTCCGTACTTGTGGCAGTTTTCGCGCGCAAATGGTTAATTGGAGTGTGTGCCTTATTCGTTGGTTTGGCGGCTTTCTCGGTCTATTTTGTGCTTGGAACCAAATCTTATTTTCGCGCCATTGATCCACGGGGCCTCATCCATCGAGCCTTAAACACACTGTCCCGTATGGTGTCCCGAAAGTGACCAATCAAATAACTTTGGCCGTTGTCTTTTTTTCATCACAAACGCGCAGGTCAAATGTCACAGACACATAACCCGCCATCGGCAACAATGGTGATCGACCTGTAGTGCAGAGCCGGGTGCCCCATCCTTGCGCGGCCTTTTGCGCAAGAGTCTGCCCTGAGCGAAGCCGAAGGGGTGGGATTCCACACTCGCTGCCCTCTCGGGATCTTCTCGAGCCACATGACAGAAATCAGGAAATGACTCGTTTGTCCCCATGTTTTGGCATCACTTCCATAACTTGGCTCTGTCCGGTTTGCCCGCGGACTACCTCCGCGATAAACCGTCTGAGTGCCCCAGGGGCACGAAATACTCGGAGCTCCGCAGTCGGCGCGTGGTTAGCGATGGCTTGCATGAGAATCGGACGATTTTGATAGCGATACGCCATCAACCAACGCCAGAAGTCGGCACGCTCGCGCGATCGCAGGACTGCTCGCCAGGCACAGCGGACAAGCGAGAAGTCCAAAAAAATGATCGTGTCCGCCGCTCGAAGCCGAACCTCAACAACGTCAGAGGACCCCAGATCACCATCCATAATCCATCCTTCTTCCGCGACAAGCCTCTCTTGCACGACCACCCACTGATCGCGCGGTGTTGCGGCCAGACCTGGTCGCCAGAAGACCTTGTCAAGCTCGATCACAGGGAGGCCGGTGATGTCGCCCAAGCGCCTCGCGAGAGTTGATTTGCCTGAGGCTCCACGACCTAAGATGACCACGCGCTTCATTATTCAATTCTATGGTGCCCGCGGCGAATTCTTAATCGACCACCGATTTTTTCATCACAACCATCCGTGTCCGAAATAAATTGACTTAAGACCCACCGTGCGCGAAAATAGAAATCTAGTTGGGGCAGTTTCGAAGTCCGTCCACCAAGACGGTCCTCGTAACTGCCCCAAAGCCGTTTCAGCGCTATTTTAGGAGCTAAGTCCTTATTCCGGAATACTTTGATATAAGTCCTTAAGAATCAAAGACCGAGTCCGAAAATTCCCGCTAACTCTATGATTCCAGGAGACCAGGGGGGAGGGGGGTGGGGTACTAAACTGGTAAACACCTCCAAATATCCATAGGCGGGTGGGTGATGGGATCATCGGTGTACTCGATGGACGAGGCGCTGCACGAGTCAGCGAGAAATCCCACGCGGGCGACGACCGTGGAATCCCACCCTTCAAAAAACGTCGGGGCATTGATTATTTCCGTCCCTTTTACGCTCCGCAAACATGTCACCGCTGAAGGTGCGACGCTGCTTGCGCCCGCCCCTTGCACAAATCGCAAGGACAAGGAGCGGGCCACCCACCATGTCTGTGACGTATGAACATCCCCACTCAAGCCAAAAGCCGGCTTGAGTGGGCCACGCGCCATCCCTTGTGAGAGTAAAATCCAATCCGTGCCAAGCTATGCATACGCCGTTCTTGCTGCAGGGTGGGTGATTTGGTTAACACCGTTCCTGCTCGCCAGACGCCACCACGAACGTGCAAGAGTGATTGATCGCCGTGCCCGTTGGGGTGTTTTGCTGGTCGCTATCTCTTATTCAATGCTCTGGCAGAACAGTTTTTGGGCAAGACCACTCCCCGCTTGGCGCTTTGTGTTATCGGTTTCTTTCTTGCTGAGCGCGATTGTTTTGTCGTGGACCGGAGCACGCACTCTCGGCCGGCAGTGGCGAGTTGATGCCGGCCTCAACCAGGACCATGAGCTTATTATGTCCGGTCCTTATAAGCTGGTCCGTCACCCTATCTACACCTCGATGCTCGGTCTTCTTTTCGGAACAGGCTTCATGGTCACGCCGCTATGGCTACTCCTGGCAGCAGTCATCGTGTTCGTGGCCGGGACTGAGATTCGTATCAGGATCGAAGATCAGCTGCTATCGTCCCGCTTCGGGGAGAGATTCCGGGAGTACCAGAGTCGCGTCCCTGCCTACATCCCATTTCTCAGATAGGCTGCTAATCACTCTCGCTTTCTACTGATTGATATCCTGCTTCGCCTCGAGGCGCTTCACCAAGCCATCCACATAGCTCTTCTGGTTGTCTGGAGCTCCTGCAAGCGCCAGCTTCATTTCCTTGGCAGCGTCATCGAATTTGCCTTGCGAGCAGTACATACGAGCCAGTCCCGAATGTATGAACCATTGGTCGGGATGTTTCTTCGCGTTTTCGCGGAAGATCGCGAACGCTTCTTCGCTGCGCTTTTCACCTTGCAGTCCGCGAGCGAAGAGATGGATTTGCAGCGGGCTGGCCATATCGAGCGCCTTCTTCTGCGCCGTTGCGGCCTCGTCTTTGCGGTTGAGCGCGGTCAGGACTTTCGACTTGGTTAACTCGTTGTCGTAGCGGTCTTCATTTTCGATGGATTTGTTGGCATAGGTCAGGGCGTCCTCGGAGGCAATCTTTTCCGTGAGCAGGTAATTCGCTGCTTCGTCCCAGCTTATCCACGTGTACTGCGAAAGGTTACGAAGTTGTTTCTTCAGGCTGGCCTGTACAACGTCGTGCACATCGACGGAGACCTTGAACGGGACAGAGATCTTTTCCCACTCCAGTTCAACTACCGCCGAATCTTTCTGCAGATTGTCGAAGTCGTAGGTCAGGGCATTGTGCACGTCCGCTGCCTTGGGCTTCACGGTTACGCGCAGCGCATCTTCCTTTTCGTCGTAGGTGAAGGCGCCCCAGGAAGTCGAGTTCTTTGAAAAAATGATTGTCCACTCATCGGCGTTCGGGATCATATGCAAGCCGTAGGTTCCCTTGTCGAGCGGCTTGCCTTCGACCTGGACCGGGTCGCTGAAGGTGATCGTCGTGTTTTCATTTGCTCCGGCGCGCCACACCTTGCCGTAGGGAACGAGGTCACCCCAAACCTTGCGATCATTTACCAGCGGACGGTGATAGCGGATGGTGATGTCGGTGATGCCAATCGTCTGCGAAATCTGCGCTCGCTGGCTTTGCAGGGGCAGATCGAGTACGAACGATTGTGCCGGGCTCACGGCCGACACGGCTGTCATCAGCAGGCAGAACAGGAATCCTCGCACGGTTGCTCGGAACATTGGGAATGCCTCCTTCGGTCTTGGATCTTCGTATATCGGAATTGCTGGTAAAGGGGGCCGCGGATCGCGGTCCATGGTCGGCATCTTAGACGTGCTTCCGGGCCGGCGGTGAGCAGCGGTGGACTTTAAATCGAAAGCGCCGGGTGCTTCCGTGGGTATCGATGCGGGTTGCTGCGCGTGAGGCGAGACAGGCCTGGTCTCTTCGGGAGCCCTTTGGCGCTTGTGCTATATTTCTCCCCAAACTGTAGGAGGAACTATGCGCCCACTTGGTGTCACCTTTGTCGGCTTCTATCAGATTCTGCGCGGTGTAATCGGACTGCTGTTTGGGCTCGCCATCCTGCTATTCTCCGGACTGGCCGCCAAGTTTGCTTCCCTCGCCGCGGAAGGCAATGCCGTTGAAAATCTTCTGCGTGGTTTCGGCCACCTGGCCGGCCTTGGAATCATGGTGTTTGCGATTGCGCACATGGTCGCGGGCTATGGCGTCCTGCAGATGCAGAACTGGGGACGTCTCCTCACGCTTTTATTTTCCGCGATCGGACTCGTGCTGGTTCTCCCGGGCGTCGTCCACGCGAATATTTTTTCTTTGCTGTTTGGGGGGATAAACGCGGCCTGCATCTTCTATCTGGCCATGCCTCCGATCAAGCGCGCCTTCCACGCCCAAGGCAACCCGATGCGAATGGCGGCCTAGGCAGGGGCATTTTTCGCGGTCGGTTGATCCTTGAGCCGTAGAGACGCGGTTTGGCGCGTCTCGCTCCTTTACTTGAGTGTCCGTCCGCGAACAAGTCGACCAGGAAATCCGGCAGCGCGGGCCGATGCCGTTTGCGCGCTACATGGAGATCTGCCTCTACGATCCTTTCGATGGCTACTATTCCCGAAACGCGGAACAATTCGGCAAAGCCGGAGACTTCTATACTTCGAGCGACGTGCATGCCGTCTTCGGACGGCTGCTGGCGCGACAGTTTGACGAGATGTGGCAAGGGCTCGACCGGCCTCCTAAAATCGAAATTCTCGAACTCGGCCCGGGGCGCGGTCTGTTTGCGCGCGATGTGCTGGATTGGTGCTACAAGAAATTCCCTGACTTCTTCGCTGCCGTCACCTACACCTTGCAGGAATCGTCGCCTGCGCTGCGGATCAAACTGCAAGATACGGTCAAGGATCACCTCGCCAGCGGCAAAGCGGTAATCTCCGCGGAATCACTGGAAAGACGGCCGGCGGACGTGGACATTCATCGCAGCCTTCCGCCTGATACGCCGCTGATTGTTTTTGCCAACGAATTCTTTGACGCGCTTCCGGTGGAAATTCTCGGGACTGCAGGGAAACTCCACATCGCGGTCGAAAACAATCGTCTGCAGGAAGTCTGGCTTCCGCCGCTTGCCATTGAACTGGAGTTCCTTGACCGTTACGGCGTTCATCCCGAGTCCGGGGAGCGCATCGAAGTGCCCATGCTCGCGCAGAATTGGATCGGAAAAATCGCGCACGCAATCGCACGCGGCTCGCTGGTAATCATCGACTACGGTTACACGCGCGACGAACAACTTGCGGGGCGCTACCGCGGCACGCTCATGGCGTATCGGCATCACTCCTCGAGCACCGATCCTTACCAGGCGCCTGGCGAGCAGGACCTCACCGCCCACGTCAACTTCACCGCGCTTGCGGCTGGGTGCGAGCAAGCGGGCATGCGGGTCGAGAAACTGCTTACGCAGTCGCAATTTCTGATGGGCATTGGCGAGAGAAATCAGTTTGCCGATGCATTCGAAGACTGCCGGATCCCGCAGGAGCGGGCTAAGGTGGCGCTCCAGCTCAAACATCTGGTTACTCCGGTTGGCATGGGAGAGAATTTTCAGGTGCTGATTGCCAGCCGAGTTAGTTCTCAGTTCTCAGTTCTCAGTAAAGCGATTGTGAGATCCTTTCGGACATTGGTCACTGAGAACTGAGAACCGAGAACTGGGTACCGGCACCAAAGGAGGGGTACCAAGAGTGTGCACCATTTTCGTTGCTATTTAACATTTCTGAAATATCTTTGCAGTAGACTACGAATAATGAGCTTGCCCCGGGTCTCTCGTTTTGCGCTGCCCCTGCAGGTCGCTGCTGTCTGCTTCCGGCGGGTGAATTCTCATGTCGAGTTTCTGTTGGTTAACACCAACGGCGGCAGTAAATGGACGTTTCCCAAGGGAGCCCCCGAACCCCGCCTATCGCACAGCCAGGCTGCCCAACGCGAGGCAAAAGAAGAAGCGGGCGCTGTTGGCATCATCGAGCCGCGGCACTTCCACATCTACGTGCACTCCAAGGGCGTCTTCTGGCAGGCGGGCGGTGTGCAGGAATATGTGGTCAAAGCTTTTTTAATGGAAGTCCGCCAAACCCGCACTCCAGAAGAAGACCACCGCAATCCGACGTGGTTCGATGCAGAAAAAGCGCGCGTTATCCTGGCCAAAGGCCGCGAAGTCAAATACGCCCACGAACTCCAGGCGGTGATTGACCGCGCGCTGGAGCACCTCGGCGTCGCGCGCATGGCTGCGGCTCGCTAGCGCTCGTGGAGCGACGGGCGTCTGAGCCCATCCACCGACACTGAGCCGGTCTTCAAGCCGACGGCGAGCGCCAGTTTCGCTTGCCGTTCATCGAAGGTCCAAAACCGTTCCGCTTTCAGTTCCAGGGCCGAAGCAACGTGCAGTGTGTCGAGAGTTCGAACACCGATACGCGCCGCGTGCCGTTGGGCCAACTGCGCACATACGGTAAACGCCCGGTCTGGGAGCGCCGCTTCCCTCCACAGATGTTGCGCGCGATGCTCGTGGAATCGCTGTAGCGCGCGGTCAGCTTGGTTACGTGTAATCGTCTTGCGGAAAACGTGTTGCTCGACGGCGTGTGCGCACTCGGCCACATGGAGCGGCGTTATCCACAGCGAGGGCCGCGAACTGAGCCGGCGCTCGACTTCCGAAGTGTGACGATCAGGGAGATAGAGGGATACAAAAAAAGAAGTGTCAACGTAGATGGTCACCGGAGTGGCCGATGAGACAATCGTCAATGGAGCCTCAATAGCGACCGCGTTCTTCAATCACCACGTCGGCGCCGGGCAATATGCGGTCGCCAAAAATTTCCTTCCGCAAGGCCGCGAAATCAGGCCAATCGCCGGGTTGCGGAGGCGATCCTTCGGGAACAATCCGAGCGATCACCGCATCTCGCTCCCGGAGTTCCACAGTTTTGCCGGCGCGCAGCCAAGCCTTTAGGCGCTTGGTGTCACGAAGCTGGCGAATGTTTACGCTGGGCATGACTAGATTGTGCCACACTTTGTGACACATTGTCAAATCACTTGGTGGGGCTCGTCTTTGTAGTCCGGGGGCCCAGATCGTCCAGATCAATAACTCAAGACATTACCCCAGTCCCGATAGTTCTGCATTTTCAGTTAGGTGTACTTTCGTGAGACGATAAATGTACCCCCATGATCCAACTCTCCGGCGCCGGGAAGCGCTATGGCCACAAGCTCTTGTTCGAGAACACCGACTGGCTGATCACGCCAGAATCCCGCATCGGTCTGGTCGGAGCGAACGGGACCGGCAAGTCCACCGTTATGAAGATCCTTGCCGGGAGCGAGTCGCTCGACTACGGCACCATCTCGCGCGCGAAAGGCATCTCCACGGGATACCTTCCGCAGGACGGCCTGACCATGACGGGCCGCACTATTTTTGCTGAGTGCATGTCGGTGTTTGCCGAACTCCATGCTATCGAGAAAGAAATGGAGTCGCTTACCCGCAGCATGTCGGAACTCGACCACGCGGGCGCTGAGTATTCCAACGTCGCCGACCGCTATCAGAAACTGGAACACGAATTCGTTGCCCGCGATGGCTACACACTCGAAGCGCAGGTCGGTCAGATACTCACTGGACTTGGGTTCCACCGTGACGACTGGAGGCGTGCGACCGAAGAATTTTCTGGCGGCTGGCAGATGCGGATTGCCCTTGCCAAGCTTTTGCTGCAGAAACCCAATCTGCTGCTGCTCGACGAGCCTACCAACCACCTCGATCTTGAAGCCCGTAACTGGCTTGAGGAGTACCTGACCACTTATCCCTACGCTTTCGTACTCATTTCGCATGACCGCTACTTTCTCGATATCACTGTGAAACGCATCGTGGAAATCTGGAACAAGCGGATGCACTTCTACGCCGGCAACTACGATCAGTATCTGGCGGGCAAAGCCGCGCGCAAGGAGCAACTCGAATCGGCTTACAAAACGCAGCACGATCGTATCGAGCAGCTCGAAGTGTTCATCAACCGCTTCCGCTACACGGCTACCAAGGCCAAGCAAGTGCAGAGCCGCATTAAAGAGCTGGAAAAAATGGAGCGGATCGAAATTCCGGAAGAAGAAAAGACTGTTCACTTTTCTTTCCCGCAGCCGAAGTCGAGCGGGCGCATTGTCGCCGAGTTCGCGAATGTCGCCAAGAGCTACGGTGATCACCGGGTGTTTGACAAAGTAAATTTCATGATCGAGCGGGGCGAACGCATCGCGCTGGTCGGAGTCAACGGAGCAGGGAAGTCCACCCTTATTAAACTGCTGGCCAACCAGGAGCCGCTGAGCGCCGGCGAATACAAGCTGGGCCACAACGTCGAGCCCGACTATTTCGCGCAGGACCAATACAAGGAACTCGATCCGGAAGCTCGTATTCTTGACGACCTTGGCGAACTCTCGGCAGCCTCCACGCAGACCCAACTGCGCAGTCTGCTCGGCTGTTTCCTTTTTTCTGGCGACGACGTGTTCAAGCGCATCGGTGTTCTTTCCGGTGGCGAGCGCAATCGCTACGCGCTGCTCAAAATGTTGCTGCATCCGGCGAATTTCTTGCTGCTTGATGAGCCCACCAACCACCTCGACTTGCGGGCTAAAGACGTGCTGCTCGAAGCGTTGATGAAGTACACGGGCACGGTAGTCTTTGTTTCCCACGACCGCTATTTCATCGACAAGCTGGCGACGCGAGTGTTCGAAATCGGCGATGGGAGAGTGGAGATCTATCCGGGAAATTACGAAGACTATCTCTGGCGGAAGCAGGGGAGGGGCGGAGTCGCCGCGGAAACACCGAAGCAGTCTATGTCGTCGGTGCCTCTGACTGTCCCTGTGAATGGGGATGGCGCGCCCGCCGTGGAGGCAGGCGAGCCCAAAGGCAAGCGCCTGAATCCGATCAAGCGCCAGCAGATGGAAGACCGGTTGCATGAAATGGAAGAAGAGATTGCGCGGGCTGAGGCGGCGATTGTCCTGTGTGAGACGCAGCTTCAGAGCTTTGTGAGTGCGGAAGAAACGCTGCGGCAGACCCAGGAGCTTGCTCGACGGAAGTCTGATTTGCAGAGTCTAATGAAGGAATGGGAAGAACTATCGGGGGCGCTCGAAACTACGGGCTAGACCACATCCAGCCACCCGCCCTACCGAGTAAGTTTGCGTAATTCTGGTGAGGAGGACATTTTGCTCGCCGATTGCTCGACCGCGTCCTTAACCGAATCGTTCACGATCAACTTCAGGTTCTTATTGTAAGTGAACATATTGCCCATGTGATGTTTTGAAGATCCCTGCACCGTCTCGATCCAAACCGTTTTGCCTGACATGTCTTTCACGGTCCATTCCAAAAAGACATCCATTTCGCGGTTGGAAAAGGCGCCCATCGCCGTTGTGGCGCCGACGTCAACGAATCTTGGCATCAACACAACCTGCGTATCCCCAGACGAAGGGGTTGCAGTTACGCTGGTCAAGCTCGAGAAAACTCTTTCGAGCGCTGGCTCCAGTTGCGCGCAGGCAATTTTGCCGACTTCAAAGGTTTCTTTGATAGTTGCCCAGGACCCCTTCTTGAACTTGGTTGCGCAGAACTCCGGGGTTAGAACCAACGCCGCTCTGAGCGCCAACCTCGTGTCAGACGGCGATACAGTTTGGGCACCGGCTGTCGCGAACGCCACTGAGAAAAAAAGTGCGAGCGCGAGGGGCGCCGCAAGAAAGGAATTGCGAGTCTGAATCGTCGTAATCCTCCTTAAAAAACCAAATCCAAAACAAAGGCTTCGTCCGCGCCGGTCCTGGTGATTGGAACCCGAAGGTGAGTCTTCTCCCGGGGAGTATCCTTCGGCACCGGAATGTACAGAAAGCCGTGCGCGGATGTTCCCGGAGAAAGCGTCGTGCTCTGCACTTCCTTCTTCAGCAAGTTTTGCTGAACCTGGGAGACATTGGAGATTATCTTCAGGGCGGCGAACAGTCCAACAAAAGGAACCGCCGCGACAGCAAGTGACTCGCCCGCTTTCGATCCCATCTTCG
>Ga0209647_1002041_pt1 | contig 16615 bp, 23 predicted proteins | sample GraSoi_2013_60cm_FD_185827 | JGI IMG/M metagenome (GOLD analysis project Ga0209647, IMG submission 185827) | Grasslands soil microbial communities from the Angelo Coastal Reserve, California, USA - Sample 9_17_2013_60cm (SPAdes) (version 2) | ecosystem: Environmental > Terrestrial > Soil >...
GATGATGACCCCCAGGAGGGTGAGCCCCGAGCGCAGCTTGTTCAGGCGCAGGGCCTGCAGCGAGACGGCGAACAGCTCGGAGAAGCCCATGGCGCCTTCCGCCGGAGGTCAGGACGTCCCGGCGCCCTGCCCTTCGGCGGCCTTTTTCTCCTTCTCCGACATCTTCTTCACGCGATCGCCGTCCTTGATCTCGCGCAGCGCCTTGAACGGACCGGTGACGATCTCCTCTCCGGCCGGGACCCCGGAGACCACCTCGACCATCAGCTCACCGGTGATGCCGGTCTTGATGGGCGCGAAGGCCGCCTTGCCGTCGCGCAGCGCGTAGACTCCCTGCTCCGTCCTGAGCTTGCCGGCCTCGTTCTTCTCGCCCTTGGGCGAATCGCGCACGATCACCGCGGCCAGGGGGACGGCGGCGACCTTCTCCTTGACCCCGGTGATGATGTCGGCGGTGACGGAGAAGCCTGGCCGGATGGTGGGCGGCGGCGCCTGCACCTTCACCTTGACCTTGAAGTTGATGGCGTCGGAGGTCGTGGTCAGGCCCTGGAGGTCCGGGTCGTCCTTGAGGATCGGCGAGTTCCCCACCTCCGTGACCAGGCCGTCGAACGTCCGCCCGGGATAGGCGTCGATGTTGAGCACCGCCTTCTGCCCGACCTGCACCGTCGGGGTGTCCGTCTCGTCCACCATCAGCACCGCCTCCACCGTCGACATGTCGGAGACGGTGAGGAGCTGGGTACCGGGGTTGTTCATGGTGCCGATGACGGTGACCTCGCCCGCCTTCACCCGCAGCGTGGTCACGATCCCGTCGATGGGCGCGCGCACGGTGGTCTTGGAGAGGGTGTCGCGGTTGGCGCTCAGGCCGGCCCGCATCTGGTCCACGCGGTTCTGGGCGGCTCCGAAGGCGGAGCGCGCGGTCTCCAGACCCGACTGGGCCCGCTGATAGTCGGCCTCGGACGTGATCCGCGCGTCGTAGTTGCGCCGCGCCCGGTCGAAATCGCGCTCGGCCTGGGCCGTGGTCTCCTTGGCGGAGTCGCGGTCGGACAGGCTGGCCTTGAGGGCGGCGCTGGAGCCGGCCTCCTCCGCCGCCGCGCGGTTACGGTCGATCTGGAGGAGGAAGTCGCCCTTCTTGACCTTGTCGCCCTCGCGTACGGCCAGGTTCACGACCTGGCCCTGCACGAGCGCCGACATCTCGACCTTGTTCTCCGCCTGGATCTTGCCGTTGGCGGTGACCTTGGAGACGATGTCCTGCGTCGCCACCTTGGCGGTGAGGACGGGCGTGGCCTTGCTGCGGTTGCGCGAGTAGGCCACGCCGCCGCCCAGCACGAGCACGCCGGCCACGAGGATCCAGATGAGGCGCTTGCGACGACGAGTCAAGGCTCGCCACGCTACACCGCGGCCGGACCGGGGTCAACGCGTCAGCTTTTTGGATCGGCGAGCGACGTCCAGGCCGCGAGAGCGCTCAGCTTCTGGTCCTGCGTCCAGGGTGGCCCCAGGGCCTTGCCCCAGGCGGTCACCGCGGCCTGCAGATCCTTCGCCGGGCGGCGCAGAGCCGACTCTGCCCGCGCCAGCAGCTCCTTCTCGCGAATGCGCGTGACGGGAAGACGCTGGCCGTCGCTGGCGGCGGCCAGCGCATCGCGAAAGTGCTCGCCGTCCGCGGTGTGGATGAGAGCGTGCGAGGCGAGCACCGACTCCAGCGGGGGCAAGGGCCGCCCGGCGGCGGCGAGGATCACCGTCCTCACCACGTCGTAGCCTTCCGCGCGCAGGTCCTGGAGGGCCGCGCCCAGGCCGGCGGCCGCGCGCGCCTGGGCCTGGCGCGAGAGCCGCGCCAGCAGCGCCGCCGCCCTGGGCAGAGGCAGGTCCTCCGCGGCGTGATAGGGCTGCTTCGCTTCGGGGCCGTCCGCCATCTCGATGCGCCGGCGATCCACGACTTCCGGCGCGGGGAAGGAGCCGCCGACGGCGACGAGGGCGGCCCATCCCGAGTGCGCGCGAAGGCCGAGGACGGCCGGAAGGCGGGTCTTCGTGGGTCCCTCCTTGGCGGCGGGGTGGCCTATTATCGGCCTCTTGCCCGCTTCTTCCGAGCTCGCCGCCGTGGTGGCCGTGGAGCCGGGGGCGCGCTTCGCGCCCGACCGGGTGCGGGCGGTGACCTTCGCGCTCGTTCTCGTCACCGCGCTGGCCTCGCTGGAATCCACAGTGGTCTCCACCGCGATGCCCACCATCATCGGCGAGCTGCGGGGCCTGGCCGTGTACTCGTGGGTGTTCTCCGCGTACCTCCTCTCCGCGACGGTGACCATGCCCATCTACGGCCGGCTCGCGGATCTGTACGGCCGCCGGCGCATCCTGCTCATCGCGATCTCGCTCTTCGTGGTGGGCGCGGGGGCCTGCGCGGCCGCGCAGACCATGACCCATCTCATCGCCGCGCGCGTGCTGCAGGGGCTGGGCGCGGGCGGGCTGATGCCGGTCGCCCTCGTCGTCTCCGGCGACCTCTTCTCGCTGCGCGAGCGCGCGCGCATCCAGGGCCTGTTCAGCGGCATCTGGGGCGTGGCCAGCCTGGCCGGGCCCATGCTGGGGGCCGCCCTCACCGTCACCTTCGGATGGCGGTCCATCTTCTCCATCAACCTGCCGCTGGGCGTGCTCGCCTTCGTGCTGGTCGCGACCAAGATGATCGAGTCGCGCGCGACGCGGCCCGACCCCCTCGACGTGGGCGGCGCCCTGCTCCTCGCCGGCGGGATCACGGCATTGCTGCTGTCCGTGCTGCAGAAGGCGGGCGGGGCCGCCCTCTCTCCGGGGCTGCGCCTGGCCCTGATCGCCGGCGGTGTGATCCTCCTGGCCGTCTTCGCGCGCCAGCAGGCGCGGCGCGCGCATCCGCTCATCCCGCCGAGCCTGTTCCGGCACGCGCGCACGGTCTCGCCCTACCTCTCGGGCGCGCTCCTGGGCACGACGATCTTCGGCGTGGACACCTTCGTGCCCCTCTTCGTGCAGGGCGCGCGCGGCGGCACGGCCATGGCCGCGGGGGCCGTGGTCACGCCGGTCGTCTTGATGTGGGCCGTCTCCGCCGCCCTGGCCGCGCGCTCCGTGGTCGCTTTCGGCTTCCGGCGCACGGCCCAGTTCGGATCCGTCCTGATCCTCCTCGGCTGTACCGGGCTCATCGCCTGCGCGGTCCTCCACGCCCGCGTCGGTACCATCACCGCCACCTGCGCCCTGATCGGAGCCGGCCTCGGCCCTTCTTCGATGTCGCAGGTGCTGGCCATCCAGCACGCGGCGGAGGAGCATCAGCGCGGCGTGGCCACCAGCCTGGTGCCCTTCTTCCGAGCGGTGGGGGGCGCCCTCGGCGTCGGCGCCCTGGGCGCGCTGCTGGCGGCGGGGCTTTCCCGGCGCCTCGGACCGGTGGCGGAGGCGGCGGGAGCGCTCCTCGCCCATGGCCGCTCGGCGGCGCCGGTCTCGCCGGAAGCGCTGCAGGGCCTGGGGGCGGCGCTGGAGGCGTCCCTCCTTCCCGTCTTCGTCGTCCTTCTCGTGCTCGCCGCCGTGAACATCGCCGTGGCCTCGTCGTTCCCGCGGCACGTGGACCCCGAGCCGCCTCGCGTTTGACGGGGCCGCTCGCCCTCGGTAGGGTCCCGCCCTGGAGGTCGCCATGGCCGAAGAACGCTTCCGCGCCCGACCCGACAAGAAGTTCCGGCTCGAAGACCACGATCCCGGCTTCACCGGCCGCTTCGAGTCGAAGGAAGACGGCAAGCGCCACCTCGAGGCGGGGCTGGAGAAGCTCCGCGATCTCCAGGAGAAGCTCTACGCCCAGGACCAGTGGGCGGTGCTGCTGATCTTCCAGGCCATGGACGCCGCGGGCAAGGACAGCGTGATCGAGCACGTCATGTCCGGCGTCAACCCGCAGGGCTGCCAGGTGTACTCGTTCAAGGCGCCCTCCGCGGAGGAGCTGGACCACGACTTCCTCTGGCGGACCACGCGCTGCCTGCCCGAGCGCGGCCGCATCGGAGTGTTCAACCGGTCGTACTACGAGGAGGTCCTGGTCGTGCGCGTCCATCCCCAGATCCTCGCCAAGCAGAAGCTGCCGCCCGCCCTCGTCACCGACCGCATCTGGAAGGAGCGGTACGAGGACATCGGCGCCTTCGAGCGCTACCTCTCGCGTAACGGGACGGCCATCCGCAAGTTCTTCCTGAACGTCTCCAAGGAGGAGCAGCGCGAGCGCTTCCTGGCCCGCCTGGACCAGCCGGAGAAGAACTGGAAGTTCGCGGCCGCGGACGTGGAGGAGCGCCGGCACTGGGACGAATACATGAAGGCCTACGAGAAGATGATCGAGGCCACGACCAGCGACGAGGCCCCCTGGTTCGTCATCCCGGCCGACCACAAGTGGTTCACGCGCCTGGCCGTCGCCGACGTCATCGTGGAGACGCTCGAAGAGCTCGACCTCCACTTCCCCGAAGTCTCGGAGGCGCAGCGCCAGGAGCTGGCGCGGGCGCGCGCGCTGCTGGAGGGAGGACCGGGCTAGAAGGCGGGCGCGGGCAGGCGGCCGTCGACTTCGAACACACGGCGCTTGAACGCGAAGGAGATGGAGCGGAAGACGTCCTCCTTCGTGACCTCGACGCTCTCGCGCGTGACCACGCAGCGCCAGCTCTCGGGCACGCCGGGGCGCCGCGACGAGAGGGCCTCGCGCACGAACAGCCCGACGTTGGCGCCGTGCTCCGGGTCGCGGGCGGAGGTGTAGAGGAAGGCCTCCACCCCGTCCGCGCGCATCTCCCGCCCCAGGGTCTGCGACGCCGCATACTCGGACGGCGAGGAGATGAGCGCCCGATACCGGGCGAAGGCGCCCCGGGTGAGGTCCACGCCCCGCCGCGTGTCGTACGGGGCCTGGAAGATCGAGACGTCCGTCTCCAACGGCGTGAGCTCCGCCGTCGTGCCCTCCAGGAACAGGAGCAGGTAGTACGCCTTCTCCGCGAAGGCGGTGGCGTGCGTGCGCGACCCGTACCAGATGCCGTTCTCGGCGCGGGTGCCGAATCGCGAGCCGTGGCGCAGGGGCGGATAGCGGAACGGCGTGAACAGCAGGTAGTGGAGGCCTGCCGGGGCGCCCGTGGGCGGCTTGACCTCCTCGATCAGCTCCTCCAGCAGGGCCTGCTCCGCGTCGGAGTCGACCAGCTTCCGCGTGGAGAAGAGGTGCTGGGACTCGACGACGCGCCAGGCCCGCCCGCCCAGCGGGCGGAGGCTAGACCTTCCCGCGCATCGCGTCCAGATACTCGATGGCATCGACCAGGCCCGTGACGGTGCGGATGCGCTCGGCGGGGACGCCTCCCAGGTGGCGGTTCGGGGCGTGCAGCCACTGCCGCGCCTTCTCCGTCTGCCCGCCCAGCAGGGCGTCCAGGCTGCGGAAGAGGCGCACGAACAGCACGGCCAGCTCGCCCTCCTTGCGCGCGGGGTCGAGCGGACGCTCGTCCAGGCGCGAGAGGGTGGAGGAGCTGACCCCCAGGACCACGGCCAGGTCCTTGCGGGGCAGGCCCAGGAGATCGGCGGCGCGCAGGGCCGCGCGGGTGAGGACGACGTTACGTCGCGGAGCTTCCACCTGGGGGCGGGGCGGGGCGCGTCGTTCCCGGGGGGGCGGGGGCATGGGACGGCCTCCTTTCAATTGACATGATATCGACAAAATGATGTCAATTGAAATGGAGTCGCCCCGGGCCGCCGTGGTATTCCATCTAGCGTCTCTCCAGGAACCCTCTGCCCTCGAAAATGGCCGGCATCGCCTTTTCGATTCGCGACAGCCGTGTCGCCGACTGCTTGGCCGCGGCAATGTGGTACAGGTAGCTCCTCTGCCGTCCCGGCGTCAGCGCCTCGAAGGCGCGCTTGAAACGCGGGTCTCTTCGGAACCGCTCTCTCAGCTCCTCGGGAACCGGAAAATCTGAGGTCTTCTTTCGCTTCATCCGCAGCCCGGCCTTCTCGACGGCAATGGCCTCGCGCACGTACGCCTTGATGGTCGCCGCCTTCGCCGTGATGTCCTTCGCGCTGGTGAACTTCATGACACGCCCGGCGTGCACCTGGCCGAGCTGCACCAGCATCTTCTTGGGGTCCTTCAGCAGGGCGCCTTGAAAGAAGCCCAGCGCGAAGTACTCTTTGAAGCCCTGCAGGATGACGACGTTCTTCCCGTCCACTGTGTAGGTGGGCTTACCCCACTTACACTCCTCCTTCATCGCAAAGCCGCCGAGCATCCGCCGCATCTCCGCGATCTCCGCCTCCCACCGCTCTCGATACGCCATCTCCATGCAAGCACCACCCTCCACCGGCCTGCTAGGCCAGCGCGCGCTCCCGCGGACGAGCCGTGTAGGCGTCGGGCGGGGCCGGGGGCGGATGGGCCAGGAAGCTGGCCACGATCGAGCCGAGGTACGCGGGCAGGGGCGTGGGCACGAAGCCCAGCTCGGTGCGGGCCTCGATCGCCGCCCGCGGAACGGGACAGAGCCGCAGCGGAGCCCCGACGAGCCGCGCCAGCATCTCCAGGACCTCGGCCAGGGTGGGCGTCTCCTCCTGGCAGACGTTGTAGGCCTGGCCAAAGGTACGGCGCTCGCCGAGAAGGCCCGCGATCGCGCGGGCCACGTCACGCGCGTACACGTGGCGCAGCCGATGGGTGCCGCCGTCGGGCACGAGGAGGGGGCCGCCGTCCAGGAGGCGCCAGAGGTAGCTCTCCAGCCGCCGCGTGTGGTCGCGCTCGCCGTTGATGATCGGGACACGCAGGCGCGTGGACGGAAAGCCGTCGCGCGCGAACGCCGCCACCAGGACGTCTTCGCCGGCGCGCTTCCCCACTCCGTAGGCCCAGTCGTCGTGGTCGGCATGGCCGGGCGGCGGCTCCGCCATCAGCGGCCCGTCGTAGTCGGCCTCGCGCGCCGGAGACGGCCGCGGCTCGCGGACGAGGTAGACCTGGCCCGTGCTGATGAAGACGTAGTGCCCCACGTGACCCTGCAGCACCTGCACCGCGCGCTCCACGTCCGCGCCCACGAAGCCGGCGAAGTCCACCACGGCGTCGAAGCTCCGGCCGGACAGCGCGCGGTCGAACGCGTCGGTGGTGCGATCGCCCCGGAGGCGCTGGACACGATCCGCGAAGGGGTCGGCGAGGGTCCCGCGGTTGAAGAGGGTCACGTCGTGGCCTCCGGCCAGGAGCCGCCAGACGAGGTCGTAGCCGACGAAGCGGTTCCCCCCGATGACGAGAACGTTCAGGAGGCGGCCTCGGCCACGCGGTCGCGCAGCGACGCGGGCACGTAGCGCTCGACGAGGCGTCGGTGCAGGCGGGGGCGCGTGGTGCTCAGCCAGCCCAGGAAGTCCTCCGGGGTGGAGAACGCGCGGCCGCCCTCCGGGTCGTTGACCTCGCAAGTCGTGTTGTCGAAGTCCCGGCAGATGAGGGGCCGCTCGGGGTACACGCCGCAGAGCAGGCTCGCCTTGAGATGGCGGCAGCGCGTCTCGAAGACCACCGACCACTCGCCGTCGCCGTCGCGATAGATGCTGACCTGCTCGTGGTAGAGGTACCAGAGGATGTCGGACGCGTTGCGCACGGAACTCGGCTCGCCGATGCCCACGCTCACGTACGTGCAGCACTTGCCGCATTCGGTGCAGGCGGTCAGGGCGGGAGGGGCCGGCATCATGGGAAGGGGAATGCGCGTCACTCGGGGGACCTCCTGTGGATGTTGTACACCGCGCGTCCTTCCGCGACCAGGACGTCGCCTTGCGTGACCGCGATGCGCACGTGGCACACGCGGTTGCCCTTGCGGACGAGCTCGGCGGACGCGCGCAGGGGCGCCGTCAGGCCGGCGGGCTCGAGATAGTCCACGCGCAGGTCCACCGTGGACACGCTCTCGCCCGGCGCGAGGGCGGACCAGGCGGCCAGGCCCCCCGCGGTGTCGATGAGGCTGGAGACGACCCCGCCGTGCAGGGCGGGGCGGCGTGGATCCCCGATGAAGTCCTCCCGCACGGCGAGGGTGAGCACGCAGGCCCCCGCGCTCACCGACTCGCCGCGCAGGCCGAGCAGGCGGTTGAAGGGCACGTGCTCCTCCATCACCCGCAGCAGCTCCTCCGGCGTCTTCGGAGCCCAGTGACCGTGCAGCCGGTGTTGCGTCACGATGCACACTCTATCGAAGGTCCGGTGCCCTGGTGAGACCCTCCGTCTCCGTCGTGATTCCCGCCCTCGACGAGGAGCAGCGCCTGGCCACCGCCATCCAGTCCGTCCGCGCGGATGCGGACGTGATCGTCGTGGACGGCGGGTCCGGCGACGCCACGCGGGAGGTCGCGGCCCGAGAGGGGGCCCGGGTCCTCGAGGCCACGCGGGGACGCGGTCACCAGCTCGACCAGGGGGCGCGCGCCGCCACCGGCGAGTGGCTGCTGTTCCTGCACGCGGATACCCGCCTCGAGAGCGGCTGGGCCGACGCCCTCGCCGCCCTCCCGGCGGACGTGGTGGGGGGCGCATTCCGCTTCGCCGTCGATTCCCCGCGCCCGGCCTTCCGCGTCGTGGAAAGGGCGGTCCGCCTCCGCCTGCGCCTCTTCGCCTTGCCCTACGGCGACCAGGGCCTCTTCGTACGGCGTGAGGTCTACGCGCGCATCGGCGGAGTCCCCCACCTGCCCCTGATGGAGGATGTCGCGTTCGTGGCCCGGATGCGGCGCGCGGGACGGCTCGCCTTCCCCCCCGTGCGCGCCTTCACCAGCGCGCGACGCTGGGACCGGTACGGCATCGTCGGCACCACCTTGCGGAACTGGTCGCTCCTCGCCCTCTATGCCGCCGGACGGTCGCCCGCGCGCCTCGCCCGCCGTTACGGACGCAGTTGACCGCCCCCGAGCCGTCCTCTTTAATAGATCCTTCATGACACCGAGAGCCGCCATCACCGCGCTGGGCCGCTACGTGCCCGAGCGCGTCATGACCAACGCCGACCTCGAGAAGATCGTCGACACCTCGGACGAATGGATCCGCACGCGCACCGGGATCCGCCAGCGCCACGTGGCCGAGCCGGGCACGCCCACGAGCGAGCTGGCCGCGCGCGCGGCCCGCATGGCCCTGGAAAAGCGCGGGATCGGCGCGGACGAGCTGGACCTCATCGTGATCGGGACGGTCACCCCGGACACGCTCTTCCCCGCCACCGCCTGCGTCGTCCAGGACAAGATCCAGGCCCGGAAGGCCTGGGCCTTCGACATCTCCGCCGCCTGCTCCGGCTTCACCTACGCCCTGACCGTGGGCGCGCAGTTCATCGCCTCCGGCGCGCACCGCAAGGTCCTGGTGATCGGCGCGGACGTGATGTCCACGATCATCGACTACCAGGACCGCACGACCTGCGTGCTGTTCGGGGACGGAGCGGGCGCCGTGCTCCTCGAGCCGTCCACCGACGACACCGGGATCATCGACTTCTACAACGAGGTGGACGGCTCCGGCGGCTGCTACCTGATCATGCCCGGGGGCGGCAGCGCGCGGCCGGCCTCGCACGAGACCGTCGATCAGCGCATGCACTACGTGCGCCAGGACGGGCCCCACGTGTTCAAGTACGCGGTGCGCAAGTTCGCGGAGGCCAGCCAGACCGTACTCCAGCGCAACGGCATGACCGCGGCCGACATCGACCTCTACGTCGCCCACCAGGCCAACGCCCGCATCATCGACGCCTCCCGCGAGCGCCTCGGGCTCCCCGAAGAGAAGGTGATCAAGAACATCGAGCGCTACGGCAACACCACCGCCGCCACCATTCCCCTCGCGCTCGGCACCGCCCTCGACGAGGGGCGGCTCCGCAAGGGCCACCTCGTGGTGCTGACCTCGGTGGGCGCCGGCCTCACCGTGGGATCCGTCCTCCTGCGCTGGTCCGGCGTGCCCTGGTAGGCCGCGGCGCGACATGCGGCGCGAGCCCATGGTCTTCGCGGTGGCGGGAATGATCTTCGGCTTCGTGCTCGGCTACATGGCGGCCGGCCTCGGACACCCGACGACATCCGAGTCACGGCCGCGACTCCCCGCGGAAGCGGCGGCGCGCAGCACCCCCGCGGCGGGAGCGGCGCCGGCGGACGCGGACGAAGTGCGCGCCCTCGAGAGCGTGGCCGCGCGCGACAAGCAGAACGTGCAGGCCCGAGTCGAGCTGGGACACCTGCTCATGGAACACGCGCAGTACGAGGCGGCGGCGCGGTGGTATCGGGAAGCGCTCGGCCTCAAACCGGCCGACAACGACGTGCGCGTCGACCTGGGCGCCTCGCTGCTCAACCTCGGGCGCGCCCCCGACGCCCTGGCCGAATTCGACCAGGCCCTGAAGAACGATCCGGGCCACAAGCAGGCCCTGTACAACAAGGGACTCGCCCTCATGCGGACCGGGAGGGGGCCGGAGGCGGCCGTGGTCTGGGACGGTCTCCTCAAGCGCTACCCCGGTGATCCCCAGCTCCAGGGCCTGAAGGACGAGGTGCAGCGGCTCCGCGCGGGCCACGGATCCACAGCGGGGCCCTCGTGATCTCGTTCGCCCTCAACCTCGTCCGCATCGTGCTCGTGCTGATGGCCGTCCGGCTGGTCCTGCGTTTCCTCGCCGCCGTGGTGCACGGCTACCAGGGCGCGCCGCGCCCCGCGCCGGCCACGGACATGGTGCGCGACCGCGTGTGCGACACGTTCCTGCCGCGCTCACGGGCCCTGGTGGCGATGGTGAACGGACGCGAGCAGCATTTCTGTTCCGTCGAGTGCCGCGACCGCGCGCGCCGGCTCCTGGCCACATGAGCCGCGACCCTCGTGTATCCGATGGGAGGAGCGACGAGGCGCAGCTGCGCTGCGACATCGTCGAGGTGGGCCGGCGCCTCTACGCGCGCGGCCTGATCGGCGGCCACGAGGGCAACGTCTCCGTGCGCCTGGACGCGTCCCTCCTGATCACGCCCGCGGGCGTGTGCAAGGGGTTCCTGACCCCGGAGATGATCGTGCGCACGGACCTCGAAGGGCGGCCCGTGGACGGGGGGCGGGCCTCCACGGAGACGCTCATGCACACCGCCGTCTATCGGCGGCGCGCGGACGTGCACGCCGTCGTGCACGCGCATCCGCCGACGGCGACCGGGTTCGCGGTGGCCGGAATCGCGCTCGACCGGCCGCTCATCGCGGAGGCGGTGGTCACGCTGGGGCCGGTGCCCGTCATCCCCTACGGCCAGCCCTCGACGGAGGAGCTGGCTGACCGCGTGGGCCGCGCGGTCTGCGAGGCGCAGGCCCTGCTCATGGCGAACCACGGCGCGCTGGCCGTCGGGGCGACCCTCGAGCAGGCCTGGGAGCGCATGGAGACGCTCGAGCAGCTGGCGCGAGTGACGCTGGTGGCGCGCATCCTCGGCCGCGATCACCTCCTCCCCGGAGCCGAAGTCGGGCGCCTGGAGGAGTCGCGCGCCCGCTCCGGCTATCCACCGCCCGTCTGCGATCCGGCGCCGCCGCCGGGGCCGCGTCCCGCCGCGGTCAAACCGTCCGGGGGCGCGGTCACGCTCAGCGAAACCGAGCTCGTGAAGCTCATCACGGAGGCCGTGGAGCGCTTCCGATTCTGATCCAATCGTCGTGGCCGGCGGGCTTGACTCCGTCTCGTGCTCGGTTCAGAGTCGAGACGGCTCGGAGGGTGTGAATGGGTGAAGCGCTGGGGATGATCGAGACGAGAGGGCTGGTCGCCCTCATCGAGGCCGCCGACGCCATGGTCAAGGCGGCCAAGGTCACCCTCGTCGGGTACGAGAAGATCGGATCGGGCTACGTGACCGCGCTCGTGCGCGGCGACGTGGCCGCGGTGAAGGCGGCCACCGACGCCGGCGCCGCCGCCGCCCGCCGCGTGGGCGAGCTCGTCTCCGTCCACGTGATCCCGCGGCCGCACGGCAACCTCGAGGACGTCCTCCCGATCGGCAAGGCTTCCAAGTAATCGCGGTGCTCGCACCACAGGCCCCCAACCACGGACAGCGAGCGAGCGGGATTCACTCCCGTGAGCGAGCGGGGGGTCTGGGAGGTGCGGCGCAGCACCCCCCAGCTTCAAGATGATTCTCGGGCGCGTGGTCGGGACGGTGGTCGCCACGCGCAAGGACGACCGGCTCGTGGGCGCGAAGCTCCTGGTGGTCCGCACCACCGATCCCAGCGGCAAGGACGAGGCCGGCCACATGGTCGCCGTCGACACCGTGGACGCCGGCCACAATGACCGCGTGCTGGTGGTGACCGGCTCGTCCGCGCGCATGGCCTCCGGCCTCAAGGACACGCCCGTGGACGCGGCCATCATCGGAGTGATCGACAGCGTCGATATGAAGGAGTAGGGCCGTGTTCCTGGCAAGGGTGGTGGGAACGGTGGTGGCGACGCGCAAGGATCCCGGCCTCCTGGGAACGAAGCTGCTCGTCCTCCAGCCCCTCAGGAACGACGGCACGCCCTCCGGCAAGACGCTGGTCGCGGTCGACTCCGTGGGGGCGGGGGTGACGGAGCAGGTCTTCTACGTGCGCGGGCGCGAGGCCTCCGTCCCCTTCCTGCCCGACGAGGTCCCCACCGATGCCGCCGTCGTCGGCATCGTCGACCACTGGTCCCTGAGCTAGCCGCGATGCAGATCGGACGGGTGGTCGGAACGGTGGTGGCGACGCAGAAGAACGCGAAGCTCGAAGGGGCGAAGCTCCTGCTCGTCCAGCCCGTCGATCCTTCCGGGGCGCCGAAGGGGCCCACCGTGCTCGCCATCGACTCCGTGAGCGCCGGCATCGGCGATCGCGTGCTGCTCGTCCAGGACGGAAAGGCGGCCATCCAGGCCCTCGGGCGCGGGGTGGCGGCGGTGGACGCGGCCGTGGTGGGCGTGATCGACGAGGTGGAGATGGGCGCGTGACGCGCCCGCGCATCTGACCATGGACGACACGCGCATCGACCAGATCCGCCGTGAGGTGCTCGGGCAGCTCGGCGGCTCTCCGGCCGAGCGCGTCACCCACGACCTCGAATCCCGCGTGGCCGCCCTGGAGTCCGCCGTGGCCGACCTGCACGGCGGCCACCATCGGGGTGAGTGGCTGCGCGGCGGGGGCGCTCCCCCGACCGCCGTCGCCCGCCGCGGCTACCCGCATCCCAGCCTGCAGGTGCTCGGGCCGGGCGGCGGCGGGGATCGCTGCCTGATGGAGCCGGACAAGCCCTGCGTCCAGAGCCACGCCTGTCGCACCTTCGGTCACTGACCGCCGCCTGACCTCGGCCGGAGCGGTCCAGGCGGACAATCTCCCCGTGGACGCCACCCGCACCATCCTCCACGTCGACATGGACGCGTTCTACGCGGCGGTCGAGCAGCGCGACCACCCGGAGCTGCGCGGGCGGCCCGTGATCGTGGGCGCGGACCCGCGCGGCGGGCGCGGGCGCGGGGTGGTGGCCACGGCGTCCTACGAGGCGCGCCGCTTCGGGGTGGGCAGCGCGATGCCCATCTCGCAGGCCTTTCGGGCCTGCCCCCAGGGCGCGTACGTGCGCCCGGACATGGAGAAGTACGCCGCCGTGTCCAAGGAGGTCATGGAGGTGCTCCGGCAGTTCACGGACGCGGTCGAGCCCGTCTCCATCGACGAGGCCTTCCTGGACGTGACGGGCAGCCGCCGCCTCTTCGCGCCCTCGGGACGGCCGGCCACGGGCGAGGACATCGCGCGCGCGCTCAAGGCGGCTATCCGGGAGCGCACGCAGCTGACCGCCTCCGTCGGCGTGGCCCCGTCGAAGTTGGTGGCCAAGGTCGCTTCCGACATGCGCAAGCCGGACGGCCTCGTCGTCGTGGCACCGGGGACGGAGGCGGCCTTCCTGGCCCCGCTGCCCGTGCGCCGTCTGTGGGGCGTGGGCCCGAAGATGGAAGAGGTGCTGCTCAAGATCGGGGTGCGCACCATCGGGGAGCTGGCCACCTGCGACCCCGCACGGCTGGAGCGCCGGCTCGGCACCCACGGCCACGACCTCGTCCAGCTCGCGCGGGGGATCGACGACCGCGCAGTCGTGAGCGAGGGCGAGGACTGCAAGAGCGTCGGCCAGGAGCACACGTTCGGCGCCGACACCGCCGACCGCGAGCGCCTGCGCACCACGCTCCTGGAGCTGTGCGACGCGGTGGCCCGCCGCCTGCGCCAGCACGGCATGCGCGCGCGCACGGTGACCCTCAAGTATCGGGACGAGGACTTCCACACGTCCACGCGCGCCAAGACCCTGGACGCGGCCGTGGACTCGGGGGACGCGCTGTTCGAGGCGGCCTGGCGGCTCTTCCGCGGCGTGCACGGCCGGCGGAAGGTGCGGCTGGTCGGGGTGTCCGCGTCGGGCCTGGCCGGACCGGCGCAGATGCCGCTGTTCGCCGCCGCCCCGCCTTCGCGGTCGGACGTCGCGCGGGACCTGGTCGAGCAACGCTTCGGTGCGGGCACGCTCACGCGCGCGAGCCTGCTCGCGGCGGAGGCCCGGCTTCCGGCCGGGGGCCAGACGGCAGGAGAGCGGAAACGCGAAGGGGGAACGGTCCAGGACCGGAAAGGCAGCCGGCGGCTGCGGCGGTAGACCGCTCCCTCTCGGACGTGCGCGCCCTACTTCTTGCGGCGGGCGCCCTTCTTCCGGCCCTTGGCCGCCATGGCGCGCTTCACCCTGGCCTTGCCGCGCTTGACCCCGCGCGCCGTCTTGCGGGCCGCCCCGCGCTTCTTGGCCGCGACGCGCTTCTTGGCGGAACCACGCTTGGGGGCGGAGGCGCGCGGCTTGGACGGGCGACGACGAGCCGCGGGCTTCTTGGCGCCCACGCCGGGCAGCGCGCGGACCGCCTTCTTGGCCAGGCCGGCCATCGTGCCCGCGGCGCTGGTCACCGCCGAGCCCACCGTGCTGGCCGCCGAGCCCACGGTGCTGGCCGCGGCGCCGACACCGGACGTCACCGTGTCGACGATGCCGCCCTTGTTATCTTCGGCCATCATTCCTCCTCGAAGGCTCACCCTTCATTACGAACGTAGCATCCCCACGCGGCGGCGGGCATGGTATGCCTCCTTTTACGGTACGCTGCCCGTATCGGCCGGGAGGACGCATGAAGGAGAACGCCGGGGATGGGGACGACCCGCCGCGCCGCGTCCGCGAGATGACGGAGCGGGTCTCGGGGGACGGTGGCACCGTGCTGGCGGCGTTCCGCGAGCCCGTGGGCGGGCACTGGCACCTGTTCTGCCTGCTGCCCCTCGACAAGGTCGCGCCCACGCCCTACCAGCGCGACCTCTCCCCCACCCACGTCAAGAGGTTGCACGACGCGGTCAAGAAGATCGACCGCTTCGTGGACCCGATCGTCGTCGTCTCGCCCGAGCCGGGCGTCTACTGGACGCCCAACGGCCATCACCGGCTCAAGGTCCTGCAGAAGCTCAAGGCGGAGACGTGCCCGGCCCTGCTTCTCCTGGAGCCGGAGGTCGCCTTCCAGATCCTCGCCCTCAACACGGAAAAGGCCCACAACCTGAAGGAGAAATCGCTCGAGGTCATCCGCATGTACCGGGGGCTGGCCGAAACCCAGCCGAAGAAGGGCGAGGAGGACTACGCGTTCCAGTTCGAGGCGCCGCACCTCGCCACCCTGGGCCTGCTCTACGAGCAGAACAAGCGCTTTGCGGGCGGAGCCTTCGCGCCCCTCCTGCGGCGGGTGGACGGGTTCCTCCCGGGCACGTTCGCGCGGACGCTCCCTCAGCGGGAGTCGCGGGCGGAGAAGGTCCGCGCCGCGGACGCGGCGCTGGTGGACGTGGTGGCCCAGCTCAAGAAGCGCGGTATCCGCCACCCGTTCGTGAAGAACTACGTGCTCGCCCGCACTACCCCGCTGTCACGGGCGCGCAAGACGATGCCGTCCTTCGATCAGGCGCTGGACAAGCTGATCGCCAACATCGAGGGCTTCGACGTCGCCAAGGTGCGCTACGACGACGTCCAGCGGGGGGCGATGATGGCGGCCGCTCCCTCCGATTAACGCAGACCACGCCACGGACAGCGAGAGAGCGGGATTCACTCCCGCGAGCGAGCGGGGGTCTGGGGGTGCGGCGCAGCACCCCCCGCATCAATTACGGTACGACTTTCAGGTCGAGGATGATCTTGAGGTGGATCTCGACCTGACCCTGCCCGTTCTTCACCGTGACTTCGACGGGCAGGGCGATGGATTTCGCGCCCGCGTCGACGGTGGCGGAGACGCGGACGGGTGCCGTGTTCTCCGTGGGCTTGGATGACGGGGCGGCCACGGGAGGGATCGTCACCGAGCCGGATGCCGCCGAAGGTCCCGCGGCCGCGCGCGTGGGCGGCAATGTCCGCGAAGGCACCGGCGGACCCGGCGGGGCGGCGGGACGGGATACGGCCGGGGATGGGGCGGCCGGCCGGACCGGCGCCGGAGCCGGCTCGCTCTCGGGGACGAGGTTCGGGGCGGTGTCGAACGAGATCTCCTCGATGTCCTCGTCGTCCGGGTCGGCGCTGTCCAGGGTCAGCTCGGGATCGGCGGTGCGGCCGATGCGCGCACGCAGGTCGTCCGCCTCGCTCCCCGTGCGGATCAGCGTGGTGCGCCCGGGCGACTCCGGCGCGTGCCGAACAGGCGGATCCAGCGAGAGCTCGTCCACCGAAGACGACTCCAGCTCCGGCCCGGAATCGAGCGAGAGCTCGGACCCTTCCTCGCCCAACTCCGAGCCCGGTTGCAGGTCGATGTGGTCGAGCAGGTCGTCGGGGGCGGCGGCGGCCATGGG
>Ga0209647_1002044_pt1 | contig 16603 bp, 16 predicted proteins | sample GraSoi_2013_60cm_FD_185827 | JGI IMG/M metagenome (GOLD analysis project Ga0209647, IMG submission 185827) | Grasslands soil microbial communities from the Angelo Coastal Reserve, California, USA - Sample 9_17_2013_60cm (SPAdes) (version 2) | ecosystem: Environmental > Terrestrial > Soil >...
GCCGTCAACGGCGCTCAAGGAGCGGCCTCGGCGCGCATCCGCGAGCTGGTCGCCGGCCTGACCGACACGGTGGTCGGCACGCTGCTGCGCCGCCAGCCGCAGGGCGGCACCTTCCATATCGAGGACATCCAGGACCAGGTCGAGCTCGCGCTGATGCGCTCGGGCGAGCACGACGTGGCGCGCGCCTACGTGCTCTACCGCGAGGAGCGCTCGAAGCTGCGCCTCGCGGAGAAGGCGGCGAAGAAGGAGCCGGGACTGCATGTGGTCGAAAACGGCCAGCGCAAGCTGCTCGACCGGGCAGCGCTGCGCGCGCTGGTGGTGGCGGCCTGCGAAGGCCTGCCCGAAACTGCGCCCGAGGCGATCCTCGAGGCGACGCTGCGCGACCTGTACGACGGCGTGCCGATGGAAGAGGTGCGCAAGTCCGCGGTGCTCGCCGCGCGCGCCCTGATCGAGAAGGATCCGGGCTACAGCTACGTCACGGCGCGCCTCCTGCTTCACGGCATCCGCTTCGAGGTGCTGGTCGAGGAGGTGAGCCAGGCCGACATGGCGACGCGCTATGCGACCTACTTCCAGCAATTCATCGAGCTTGGCATCACGGCGGAGCTGCTGGACCCGGAGCTCGCGCGCTTCGACCTCGCCAAGCTCGGCAGAGCGCTCAAGTCCGAGCGCGACCTCAAGTTCGGCTATCTCGGCCTGCAGACGCTCTACGACCGCTACTTCCTGCACATCCGCGACCGCCGCATCGAGCTGCCGCAGGCTTTTTTCATGCGCGTGGCGATGGGGCTCGCCCTGAAGGAAAAGAACCGCGACGCGCGCGCTATCGAGTTCTACGATGTCCTGTCGAGCTTCGACTTCATGAGCTCGACGCCGACCCTCTTCAACTCGGGCACGCTGCGCTCGCAGCTCTCGAGCTGCTACCTGACCACGGTGTCGGACGATCTCACCGGCATCTACGACGCGATCAAGGAAAACGCGCTGCTCGCCAAGTACGCCGGCGGCCTCGGCAACGACTGGACGCCGGTGCGCGCGCTCGGCTCGCACATCAAGGGCACCAACGGCAAATCGCAGGGCGTGGTGCCGTTCCTCAAGGTGGTGAACGACACCGCGGTGGCGGTCAACCAGGGCGGCAAGCGCAAGGGCGCGGTCTGCTCGTACCTGGAGACCTGGCACCTCGACATCGAGGAGTTCCTCGAGCTGCGCAAGAACACCGGCGATGACCGGCGGCGCACGCACGACATGAACACCGCCAACTGGATCCCCGATCTGTTCATGAAGCGGGTGATGGACAACGCCGAGTGGACGCTGTTCTCCCCCTCGGACGTGCGCGACCTGCACGACAAGTTCGGCAAGAGCTTCGAGGAGTCGTACCTGCGCTACGAGGACAAGGCGGCGCGCGGCGAGCTGAAGCTCTTCAAGAAACTGCCGGCGGTGCAGCTGTGGCGCAAGATGCTCTCGATGCTGTTCGAGACCGGGCATCCGTGGATCACGTTCAAGGATCCCTGCAACCTGCGCAGCCCGCAGCAGCACACGGGCGTCGTGCACAGCTCGAACCTCTGCACCGAGATCACGCTCAACACCTCGGCCGACGAGATCGCGGTCTGCAACCTGGGCTCGGTGAACCTGGTCGCGCACATGTCCGATCAGGGACTGGATTTCGACAAGCTGAAGCGCACCATCCGCATCGCCATGCGGATGCTCGACAACGTCATCGACATCAACTACTACGCGGTCGACAAGGCGCGCAATTCCAACCTGCGCCACCGCCCGGTCGGCCTCGGCATCATGGGATTCCAGGACTGCCTGCACAAGCTGCGCGTCGGGTATGCGTCGCCCGAGGCAGTCGAGTTCGCCGACCGCTCGATGGAAATGGTCGCCTACGCCTCGTACTGGGCCTCGACCGAGCTGGCCGAGGAGCGCGGCCGCTACGCCTCGTTCCAGGGCTCGCTCTGGGACCGGGGCGTGCTGCCGCAGGACACGCTCGACCTGCTCGCCGCCGAGCGCGGCGGCTACGTCGAGCTCGACCGCTCGGCGAGCCTCGACTGGGACGCGCTGCGTGCGCGCATCAAGCGCTTCGGCATGCGCAACTCGAACTGCATCGCCATCGCGCCGACCGCCACCATCGCCAACATCATCGGCGTTTCGGCCTCGATCGAGCCGACCTACCAGAACCTGTTCGTGAAATCGAACCTGTCGGGCGAGTTCACCGTGGTGAACGAGTATCTGGTCGCGGACCTCAAGGCGGCCGGGCTGTGGGACGAGGTGATGATCGCCGACCTCAAGTACTTCGACGGCAATCTCGCGCGCATCGACCGCGCGCCGGCGGGGCTGAGGAAGCTCTACGCCACGGCCTTCGAAGTCGAGCCGAAGTGGCTGGTCGAGGCGGGCGCGCGGCGCCAGAAGTGGATCGACCAGTCGCAGTCGCTCAACATCTACATGGCGGGCGTCTCGGGCAAGAAGCTCGATGAGACCTACAAGCTCGCCTGGCTGCGCGGCCTGAAGACCACCTACTACCTGCGGGGCATGGGCGCGACCCATGCCGAGAAGTCGACCAGCAAGGCCGGGGCGCTGAACGCGGTGCCGATGGAAGTCGAGACGGCTGAGGCCGGGGTCAAGGTGTGCGCGATCGACAACCCGGATTGCGAGGCATGTCAGTGAAGGGGGATCGCACGTGATCACGCTTGGCAGCCTGAGCTTTTCCGGACCGTTCCTTGCGCCGCTGTGGACGCCGCCGAAAACGGCGGGGCTCTACGCGGTGCTGGTGCCGGGCTGGCGGCTGCTCACCTTCCGGGCGCTGTACTTCGGCCAGGCCGAGAGCTTCAGCCCCGATCTCCTGAAGTCCCATGAGCGTCATGCCGAGTGGGTGACGATCGCCGGCACCGACTGGAACCTCTACATCGCGACCCACGAGATGTCGTTCGCCACGCCGGCGCAACTCGAGTCGGCGGCGCGCGAACTGGCCCGAAGCTACAAGCCCGAATTCCAGCCGGTCGACGGCAAGAACACTCCAAGCCTGCGCACGCTGCTCCTCGCGCAGGCGATGCGCAACGGACAGGACAAATAGATGGACTACGGACGCCCCCATGCTTAAGTTCGAAGATCTGGCGATCCAGCCGGCCAGCGGTTTTGTGCCGGCCAGCGTCGCGCAGGAGCCGGGGGAGACGGCGGTGCCGTTCCGCCGGGTCACGGCCGAGGACAAGAGGGTCATCAACTCCAAGGCCGACGTCAATCAGCTGGTGCCGTTCAAGTACAAGTGGGCCTGGGAGAAGTACATCTCGGCCTGCGCCAACCACTGGATGCCCCAGGAAATCAACATGAGCCGGGACATCCAGTTGTGGAAGGATCCGAACGGGCTCACCGACGACGAGCGCCGCATCGTGAAGCGCAACCTCGGCTTCTTCGTCACCGCCGATTCGCTCGCCGCCAACAACATCGTGCTCGGCACTTACCGGCACATCACCGCCCCCGAATGCCGCCAGTACCTGCTGCGCCAGGCCTTCGAGGAAGCGATCCACACCCACGCCTACCAGTACATCGTCGAGAGCCTCGACCTGCCGGAATCCGAGATCTTCAACGCCTACCACGAGATCCCGTCGATCCGCGAGAAGGACGAGTTCCTGGTGCCGTTCATCGACACCCTGACCGACCCGCACTTCAAGACCGGAACCCCGCAGACCGACCAGGAGCTGTTGAAGAGCCTGATCGTCTTCTCCTGCCTGATGGAGGGCCTGTTCTTCTACGTCGGCTTCGCCCAGATCCTCGCGCTCGGGCGGCAGAACAAGATGACCGGGGCCGCCGAGCAGTACATGTACATCCTGCGCGACGAGTCGATGCACTGCAATTTCGGCATCGACCTGGTCAACACCATCAAGCTCGAGAACCCGCACCTGTGGACCCCGGCCTTCCGCGAGGAGATGCAGGAGCTGTTCCGGCAGGCGGTGGAGCTCGAATACCGCTATGCCGAGGACACCATGCCGCGCGGCGTGCTCGGCCTGAACGCGCCGATGTTCAAGGAGTACCTGCGCTTCATCGCCAACCGGCGCTGCCAGCAGATCGGGCTCGAGACGCTTTACGCGGGGGCGCAGAACCCCTTTCCCTGGATGAGCGAGATGATCGACCTCAAGAAGGAACGCAACTTCTTCGAGACCCGGGTCATCGAGTACCAGACCGGCGGAGCTTTAAATTGGGAATGAGGGGGAGCAACATGGACGAGGAGTGGGATCAAATGCATAGAATCACGGCATGCAAGCCCGAGGAGGACTACAAGCTGTGGCTGCGCTTCGAGGACGGACTCGAGGGCAGCGTGTTCCTCGGCAACCTGCTCGAGATCGGCGCCTTCCAGCTGTGGCGCGATGTGCGCGAATTCGAGAAGGTCAGCGTCGATCCGGATACGGCGACGGTCACCTGGGAAGGCGGCATCCGCCTCGACAGCGACGTGCTCTACCAGGACCTCGCCTCGCGCTCCCACCCCATTCAGCATGCCGGCGGCGGCAATCCCCCGCCGGTGGTTGGATAGTCCGGCTCATCGAGCCGGGCTTCTTTTGTTCAACAACCTTGAAGGAGATTGAGCATGGCGAAGAAAAAAGCGAAAAAAGGCGGAAAGAAAAAGAAGAAGAAGAAAGCATCACGAAAAAAGAAATCAGTAAAAAAAGCAGGTAAGAAGGCGGCAGGCAAAAAGAAATCCGCCAAGAAGAAGAAAAAGGCGGGAAAAAAGAAAAAGGCGATTAAAGCCGCCAGACCTAAGGCCAGCCCTGCGGAAACGATGGCGAATCCTGTAACAGCGCCATCGCCCGCTGCGACCACCGGCGCGAGACCCGCGCTGAATCCAGCGGCCGCTTGGCCTTTCCCGACGGGCTCCCGGCCGTAACCGGGGACCCCGAGAGAGTGGCGGGGGGCGAAAGCCCCCTGCCAGGCCTCGAAGCTCAGCGGACCGGCTTGGTCCAATCGGCCCAAGAAACGAGACCTAGGCCGGTCCGCGAGGCTTCACCCTCGGACAGTATTTTACCGAGGCGCGCAGCGCCACCGCTCCAAAGAAACCGTTGTCAAACAAGCGTTTCGCAGGCACAGTTCACCTGCGCGAGGAGAGGCGAAGTGATTGACAGGATTGAAGAATGTCCCCTATCATTCCGTCCGCTGCACCGCAACAGACACCTGTTGCGTTAAACCATCTAGCCCCGGTTGTCGACCTGCTATCCAGGTCGGTAGCCAACCAAAAGTCCGCTCAGGAAGACGACGCGGGCGCCGGGGCAGGGAGGTGGCAAATGCATAAGTCTCTCGTAGGGCGCGCCTACCACGGCGCGAAGAGCCTGCTGGCGCTGGTCGGGGCGGTCGCGGTGGCGGGGTCGCTCCTCCTGCCGCTGCAGCGCGACGCTTTGCTGAAGCTGCTGAAGCTGCCGATGCTGGCCGGCGAGGCCTTTTTCGAGCCGGCGACGATTGTCGCCGGGCCGATCCAGGCCCGCGCCGAGACGCCGGTCGAGCGCGAGCAGCGCGCGGTGACCGAATACATCGCCAAGCGCTACCGCGTCTCGGAGTTCGCGATCTCGGGCTACGTCGCCACGGCCTACCGGGCGGGCGAGCAGCATTCGGTCGATCCGCTCCTGATCCTGGCGGTGATGGCGGTCGAGTCGCGCTACAACCCGGTCGCCGAAAGCATCGTCGGCGCGCGGGGCCTGATGCAGGTGATGCCGAAATATCACCTCGAGAAGCTGATGGACCACGGCGGCGAGGACGCGTTGCTCGAGCCCGAGGTCAACATCCAGGTCGGCGCGCAGATCCTGCGCGAGTACCAGCGGCGCTTCCGCGACACCGAGACCGCGCTGCAGATGTACGCCGGTGCCTTCGACGAGCCGAGCTCCCAGTACGCCAACAAGGTATTTGCCGAGCGCGCACGGCTGGAAGTGCTCAGGCAGAAGGCGAAGAAGCCGCAAAGCGCCTGATGCGTTTGGCGGCTTCTTCCAGATCCCCCATCGAGCGGGTATAGGCAAAGCGCACGTAGCGCCCGGTGCCGTTCGCGCCGAAGTCCACGCCCGGCGTCGCCGCGACGGCCTCTTTCTCCAGCAGCTGCAGGCAATACTCGCGGGCATCGCGCCGGCAATCGGCGTAGATGTAGAACGCGCCGTGCGGCTCCGCCGGCACGCCTAAGCCGGCGCTCTTCAGTTGCGGCAGCAGGAAATCGCGGCGCCGGGCGAACTCCGCCCGGCGCTCCTCCAGCACTGCGAGGCTCTGCGGCGTGAATGCCGCGCACGCCGCATGCTGCGCCGCCGACGGCGCGGAGATGAAGAGGTGCTGCGCGAGCTTCTCGAAGCCGCGCACCGCGCTCTCGGGCAGCACCACCCAGCCCAGGCGCCAGCCGGTCATGCAGAAGTACTTCGAGAAACTGTTCACTATGACCACTTCGCCCGGCAGCCCGAGCGCCGTCCAGGGCTGCACGCCGTAGGCGAGGCCCTGGTAGACCTCGTCGACCATCAGCACGCCACCGCGTTCGGCGATGAAGCCTGCGATGGCGCGCAATTCATCCTTCGGGATGAGCGTACCGGTGGGATTGGACGGTGAGCCCAGCAGCAAGCCCTTGGTGCGCGGTCCCCAGGCGGCGCGCACCATCTCGAGCGTCGGCTGGAAATTCTCCGCAGGCGACACCGCGAGCGCCCGCGCCCGGCCTTCGAACGCGCGCACGAAGTGCCGGTATCCCGGATAGCCGGGATCGGGCACCAGGACCTCGTCGCCAGGATCGACGTAGAGCGCGACCACCGTGAGCAAGCCGCCCGATGCACCCGATGTGACCACCACGCGGCTCGCGTCCAGCGTGGTGGCGAACCTGTCGGCGTAATGCGCGGCAATCGCTGCGCGCAGCGCCGGAAGGCCGAGTGTCGCGGTGTACGCGGTGCGCCCTTCGCGCAGTGCGCGCACGCCCGCTTCGACCACCGGCGCCGGCGCGGTGAAGTCGGGCTCGCCGATCTCCATGTGCACCACGTGCCGCCCGGCGCGCTCGAGCGCATGCGCGCGCGAGAGCACGTCCATCACCTCGAAGGGTTCGATTTCCGCGGCGCGGCGCGCCGTGAGGGACTTTTGGCCTGCCGTGGTCCTTCTCCTGCCGTGGTCCTTCTCCGATGGTGCGGCGGATTCTATAGAATCGTCGAGTGGACGAGCAGCTGAAGAAGAACGCCCTCGACTATCACCGGCGGCCGCCGCCGGGCAAGATCTCCGTTAGTCCGACCAAGCAGCTCACCAACCAGCGCGACCTCGGGCTCGCCTATTCCCCCGGCGTTGCCGCGGCCTGCGAAGAGATCGTGCGCGATCCGGCGTGCGCGGCGCTCTACACCGCGCGCTCGAATCTGATCGCGGTGATCACCAATGGCACCGCGGTGCTCGGTCTCGGCCCGATCGGCCCGCTCGCCGCCAAGCCGGTGATGGAAGGCAAGAGCGTGCTGTTCAAGAAGTTCGCCGGCATCGACTGCTTCGACATCGAGATCGACGAGCGCGACCCGCAGAAGCTGATCGACATCGTCGCCTCGCTCGAGCCGACCTTCGGCGCGATCAACCTCGAGGACATCAAGGCGCCCGAATGCTTCGTCGTCGAGCGCGCGCTGCGCAAGCGCATGAAGATCCCGGTGTTCCACGACGACCAGCACGGCACCGCGATCACCGTCGGCGCGGCGGTCTACAACGGCTTGAAGGTGGTCGGCAAGCGCATCGAGGAAGTCAAATTAGTCGCGTCGGGTGCCGGCGCGGCGGCGCTCGCGTGCCTGGATCTGTTGCAAAAAATGGGACTGCCGCTCGCCAACATCACCGTCACCGACCTCAACGGCGTGGTGTACAAGGGCCGCCGCGAGCTGATGGATCCGGACAAGGAGCGCTACGCCAAGGACACGCGCGCGCGCACGCTCGATGAAGTCATCGCAGGCGCCGACGTGTTCCTCGGCCTTTCCGCGGGCGGCGTGCTGAAGCCCGCGATGGTGAAGAAGATGGCCGAGCGGCCGCTGATCCTGGCGCTCGCCAATCCCGAGCCCGAGATCCTGCCCGAGCTCGCGCGCGAGGCGCGCCCGGACAGCGTCATCGCCACCGGGCGCTCGGATTATCCGAACCAGGTGAACAACGTGCTTTGCTTCCCGTTCATCTTCCGCGGCGCGCTCGACGTCGGCGCCACCACCATCACCACCGAAATGGAACTTGCCGCCGTCAGGGCGATCGCCGAGCTCGCGCAAGCGGAGACCAGCGAGCAGGTGGCGCTCGCCTACGGCATCGAGACCATCAGCTTCGGGCCGGAGTACATCATCCCGCGGCCGTTCGACCCGCGCCTCATCGCGCGCGTGGCGCCGGCGGTGGCGAAAGCGGCCATGGATTCGGGCGTGGCGACGCGCCCGATCAGCGACTTCGTCGCCTACGAGCAGTCGCTCACCCAGTTCGTCTACCAGTCCGGCATCATCATGAAGCCGCTCTTCACCGCGGCGAAAGCGGCGCCGCGGCGCGTGGTTTACGCCGAAGGCGAGGACGAGCGGGTGCTGCGCGCGGTGCAGATCGCGGTCGACGAGGGCCTGGTGCGGCCGATCCTGGTGGGCCGGCCGCAGGTGATCGAGCAGCGCCTGGAGCGCCTGGGCCTGCGCGTACGGCCGGGCAAGGAGTTCGAGCTGGTGAACCCGGAGTTCGATGCGCGCTACCGGGACTACTGGAGCACCTATCACCAGCTGGCCGAGCGCAAAGGGGTCTCGCCGGAGTACGCGCGCATCGAGATGCGCCGCAACCAGACCCTGATCGGCACCATGATGATCCACAAGGGCGAGGCCGACGCGATGCTGTGCGGCACGCTCGGCATGTACGCCGAGCACATGCGCTACATCGACCAGGTGATCGGCCTGCGCGCCGGAGTGCGCCACTACTCGGCGATGAATGCGATCATCCTGCCTGCGCGCACCGTGTTCATCTGCGATACCTATGTGACCCACGATCCCGACGCCGAGCACATCGCCGAGATGACGTTGCTCGCCGCCGAGGAGATGCGCCGCTTCGGCGTGGTGCCCAAGGTGGCGCTGCTTTCGGCGTCCAACTTCGGTTCGGTCGACATGCCCTCGGCGCGCAAGATGCGAGCCGCGCTCGCGCTGATCAGCGAGCGCGCCCCGGACCTCGAGATCGAGGGCGAGATGCACGGCGATGCGGCGCTCTCGGAGGAGATCCGGCTGCGGGTGTTTCCACGCTCGCGCCTGCGCGGCGAGGCCAACCTGCTGGTGATGCCGACGCTCGATGCGGCGAACATCTCGTTCAATCTGCTGAAGACCGCCGCCGGCGGCGGCGTCACCGTCGGCCCGATGCTGCTCGGCACGGCGAAGCCGGTGCACATCCTCACGCCCTCGGCCACCGTGCGGCGCATCGTCAACATGACTGCGCTTGCAGTCGCCGATGCCAACGCCCCGCGCGCGCAGGAGAGCCTCTTCTAGTGGAACCGGCCACCGCGACGATCTCCCCGTTCCCTGCGAATCGCGTACGGCCGCGTGCCGGGCTGGTGCTGACGGGCGGCGGCGCCCGCGCGGCCTACCAGGTCGGCGTGGTGAAGGCGGTGCGCGACGTGCTCGGCAATCCGACCAAGAATCCGTTCCCCATTCTCTGCGGCACCTCGGCCGGCGCCATCAACTCGGCGACGCTTGCGGTGTTCGCCGACGATTTCTCGCGCGCCGTGAGCAACCTGCTCGAGGTGTGGGAGAACATGCATTGCCGCCACATCTACCGCACCGACGCCTGGCACATCCTGAAGAGCGGCGCGAAATGGCTCGCCTCGATGATGCTGATCTCGCGCGAGAACCCGATCTCGCTGCTCGACAACACGCCGCTCGCCGAGATGCTGGGCCGCACGCTGCCCTTCGAGCGCATCCAGGCGAACATCGACTCGGGCGCGCTGTATGCGGCCTGCGTCACCGCCTCGGGCTACACCACCGGCCAGAGCGTCTCGTTCTTCCAGGGCGGCAGCGGCCTCGAAGGCTGGGAGCGCAACCAGCGCATCGGCGCCGCGGTCACCCTGAAGCTCGAATACCTTCTGGCGTCGGCGGCGTTGCCCTTCATCTTTCCGGCGGTCAAGGTGCACCGCGAATATTTCGGCGACGGCTCGATGCGCCAGATCGCGCCGGTGAGCCCGGCGCTGCACCTGGGCGCCGACCGCGTGCTGATCGTCGGCACCGGCCGCCAGACGCAGGACCAGAACCGCGCGCGCTCGAGCGTCTACCCGTCGCTCGCGCAGATCGCGGGTCACGCGCTGAACAGCATCTTCCTCGACAGCCTGGCGGTCGATATCGAGCGCCTCGAGCGCATCAACCGCACCGTGAAGCTGATTCCCGCCGACCGGCTGGGCGATTCCAGCCTGCAACTGCGCCCGGTGAAGGTGCTGTTCATCGCGCCCTCGCAGCCGATCGAGCGCATCGCCGCGCGCTTCCTGCACGAGCTGCCGGCGACGGTGCGCTTCCTCCTCAAGCCGACCGGCGCGCTCAACCGCTCGGGCTCGAACCTGGCGAGCTATCTGCTGTTCGAGGAATCCTTCTGCCGCGCGCTGATCGACCTCGGATACCAGGACACCATCAGCCGAGAGGCGGAGGTGCGCGAGTTCTTCAACCCGCCGGACGAGCGAGCCTATGGCTGACCCGCTGCCGCCGCACGATCCGTTCGAGATGTTCCGCCGGCTGTGGGGCCCGCTCGGCGTGCCGCTGCCGGGCATGGCGATGCCGACCTTCGATCCGCAGGAAGTGGAAAAAAGGATCGCCGATCTGCGCTCGGTCGAGGCCTGGCTCAACATGAACCTCAATATGATCAAGTTCTCGATCCAGGGGCTCGAGCTGCAGCGCGCCGCGCTGCAGGCGATGCGCACGGCAACCGAGCCACCGAAAAAAGACTAGGCAGTTCCTCAAATCCACGGGAGAAAATCGCATGGCCAAGGCAATCCGTTTTCACAAGCAGGGCGGGCCCGAAGTGCTGCAGCTCGACGACGTGCCGGTGGGCGATCCGGGACCGGGGCAGGTGCGCATCCGGCATACCGCGATCGGCGTCAACTTCGTCGACACTTACCAGCGCTCGGGCCTTTACCCGATGCAGATGCCCGCGGTTGCGGGCAACGAAGGCGCCGGCGTGGTCGAGGCGGTAGGCAAGGGCGTGAAGGAGCTGAAACTCGGCGACCGCGTGGCCTACACCGGGCTACCGGGCGCGTACTGCGAGGCGCGCGTGGTGCCGGCCGATCGCATGGTGAAGATACCCAAGGGCATCAGCGACGAGCAGGCGGCGTCGATGATGCTGAAGGGCCTGACGGTGCACTACCTCATCCACTCCACCTACAAAGTGAAGAAGGGCGACACGGTGCTGTGGCACGCCGCCGCCGGCGGCGTCGGCACGATCGCGTCGCAGTGGCTGAAGAAGCTCGGCGCCATCACCATCGGCACCGTCGGCTCCGACGAGAAAGCGCAGCTCGCCAAGGCGCACGGCTGCAAGTACGTCATCAACTACAGCACCGAGAACTTCGTCGAGAAGCTGAAGGAGGTCACCAAGGGCAAGAAGGTCCCGGTGGTCTACGACTCGGTCGGCAAGAGCACCGAGAACTTCGTCGAGAAGCTGAAGGAGATCACCAAGGGCAAGAAGGTCCCGGTGGTCTACGACTCGGTCGGCAAGAGCACCTGGGAAGGCTCATTGGACTGCCTGCAGCCGCGCGGGCTGATGGTGTCCTTCGGCAATGCCTCCGGCCCGGTAGCGCCGGTGAATCTCGGCATCCTCGCGACCAAGGGCTCGCTCTACGTGACGCGGCCGTCGCTGGGCGCCTACATCGCGAGCCGCGCCGACCTGGTCAAGCGCTCGAACGACCTGTTCAACGTGGTCAAGTCCGGCAAGGTAAAGATCGAGACCACGGCGCGCCACACGCTCGAGGACGCGGCGCAGGCGCACCGCGACCTCGAGGGACGCAAGACGACCGGGTCGATCGTCCTGATTCCTTGAACGCTATTTGATGCCGAGCATGCCCTTGGCCTTGCCGAGGGCGGCCATCGATTCGGTGTGCTTGCCCTCTTTGTGAAGCTTCTCGCCGTCGGCGCGCAGCTTCTTCACCTCGGCGCTCTTCGCGCTGTCGAGCTTGGCGTTCGGCAGCGCGGCGTCGATGGCTTTCATTTCGTTCGGGCAGTTGTGGGCCGCAACGCTGCCGGCAGCCAGCGCTAGGACGACAGTCAGTGCAAGACGCTTCATGGTTTCTCCCCTGGTTCTCGATGTAGCCGGCTTGCGCGAGCGGCTGCGCCGCCCGGCGCCGGCGCGCGCAGTATACGGTGACGACGGCGCCGGCAGGGAGGAGGCCGGTCGCATCGTCGAACATCGGCGCGCCGGGGTGCTGGTGCCGATCATCGCGCACGCCGGCGGCCTGACGGTGCTGTTCACCCAGCGCACCGCGAGCCTGCGCAGCCATTCCGGCCAGGTCAGCTTTCCCGGCGGGCGCGCCGAGCCGACCGATCCGAGCATCGAGTTCACCGCGCTGCGCGAAACCGAGGAGGAGATCGGCCTGCCGGCGCGGCGCGTGGAAGTGCTGGCGCGTCTGTCCGAGTACTTCACGCGCACCGGATACCGCGTCACGCCGGTCGTCGGGCTGATCCAGCCGCCGCTCGAGCTGGTGCCCGACGCCCGCGAGGTGGACGAGGTGTTCGAGGTGCCGCTCGACTTCATCCTGGATGAGGCCAACCACCGGCGCGCCACGCGCGAGCTGAACGGCCGCACCGTGGGCTACTACGTGATCGAGCATGACGGCCGCACCATCTGGGGCGCGACCGCCGGCATGCTCATCAACCTCTACCGCCAGCTTTCCTCGGATTCCAGCGCGCCACCAGCCGGCTGAAGTTCTCGAGCGAGTGCAGGTGCGCGTAGATCAGGCCCATGAAGCCCTTGTCGATCAGCGCCTTGACGCGCGCCGGGGCGAGCGCGCGCAGCTTCGGCTCGGCGACGCGCACCATGCCGGCGAGCTGGATCTGCGGCGCGTCCTTCACCTGCACCGAAAAGCTCTCGAGCAGCTCCAGCTTGGCGAGCGCCGCGCAGAGCTGCGCGGTACGTTCGAGATCGTCCTCGAAGCCCGCCAGTAGCGCCTGCGCCGCTTGCCAGCGCGGCGTGGGGTTGCCGCGCCCGTCGTAGAGCGGCATGCCGGAGGCGTCGACGTACGACCTTACGATGCAGACGATGCGCTCTTTCGACAGGCAGAACGGGAAGCGGCGCACATAGGCCGGGAAATAGGCATTGCGGTCCCATTCGCCGCTCTCGTCCAGGAAGAGATTTGTACCGGCCTCAAGGCCGAGCACGATAACGGGCGCAAAGCTCTTGCCCGCGTCGCCGGTGGCGAACACGATCGGATAGTCGCGCGCCGCGGCGACGAACTCCCCCACCGAGAGCGCGAGCGCGTTGATGCTGCGGCAGAACGACGGCGTCGTGCCGCTCGGCATCAACACGCGGTGCGCCTTGTCGAGCGGCACGATTTCGTCGTAGCCAAACGGCGCGCTGATGCTCATTGCCACCGATTGTAGAATGGCTCATGAGCGTCCTTGCCATCATCGCCGCGCTGGTCATCGAGCAATGGCGCCCGCTCGGCGATCGCAAGGCCGTGCAGGGCACGCTCGCGGCGTGGGCCGGCTGGCTCGAGCAGGCGTTCAACGGCGGCGAGCGCCGCCACGGCATGATCGCCTGGTTCGTCGCGGTGCTGCCGCCGGTGCTGCTGGCGTTCGCGCTGCACGCGGTGCTCTACTCGGTGCATGGCTTGCTCGCGCTGGCGTTCAACGTCGCGGTGCTCTACCTCACGCTCGGCTTCCGCCAGTTCAGCCATTACTTCACCGCCATCCAGCTTGCGGTGAAGGCCGAGGACATCGAGCGTGCGCGCAGCCTCCTCGAGCAGTGGCGCGGCGCCTCCGGCGTGGTGCGCAGCCGCGAGGAGGTGATCCGCTTGACCATCGAGGAGGCGCTGCTCGCCTCGCACCGCCATGTTTTCGGCGTGCTGCTCTGGTACCTGCTGCTGCCGGGCCCGAGCGGCGCGGTGCTTTATCGGCTGGCCGCCTACTTCGCCTCGCGCTGGAAGGAGCTCGGCAGCTTCGGCCAGTTCGCGCAGCGCGTCTTCAACCTGCTGGAATGGCCGGCGGTGCGCCTCACCGCGGCGGCGTTCGCCGTGGTCGGCGACTTCGAGGACGCGGTCTACTGCTGGCGCACCCAGGCGCGCAGCTGGTTCGATCCCAATGCCGGCATCGTGCTCGCCGCGGGCGCCGGCGCCATGGGCGTGCGCCTGGGGATGCCGGTGCAGGAGGTCGAGGGCATGCAACCGCGCCCCGAGCTCGGCGTCGGCGAGCCCGCCGAGGGCCCGTTCCTCGACAGCACGGTGGGACTCCTCTGGCGCGCGGTGGTGGTCTGGGTCTTTGCGCTTGCGCTACTGACGGTGGCGCGCCTGCTATAGCGGCCGGTACGCGGCGCAGCTCCAGCACTGGCTGAACTGCGCGCCCAGGCGCTCGCCGCAGGCACAGCTCCATTCCGGTCCGAGGTCCCGCGGGCGGGAAAGCAGCTCCTGCGCGCGTGCCGCGTCCGCATCGTCCAGCACCCACAACTGGGCTTCGCATTCGGCCGGCGGCAGCTCGCCCATCGCCGAGGAGAGGGCGGCGTTCCTCACCAGCACCTCGATGCCTTCGGCCTCGAGCAGATTCTTCGCGTGGTAGACGGCGGTCTGGTTGAAGGAGCCGAAGACGCGCTTCATTAGAGCTGGAGCAGCGCGTCGCACTTCGCGGCGCAGATGAAGTCGTTCTCCGACAAGCCGCCGATGGAATGCGTCGAGTACTCGACGCGGCATTTGTTGTAGCCGACCAGGAGGTCGGGGTGGTGGTCCTCGCGGTGCGAGATCCACGCCAGCGCGTTGACGAAGGCCATCGTCTGGTAGTAGTTGGTGAACGGGTAGACCTTGACGAGCTTGCCGTCCTCGACGATCCAGCCCTTCACCTGCTTCAGCATCTGCTTGGTCTGCTCCGCCGTGTAGGGCGCGACGTCGCCTTCGCACGGTTTGCATTTCTTCGCGGTGAGCTCGCTCATCGGGTCTCCACTCATGTTCCTAATTTGGCAATCCGGGTCGCCGCCGGCGGATGCGAATCATAGAACGCCGAGTGCAGCGGATCGGGTGTCAGGGTGGCGGCGTTGTCCTTGTAAAGCTTGACCAGCGCGCGCGCCAGCTGGCTCGGTTCGGCGTACCCCTTGGCGTAGGCGTCGGCCTCGAATTCGCGCTTGCGCGAATAGCGCGCCATCAGCGGCTGCAGGAAGAAGGTGAATTCCGAGGTCACCAGCATGAACAGCGCGAGCGCCGCCGCCGTGCTGGGCGTGTCGACGCCCAGGCCGGAGTAAAACCACGGCCGCTCGATGAGCTGCCCGAGGATCCACAGCCCGGCGAAGCTGAGCGCGGCGCTGAGCACGATCATCTTGACGACGTGGTGCAGCTTGTAATGGCCGAGCTCGTGCGCCAGCACCGCTTCCACCTCCGACGGAGCCAGGCGCTCGATCAGCGTGTCGAACAGCACGATCCGCTTGGCGGCGCCGATGCCGGCGAAAAACGCGTTGCCGTGGCTCGAGCGCTTGGAGCCGTCCATCTTGTAGAGGCCGCGCGACTTGAAGCCGCAGCGCTCGAGCAGCGCCGCCACCCGGGCCGCGAGCTCGCCCTCGGTGATCGGCGTGAACTTGTTGAACAGCGGCAGGATCAGCGCCGGAAAGGCGAGCTGCATCGCCAGGCCAAAGGCCGTCAGGACCAGCCAGACATAGAGCCACCAGTGCTCGCCCATGCGCCCCATCAGCCAGAGCACCGCGAGCAGCAGCGGCACACCGAGCGCGAGCGCGAGCAGCGCCTGCTTGGCGAGATCGACGAAGAACAGACGCAGCGTCATGCGGTTGAAGCCGAAGCGGCTCTCGATGACGAAGGTGCGGTAGAGCGCGAGCGGCAGCGAGACGATCGCCTGCACCAGGAACACGCTGAGCAGCAGCGCCGTGCCTTGCGCGAGTGACCCGGGCTCGAAGGCATGCGCCCACGCGCGCGACAGCAGCTCGAGCCCGCCGCCGAGGGTGAACGCCAGCGTCAATGCCGCGTCGATCAGCGTGTCGACCGCACCGAAGCGCGTCTTCGCCGCGGTGTAGTCCGCGGCTTTCTGATGCGCCGCGAGCGGGATGGTGTCGGCGAAGCCGGCCGGCACCGCGTCGCGATGCGCGCGCACGTGACGGATCTGGCGCTGCGCGAGCCACAGCCGCGTGGCGGTGGCGGCGAGCAGCACGACGAGGAACAGCCAGGTCAGGAGGTTCGGCACGCCCAAGTAGAATAAAGCATGGCTGGCGACCCCAACAACCTGATCTGGATCGACATGGAGATGACCGGACTGCAGCCGGACTCCGATCGCATCATCGAGATCGCGATGCTGGTGACCGATCCGCAGCTCGCCATCCTCGCTCAGGGCCCGGACCTCGTCATCCACCAGGCCGACGAGGTGCTCGAGGCGATGGATTCATGGAACAAGAGCACGCACAAGAAGACCGGCCTGATCGAGCGCGTGCGCGCCTCGCGGCTCACCGAGGCCGACGCCGAGGGCGCGGCGCTCGCCTTCCTCGCCCAGCA
>Ga0209647_1002045_pt1 | contig 16601 bp, 14 predicted proteins | sample GraSoi_2013_60cm_FD_185827 | JGI IMG/M metagenome (GOLD analysis project Ga0209647, IMG submission 185827) | Grasslands soil microbial communities from the Angelo Coastal Reserve, California, USA - Sample 9_17_2013_60cm (SPAdes) (version 2) | ecosystem: Environmental > Terrestrial > Soil >...
GTGAATGGTTTGGGCGCGGCAACGAGCTGGGCCTGCGGCGGTCCGCCCATACGACCAAGACTGATCACCCGCAGCGACGGGCCATCGAGGTCGATGTAGGTTTTGTCGATGCGCCTGGGTTCGGGCGGCGGCGGTGTACCGAGAACGATCGTCCCGGAAAAGCCCGCTACGGCCGCATCGCCGGTCGGCAATACAGGAAGCGCGTTCTGCGCCGATGCAGCGGCAGACAGAAACGCAATGCACAGCATTTGCGCGCAAACAAGCGCGTAGCGTCGGACCACGGTCGCCCCCCGCAGATCGTGCTCGCAACTTCTAGCAGAGGTACTTTAGGCAGGTTGTCGACAGAAGCGCAAATGACGCGCACCGATCCCGGCGTCATATTGCTGTCGCGTGGCGCGCTTTCGGCGGTTTTTCGCTACTGCGGCTCAAGCCCCGACGCCTTGACGACATCCTTTGCAGCTTCGCGGTCGGCCTTGATCTCGGCGGCAAACTGCGCGGGCGTGTTGATGGCCGGCACCTGACCGCGGCTGATCACATATTTCTCGACGAACTCCTTGTCAGCGAAGACCCGCGTCACTTCTGCAGCGATCTTGTCGACGGCCGCCTTGGGCATGCCCGGCGGCGCAAACAGGCCGTACCAGGTTTGCGACGGTGCGCCCTTGTAGCCGAGATCGCTCCACGTCGGCACGTCGGGCAACAGCGGCGTGCGGATATTGTTGACCAGCGCCAATGCGTTCATCTTGTTAGCGCGGATTTGCGCGATCACATTGCCGAGGCCGATGAGGCCGATCGGCGTCGAGCCGCCGAGAATGGCGTTGGTTGCCTCACCGCCGCCTTTGAACGGCACGCGCACCCAGTCGGCGCCTTTGTCCTGCTTGAGGCTGTCCATATAGACAACGCACGGGATCGAGGCGGTGAGATAAGACAGCGTGCCGGGCTTTGCTTTCGACACGGCAACGAGTTCATCCACGCTCTTGGCGCCGAGATCGGAATTGATCACCAGCACCTGGATCAGGTGGAACAGGTTGACAATCGGCGTGAGCTTGTCGGGATCGAACGTCAGGCTTTTGAAGAGGTACTGGTTGTAGATCATGGGATCGGCATTGATGATGCAGATCGTGTAGCCATCCGGCTGCGCATCCTGGCAGGCGCGCGCGCCGATATTGCCGGAACCGCCGGGGCGATTTTCGATGATGATCGGCTGGCCGAGACTCTTGTGAAGCTCTTCGCCGAGCACGCGCATGAAGATGTCACTGATGCCGCCGGCGCTCGATGTGGTGAGCACGTGGATCGGGCGGTTTGGGTAGTTTTCCTGAGCATGCGCGGTCGCTGTCACAAAGAGCGCTGCAATGAGAACTGCAACACGAGTCATTCTTTTCTCCTCGAGATTCTTATTCCTACGTTACTTTGGTCGTCATGCCCGGCTTTATGCCGGGCATGACATTTTGCTTCACTGAAGGCGCGCCTTCACCAGTCCGCTCGCCTTGGCCATATCCATTTGCCCGGCATATTTGCCACGCAGAATTCCGATCACCTTGCCCATGTCCTTCATGCCGGCGGCGCCCGTCTCCTTCACCGCCGCCTCGATCGCAGCCTTCATGTCGTCGTCCGACATTTGCTTGGGCAGATAGCCGGAGATGATGGCGATTTCCTCCTGCTCCTGCTTGACCAGGTCGGCGCGGCCGCCCTTCTGATAAAGCTCCACCGATTCCTGCCGTTGCTTGATCATCTTCTGAAGAAGAGGAAGCACCTCGGCGTCACCAAGCGCTGGTTTGCCGGCGCCACGCGCCTCGATATCGGCATTCTTGAGCGTGGAATTGACCATCCGCAGCGTGGAAACCGCCCGCTCGTTCTTGACCTTCATGGCCTCGGTCAAAGCTTTATTGATGTCGTCGCGCAGCACGGGGACCCCTTTCCTTGCATTCTTTGCGTGTGGTCTTGTCCGAAAACCGATACCCGCTTTTCGGGACCATCCGCTCATATCTGTCTGGGGGCGGCGCCCAGCGGCCCCTTGCCTCTCACACTATAATACGCAACTAAGAGGCCATGACCCAGACGAAAGCCGCTCCTGCCGGGACGTCCGGCGGGTCTTGGGCCGAACCCAAGCCGACAGCGCTGTTGGTGCTGGCGGACGGAACCGTTCTGGAAGGTTTCGGGCTGGGCGCGACCGGGCACGCGGTCGGAGAGGTTTGCTTTAACACCGCCATGACCGGGTATGAGGAGATCCTCACCGACCCCTCCTATGCCGGGCAGATCATCACATTCACCTTCCCGCACATCGGCAATGTCGGCACCAACGAAGACGACATCGAGACCGTCAATATGGCTGCGACGCCGGGCGCGCGCGGGGTCATTATACACAGCGCCATCACCTCGCCTTCGAACTACCGCGCGACCAGGCACCTCAACGACTGGCTGAAGGCGCGCGGCATCATCGGCCTGGCCGGCATCGATACGCGCGCGCTCACCGCACTGATTCGCGTCAACGGCATGCCGAATGCGGTGATTGCGCATTCGCCGAACGGCAAGTTCGATCTCGACGCGCTGAAAAAAGAAGCGAAGGGATGGCCGGGCCTCGTCGGCATGGACCTGGTGCCGATGGTGACGAGCGGCCAGCGCTTCACCTGGGATGAAATGCCGTGGAGCTGGGACAATGGTTATGCGCGGCAGACGAATCCTGAATTCCATGTCGTGGCGGTCGACTACGGCATCAAGCGCAATATTTTGCGTCTGCTCGCAGGCTCCGGCTGCAAGGTGACGGTGGTGCCGGCCAAAACGTCGGCCGACGACATCATGGCGCTCAAGCCCGACGGCGTGTTTTTGTCGAACGGCCCGGGCGATCCGGCGGCGACCGGCGAATACGCGGTGCCGGTCATCAAGAAGTTGATCGACTCAGGGACACCGACCTTCGGGATTTGCCTTGGCCACCAGATGCTGGGCATCGCGGTCGGCGGCAAGACCATGAAGATGCATCAGGGCCATCACGGCGCCAATCATCCGGTCAAGGATCTGACGACCGGCAAGGTCGAGATCACCTCGATGAACCATGGTTTCGCGGTGGACAAGGAATCACTGCCGAAGAATGTCGAGCAGACGCACGTGTCGCTGTTTGACGGATCCAACTGCGGCATCGCGCTGAAAGACAAGCCGGTATTCTCGGTGCAATACCATCCCGAAGCATCACCCGGCCCGCGCGACAGCCATTATCTCTTCACGCGCTTTGTCGAGATGATGCGGCAAGCGAAACGGAAGATTGCGTAACCGAATTGGCGGAACCTAAGGCCTGGCCTCCGCTCATTCCCGCGAAAGCGGGAATCCAGCATTTTGCGTTCTGGGTCCCCGCTTTCGCGGGGACGAGCGGAGAATGGATCAATACGGCCAACCAAATTCCAGGCAACCACAGTCACCGAACTTTGTTGTAATGGCATGGCGTTGTCGAAGCCCCTCACTTTCATATTCAAAGACGACGGCGCGGTCCCGAACAACCCGGTTCTGCCAGTGCTCGTCTACAAAGGGGCGATCGATGCCGGCAGCAAACGCGATCCCGAGGGGGCGATCGAGACATTGTTCGCCACCAATGGCTGGGGTCACGGGCAATGGCGCAACGGAATCTATTCTTTCGCCCACTATCACGCGATGATTCACGAAGCGCTCGGCATTGCGCGCGGCCACGCGCGGGTGCAACTCGGGGGACATCACGGTGAGGTCTTCGAACTTGCCGCCGGCGATGTCGTCGTCCTGCCGGCCGGGACCGGACATCAGAAACTTCTTGGCAGCGATGATTTTCTCGTGATCGGCGCCTATCCACCCGACGGCACATATAACCTATGCCGCGGCGACAACCCGGCGGAGCGAGACAAGGCGCTGACCACGATCCCCAAAGTGCCCCTGCCCGAAAGCGATCCCGTCCTTGGCAAGGACGGCCCCTTGCCGAAGCTCTGGCGGCGCTAATTCGTTTTGCTCGATCAAAACTCCGCTCATTCCCGCGAAAGCGGGAATCCATGGCCACGATTGACGGGCAAGCAGATTTCGTCCTTGGGTCCCCGCTTTCGCGGGGACGAGCGGATCAATGCAAGCGCGAAGCGCCTAGCGTCATATGCATATGTTTGCGACATAGGACAGATGGACTGGATCGACTTCTACGATTTCAAGCATTCGGTGATCTATGTGAATGCACGTCACCGCGACGTGCACTACCGCACCATCGCCGAAGATATTCGCGGATACGTGCCCTCCGCCACTGCGCAGGTGCTCGATTATGGTTGCGGCGAAGCGACCTCCGCCGACCTGGTGGCCGCGGCGTGCGGCCGGCTGGTGCTGGTGGAAGCTGCGCCAAATGTGCGCGCGTCGCTCACCGCACATTACGCGGGGCATCCGAAAATTGCGGTTATGACCCCGGAGCAGGCGGCGGCGCTGCCCAAGCCCTCGTTCGATCTCATCCTCATGCACTCGGTTGCGCAATATCTGAGCGCAGACGATCTTGATCGCAGGCTCGCACTGTTTCGTACGTTGCTGAAGCCGGGCGGAATTTTCGTGCTTGGCGATATCGTGCCACCGTATTTTGCCGCGCCGGCGGCTGCGATCGCCTTGTTGCAATTCGGCGTGGCCAACGGATTCTTCTGGGCGGCGGTATTCGGGCTGATGCGGATTTTCGTGTCTGATTATCTACGGCTGAGGAGAACCGTTGGCCTGTCCCACTACAGCGAGGCCGCCATGTTGGAGAAGCTCAAAAGCGCCGGCTTTGCAGCGAGGCGCGCCGACCGGAACATTGGCCACAACCAGCGCCGGATGACCTTCCTTTGCCGCATCGATGGACAATGAACTAGAAACCATCATGGCCGGGCTTGTCCCGGCCATCTCGCTTAGCGGGGCACTGCGTCCCTAAGCGGGACGCCCGGCACATAGGCGTGCGAAAGCACGCCGTCCTTCGGACGGCTATGGCCGGGCATGACAATTTGACTAACCCTGAATTAACCGCAACTCACGTCCGCCATCCGCCTACACTTTACATCAACGCCAACGGCTTATTGCTGCAAACGGCCCGGTGGCGGAGTGGTAACGCAGAAGCCATGCAAGGTCTTCCAGCCTGGTTCGATTCCAGGCCGGGCCTCTCGCCTTCGCTGCCCTGCAGCCACGGCTCAGCAACCCCGGGCGAGGGCGATCGCGCCGAAGCCCGTAAGGCGAAGGCGGACCATCCACCGCTGATCCAAGCTTCACCCTTCCCTGCCCGCCGAATCTGGTCTAAGCACCCCTCGCGCGGGGCTTGTCCCCCGCCGGGGCGAGGAGGACGCGCGTAAGCGCGCCCTTTTTTTGTGCCCAGCAATCCGCGAGCCGATGCCCAAAAGAACCGACATCAAATCGATCCTGATCATTGGCGCCGGCCCTATCGTCATCGGGCAGGCCTGCGAATTCGACTATTCCGGCACGCAAGCCTGCAAGGCGCTGAAGGACGAGGGATATCGAGTCGTTCTGGTCAATTCCAACCCAGCGACGATCATGACCGATCCCGACCTCGCGGATGCCACCTACATCGAGCCGATCACGCCGGAGATCGTCGCCAAGATCATCGAGAAGGAACGCCCCGACGCGCTGCTCCCCACCATGGGCGGGCAAACCGCGCTCAACTGCGCGCTCTCATTGCGCAAGATGGGCGTGCTGGAGAAGTTCAACGTCAGGATGATCGGCGCCACTGCCGACGCCATCGACAAAGCGGAAGATCGCGAGCTTTTCCGCGAAGCGATGACGAAGATCGGTCTGCCGACGCCGCGTTCGCACCAGATCAAGACGCTGGCACAGGCGCTGGTCGCGCTCGACGACATCGGGCTTCCGGCGATCATCCGCCCCTCGTTCACGCTCGGCGGCACCGGCGGCGGCATCGCCTACAACAAGGCAGAGTTTATCGACATCGTCGAGGGCGGCATCGACGCCTCCCCCACCAGCGAAGTGCTGATCGAAGAGTCAGTGCTGGGCTGGAAGGAATTCGAGATGGAGGTGGTGCGCGACAGGAAAGACAATTGCATCATCATCTGCTCGATCGAAAACGTCGACCCAATGGGCGTGCACACGGGTGATTCCATCACCATCGCGCCGGCACTCACATTGACCGACAAGGAATACCAGATCCTGCGCGACGCTTCGATCGCGGTGCTGCGTGAAATCGGGGTGGAGACCGGCGGCTCGAACGTTCAGTTCGCCATCAATCCGGAGGACGGACGGCTGGTTGTGATCGAGATGAACCCGCGCGTGTCGCGCTCATCTGCGCTCGCATCGAAAGCGACCGGATTTCCGATTGCCAAAGTCGCTGCCAAGCTCGCGATTGGCTACACGCTCGACGAGATTGCCAACGACATCACGGGTGGTGCCACGCCCGCTTCGTTTGAGCCGACCATCGATTACGTTGTCACGAAAATCCCTCGCTTCGCCTTCGAAAAATTTCCCGGCGCCTCGCCGGTGCTGACCACGTCGATGAAGTCGGTCGGCGAAGCGATGGCGATCGGCCGCACTTTCCAGGAGAGCCTGCAGAAGGCTCTGCGGTCTCTCGAAACAGGGCTCACCGGCCTCGATGAGATAACGATCGAAGGTTTCGACGTCGCCAAAGGCATCGACGATACCGACAATAAAGCAGCGATCCGTGCTGCGCTTGGTACGCCGACGCCGGACCGGCTGCTCAAAGTCGCGCAGGCCATGCGGCTCGGCGCAACTGACGAACTCATTCACAATGCTTGCCGCATCGACCCCTGGTTTCTCGCGGAAATCCGCGGGTTAGTGGAGACCGAGGCCGAAATCAGGTCGAAGGGTTTGCCAACCACCGCAGGGCCATTCCGCCGGCTCAAGGCCATGGGCTTTTCCGACAAGCGGCTCGGCAAACTGACCGGTGCAGATGCCGAAACTGTCATGGCCAAGCGCCGCAAACTCGACGTGCGGCCGGTCTTCAAGCGGATCGATACCTGCGCCGCCGAGTTCGCTTCACCCACGGCCTACATGTATTCAACCTACGCGACGCCGTTCGCCGGAAAGGTTGCCGACGAAGCGGCACCGTCGGACAAAAAGAAGGTCATTATTCTTGGTGGCGGGCCAAACCGCATCGGTCAGGGCATCGAGTTCGACTACTGCTGCTGCCACGCGGCCTTCGCGCTGAAGGAAGCCGGCTACGAGGCGATCATGATCAACTGCAATCCGGAAACGGTGTCGACCGATTATGATACGTCCGACCGGCTCTATTTCGAGCCGCTCACGCCGGAAGACGTGCTGGAAATCATCGACACGGAACGTTCCAACGGCACGCTGCACGGCGTGATCGTGCAATTCGGCGGGCAGACCCCGCTCAAGCTCGCCGAGGCGCTGGAAAAAGCCAAGGTGCCGATCCTCGGGACCTCACCCGATGCGATCGATCTCGCGGAAGACCGCGACCGATTTAAAAAGCTGCTCGACAAACTCAAGCTGCGCCAGCCGAAAAACGGAATCGCGACGTCGCCGCATGCCGCGCGCGCGATTGCCGAAGAGATTGGGTACCCGGTCGTCATCCGGCCATCTTATGTGCTCGGCGGCCGCGCAATGGAAATCGTACGCGACGGCGCGCAGCTTGACCGATATGTCGCCCGGCTCGCCGGCGATCTTGACCGGCCCGGCGAACTGGTGGTTTCGAAAAAAAGCCCGCTGCTGATCGACCGCTATTTGTCTGACGCCACGGAAGTCGACGTCGACTGTCTCGCTGACGGCAAGGACACGTTCATCGCCGGCATCATGGAGCACATCGAAGAAGCGGGCATCCATTCCGGCGATTCTGCCTGCGCGCTGCCGCCGCACTCATTGAGCAAGAAAACGATTGCCGAGCTGGAACGCCAAACTCGCGCGCTCGCGCTCGCACTCAACGTCGGCGGCCTGATGAACGTGCAATACGCCATCAAGGATGGCGACATCTACGTGCTGGAGGTCAATCCGCGCGCCTCGCGCACGGTGCCCTTCGTCGCCAAAGTGATCGGCCTGCCGGTCGCCAAGATCGCGGCGCGGGTCATGGCCGGCGAAAGTCTCAAGAGTTTTAATCTCGCGCCGGCGAGCTACAAGCACCGCGCGGTGAAAGAAGCGGTATTCCCCTTCGCACGCTTCCCCGGCGTCGACACGGTTCTTGGCCCTGAAATGAAATCGACCGGAGAGGTCATGGGCATCGACGGCTCGTTTGAGATCGCCTTCGCGAAAAGCCAGATCGGTGGCGGCACAAACCTGCCGCGCAGCGGAACCGTATTCGTCTCGGTCAAGGACGCCGACAAGTCGCGTATCCTGCCGGCGGTCAAACTGCTCGCCTCGCTCGGCTTCAAGACCATCGCCACCTCGGGAACTCAGCGGTATTTAGCGGGACAAGGGGTCGAGGCAGCCAAAATCAACAAGGTGCTGGAAGGCCGGCCGCATATCGTGGATGCCATCAAAAACGGCGGTGTTCAGCTGGTTTTCAATACTACCGAAGGCACGGCGGCGCTGGCCGATAGCCGTTCCCTGCGCCATGCGGCCCTCTTGCATAAAGTGCCGTACTACACCACTCTTTCAGGGGCCGTTGCAGCGGCGCAGGGCATCAAGGCCTATCTCGAAGGCGACCTTGAGGTGCACGCGCTGCAAAGCTACTTCGGCGGCCGGGGCTGAAGGCCTTTTTAGGCCCACATGACCCGGGTGGCGGCACGAGTTAAGCCGGGAGGTCCGTGGTCGCGGCAGCAGGTGAAGCTGGCCGCGACAGGGTTTTTTTGACCGGCCCTCGTTTCCATGACTCCGGTTTCGCGGGTGACCGTGGCCGGAGTCGTATTGCGAGTCGATTTGACGGGAATTCGAAAGGTTCTTGGCGGCGTTGAAAGTCGTTTTCAGGCGTCCGCCAGGAGGAGAAGAGACGATGGAAAAGATTCCAATGACCGCCGCCGGCTATGCCGCGCTCGAGTCCGAACTCAAGCATTGCCAGCAGGTCGAACGGCCCCGGATCATTCAGCAAATCACCGATGCGCGCACGCACGGCGATCTGTCGGAGAACGCCGAATATCACGCCGCCAAGGAGCAACAGTCGCTCAACGAGGGCCGCATCGCTGAGCTTGAGGACAAGCTCGCGCGCGCCGATGTGATCGATGTGTCGAAGCTTTCCGGCGACGCCATCACCTTCGGCGCGACCGTGACACTCGTCGATGAAGATACCGATGAAAAGAAAGTGTGGCAGATCGTCGGCGAGCCGGAAGCCGATGCCAAGAAGGGCAGGATCTCGATCACCTCGCCGCTCGCCAAGGCCTTGATCGGAAAAACCAAGGGCACTTCCGTCGAGGTCAACACCCCGGGCGGGGCCAAGGCCTACGCAGTGAAGAAGGTGGATTGGAAATAGGCAAAGGCGCTACGGACAATGAGAGATCGTCATCGCCGGGCTTATCCCCGGCGATCTCGCTTAGGTGAGCTCCTCATCAGCCGACCTCACTATCATAGAGATCACGCCACGACGGATTCTCTTCCGCGAAACGAGCATGTACAAATAATATTGCTTCAAGACCGGGGGTATTTAATCGGGATGGCCGGGACGAGCTCGGCCATGACAACGTGGCTCGCTTCGCGTGTACCTCGAACGACCGCTAGGTTTCCATCGGCACCATCGCCGCGTCTTTCGAATTGCGCAGCGTGAGCGACGTCTTCACGTTGCGCACACTCGGAGCGGCCGTCAGCTTCTCGACAAACGCCTGGAACGTCTTCAGGTCGGGCGCGACACATTTGAGCACAAAGTCGATTTCGCCCGAGAGCATCCAGCACTCGCGCACCAAAGGCTGCGAGCGCACGAACTCCTCGAAGGCCACGAGATCCGTTTCCGCCTGGCTCGCCAGATGCACCATTGCGAATACGGTCACCTCATAACCAAGCTTCTTTTCGTCGAGCAGGGCGCGGTAGCCCTTGATGTAGCCAGCTTCCTCCAACGCCCGAACGCGGCGCAGGCAAGGAGGCGCTGAAATCCCGACGCGGCTCGCCAACTCCACATTCGTGATGCGTCCGTCGTCCTGGAGCTCTTTGAGGATCTTGCGGTCGATGGTGTCGAGACGAGCGGGCACTGGGACGCCTCCGAGAAACGGGCCGAAAAACGCGAGAACATTCATACCGCGAAATATTATTACGCGAAACAATATTGCGCGCTCCGCAAGTGTGAACACCCAATTTCGCTAAGCTTGTGGGTCAGGGGGTTGCGTATCTTGCATAGCTCGTCCGGAAGCCATAGATCGAACGAGGCAAAAGAGCCGGCGTGAGCCCGGCCGCCCCGGGCGACAACCGCCCGACGACGCCCATCCAGGGGGGCGTAGAACATGGGAAAGACTACCCACGCCAAAGTCGTGATCATCGGCTCGGGTCCCGCCGGTTACACCGCCGCGATCTACGCCGCGCGCGCCATGCTGGAGCCAATCCTGATCCAGGGTATCCAGCCGGGCGGGCAACTCACGATCACGACAGACGTAGAGAATTACCCGGGCTTTGCTGACGTCATCCAGGGGCCGTGGCTTATGGAGCAGATGCAGGCGCAAGCCGAGCACGTCGGCACCCGCATCGTCACGGACCACGTGAACAAAGTGGAGTTGGCGCGGCGGCCATTCCGTCTGATCTGCGATTCCGGTGATATCTATCTCACCGAGTCTCTGATTATTGCCACGGGCGCGCAGGCGCGGTGGCTCGATCTGCCGTCCGAGCAGAAATTCAAAGGTTATGGCGTGTCGGCTTGCGCGACATGCGACGGCTTCTTCTATCGCAACAAAGAAGTGGTCGTGATCGGCGGCGGCAATACCGCCGTCGAGGAGGCACTTTTTCTGACCAATTTTGCGTCCAAGGTTACAGTCGTGCACCGGCGCGATGCATTCCGGGCTGAAAAAATTCTGCAGGACCGGTTGTTCAAGAATCCCAAGATCGACGTCATTTGGGACAGCGTGCTCGACGATGTTACCGGCGGCGACAACCCACTCAAGGTCAGTGGCGTTCGCCTTAAAAACATCAAGACCGGTGCCGTTACCGCGCGCCGTGTCGACGGCGTGTTCATCGCCATCGGCCATCAGCCGGCCTCGGAACTGTTCGCTGGTCAGGTCCAGATGAAACCGTCCGGCTATATCGTCACCGCCGGCCATTCCACAGCTACCTCGGTACCCGGCGTATTCGCCGCCGGTGACGTGACGGACGATATTTACCGGCAAGCGGTAACTGCGGCTGGCCTGGGCTGTATGGCCGCACTCGAAGCAGAAAAATTCATCGCCGCGCATGAACATCAACAGGCAGCGGCCGAATAACCATGGCCGGGACCAACACTTCAATGGACTGGGACAAGCTCAAGGTGTTTCACGCCGCCGCGGAAGCCGGCTCGTTCACGCACGCCGGCGAACGGCTCGGCCTATCGCAGTCGGCGGTCTCGCGGCAGGTCTCGGCGTTGGAGGGCGAACTTTCGGTATCGCTGTTCCACCGTCACGCGCGCGGCCTGATCCTCACAGAGCAAGGCGAGCTGCTTTATCGCACAGCTCATGAAGTGTTCATGAAGCTCGAGGCGGCCCGTACCAAGCTTACGGATAGCCGCGAGCGGCCGAACGGTGAGCTCAAAGTATCGACCACGCCAGGCATCGGCGTTCATTGGCTCACGCCGCGGCTCGGGGAGTTTCTCGACCTCTATCCGGACATCCACATCACCCTCATCACCACCGACGAGGAGCTGGATCTGGCGATGCGCGAAGCCGACGTCGCTATTCGACTACGCCAGCCGACGCAGCCGGACCTGATCCAGCGCAAGCTTTTCTCGGTGCATTTCCACGCCTATGCCTCACCCGACTATCTCAAGCGATTCGGCACGCCGCGCACCCACGACGAGCTCGACAAGCATCGCATTGTCCTTCTCGGCGGCGGCGCGGTGCCGGCGCACCTGCAAAATCGCCGCTGGCTGCTGGAAATAAGCCGCGACGGCAAAGGTCCCCGCTCACCGCATCTCACCGTCAACAACGTGCTCGGCGTCTTGCGCGCATGCCAGCGCGGCCTCGGTGTCGCGGTATTGCCGGATTATCTGGTCGAGGAAAACGGCGGGCTGGTGCAGTTATTCGGCGAAGCCGACACGCTCGCGCTCGATGCCTATTTTGTCTATCCGGAAGAACTCAAATCGGTCGCGCGCATCCAGGTATTCCGCGATTTCCTTGTCGCCAATGCGCAGCGCTGGCACTTCTAACGTTCGCGCCCGCAAAATAAGATTCCAAATTTCGGCAATTGACCCCCGTTCGTTGCTAACGCGCGGCACTAAAATAGAAGCGTCCGTGAATTGCGATAGCGCATGGCAGTCATGCGGCGATTGGCGTTGCCCGCATAGCATGTGCTTCGCATACTCCCATCTCGCTGTTGTGCCGGAACGTATCCTCCCAGAATCGTTGGTACGCAGCATGTTCCCCTCTGGAAGATGTTGTCGGCCCCCACGCCGACAATTACTAAGCCGGGCCCCATTCGGGGCCCGGTTTTTTACTCATCGCCAGTCAGCGATTTCGCGGTCAGCGGAAACGCGCAATGTAGTAGGCGAGATCTGCAATTTGCGCGTCGTCGACGGGGGCGAGCACCGAGGCCATCACGCCGTCATAGCCATGCCGGATGTTGTCCCGATATTCGCGAAGCGTTTTCATCAGAAAATCCTCGCGCTGGTTGGCGATGTGCGGAACGTTTTCTTGACCGGCCAGATCAAGACCGTGGCAGCTGTTGCAGCGATTGTGGGTAATAATAGCGGCCGCCCTCTGCATGCGCGCAGGATCGCCGGGATCTGGCGCCGGCGGTGGCGGCGGCAATTTCGAAATAAAGTCGGAGAAATTTCGCAGGTCGTCGTCCGTGAAGCCTTTTGTCATCTCGGACATCACCTCGATCATGTGATCGTCCTTTAGGTACGTGGAAGCCCGCTGATTTTCACGAAACAGATAAAGCTGGATCAGCAGGTAGGGCGCGGGCTGACCGCCAAGCGAAGGCACGGCCGGATGTTCGGACCGGCCTTTCTCACCATGGCAAGCGAGGCAAGGCGCGACGCGCTCGGCAAATGTTTCGGCTAGGAGCGGCTGACCGGCGGAGAAGAGAAGCAACGCCGCGACCACGATTCGACACATGAAAACTTCAATCGACATGATTTTCCGTTGAACGAGAAAAATGGTCCGGGGGCAAGAAGCCCCCGGCCCGCATGAGTATGTCTTACTTACCGGCGACCTTCTCCTTGCCGTAGGTGATGCGATAGATCGCGCCATTCCAATCGTCGGACAAAAGCAGCGATCCGTCAGCCATCTGTTGCACATCCACCGGACGGCCGACGTATTTGTTGTCGACCAGGAATCCTGTGATAAACGGCTCGATAGAGCGCACGGTTCCGTCTTTATTGAGCTTGATCACAACGACATCGCCGCCGATTTTCTTCGACCGGTTCCACGAACCGTGACGCGCAAGAATGATCGCATTCTTGTATTCCTTCGGGAACATGTTGCCGGTGTAAAAGCGCAGGCCGAGCCCCGCTGAGTGCGGACCGGTCAATGCGACCGGCGCCGTGAATTCGCTGCAGCTATGGCCCCAGCCGAATTCCGAATCGAGGATGTTGCCCTGGTAGCAATAGGGCGCTCCGAAATGCTCGCCGACTTTCGTCACGCGGTTGAGTTCGTCCTGCGGGACGTCTTCGGAAAGCCAATCGCGGCCATTGTCCGAGAAGTACAGCTGCTTGTTGACCGGATTCCAGTCAAAGCCCACAGAGTGGCGTACACCCCTGGCGACGACTTCAGCGCCGGTACCATCGAGATTCATACGGCGAATCTGGCCGTGCGCGGCGTCGTGCAGAACGTTGTTGCCGGGTTGCCCGACCTCCACGTAGAGCTTGTTATCGGGACCGACGGCAAGGAACTTCCAACCGTGCGCTTCATCCTTCGGCAAATCGGTATAGATCACCGTTGGCTTCGGCGGGTTGTCGAGCACGTTCTCGATATTGTCGATCTTTGAAATCTGCGAGAGCTCTGCGATGTAGAGCGTGCCATTGTGATAAGCGAGTCCGTTCGGACGGTAGAGTCCGGAGGCGACGGTCTTGAGTTCGGTCTTGCCGTCCTTCTTGACGATCGCGGTCACCTTGTTGCCGAAGCGGGTCCCGACAAACACCGTGCCCTTGTCGCCGACACGCAGCGAGCGCGTATTCGCGATGCCGCTCGCGTAGACCTCAATGTTGAAGCCCGGCGGCAGTTTGAGTTGGGCGGTCGGCAATTTGTCGGCAGCCGCCGGTAGCGGCGGCGCGGCGACGGGCGCGAGTTTCGCGGCAGCTTCATTGCCGTCCGGGCGGCCGATCAACGGTGATCCGGGCGGCAGCGCCGGTGCAGCAGTAGGTGTCGCTGCGGGCATTGCCGCGGCAGGTGGCGGCGCTGCAGGTGTTGCTGTGGCGGGTGGCGGAGCTGCAGGTGTTGCAGCAGCCGGTGGTGCGGACGGCGCAGGTTGTTGGGCGAAAGTCGGCACCGTGAGCAGAATACCGGCGATCGTGCCGGCAAGCAGCATGGAACGTCGAGCCGCGACACACGGAATCATCGTAGTCCTCCCTGATGAGGAGGCGCTTGACTCACGTGGTCCGTAGAGAACGGCCCCGGAGCGCGCCCCCTTCGCGTTAAGTCTCCACCTTTTCGCCCCCTCGGTGCAATCGGGAAGTCGGCAATTCGGCGTGATCAGGAACTTCGATAGCTATAGGCGGCGTCTTCGCGCTTCGCCGTCAGTTGCTCAACAAGGGTGTGGTGCGGCGAAAGATGGCAAACCGGGTCGGCGGCGCGGGCGTTGCCCGCAATCAGGAATGCCTGACAGCGGCAACCGCCGAAGTCCAGCTCACGGCGGGAACAGGATTTGCAAGGCTCCTCCATCCAGCCGATGCCGCGAAACGCTGAAAATGCCGGCGAGGCGCGCCAGATTTCAGCAAGCGAATGTTCACGTACGTTCCAAAATTCGAGTCCGGGGATGACTTCCGCCGCATGGCACGGAAGTACCTTGCCCGCCGGGGTAACGTTGACTGAACGACGGCCCCAGCCACCCATACAGGGCTTTGGAAACCGCGCGTAGTAATCGGGCACGACCGCATCGATGACGATCTGTCCGTGGTGCCTGGCGCGGAGCACCTCGACCTGGCGTATCGCCTCGTCCACCTGCTCCCGCGTCGGCATAAGCGCGGCGCGGTTCTTCATGGCCCATCCGTAATATTGCACATGGGCGATTTCCACGCGGCTGGCACCAAGCGACAGGGCAAGTTCGACCATTTGCTCGACGCGGCCGATATTGGCTCGATGCACGACCATATTCACCGTGAGCGGCAAACCGAGACGGACGACTTCGCTCGCCAGAGCGCGTTTGCGCGCGGAAGCGCCTTTGTAGCCCGCAATGTGATCTGCGGACGGCTCATCGCTGTCCTGAATGGAAATCTGAACGTGATCGAGACCTGCTTCGGCAAGCGCGCCGAGAGTTTTCGCGGTTAGCCCAACGGCGGACGTAATGAGATTGCTGTACAGCCCGGCTTCACGCGCGGCCTTGACGAGTTCCGGCAAATCGCGTCGCGCCGCCGGTTCGCCACCGGAGAGATGAACCTGCAATATACCGAGCGACGCGGCTTCGCGGAATACGCGCGCCCAGAGCGCGGTCTCGAGTTCGTCATCCCGCTTGTCGAGTGCTAACGGATTCGAGCAATAGGGGCAGCCGAGCGGACAACGATGCGTCAATTCGGCGAGCAGGCCGAGGGGCGCGGGCGTCAGATCCAACGCAGCCACACTAATGCTCCAATAACTTCTTGTCCGCGAGCGAACCGAGCAGCTTCACCACATCGCTATGGATACGCTCGCGTGGCGCCGCGAACGTTTTGGCAAGGTCGTCGACGATTGCGCCAAGTGTCGCCTCGCCGTTACAACGCTTCAAGATCTCGGCCGTGACTGCGTCCGCCTTGAACACACGTTCGGGCGCGAGCAAAACCCAGCCACCTTGCGCCTCGTTGTGGGTCAGCCGAACGCCGCGCGGCAAGCGCGGGCGGGCATCGTCGGAAATCTGCGCCGCCGACTGGTCCATTACTGGTCCTCCGGCACGAATGCACCCGGTGGCAGGTGTTTTGGCGCCACGTAGGCGTGGAAAAGCGCATCCAGCATAGCCCACAGCACGCCGCACTTGAATTCGAGGGCAGCCAATACCGCCTGTTGCTGCTCGGGCGTTTTGGCATTGCGTTTGACGTAATTGAGCGCGAAATCGACATCGCGTTGGGCTTGCGAGGGACGTTTGTCGAAGTAGCCCAGCGTCTCGCGCGTTACAAAGTCATAGTTTGCCAGCATTCCCGCCATACGCTCGCTGATGATGACCGGCGAAAACATCTCCGTCAGCGAAGATGCAATCGCTTCCAGCAAAGTCTTTTCGCGCACGAAGCGCACATAGGCCTCAACCGCGTATCGCGTGCCCGGCAACAAGCCGCGCAGCGACGTTACATAGTCGCGCTCGAGCCCAAGTCCATCGGTGAGCTTGAGCCAACGCGCGATACCCCCATCGCCCTCGCGCTCGCCGTCGTGATCGACAAGGCGCGAGCGCCATTCCCTGCGCACGGCGGGATCATCGCAGCGCGCGATCAGGCT
>Ga0209647_1002046_pt1 | contig 16601 bp, 16 predicted proteins | sample GraSoi_2013_60cm_FD_185827 | JGI IMG/M metagenome (GOLD analysis project Ga0209647, IMG submission 185827) | Grasslands soil microbial communities from the Angelo Coastal Reserve, California, USA - Sample 9_17_2013_60cm (SPAdes) (version 2) | ecosystem: Environmental > Terrestrial > Soil >...
ATCTCGGAGATTTGCTCGACGACTTTGCGACTCAGTCCTCTTTCGGACTTAAACGCATAGTTTTCAGCTACATGGAACCCAGGACTATATGTCTGCTGCTCCACATCGAATACCTGACTCATACAATATACTCCATCTTGCAGGCTAATACCTGGTAATAATGTGATCCGGGAAGCCTAGCGCTTCCTGCTAATCCTTACTTACGCACTCGGATTTAACTAACCGTATTATAGGTTTTCTGGCGCAGATTGTCAAGGCGTGTAGCAAAAGGTTTTCTTGCCGTATCTATTGCCCAACGCAAGGATGTTCCAAGGAGAACCAGGCTATGGCTAATTATCAGTCGAAGATATGCTTGACATGCCGCAATACGACTTGTTATCATCAGGATGGATTTGAAGAGACAGCTTCAGTTCCCATTAGCGCCCGTAGCTCAGTGGATAGAGCATCGGTCTTCTAAACCGGTTGCCGTGAGTTCGAATCTCACCGGGCGCGCCTCATATCTCATATTTCTCCATCGATACAATGGAGATCAAGCCATCCTTCTCAAGTGAGCCATTACTGGAGATTGCTTTTATGGCGTGCGCGGAAGCGGCGTGCTTTCAAAAGGTTAGCGCATTTATCAGATGTACAGTAAAGCCTGGTACGGCTCTTGCTCTCATCATAAAAGACCCAACGGCAGTTGGTATTTGCACACATTTTGAGACGTCTGAGATCCTGGTAAGCCAGCAGATGAGCGAACGAAGCCGCAATCTCTGCCTGCACCCAGTCCCAATCCTGCTTCAGTGGCACCATTTCCAATCGATATCCTTCTGTGTCTTTTATCAGGCGACGACTCAAGGGCATCTTGAGCAGAAAAGCATTGAGTGCTGCTTGATCATGGTCTGCGATCTGCCCCTCAACCAGAGCCTCTATCATAGAGCGAAGAAGGGTACGTAGTGCAACAAGAGTAGTTAGTGTAGCTCCATCGGGTGAGCGATCAACCTGTAGTCCCCATTTGACGAGAAACTGTTCCAACCAGCCTGGTTGCTGGAGATCATCTCTTACCCACCGACCACGGAAATCGCGAAACTCGCTATTGATGAAATCAAGACAAATCGTATCCATTGTTCCCTAAGCTCCAACAGAGTCCTACAAGAATCGGCTCTGCCTCCTTCATGTCTCCTCCCTCATACAACGGTTGAGATGGAAAGAAGACCAGCATAACTCTCTAAAAAATATTGACAGTTACATAGTTAGCATGTTATCATCTTGAATATAACTGATTCAAGCAACATTAACAGTTGCAAAACCGGCCCTGTCCCCTCATTGTCGCTGAGTACTTATCATCAAGAAAGGGATTCGCCGATGGTGCCTAAACAAACAGATGCACTCATGGGATGCCTCTCTCGCCGTGACATTCTCCGGGGTCTGGCAGGATTAATGATAACTGTGAGTCTAGAAGGGTGTGCTCAAGCTCTTTCCTCATCGTCAACTACTGTTCCCGTCCCTACCCCTCGTCCTCGCGGAAGCGTACTTTATACCTATCGCGGTCATACCGCTCGTGTAACGTCAGTAGCGTGGTCGCCAAACGGCAAGTACATTGCGTCGGGCTCATTAGATCAGACCGCGCGGATTTGGGCCGTCGGCTCCGGCGATCATTCCCCACCTTTTATTTACCGCGGTCATACTGCCGAGGTGCAAGCTGTGGCCTGGTCACCAGACAGTAATCGCGTTGTCTCAGGTTCTATCGATAAAACGGTACAGGTATGGGATGCTCTTACCGGAGAGCACGTCGCTTTCTATCGTGGGCATACCGGCAGCGTGAACACGGTAGCGTGGTCACCAGATGGAAAAAACATTGCCTCAGGCTCTGCAGATGGCACCGTGCGTCTATGGGATGTCGCAACTGGCAAGCAGAACTACGTCTATCGCGGCCATCAAGCGAGCGTAAACTCGCTAGTGTGGTCGCCCGAGAGTCAACGGATCGCCTCTGGTGCTTCGGACAAGACGGTCCAAATCCTGGATGCCACGTCTGGAAATCACCTGTATACTTACCGTGGTCATACAGACATAGTCAGCTCGGTTTCCTGGTCGCCTGATGGGAAGCACATCGCTTCCGGTTCGTGGGACAAAACGGTGCAGGTATGGGATGCGGTGACTGGTGCTGTTTTGTATACGTATAACGGGTACAATGTGCGAGCTGCACAACTTAATCCTACCAAGGGGGTACTCCCTGACCTCATCTTTGTTGTTGCCTGGTCACACAATGGGAAACGCATCGCGGCAGTCACCCAGGTCTATTGCGGCGATCTCTGTGCAGTCATGTTAGGCTGGGATGCGTATACCGAGCGCAATTTCACCTTTTACCCGGACGCACCGGTCTTCGCAATGGCATGGTCCCCTGACGACACGCGTCTCGTCACCTCAATTACTGTTTCAACACAAGGCCCGCTCCCGGGAACGGGAGTCGCGCCGCAGGATGGTTCATTTGTGCAGATTACGCAAGCGTAACACGCATTCCAGGTATTGTTAGTGTACTTATGAAATGGCGGGGTGCAAGAGATACCTGGCAGGGCTTGCCCCTGCCAGGCAGCAAATCCCTCCTCAGTGACAAATCCGCTCCCATCTGCTATCATGCTAACCAGAATCTTAATTGCAATCTACACCCCGTTCCAAAGCATCCTTGCAATTTACAGCCGATCATGGAGGTAACATACTATGTCGTCTTCTTCCGCTTCTGAAGCTACAGCCAGCTCCCTACGTGTCGCAATCATAGGCTATGGGCTTGCTGGCTCAGTCTTCCATGCGCCGCTTATTGACTCCACTCCTGGTATGTCGGTCGCAGCAATCGTAACCAGTAATCCAGAACGCCAGGAGCGCGCTCATCGCGATTTCCCTGCCGCCGCAGTCCTTTCGGCGGCAGATCAACTCTGGCTTGATTCCTCCCTCTATGACCTGGTGGTAGTAGCTGCCCCTAACCGGTCGCATGTACCCCTTGGTATAGCGGCGCTGAAAGCTGGTTTCCCCGTCGTTATCGACAAACCCATGGCTGCATCCGTAAATGATGCCGAGCAATTAATCGCCACAAGCGAACGCACAGGTAAACTTCTCACCGTCTTCCAGAATCGGCGTTGGGACAATGACTTTCTGACCGTACGTCACTTGTTCAATGCCGACTTTGACCTGCTCGGTCCGATCACCCGCTTTGAGTCACGTTTTGAGCGTTACCGCGCAACTCCACGTCTTGATGTCTGGCGCGAATTTCCCGACCCGCAGGACGCTGGCGGCCTGCTTTTCGACCTCGGCAGCCACCTGATTGACCAGGCGTTAGTCCTCTTCGGACAACCAGCTTACGTCTATGCCGAGGTAGACAAACGTCGCCCTGGTGCCTTGGTGGATGATGACACCTTTGTCGCGCTCCACTTCGCCGGCGGCGTACGTGCTCATCTCTGGATGAGCGCCGTTGCCCGTATCCAGGGGCCTCGTGTGCGCATCAGCGGTTTGCGCGGCACCTACGAAAAATGGGGTCTGGATCCCCAGGAAAATGCACTGCGCATAGGTATGCGGCCGGGCGATCCCGAGTGGGGACTGGAGCCACCCGAGAAGTGGGGAAGACTCTCCACGGATGTTGGAGGTATACATATTGATGGCCCCGTGGACATGCTGCCGGGTGCTTATGAGCGCTTCTACGAACTCCTGCGCGATGCACTCATCTCAGGCGGGCCACCGCCAGTAAACCCATCAGATGCGCTAAACACATTACGCGTCATCGAGGCTGCCCAGCAGAGCGCACGCAGCAGCGGCACCCAGTTATAGCGTGTAGTACCTGGTGAGTCACTTTAGTACCAGTCTCAGCAACGACACTGTCCCTACCCCAATCAACATCGCTACCAGTACATTTTTCGTGCGCAGTGCAACGAGCGCCGTCGCCAGTGCTGCCAGTGTCTCGGCAAAACTGCTGGCAAGTACCGTGGGCGCGATGATTGCCATCAGTACGGCTCCCGGTATTTGCCGCAACCACGCTTCAATGCGAGGTGAGGGAGTTACAAGGCCCATCAACCAGAAGCCGCCCGCTCTTGTAATATATGTAACGAGCGCCATCCCCAGGATCGTAATAAGCGCAAGTGTGTCATTGTGCATCTGTCATCGCTCCAACTGCGCTGCCTGCAATGCCACCTAGCAGGATGTACCATTTACCCGGCAGCCAGTGTGCCGCCGCAATTGCCACGATCGCCGCCACGGCCCACGCGAAGAAATTTGATTTACCTTTCCACATACCAACCAGCAAAGCTATGAAGACCGCCGTAAATGCGAAATCCAGCCCCCACCGTGCCGGGTTCTGTATCGATGCTCCGACTGTCTGTCCCACCACCGTTGAACTGACCCATGCAACAAACAGCATCAAGCCGCCGCCGAGCAAAAAAGCCCCGTCGCGTCCTCCTGCTGCAAAGTAGCTGGTTGCCAGCGCCCAACTCTCATCCACCATGAAAAAGACCGAGGTATACACCTTCGAGGGGGATAATCGCGAAAACCAGGGACGCAGTGCTGCTCCCATCAACAGGTGGCGCATGTTAACCACGAAGGTTGTGAGAATGATGGTTATCACAGGGAGGGGAACTACCGTCCATAACGATAGAGCCACGAACTGCGATGCGCCTGCAAAAACCAGGCTGCTCATCAGCAGCGCTTGCACGATGCTCAACTTTGCCTGGCGTGCCAGTATGCCGAAGACGAGACCTACCGTAAAGGCGCTGATTGCTACTGGGATGGCACGCCGTGCCCCGAGCAGTGCTCCCGACAGGGTAAACGTCATCTTTTCGCTCACGGCATTCTTATTTTGGTTTTGGCTTTCGCTCAAATTGGCTCTTCTCATCGCAATGAACCCTTGTTATCCGTTGTCTCGCCGGCCCCAGATCCTCGAATGCTACCTACTCTGCAATGTTACATCCTTATGCTCAGGAGTTCTTCAGCCAACCGGCCATGTCCTTCACAGCCAATACCTGTGACTCAACCATTAATATAACCTCCAAAATGATTTAAGTAGGTTATACGAAGTGTAACACGAAAGCGGGTAATTTTCAACCCTCAAACCGCTCCATCGAGAATGGCAAAATAACCTCCGGCACCTTTCCCTCAACCACCAGCTCTGCAATAGCCTTGCCCGTGATAGCACTTAGCAAAATACCGGTGCTCCCATGTCCAATGGCGAGCGTGACGTTCTCCCAGCCCGGCGCAGGTCCCAGTATTGGCTGGTTATCCGGTGTCCTTGGTCGTAAGCCTGCCCACATTTGATCTATAGCGCTGCTTTCTAAACTGGGTGCGAGTCTGATGGCCGTATTCAGTAGCCATGCTACGCCGCCAGCGGTGAGTTGCTTGTCGAAACCCACCTCTTCTTTCGTCGCGCCCACAAGCAGCGTATTCCCACTTTTAGGGGCTAGATAGACGGCTTCGCCAAAGATGATATGACGCAGGGGCAGCGCTGGTTGACGCAAGCTAAGAATCTGACCTCGCTGCGGGCTAGCAGGTATCTTAACATTCAGCCACACACCAGAACGAGCGGCCCAGGCTCCAGTCGCTACAACCAGGTGCTCGCAGCCAATGGTTTCACCCTCTGAAGTGTATACGCCCGTAACCCTTGCGTGATTTCGTTGTACCCCCGTGATTTCGCTGTGACCACGAAGAACCGCCCCTCTTTTGGCAGCCGCCACTGAGAAAGCCTTGACGACATGCGGAGCTTTGATTTGTGATTCTTCAGCTGCATAAACAGCTGCGCAAATATCGGGTGACAACAACGGCTCGCGTTGACGCGCCTCCTCTCCCGTGAGCCAGTGCATTTGCAGCTCCAGCGGTTGCCACGCTTGCATGCGCTTGCGCAAGTTGGGAATATGCTTTGAGTCGCGTACAACACGTAGCGAGCCTGGCCGCTCATATTCCAGGCGCATAGCGCTCGCATCCTCAAGCTCTGCTACTAACGTAGGCATAAGGGCAAAACTGGTAAGCAACAGGTCGGCAAAAGCGCCTGGTCCAGAGAGCGGCCCCAGAGGTGCGAGCAGGCCAGCCGCTGCGCTCGATGCCTCCGCGCCAATCTCGCCCCGCTCTAAAACGATGACATCTACCCCCAATTTACGCAAGTGATAGGCGATGGCACAACCTATCACACCTCCTCCGGCAATAACGACATCTGTAGTTGCATACATGGTCGGCTAACTCCACGGGCGAATAATGTGATGAAACTGATATATCAGTATATCAGTAGGTATCGAGATATTGCTAATGGGTAACTATTCAGCAGGGGGTTCCAAGGGGCCTTGCAGGCCCCTTGGCGGGGTGCGGGGCAAGGAAGCCTGGGGGGCTTCCAGGGACCGCCCTTCTCCCTCACCCCACCGCCGCAGGCGGTGCAAGAGAAAGGAGACCTGAATAGTTACGCTAATGGTTAAAAATTTGTGCGACATAAATACTGTTCGTTTGTTGCAATTCTTGTGATTTATAGGAATCTCAACACCTTGTGCAGGTTTTTGAACCTTACATATCATGACAATGGTTAACATAACTAACCTTCCAATAATGTACACTTACTTTTCCCAAAATTTTACATGATATCCTCCATCACTACCTGTCACTTGACAAAATTTGTAAGATGGCGTATCCTATAGACAAAGTCTCACTATGCTTCAAGCGTACAATAATCAAGCGCGCTTGTTGTGTAGGGTAAGCGAAAGGAAAATCATGCGTGAAGCGACGACAAAGATCACCTGCTTATAAGACGAGCGAAAATAATGCAAGCTTGCCTAAATATACAATCGGTGTTGTCTCTCAACTCCTGGGCTTACCACCGCAAGTATTGCGGCGCTATGAGGGAGCTGGATTGCTCGCGCCCGCACGCCAGGCAGGTAAGAATCGTTTGTACTCCGATCAGGATGTAGCGATACTCGAAGAGATTGTCGAGCTTTCTGACCAGGGAGTGAATGTGGTAGGTATTCGTTATATTATCCAGATTCGCAGGCACGTAACAATCCTGCAACAACAGGTCCAGGAGGCGCAAGCAGCCCAGCATCTTGCTGAGGAAGAGAAATCCAGGCTGGAAATGGAGCGTCAAGCGGCTCAGAAACGTTATTTAAAGGAATTACACCCAGAGGATACACATTAATAATGTATGCTGTCCAACCCGGCTTCTTCCCTTAAACAATCCCCGTAACTATTCAGCAGGGGGTTTCAAGGGGCCTGCAAGGCCCCTTGGCGGAGTGCGGGGTGCCCCCGCCTTTCTCCCTCACCCCGCCGCCGCAGGCGGCGCAAGAGAAAGGAGACCTGAATAGTTACCAATTCCCTAATCCCGGTAGTGCCAAGGATGTGTTATAAAAAGTTATGTCATTTGATAGCATATGTTACATGATTTAGCATAAATCTAGGAATATTTTGCATAACCAGGGGGGTTATATATGGAGGGGTAGCCACAGCAAGATTGGCTGTGAGATTATGGAAAAGGATAAATGTTATGCGATATGATGGACAAGAGCTAGACATAGTAAACCCACGGAAAACTTCGGAAGCCGAGCAAACCGAGCAACGGAAAAGCGAGGAGTACCTCGACCTGCTGCGCCGCACTCAGGCAGACTTCATCAATTACAAACGACGAACGGATCAGGAGCAGGATGAAGAGCGCATTGCGGCACAGATTGCTCTATTAGACCAGATCTTGCCTGTGCTCGATGATCTTGGGCGGGCGCTTCAATCAACGCCTCCGGAACTTGCCGATCAGCCCTGGGTCCAGGGCATTATGCTTGTTGCCAGGCGTCTGATGAGTGCGCTGGAACAGTTAGGTGTGCGGCAAGTCGGAAGACCGGGCGAACAATTTGATCCTCGCTGGCACGAGGCGCTGGCGGTGCAGGCGCAGCCAGGTGCTCGCGAGGGAACTATTCTGCAAGTAACGCGGCCCGGTTATGCATTGGGAGAGCGTGTTATTCGACCTGCCCAGGTAATCGTGGCAGGTTCTGTTTAGACTATTCAGCAAGGGAATAGTATCAGGAATCTCCTTGTTATTACTTCCAGAAAATGTTAGATTGTCTGACAAAATTTGTAAAATGTATGCATGGGTTACCATAGCGAGGTAGATGTGAGACAGGAATGTTGGTTCACTGGTGGTACCTGGCATACATGATAAAGGAGGCTATGAAAATATGGCCAAAGTAATTGGCATTGATCTTGGAACGACGAACTCGGTAGTCGCGGTTATGGAAGCCGGCGAACCTACTGTGCTCGACAATAGCGAAGGAGCAAGATTAACCCCCTCGGTTGTTGCGGTGACCAAGAGCGGCGAGCGGCTAGTAGGCCAGGTTGCCAAACGACAGGCGGTCACCAACCCCGAAAATACCATTTATTCGATTAAACGCCTGATGGGCCGCAAATACGATGATCCCGAGGTTCAGCGCACGTTGAAGAGCGTGCCCTACAAGATCACACGTGCCGCCAATGGCGATGTGCGAGTAACCATGGGAGGACGTGAATATAGTCCGCCCGAAATCTCGGCGATGATCCTGCAAAAGTTGAAGACCGATGCAGAAGCCAAATTGGGCGAGCGGATTACCCAGGCGGTGATTACCGTTCCCGCCTACTTTAATGATACCCAGCGCCAGGCGACCAAAGATGCAGGCAAGATTGCCGGGTTGGATGTTCTGCGGATTATAAACGAGCCAACCGCTGCTTCGCTGGCCTATGGCCTGGATAAGAAGAAGGATGAAACGATCGCCGTCTACGACCTGGGTGGTGGTACCTTTGACATCTCTATCTTGCAGTTAGGTGAGGGCGTCTTTGAGGTGAAGTCAACCAATGGTGATACACACCTGGGTGGCGATGATTTCGACCAGCGCGTTATCGACTGGCTTGCTGATGAATTCCGTAAGGAGCAGGGCATTGACCTGCGCAACGATCGTATGGCGCTACAGCGCCTGAAGGAAGCGGCAGAGCGAGCGAAGATCGAACTCTCCTCGTCGCTGCAGACAGAAATCAATCTGCCTTTTATTACCGCCGATGCGAGTGGTCCGAAACATCTGGTGATGACCCTGACGCGGTCAAAGCTCGAGCAACTGGTTGCTGAACTGATCGAGCGCACGCGCGGCCCCGTGATGAAGGCGCTTGAGGATGCTGGTATCCGGGCATCTGATGTCAATGAGGTGGTGCTAGTTGGTGGACAGACGCGCATGCCTGCTGTGATCGATCTTGTGCGCAAGATTTTCGGCAAAGAGCCGCACAAGGGTGTCAACCCTGACGAAGTGGTGGCAGTCGGCGCTGCAATCCAGGCGGGTGTGCTCAAGGGAGACGTCAAAGATGTGCTCCTCCTCGATGTTACTCCGCTCTCCCTGGGCGTTGAGACGATGGGCGGCGTGATGACCAGGTTGATTGAGCGCAACACGACTATTCCATCACGCAAGAGCGAGGTCTTTAGCACGGCTGAAGATAACCAGCCCGCAGTTGATATCCACGTGCTGCAAGGCGAACGCGAACTGGCCCGCGATAACAAGAGCCTGGGTCACTTCCAGCTCGAAGGGATTGCTCCGGCCCCGCGAGGTATTCCTCAGATTGAGGTAACCTTCGACATTGATGCCAATGGTATTCTCAATGTCTCTGCCCGTGATAAGGCCACGGGACGTGAGCAGAAGATCACTATTACTGCCTCCAGCGGCCTGTCCCAGCAGGAGATAGACCGGATGGTACGCGATGCTGAAATGCACGCACAGGAAGACCGCCAGCGCAAGGAAGAGATCGAATTGCGCAACCGCGCTGATAGCCTGGCATACCAGGCCGAACGCACACTGCGAGATGTCGGTGACAAAGTCTCAGCAGGCGTGCGCAGCGAGGTTGAGGACAAGGTAAAGGCGGTGCGGGATGCACTGTCCAGTAACGATGTCAACCGCATGCGCAGCGCCGCGGATGACCTGGAGCGAGCTATGCAGCGTATCGGCCAGGATGTCTACGGTCAGGCTGGAGCAGCGGGCCCTGATGGAACGCAAGGCGGCTCTACACCGGGCAGCGATTCCGGTACCGTTGAAGGCGAATATCGCGAAGTCTAAGTATACAATCCAGGGGCGGCCCTCGCGGTCGCCCTTATTTTACAAATTTCCTATAGACTTTCTTGGGGAGAAGAACTCATGGCTGTTGATTATAAAGACTATTACAAGATATTAGGCGTGAGCAAGAACGCGACCGAGAAAGAGATTCGCTCGGCCTATCGTAAGCTTGCACGTCAATACCATCCTGATGTCAATCCAGGTGACAAGGACGCTGAAGAAAAATTTAAGGAGATCAACGAGGCCAACGAGGTGCTTTCTGATCCCGAGAAGCGCAGGAAGTATGACGAGCTGAGCAGTTACTACGAGCAATATGGAAGCATGCCTCGTGCCTCCGGTCCAACGGGGGGCGATGGCGGTGGACGCTACACGTATCGTACCATGAACGAGGAAGACTTCGACGATCTCTTTGGGGGGCAATCACCATTCTCTGACTTTTTTGAGTCCTTCTTTGGTTCAGAGTTCTCCGGCCAGAGGGGCGGGCGAACGCGAACGACAAGGCGGACCGCCCCTCGGGCGACTCGCGGACAAGATATTGAGTCGCCAGTGGATGTGACCCTCGCGGAGGCTTATCAAGGAGCAACGCGCGTCTTCGAATTGACTGAGCCAGATGGTAGTACTCGCCGCCTGGAAGTGAAGATTCCTGCCGGCGTAGATGAAGGTTCGCGCGTACGTATTGCCGGTCAGGGTGGTCAAGGCCAGGCCGGGCGTGGAGACCTCTACCTACGTATTCATATCTTACCAGATGCTCGCTTTAGGCGAGGGGGTACCACCTTATATACGACTGTAGAGGTTCCCCTGGCAATCGCAATGCTCGGCGGTGAAGTGCGTGTTGCCACACCTGACGGTCGTGGGCTCATGCTGCGCATTCCACCGGAAACCGCCAATGGTAGGTCGTTCCGCTTACGTGGAAAGGGCATGCCTCAACTGGGACACCCTGACCAGCGCGGAGACCTCTACGCCGAGGTGCAGGTGGTGCTGCCCCCGCATTTGAATGAAGAGCAGCGCCGTCTCTTCGAAGCTTTCGCTCGCTCGATAGGCTATACTGGCGACCAGGTTGCCAGGCAGCAGTGACTTGTGTGGTGAGCTAAAATGCTCTGCTCGCACCGAGCAGCCGCTTCGTTAGCTCACCACCCTCAAGCACCAGTTCTTTCAATGCTTCCTCGACGTGGCGGTCCTCAACGACGATATCCACGCTTTCATGGCTCTCATCTGCTGCGAAGAGGGCCGCTTTGCGCATCAACTCACGCATAAAGGTTGCGCTCACCCCCTGGGTCTGATCGATGGGTTGCGCTAGGCACATTTTAGTAGAAAAACGGCTATAAGTCTAGCTTATAGAGCGTACTTTAAAATTGGAGTTTAGACTAAATTCTTGCGAAGCAATATGGGGAGCCGCACGATGCGAAATTAGTCTAAACTCCAAGAAGTCGGGACAAAATTGCATTTCGGTTCGCAAATGCGTATGATATACTCAGGCAAAGTAAGTTATCGTCTTCTCAACTCGATGTGTCCCTGCTGCGATAGAGGTTATGCAATGGTAGCAAAGCTCCGCTCATGGCTGCAGACGGCAAGAAAACATCTCATAGTCATTGTATTTATTGTGCTCATAGCGGTGTTTGTGCTGATTTTTTTGGGGTACTGGTTTGATTGGGATTGGACAGGTTTCAATGAGCGCATTGGCTCACAAGCGCAACAATACCAACCGGCAAAAACCCTTTGGGACTGGTTACAGCTGCTTGGAATACTTGCTATTCCTATTGTGATAGGTCTGGGAACAGCCTGGTTCACTACAAAGCACGTTCAGGTAAGTGATGCAGTGAATAAGGACAATCAACGTGAAACCGCATTACAATCATACATCGACAAAATGTCAGAACTCCTCCTTGAGAAGCATTTGCGCGAGTCAAAACCAGAAGATGAGGTACGCAAAATAGGCCGTGTACATACGCTAACGGTGCTTCATCGCTTAGACTCGGAGCGTAAAAGAAGCGTACTACAATTCTTGTACGAATCTGATCTTATAGTCAAGGGTAATAGTTTCATTAATTTGGATGGAGCCGAACTGAGCGGAGCCAATCTGGTAGGAGCTAACCTGGGCGCAGCTGACCTGAGTGCAGCCAACCTGAGCAGAGCGGACCTGAGAGAAGCCTCTCTGGGCGGAGCCGAGCTGAGTGGAGCAGACCTGAGAGAAGCCTCTCTCAGCCAGGCCTCTCTCAGCCGGGCCTCTCTCAGCCGGGCCGACTTGAGCAGAGCTAATCTGAGCGGGGCGGACCTGATCGTAGCCTTCCTGAACGAAGCCGAGCTGAGTGGAGCCAACCTGAGCGGGGCGGACATGATCGGAACCGACCTGAGAGAAGCCTATCTGAGAGAAGCCAACTTAAGTGGAGCCGAACTGAGCGGAGCAAACCTGAGCGGAGCCGAGCTGAGCGGAGCCCATCTGAGAGAAGCCGACTTAAGCGAAGCCGAACTGAGCGGAGCCTCTCTCAGAGAGGCTGATTTGACCAGGGTCGATCTGACCAGGGCCAATCTGACTGGCGCCGACCTGGCCGGAGCTAAAGTCACTTCTCAACAACTCGATCAAGCCAAATCACTCAAAGGTGCAAATATGCCCGATGGGACAATATACCTCGATAAGCCACTTTCCGGTTCATAGCAAAAATTAGTAACTAGTCAGCAGGGGGTTCCAAGGGGCCTGCAAGGCCCCTTGGCGGGGTGCGGGGCAAGGAAGCCTGGAGGGCTTCCATTCCCCGCCTTTCTCCCTCACCCCGCCGCCGCAGGCGGCACAAGAGAAAGGAGACCTGAATAGTTACTATTCAAAATGATGGTTGTCTTACTGCTGCTGCATCGGCGGCATTTGCTCTGGATTCTGTGTCCGGGGCTGGTCGAAGTCGTTGGACGGTGCCGAGGGACGGTAGAACGACTTCTCAGGTTCAGGCTGGTAGCCCTGCCCATACTGCTGATATGGCGGCTCCTGCCCTGCTTGCGGCGTTGGCGGCTGGTAATAGGGCGGCTGTTGCTGTGAAGTGGACGGCTGCTGCCACTGATTGCCCATGTTCCTCATCGAATTCCATCCGGCCCCGCTGCTCCCTCGGGTAATCGCCCGGACGATAACGAAGACCAGGGCGATGAGCAGCAGGATTCCAAGCAAAGAGAACAGCGCCTTGAACGCCCAGAATGCCACGATAAAGCCCAATGGGAAGATCAGCGGAAACGCTATTGGGATGATATGTGGGAAAAACCGTATCCCACGCCGGTATGGTTGATATCTATTCCACATTCTTGATGTCTCCTCCGTAATCGTGAGGCGATGCGTTGCACGCTCTCGCTCATTTCATTCGTTTTCGCTAAACATGTAAACAAAACATTCATTCTACAAACTATACGGACGAGATGGCTTGTGGTTGTACGAGGTGAACGCTCGGCAGTGAAAGATCATGCCTCATCGTTAGCTCTCCCCCTGCTTCGGCGGCAACGTCTTTCCCGGCATCCACCAGTTCCAGCGTCCCAGCAAGCGCATTGTCGCGGGCACCAGCAGCGTCCTGATGATCGTCGCGTCCACCAGCACAGCTATGGCCATCCCCAATCCTATCTCCTTCGTCACAACAATTGAAGTGAAAGTGAAAGCGCCAGCGACAATCACAAAGAGCAGCGCCGCATTCGTAATCACCCCGCCTGTTTTTTCCAGCCCATATGCTACCGCCCAGCGGTTATTGTACGTTCTCAACCACTCCTCGCGCATGCGGCTCAGCAAGAAGACCTCGTAGTCCATTGAGAGACCGAAGAGGATACAGAACAGCAAGATTGGGGTTATGCTGTCCAGGAAGCCATCCGGCGTAAAGCCCAGGATGTTGCTGAAATTACCCCACTGGAAGATGAAAACCAGCACTCCCAGGCACGCGCTGACCGACAGGATATTCATCAGGACGGCTTTCAATGGCAGCAACACCGAGCGGAACATCAGCAGTAGCAGTATATATGTCGCTACCAGGATGAAGACAATCGCCCGCGGGAAGTTGCCGTACAGGTAGTTGTTGAAGTCCAGGCTGTCCGCCTGGTCTCCGCCGATCAATACCGTCAATCCCTGGCCGGCAGCCTTGTCACCTGCCCGCAGGTTATTAACCAACGCCTTGCCCTCGCTGCTATCAACTTTCGTATTTGTAGTTACCGTGATCACGGTCGTATTGCCGTTGGTAGTGGATGAGACGAGTTGTGCCAGTGCCGCGTTATGTTGATAGGCTCCGGTGCTGTATAACGTGGCTAATTGCTGCTTGCTGAGCGTGGGAGCACCGGCCGGAGTGGCCGGCAACTGCGTCAAACTGATCACATCGGTCACATGTGCCTGCGCTGCAATCCACTTAGAGAGGTTATCAAGCTTAGTCAGGTTATTTGCATGCAGCATACTGGTACCACCGGGTGCCTGCGCGACGACATAGATAGGACTCTCATTTATCTCACGGAACTGGGCATTCAGTATGTCCATTCCCTGGCGCGCCTCTGAGCTATTCGGCACTGCCGTGTAATTTGTTGTGCCGATGGAAATTGAGAAAATTGGCCAGCCTAACCCAACCAGTAGAACTGTAACCAGCAGAATGGTCAGCACCGGGCGCTTCATCACACCCAGCGCCCAGCGCTGCCAGAAGCCCCGGCGTTCCTTCTGGGCTTCCTCGCCCGTCCCTGTTCGCTGAGTACGCATGGTGAGACGACTGAGGTATGGGATACGCAATGCATTGATGCGCTGGCCCAGCACACCTAGTAAGGCTGGCAGGAGTGTAAGCGCAGCCAACACCGCGGTTCCGACCACTACAGCGCCGCCGATACCCAGGGAGGTCATTAGATCAACGCCAATCAAAAGCAGGCCGGAAAAGCCAATCATCACGATTAGGCCGCTAAAAAGAATAGATTCTCCCGCCGTCGCCACCGTCCAACCGACGGCATCACAGGCACTGCGCCCCTGCGCCAGCTCGTCACGGAAGCGTCTTGTCATGAAGAGGCTATAGTCAATCGAAATGCCCAGGCCAATGATAGAGGCAATGTTGAGCACAAAGATACTCACCGTCGTGTGTTGACCGATGGCATAGATCACTGCCAGGGTCACGGGCACAGCAACAACAGCCAGTAGTATAGGCGTGGCCGCTGCAACTAGCGTACCGAAGACCACGAGCAGCACGAGCAGCGCGAGCGGCAGCGCAAAAAACTCGGCGCGCTCGGTATCCTGCTGGGTGATTTGCGTGAAATCGTGATCGAGCGGGGGATTACCTGTCAGGTAGGCCTGGGCCGGGCCTGCCGCAAGCCCGCCTGGCAGTAGTTTGCGGAAGTCGTCCAGCCGGTCTTCAACCGTGCCTGAATGTATTTTAAAATTCACCGTCACGTAGGTTGTGCGTCCATCCTGCCCTATGGCACCCTGGGAAACGGCTGTGACATGTGCGAAAGAACGCGCCCGGCTCATAAAGTCGTTCACTTCTTTCTGGAAACTGGGATCGTTTACCGGCGTATGCACTGACCGGAAGACAACCAGTAACTGCGCCGCTGGCTGGTTCAACTTTTCGCTGATTAAATTTTCGGCGCGCGTCGACTCGCTGTTGTGATACGAATATCCCCCGCCTTGAAGCACGTCTCCAACCTTGGCGGCAAATGGAATACTTACAATCACGACGACCACCCAGAACGCAATAATCAACCAGCGGAAGCGGTACACCTGGCGGCCATAATGTAGCCCGAGGCGGTATAGCCCGTGGGATTCAAGAGAAGAGGGAGGCTTAGATCCGGCCGGCTTACTAAGATTTTCCTGTGATCGTTCTTGTATTTGCATAATATGTATCCCTCTGGTGAACAGGTCAAGGTTATGCTTTCAATCCTTCTAATAACAACCGGACGGAGCCTTCACCAATGGTGTCCCACTGCACCACCTTCGGATTAATCAACCAGTGTATCGTCAGTCCTTCATACATCGCAGACAAGGTAACCGCCGTTTCGGTCGTATTGACCGGGCGGAACTCCCCTCTATCAATACCTTGCTGGATAAGATCTACAATCACTGCACGGAAGTTGGCGAAGTATTCATTGAGAAACTCACGTACCGGGTCCTGGTGCATCATAACCGCGTAGAACTCAACCAGGATCGGCAGCAGGTCGGACATACGTTTGAGACCGGCAACGCGAAAGCGCGTAATCAACAGCAAGCGCTCGCTTACTGTTCCATCTGACTCCAGCAACCCTTGTAATTGTTCGAGGTCGGTCGTAAATAGCCTGTGTAAGATGCCAGTGATAATCTCTTCCTTACTGTTGAAATACCAGTACAAAGCTCCCTTGCTCAGGCCCGAGGCTTCCACAATATCGTCCATGCGGGCGCGCTCGAAACCCAGCCGCGCAAAGACCGCTGTAGCTGCATCCAGGATCTGATTCCTGCGTACTTCACTGGCATCTGGATCTGTACGACGCGCCATACCTACTTTGCCCTCTTTATCATTACTAGACCGACCGGTCAGTCTAGTAATAGACTATAGCAGGAAATTGTTGAGTAAGTCAAGGGTAACGGGGTGTATGAAATAATTGTAGGCAAAC
>Ga0209647_1002049_pt1 | contig 16578 bp, 11 predicted proteins | sample GraSoi_2013_60cm_FD_185827 | JGI IMG/M metagenome (GOLD analysis project Ga0209647, IMG submission 185827) | Grasslands soil microbial communities from the Angelo Coastal Reserve, California, USA - Sample 9_17_2013_60cm (SPAdes) (version 2) | ecosystem: Environmental > Terrestrial > Soil >...
GGATGCCCGCCCGGCGATATATCAGTGAATTTGTTGATCCTATCCTGGAGAAGATTCATACCGAGGGAGCGCATCGACTTACCCGGTCCGAACGCCGAATTCTCCAGAAAGCACGACAAAAAGCTCGCCGCACGCTATTATAGTTTTGTGTCCTGCCCCATAAATAACATGGCTTTCGTCCGGCAGCTGCCGGATCAGTTGGCTGTTTTTCAAGGCGCGAGCGACGAGCATATCTGAATTGATACGTAAGGAGTGAGCAACGCAGAAAAACAGCCAACTGGCCACGGCCCGGAGGGTTGCGATGAAAATGGGCCGGCGGCTGCGTTGCTCGTCGGTCACGTATCGATTCAAATATGCTCCGCTCCTCGCGTCCGGCAGCTGCCGGACCGGCGGCCCATTTTGATCGCAACGAAAGCCATGCTATTTATGAGGCAGGACACTAGATGAGCGGAACCAGTCGCGCCGGAGCTAGCGAAGGCGGACCCGGTCGCGCCGCAGCTGGCGGAAGTTTGTTGTGGAGCCAGAGACTCTCCGCGCAATGTTGGGACCCGCAGTTGGCCGAGCACGTACTGGCCAGGCTTGCCGAGTTTTGTCCTGATCTGGAAACCGTCTTCCGGCAATCGCCGCAGGACGGCGTAAATCTTCTCAATTTTCTTTCCTTTTCCCCGGTTTCGTTTGAGAAGATTTGCCGGTCTCCGGAACTCTTGCTGTGGCTCGCTGCGCCTGATGTCCTCGACTTTAAGAAAGGAGAAGGACAGGGGAAGAATCAGGAAGGACCGGACCCTGATTTCAAACTACTGCGCTCCTGGAAATCGCAAGAGTCGTTACGAGTGGCCTACCGGGAAATCAGTGGGTTAGCCGGGTTTGTTGAAACGACGCGAGACATTACGGGGATCGCTGAACGGTGTGTGCGTCAGGTTTATCGCGCGAGTCTCTCCACTTTAGGCAGCCGCTGGGGCAGTCCGCAAACTGGTTTCGGCGTGTTGGGGATGGGGAAGCTCGGGGGTCGCGAACTGAACTATAGTTCCGATATCGATGTTATCTTTCTGTACGGCGAGGAAGGATTCGTTAATCCGCGATTCAGTTATCACGAATTTTTTACTCGTCTCGCCGAAAAAATTGTGGGCGAATTCGCGGCGAGAGGGAACGCGCTCTTCAGAATCGATCTGCGGTTAAGACCCGAAGGTAGCTCGGGTCCGTTAGTGCGTGGGTTGGCTAGCACAGAAAACTATTATGCCGGTTACGGTGAAACCTGGGAAAGAATGGCGTTGATCAAAGCCCGCGGGATCGCCGGCGATGAAGAACTATTGTACGAGTTCGAGCACCGTCTCCAGCCATTCATCTTTCCGAAGGCCGTCTCGGATGAGTTGCTGACCGAGATCGCAGATTTAAAGGAAAGGATCGAACGCGACTTATTGGGAGCAGAGGATTTGCATCGAAATGTGAAGCTGGGATTCGGCGGGATTCGCGAAGTCGAGTTTATCGTTCAGACGCTCCAAGTGTTGCACGGTGCGCGTCACGCTTTCTTGCAGGAACGGAACACCTTGGAAGCGTTGAGCGCATTGGCGGAGCTCGAGATTATGCCGCGGAAAGAAGTCGATGCGTTGCGCTCGGCTTATATCTTTCTCCGGGCCGTTGAGCATCGTCTCCAGATCGTGTGGGAGCAACAGACGCATACGTTGCCGGCCAAGAGCGAGGACCGTTACCTTTTGGCTAAGAGCATGGGCCTGGATTCGGTCGAAGCGTTCGACCAAGGATACGGCGAACAAACCTTTACCGTGCGAGTGATCTTTTACCGGTTGCTACAACGTCGCTCGGGCGAAGTTGCCGAAAAACATGGGCGAGATTTTTTCGCCCAACCAGTCGAGGCCAGCAAGACCCTGGAACGGCTCCAGGCGGGGCCTCGCGATATGCATGTGTCGGCGCGTACGCGGCGTTTGTACGCGAAACTGGAACCGGAGCTATTGAGCTGGCTGGCCCGAATAGCGGATCCGGACGCGGCGCTGAGTCGGTTTGTTCGATTTGTGGATAGCTACGGAATCCGTGGGTTGCTTTTTGAGACCTTGCTGGCCAATCCGAGATTGCTGGAGCTGTTAGTGCGTCTATTTGATGCCAGCGCCGCATTCAGCGAATCGGCGATCAAGCGTCCGGAATTGATCGAGGAAATTGCCCGCGGCAGAACCTTGAGCACGGCGGCCGATGTTACCGACTACATGGACGCCCTTTGGGCTAATCCCGAGAACCTGGCGCCTTTAGAGTGGGTCAGAACCTTCCGCGAGGCCGAGGTATTACGGATTCTGCTTCGCGATATCTTGGGCGTTGCCTCGTTGGTGGAGTTGCAAGCCGAAATGACCAATTTAGCCGAAGCCTGTGTCCGGTTTTGCCAAGTAAACATCGCGGGTGCGGATCGGCTTACGATTGTGGCATTAGGGAAATTTGGTGGACAAGAATTGCTTTACGGCGCTGACCTGGATGTCGTGTTTATCGGCGAAGAGCCGGGACCGGCGGAACGGTTAATTGCGGCGTTAAGCGCCTCCACTAATGCCGGCCGCGTTTTCCCCATCGATACCCGGCTGCGACCGGAAGGAGAACAGGGGATGTTAGTAGTGACTCTCTCCGGATATGACTCCTATTTCAGTGGCCGGGCCCAGACTTGGGAACAGCAAGCCTTAACTAAAGCGCGCGTCATTTCCGGTCCTGAAAGTACCGAAGTAGCAGGCCTCATTGCCAAGGTCTGGGAGCGACTTAGAGTCCGGCCGAATACCAAAGCCGAGATCGCCGGTATGTATGAACGGATCATAAAAGAACGGGCTAAGAGTGGCGATGAGCAGGGGTTCAAAACTGGTCGTGGCGGATTGATCAGCATCGAATTCCTGGTACAATCGCTTGAGATTAGCGCGGGGATTCGCGAACAGAATACCTTGAAAGCCCTGCAGCGTGTCGGCCATCGGTTAAAGGAAGGTGAATCGGACACGTTAGCGAACGATTACCTTTTCTATCGGCGAATTGAATCAATCTTGCGGAGGGCGAACAATCAGTCTGTTTCCAGTCTTCCTCCGCACGGCCCGGAGCAAGCAAAGCTGGCTTTACGCCTGGGGTTTCGGGATCGCGAGACGTTCCTCGATGATTATCGTCTTCGCCGTGCCCGCGATGAGGAAATCGTGCGGAAATATTTTTATGGAGCATAAAGCGACGGTGGGGCGAAAATTTCGGCGCGCCCATGATTGTACGATCGCGACGGTGTTTCTTGCGCCGGGTTCGGGTCTCGCCCCGAAGGGGCGAAAGGACTCAGCCCAGGGTTTTAACCCTGGGTTGGACATAACATTTGCAGGTGCCCTGAAAGCGGCACTAGATCCGAGGCGAGTAGGTAAAGCAATTCACCTCGAGCACATACAATCTGGCGCCACTCGTGAGGCAGTCCTTGGATTGCCTTCTCCGAATTGCACCCCGCCGCGCGGGGTTGGGAGTGCTTTCAGGGCGCATTCCGTTGGAACGATATACCCAGGGTTAAAACCCTGGGCTAAGTTCTTGTGCCCCTTCGGGGCAGGACCTTGGGCCAAGTCCTATCGGTGCTTCGGGGCATTATCCTCTCGGCCCGTCCTCGACCTTTCACCTGTCACTTTTCACCTTTCACATTCTTCCCTCTAACCGCGGTGCCCGCCCACGTTTCTATTCAGCTTTTCAACCACGTCGATGATGCGTGGGCGGATGGGCTGCGAGCTTGGTTGGAAGCCGGTTCTGAAGCCGCTTTGTCCGGACAAAAGGTCTGGATGGTCTGTCGTTCATTTGTTCAAGCAAATTGGTTACGCCGGCGTTTTTTGGAGAGCGAGCAGACCTTGATGGGCGTCCGGTTTCTCGATCTTCGCCGGCTCCGGCGCGAGCTCTGTTTGCGAGCGGAATTACCGACCCCTTCTTTTGGACGAGAAACGTTGAGTCTCATTTTGCGTGCGAACATGACCGAGGCGGAGGCCGCTTCTGCGTTTGCCGGGCAATTGCTCGACGCATTAGACAACCTGGCTGCGTGTGGATGGCTCGATCGGTTCGGTGCTGATGCGGCCATGAACCTTCTGCATGTCCCTCAAAATCTGCGCTCAGCGGTCCGTGGGATTATTGGATCGTTGCTTTGGCGCCCACAAGTGGATCAGGCCCTGGTCGAGAAGCAGATCGAGATCGCCCAACTTCGTCTGGGCTTTTTTGGTCTGGATGCTCAGTCTCTCGATCAACAGGCACTAATTGCTGCAGCTGTCTCGGCGTCCGAGTTCGCTCATTTCTGGGTAGCTCAACCACTGGTTGCTCAGGACATTTTCATGCGCTGGATTGAACGCCTGGAGACGCGTTTTGACGCGACGGTCACGGTTGCTGCCAGCGAAGGTAAAGCCCGGCCTTACGAAGACTTGGTTAGCCAATTTGTTTATCCGTCTGGTCCGCCAATGAATCTTCCCCGCGTAGTTCGCGCTACTCGGTGGTCGGAGCAAACGCAGGCGGTCGTCGCAGTGGTGCGTGAGGAGTTCAATCGCGGCAACCGGGAAGCAGCCGTCGCCATCCCGGCCGGCTCACCGTCAGGTCCGGCGATCGTGGAAGCCCTGATTTCTTCGGGTATTCCGGTCAATGACGAGTTTCGTTCGAACGCGATTCTGGCTTTCTCAGAAAGGGTTCATCGTTGGTTAGCCGATTGGGTTGCCGGCCCTCGAACCCCGGAAAAGTTGCTGCAGTTGTTTGGTTTGCTAGCACATGGACCAGAGAGCTACGGACGTTTTCGCGACTATCTGTTAAAACAGTTTGATAAGCGGCAAACACGCTTAGTTAACGAACTCTTGCCTGCCCTGGCCGACGTAGCTAAAGGGGGAGACGGGGCGAAGTCTGCCGACGGCGGCTATCTTTGGATTCGGGAGCTAGTGGAATTCGGGCCGGACTGGTCGCAAAACGGTTCCTGGAAAGAACTTGATGCTAAATGGTCGGAAACGCTCATCCGGTTTCAAGAGTTTCTAAATCAGCATCGATCTTGCTTTCGAGCGGTGCGGATCTCTCTCGAACCGTTACAACCAAACTGGGCCGAAATTCAGAACGCTCTGGGAGACTTGGTGATTTCCTCGGGCTTGTTTCTCCGGTTCGTGTCTGATTCTCTTTCGGCACCGAGCCGGATTGGGCATCGAGGAGCTTCGCACCGCTATGCGCCCGTCGTAGTCAGTACGCCGGAGCAACTTCACGCCACGAGCTGGGACGCAGTCATTTTGGTCGATGGGATCGGCGATCTCTGGACGCGTCCGGTTGAACAGGATTCATTGCTCAGCCAGGAATTCAGAACTCGAGCTCGGGATGAGGGACTCTTGTTACCAACTATTCAGGATCACACGTCGCTCCGTGAAGATGCGATTCTTCAATTAGTCCAACATGGCCGTTCTTCCGTGACGGTTTGCCGTTACGCGAAAGAGGAGAGCGGCGAAGAGGTCGACGCGAACCGGTTTGTCACTTTTCTCGAACACAGCCTGCGCGCTGTACCGGTCCTGTTTGAACCGGCAGCAATCGAGTCAGGAAATCCGTTTCCACTGTTGGGGAAGATTCGACAGGACCGATGCGATCCGGAACATGCTTTTGACGACTATCTTTTTAATTTCAGCAGCCTGGATCTGAAGACGGATGCATGGCCGGCATCGGAGCTCCAGAAGGCGATCGCGGCGCCAGGCACCTTTGCGTTCAGACAATTGTTCGGTCTTAGACGGACATGGGATCGCCGCTTCGAACGAGATGGCCGACGGACCTTAGGCATCACGCTTCATGATCTAATGAAGGTCATCCTGCGCAATCCATTTGGGGATTTATTTAAAGAAGGTTTGGGAGATTTGCGGCAGAGCTCCGGATTGAAGGAAAGCGGCGGATCGAATGCTTACCGTAATATCACCAAGATCGCGCTAGGATGGAATCTGCCGCCGGAGGATGCCTGGTGGCAGTCGATCATCGCGAAAGCGGCTCACCTGGTTGAAGGCATGTCGCAGAAAGTAGTGGATCGGTTAGAAGACTTTCCTTACGGAATCTCCGAATATTCTTCGGGCGATAAAGTCGTGCCTGAACCGCAGTTGTTTTTAAAAGGCCGCTTTGATTTGTTGTTGGCGAATGTTGACCAGATCGATGGAGCCGAGATTGTCATTATCGACTTCAAAACGACGAACTCAATTCGACGCTTTAATGCCGATACCGGTGAAGGGTTTCAGATCGTCGCGTACACCTTGTTAGCTAAAGTCATGGGCGCGACCCGTTGCGCCCAGCTAGTGTTCACGCCCGCTGGGGTGAAAACGTTAACTCTTGATAACGGCGCTGATGAGATTTTCGCAAAATTGCGCGAGTTGTCGTGGATCCAAGAGACCCATTGTTTTGGCCATGCGCCGTTGTTACGCCAAGAATTCGCCATCAATGAGGCGATGCCATTGGCTACGCTGACGATTCCTGTTTGGGTTCTGCGGAAAAAACGAGCGTTGATGGTGGAGGGGATAGCGAATCGAACCCAAGATGAATCAAACCCATGACCTCTTAATCGTCCTCGTCCTCGTCCTCGAAATACAGCGCGTACCATCTCCCAAACCTTTCAAACTCCCACGATGTTCGACCACGAAAAACTCGACGTTTATCAACTTGAACTGAAGTTCCTCGGCTGGGCCACGGAGTTTTTGGTGGAGTTGGCCGAAAATCCGTCTCCGGTCAATAAACGAGAGCTCACCGACCAACTTGATCGGGCGAGTTTGTCCGCGCTGTTGAATACTGCGGAAGGAAATGGACGACGCCAGGGGAAACAACGCGCAAAATTCTTCGATGACGCGCGTGGTTCAGCCATTGAATGCGCGGCATGCCTGGATGCGTCGTTGGCGAAGAAGTTGTCGTCGGTCGATAGGATTCAGGCAGGTAAAGAGATGTTGGTAAGGATCGTGTCGATGTTGTCGAAGCTGGTTGAGAGGTTCGATCCGGACCTGTATCGGGTGCGGGAAGATGAAAACACGCTGGGTGAGGCAGAACCTTTCGAGGACGAGGACGACGACGAGGACGGCCTGCCGCGCCGTAGCTTGCGAAGGCGGGAGGACGAGCGAAGAGGCGCTGGGCGTTCATGAGCTTAATCTCCGATCAAGCCGCCAGAGAACGTTTTCACTCCGAACTTGACCAGAATTTCTGCGTCGTCGCAGGAGCAGGGTCGGGCAAGACCACAGCCATCGTGGAACGGATTTGCCGGTTAGCGATGAGCGACCGAAATGCGTTGCGGCGCTTGGTCGTGGTAACGTACACCAAAAGCGCGGCCATAGAATTCAAGACCCGCTCCCGGCAACAGTTGTTGCGTACCGCTTCGGAAACGGAGGCACTGGATTATCTGCGTGCTTTGGAACAGGCCTACTTCGGTACTATCCACGGATTCTGCTTCAATTTGATTCGTGAATTTCGCAGCCGGCTGTTGATTCCGGAACAACCACGGGTGCCGAGCGAAGACGAACAGAATGTCCTTTGGGAAACGTTCGTGACCGACTCCCGAGAACTGAATGAATTGCTGCCGCACCCAGTGACTCGCTCTTTGCTCCGGGTCTGTACATTAGCCGATCTGCTGTACATCGCGAAGCGGTTCCGGCCGAGCATGCCGCGAACCGAGCCCGCCAGAAAAATGCCGATTCCGGATGGCGCCCGAACCAAAGCAGCCAACGTCCGAGGAAGGTCTGATAACGTAAAAAAGAGAACCATTGAGGCGCTAGACGCGTTCGCGGAAAAGATGTCGACCGATGCCGGGTTCAGCTTGTTGCCGGTGTGTGACAGTCCGCGCGGCATTCTCAACGAAGCGTTTAAACACGATATGGCGCCGTTAATAAAGTGGCTGCAGGAAGGCGCAGAATGGTTCGCCGATCGGTTAGGCAGGAGCTTTCGCAGCCGCTGTCTACAAGAAGGCATCTTAAGCTTTAACAACCAGATCGATGTTTGCCTCGAGCTGTTACAAAACTCGGACATCCTTGATCAATTACGGCGCCGTGAATTTATCGTGATTGTCGATGAAGCCCAGGATACCGACTCGCGTATGTTCCAGATTTTTGTGGAGCTAACCAGGCCGCCTAACGAACGCTTTGGGAACTGGCCGGACGCGGGGAGACCTCCAATACCGGGCAGATTCTGTTTAGTGGGCGATCCGAGGCAAACCATTTTCGAGAGAGGTTTGACCAGCCGGTTCGCTAAGCTCTGTAAATATTTCGGAGATGGCGATGGCGGCGAATTGCTCCGTTTTAATGTAACTTATCGGTGCGCAGAAACGGTAGCGCGCCGGATCAATGAGTTATTCGCCTCACATGAAGTTGAAGAAGTACCGTTGGACGATCTGGCGGCTCAGGCCACCGCACCGCCAGGATCTGTTGGCCGGTTGCTGTTCAATCCCGGACAACCAATCGATAGTGAAGACGAAATCGAGCCGTTGTTAGTCGAATGCGATGCCGTTGCCCAGTGGTTAGCCCGAGTAGGGCCTTCTGATCTGGGGGCAGGTTCTTGGAGTGACCTAGCCATCATCGCTCCCCGTCACGATTGGTTGATCATCGCCGGTGACGCGCTCAAGAAGCATCGGGTCCCATTTAGCTTTTTCCGGCCGAAAGTGTCCCGGTCTGGTATCGCTGCTTTCGCTTGGCCGGTATCCCTCATTTATACGCTAATAAATCCATGGGATAAGTTCGAGCGCTATGGGGTCCTGAGAGAAATCTTTGGGATTGCAGATACCGACCTGTTACGAGCCGCCAAAGGAATAGCGGATCCCGGCCCGGTTTATCACGAAGCCGAAAAACTCTTGAACGAGTTACGTAAACTTTGCCTGGAACCGGGTTCGTTATTGTACTGTGTGGATCGTTTGTTGGAGCGGGTTCAGCTGACGGACCGGCTCATTTCCGTGGGTGAGACGACGGTGGGACTGGACCAACTGCGTTGGGAAGCAGCCAGGGCTGATGAACGCGGATTGAGTCTGGAGCAGTTCCTGGAAGAGTTGCTGGTTTGGTTGCAAGACTCGGCTGAACCTTCCAAATCTCCGGCAAAAGGAGTCGAGCTCATTACGATCTTTTCCGCTAAGGGCCTGGAGTGGGACTGGGTAATTCCGATCGGCCTTAGAAAGAAATTTTCCAGCCCCAGCCAACCTTATCCCCGGGTTCAAAATCTGGAGATTAACCGGGTTGTCTGGTCCAACGTCAGCGAGCGGGCGGCGCGCGACGAGGAAGCGGAGAAGGCTAATATTAAACGATTGCTCTATGTCATGCTGACTCGGGCAAAACGTGGAATCGTCTTGCCGACGCCGGACGGTGAATATCGGCCGGGTAAGCAGGGGATTGCCTTTAGCGAGGTGGTGCCTGACCACGCGGTCGAGCTTCCGTCTGCCGACGAAATGCTGATTTCGGCGGAGCGTCAAGGGGGTGAGTTACCGGCCGCGGTTGAAGCAGCCAAGACCGGACTTGGCGGTATCACCGTGGCTATACCGCAGCCGCCGGCCTTGGTGCGGCCCTTTCAATTGGCGGACGATTCTCCAGTGCTTCATCTTCAGTTCGCTGAAGCTGCCGGCGCTTACGATTACGGGAGATGGTGGCATACCTGGATCGAGATGTTCCCTTGGGATGATGATTTCGCGCATTGGGAGGAGTATGCGCGCCGGGCTGAACCACCTGCCATTTATGATGATCGAGCCAGGCATGAAATCGCCGCTTTGCTTGCCAACCAAAAGCTCGGCGAATTCTGTGCGAATGCCGCTTGGCTTCAGGCGGAGTTCCCGTTCTCTTGGCCCAAAACATCGACCGAGTGGTTTGAAGGAGTTGTCGATTTGATGATCGCGCGCCCCGACCAAACCCTCGTTGTGATCGATTGGAAAACGAACCAAGCGGCCGAGGCCGAGACCCCTGATGCATTCGCGCAAAGACTTCGCCAAACTTATTTGCCGCAACTAGAGAGCTACCGGGCAGCATTGGAAACTACCGGAAAAACAGGCCCGATCGAGGTGGCGATTTATTCGACGGTATTGGGTAGATTTGTGTAGTTCTTATTGCCCAAAAATTGGTCGAGCAATCAGCGGTGTACTTAAGACGCGGCATCGCCCACAACGTCCACCCGCCAACACCCGTTCCCGCCGTTCACGGCGTTGACGGCGTTGACGGCGTTTCCCACCGGGTGTTACGTTTGCACGTTTCCTCTTCCCCCCATGAAACGCGTTTCTCAATTGTTGGCTGCCGGTTTCGGAGCCGTGATTTGGATCTCTGCCGCTGCCGCGGCAGATTTACCGTCGTTTAACCACGTTACGGTTACTGTCGTTGGCGATGCAGGTCAGAACATGGAGTCCTTGAACAAGTACGCCGACGATTTTGCTAAAGCGGGTATAACTATTAAGCAGGTTGGCGCCACTTTTACCGGTCTGTATGACAAGCTCAAGACCAGCTTCGTGGCGGGTGCGAGCGACTACGACATGGTGATTTTTTACCCGTCGTATATTGGTGATTTTGCCGGGAACGGCTATTTGGCGCCACTCGACGAATTCATGAAAAAGACGCCGGCTGCTATCTGGGATCCGAAGCTGGACGAGGTAGAACCGCCTTATCGGGAAGTCTACTGCAAATGGCAGGGCAAAACCTACGCACTTCCTTATGATGGCGATGTCCTGGTCCTCTACTATCGGAAGGATCTTTTTAACAACGCGGACGAGAAAGCTGCCTTCCAAAAGAAATATGGCCGGGAGTTAGCTCCGCCGGCTACCTGGAAAGAATGGTTACAGGTGGCTGAGTTTTTTACCCGTAAAGCTGGTGACACTCTGGCCGGAGAGAAGCTGACTCGGCCTTTCTACGGCGCCGCTGAGTACGGCGCTCGCGGCTTCAGTTACGGTTGGTTCCTAGCTCGTTTTGCGAGCGGCGGAGGCATTTATTTCGATGATAACATGAATCCGCAGATCAACACCGAAGTCGCCGTCGCCGGTCTGCAAAACATGGCGGATACACTCAAGTTTAGTCCCCCGGACGTGCTCAGCTACGGGTACGAGGAACTGAAAAATGCCTTTTTGAACGGTGACCTGGCCATGGTCGTTCAATGGTCTGACGTCGGCAAAAAGACTGCCGACCCACAGCTCAGCAAGATCGTCGGTAAAGCCGGATTCGCGGTTGTGCCGGGTACAGAACTGAATGGCCAGGTACAACATAAAGCGCCGATGCCCGTCGGTCGCGTTCTCGCCGTACCGGAGAAATCGAAGAATAAGGAAGCAGCGTATTGGGTAGCAAAATATCTGTCATTGGATAAAAGCCCAATCACCGTCGCCGCGAATTGGAGCGGTCAGGATCCCTATCGCATTAGTCATTTCACTGATACCTCGCATTATAAGTTTCCGGACGAAGCCTCCGTCAAAGAGTACGTAGTGGCGGTGGAAGAAAATCTGAAGAATGGTTTTCCCGATCTGAATATTCCGGGTGCTGCTCAATACATTGATGCGCTCGACGTAGCTGTGACGAAGGCGCTTTCCGGCGAGGCCGACCCGAAAACCGCTCTGGATGGAGTAGCCGATGATTGGAAAGGAATCACCGAACGCCTCGGGGCCGACAACCAGAAAAAATTCTGGAAAGCAGCACTAGAGAGTTACCGCGCGGCGGGGCTGCTCAAATAGGAGCCAGGAGCCAGAATCCAGGAGCCAGAAGAGGCGTGTCGGCGTGTGGGCGTATCGGCGACAAGGTGCCGGCCATTTGGCCGTGCACTCAGTCCACTACGTCCACTACGTCCACGCCGTCCACTTATTAGCCAGAGCCCCTGATAGTCTAGACTTCCTTTCCCTGACCAGCACCCCGGCTGCCAACCGTGAACCGTGAACCGTGAACTGCGAACCGTGACCCCTAGACAACACGACCGCACCTTTGCCCGTATCATGGTGGGACCGGCGGTGGCCGTCCTTTTCCTGATGACGATCGGCCCGTTGCTGTTCTCTTTGGTCGTTTCGTTCACCAATCTGCAATTCAGTGCCCCGCAACCGATGCGCTGGGTCGGCATCGATAATTATGCGACCCTGCTGTTTAAGGACTCGCGGTTCCTCACTGCGATGGTTAGAACCCTGAGTTTTGTTTTAGCCGGCGTAGTGATCCAGTCCCTGCTTGGGTATTTCATCGCTTCATTGTTGTTACACGTTCATCGGTTCCGGGCCCTCGTGTTAGGGCCGATTTTGATTCCTTCGGTGATTTCTTCCGTCGTTGCTGGGTGGCAAGGCAGAATGATCTTCAATGCCTCTTACGGTCCGTTGAATGATCTGTTGGCACGTATTGGCATCAAAGGACCGGCCTGGCTGGCCTTTCCTCAGACCGCGCTGGTGTCGGTACTCTTGACTGATACCTGGCAATGGACGCCGTTTCTTGCGCTGGTTATCTTAGCGGCCTTACAGAGCCAGCCGCAGGAATTGATAGAGGCAGCCAGACTCGATGGAGCCCATGGTTGGTCGTTGTTTCGCCGGATTACTCTGCCTCTGATTTTGCCGGTAGCCGGAATCGGGATCCTACTTCGCGGTGTCGACCTGTTTAAGACCTTCGATCTGGTTTATATACTGACCCAGGGAGGTCCCGGTAACAGCAGTGAAACGTTGACGTTCTTGACCTATCTCCAAGGATTCAAGTTTTTCAATCCCAGTTACGCGTCGGCCATGTCGTTTATTCAGCTGATAGTGATCACTATCGTGGCGAAAAGTTACCTGGGACTGGTTAATAGAAGGGGGGCGCTGTAAGCATGTCGAAGCGTTCGCTAGTCGAACTTCTTCGGTGGATCGCCATTTTGGTCGTGCTGGCGGTCCTGCTGTTTCCTCTATTCTGGATCATCGCCAGCAGCCTCAAAGCCCGGGGTGAGTTCTTTACCCGTCCTCCCGTCTGGATTCCCTCTAATCCGGAATGGTTGAATTATCCGGACTCACTGCGACGCGGAGGGCTGAAAGGATTAACGGATAGTTTTACTATCGCTTTCTGCTCCATGGCTATCTCAGTTCTGCTGGGTGCTCCGGCCGCTTATGCCATCGCTCGTTTCCAGGTAGGCAAAAAGAATCTGGCTTTCTGGATCCTATCCATCCGTATGTTTCCACCGATCGCAACGATTCTGCCGCTGTTTGTGATATTTCGGTTCGTTGGGTTAGTCGATTCCTATGCCGGCTTGGTGCTTTGTTATACGGTTTTTAATCTTCCCTTTGCGATTTGGATACTGAAAGGGTTTATCGAGGAATTACCCCGCGAGATTGAAGAAGCCGCCAAGGTTGACGGCGCCACCCGGTTTCAGATCTTCCGGAACATCGCTTTACCGCTGACCGCGCCAGGTCTGGTCGTTGTGGCCTTGTTCACGTTTATCTTCGCTTGGAACGATTTCGCTTACGCCGTCATTTTCAGTGGATCGAACGTAACACCATTGCCGGTGGTGATCGCCCAATTTGCCGGCGGACACGAAATTCTTTGGGGCCAAATTTCGGCTGCCGCGATCATGGCCATCCTACCGGCTTTGGTCCTGGCGACTTTCTTGCAAAAATATCTGACCCGAGGACTAACGATGGGGGCAGTGAAATGAGGAAGGATCTAGGAGCTATGAGATGGCGCGCGGCCGCGAAGCCAGGCCGATATACGACTTAAAACCTAAAACCTAAAACCTAAAACTTAAAACTTAAAACCGTAACCGTGCTATAGAAACACACCCTTATGCTTAAGAATCTTACCTCCCTCCATACCCCCGAACTCTTGCATACACTCGCTTCGATGGGGCACGGTGACGACATTGTAATTGTAGATGCGCATTTTCCGGCGGTTTCAATGGCGCAAAGACTTATCCGGCTCGACGGTGTTAGCGGTCCGGCTGCGTTGGACGCCATCCTGCAACTCATTCCGCTGGATACGTTCGTGGATGATCCCGCCTTGCGCATGGAGGTCGTAGGAAAGCCGGATGAAGTGCCGGACGTACAGAAAGAATTTCAATCCGTGATCGATAAGCGGGAAGGGAAACATTCGCCTCTCGGCAAAATCGAACGATTCGCGTTCTATGAACGAGCGAAGAAAGCCTTTGCGATTGTTGCCACCGGAGAATTGCGCCCCTACGGGTGTGTGGTCATCAAGAAAGGCGTCATTTTTTAAGCCAACGGTATGCCGAAAGCGAGAGTCAGCATCCTAGGAGCATTCGTCACGGACCTTGCTTGCCGAACCGATCGGATGGCGAAGTGGGGAGAAACCATCCTGGGAAACTCGTTCAAGCTGGGACCCGGCGGGAAGGGCTCGAACCAAGCGGTAGCAGCAGCGCGTTTAGACGCTGACGTGGGCCTGATCACGAAGATCGGGCGAGACGCATTTGGTGAAATGGCAAAGCGATTCTATGCGGAGCAGGGGATGAGCCTTGCTCATATTTATGAAGACGCCGAAGAGACCAGTGCCACCGCAACGATCATCATCGACGAAAAGACGCATGAGAACTCCATCATCGTTGTGCAAGGCGCCTGCGCCAATCTGACCATCGAAGAGGTAGAAGCTGCCAAGGCCGATATTGGCAGTGCAGACATTTTTCTAACCCAGCTGGAACTGCCGCTAGCTCCGACGGTTCGTGGTATCGAGCTAGCTCATGCCGCCGGTGTCCCGATCATCCTGAATCCGGCCCCCGCTTTACCGGTACCGCCTGAGGTCTTGGCTAAGGTCGATTATTTGACCCCGAACGAGACGGAGGCAGTGACTTTGGTTGGAAAAGAATCGCTGGATCAATTCCAGAACATCGAGCAGCTCGCAGACGAGCTGCTTGGGTTCGGAGTACGAAACGTCGTCATCACGCTAGGCGAGAAAGGAGCTTTCGTAAAAGGAGCAGGTGTGGCGCAGCACGTACCTGGGTTTCAGATGGACAACATCGCGGAAACAACCGGCGCCGGCGATGCTTTTGCCGGTGGGTTCGCGGTTGCGTTAGCGGAGAAAAAGTCGCTGGTAGAGGCCGTGCGGTTCGGGTGCGCCGTTGCCGCGATCTCGGTCACTCGGCGCGGTACCGCGCCGTCTATGCCTTACCGGAAAGAAGTGGATGCGTTGTTGGCCCGGTAGGGATGAAGCCTGCCGCGACGTAGGCCTTGCGAAGTCGGGCTCCTGCGCATCCGAGTGGACCTAGTGGACGGGAGTGGACGAAGTGGAAGGCGCCTTACGACGGCGGATGTTGTCGGCGGCGCTGGCTGCGCATGCGATACATACGCTCAGTGAGAAGGAGTACAAGGAGTTCAAGAATCCGCGCCTTTGGCGGCTCATCGGCCGAAAGGTCCGGTTGAATGTTGGGCTCCTCGGACTCCTTGTACTCCTTTTACTCCTTCCCCTAAATCGCCGGAGCGCCTCGCGGTACGACCACTCTTTGAGTCCGCGTTGGCGGAGATAGTCTCGATAGTCGCGCCGAAGCTCTTCCAGGCTGAAACGCGCCGTGTCGGTAAGCTTCATTTCGGTCCTCTTCGAGGTGCCGCTGGCGGCACTTCCCTCGACGATATTTTGCGTGCCGCTCCTTGCTGCTTGGACCATCTGGTCATAAGTGCGGCTGCGCCTATCGACGTACCGTTTGCAGAAACGCACGGTCACATCAAAGCAGAGCTCTGCCATCTGGAAGCTTTTTAGCTTCCGGTACCCGCCATGCGGCGGGATGAGCTCATCGCCATCAGGCGGTTCCTTGGGCGGTCCATGCATAAAGGAAAATGATATAGCATAACAGAAGATATACAAGTTATAGACTGTGAGGTTGCCACATCAGTTGACCGAAGTGGACCTAGTGGACGCACTGGAGTGCCGGCAGCTTTTCGCGGATCTACTCCGTCCACTAAGTCCACTCCGTCCACTCGCTTGTCATCCCCTTTCGCTGCGCCCCTGATTGACAACCCGCCCCAGCATTCCCATTTTTCCTCATGAAATCTCCCGTCAAGGTTGCCGTGACTGGCGCTGCAGGTCAGATCGGCTATTCGCTTCTCTTCCGGATCGCTTCTGGGTCAATGCTCGGACCGGATCAACCCGTTGAGCTTTATCTCATCGAGATACCGCCCGTGTTACCCGTGTTGGAAGGGGTGGTGATGGAGCTAGAAGATTGTGCTTTCCCGCTGTTGAAACGGATCGTGGCGACTTCTGATCTGGATGAGGGGTTTCGCGGGGTGAGTTGGGCACTCTTGGTGGGTAGCGTTCCTCGTAAGCAAGGGATGGAACGAAAAGATTTGCTGGGCATTAACGGCAAGATTTTCACCGGGCAAGGACAGGCGATTGCCAAGAACGCGGCATCGGACGTCCGGGTCCTAGTCGTGGGTAACCCGTGTAACACGAATTGTCTGATCGCTATGAACAATGCCAAAGACGTTCCGAACGACCGTTGGTTTGCCATGACCCGACTCGACGAAAACCGGGCCAAAGCCCAATTAGCGACCAAGGCGGCAAGTCATAATTCCCGGGTCACGAATATGACGATCTGGGGTAACCATTCATCGACTCAATACCCGGATTTTTACAACGCCAAGATTGAGGGAAAACCAGCCACCGAAGTGATCAAAGACGAGGCTTGGTGTAAAGAGACTTTTATCCCCACGGTTCAACAACGCGGAGCCGCCATCATTAAAGCACGAGG
>Ga0209647_1002051_pt1 | contig 16570 bp, 13 predicted proteins | sample GraSoi_2013_60cm_FD_185827 | JGI IMG/M metagenome (GOLD analysis project Ga0209647, IMG submission 185827) | Grasslands soil microbial communities from the Angelo Coastal Reserve, California, USA - Sample 9_17_2013_60cm (SPAdes) (version 2) | ecosystem: Environmental > Terrestrial > Soil >...
AGCTCAACGACCGCGACTTCCGGCAACGAATGTACAGCGATCGTGCCGTCGAGCCGTCGGGGATCAGACTCGAGGAATTCGCGCGCTTCATTCGCGACGAGCGCAAGACCGCCGAACGCATCGTCAGAGCGTCGGGCCCGCAGCCGAAATAGGCGTGCCGAATTCGAGCTGGCGCCGCAGGAGCCGCATCCGTCCGATGCCGGAATCGACCTCGACCACGCAGGCACCGACCCACGCGGTGCCGACGGCGAGCGCTGCATTGCGAGGTTTCAGTGCCCAATCCCCCACAGCTTGCACAGCTCATCCAAAGCCGTTTTCATCCGTTCGACGGCGGCCGCATAAGCCTGCGGTCGACTGCTCCAGCCCAATGTCTGGCCGACCTGCTCGAGCGCAATTTCCCGGCACACCGCCCATTCCAATACGTGGGATCCGATCTTGCCGACGGCTTGCGCCGCCTCCCGATATCTTTGCCGATGGAAGAGTTGGCTTTCCGTCTTCGCCATCCCCGAATACGCGCCGAGGTCGATTGCAACGATGCGATTGAGATCGATCGATTCCAAGCGGTCGGCAAGGCCGGCGTGATACCAGTGATGGCGATATTTCTGTCCGGCCGAGTACTGCTCTGGCGTGAGAGCATTGCGCGCGAAAGCGCGCTCCAACGGGCTGTCCCGCATGGTGATCTGGCCAGTGTGACCGCGCGCGACGTCCGGCCCGGCGCGGCGCAAGCGCTCCGGCGTCGGCCGCGCATCCCGGCGGATCTTTTCGACGCTTCATCGAATCGCGCAGCCGCGCGTGTCTTGCTCTCATCCTCGCTCTCCGGTCGATGGGTGTTGAACGGCGGTTTCGTCGCCGGCCCTGATCGGATAGGGACGGCGCCACGGGCGCCGAGCAGCGCGCGCAGAGTGCTCGGCACAGTACGGCTTGTTGCAGAGCCGCTGCGCTCCGCAGAAGAAGAAGCGAGAGGATTTCGGATCACCGACCGGCCATCTGCAGGTATCATCGCTCAATTCGAAGAGCGAACGGCGCTGGCGGCGCGGGATACGCGCGTCGGCGTCAACAGTCTCGACATGGGGCTTGGCATTGACGACCCAAGCCGGTAGCGGCCCTTTCCGGAACCACCAGGCGGCGCGCGGTGCGTCCACGGGCCTATCGGCGGGGAGCGTGCTGGCTGTGTAGCGTCTGCCGGGTGCGCCACCGTAGGGCGAGAGCTCGGAAATGCCGAGGCGATGAATCTTCCCGATGACGGCGTTGTAGGTGATGCCATGGCCCAATTCCGCGGCGATCTCCCGCACTCGCGCGCCTTGCGCCCAACGTCGCCGCAGAACGCGCGTGCGCTGCTTCGTCCACGGCGACACCGGGCGTGGCCGCGGCGCTCGCGACAGGCCGATCGGTCCTTGCAACATCATACCTCCCCGGATCATGGCCATCCGGGGATATAACTACATTAAGTCATCATTGTCAACCACCTATTGTAGTTATATAGGGACTAGTCTGGTCTTCATGGCTACGACCCGAGGAGAGCGCCTACGAATCGCGCGCGAGAAGCGCTTCAAGTCGGCGCGCCTTGCGGGCAAGGCCATGGGCATTCCGGTCTCGACCTACGGCGCCCATGAGCGCGCGCAAAGTCCCGGCGGCCGAGACTATGGCCCCGAGGACGCCAAAAAGTATGCGCGGCGGTTCGGGGTTACGCCGGAATGGCTGCTGACCGGCCGCGAGCCGTTCCCAGTGGGAGACGAGCCGCCGCCGCCCAAGGTGCCGGTGGTTGGCTACGTCGGAGCGGGTTCGACAGCACATTTTTACGACGTGGCGCAGCCCGATCTCGACGAGGTCTACGGGCCCCCCGGGGCCGCAGAGAAAATGTCCGCCGTCGAGGTCCGCGGCGACAGCCTAGGCCCCTACTTCAATCGCTGGTACGTCTTTTACGACGAGGTGCGCAATCCGATGACGCCCGACTTGATCGGCCAGCTCTGCGTCGTTGGCCTCACTGACGGCCGCGTTCTGGTCAAACAGGTGCAGCGCGGCCGCGCCGAGGGCCTCTACACGCTGCATTCCGCCATCGAGAAGCCGATCACCGACGTCGCGATCGAATGGGCGGCGCGGGTGAACAGTATTTCCCGCGGCAGCTGAATTTGATCATTTCGCGCGGCAGCTGAATTTGATCCAGCATTACTACAAAATGTAGTTGACAAGTGTAACTACATAATGTAGCTACATTCCCGCAGCCGGAAGAGGGCTGTCGGGAAACAGAATGACACCGAAACAGCAAGGCCAGGCCTGGACGCGGGGAGTCCACCATCCACCGGATCGCGCAACTCGTTTCATAGCCCGCGTCGATGCCCACCTGCCTACCTTGGCGGATGACGGGGAGCGCCGTGCCTTCCTCGACCACCAGCTCGACGGATGGGAGCACCGCTACGCCTGCTTCATCGCGACGGAGGGAGCGTCAGAGTTCACCCGCAACCGTGCCGATCCCCCGCAGGCCGCCGACTTCCTCCTCACCATCACGAGCCTGGCGGCACGGCGTGTCGCGCTCGGCCGGGATGCGTAAGCAGCCCATCATGGCTGACGACAACAGAGCCCTCAGCAGCGCGATTCTGTCGCTTTTGGTCGCCGCCGACCAACGCTGTCCCGCAATCATCGGCCAAGCGCATCTTCTCTATCATTCCCGCTCGAGCTTGCAACCGGCGACTGCCGCGAAGACACTCGCGCAATTGAAGCGAGATGCCGATGACCTCATTCGAGCCATCGCCAATGTCGAAGCCGCGATGAAACGAACAGGATTGGACCCGAGGTGACTATCTCGTGGCCGGTCAGACCAATCCGGCTCGCGGCGCCGAGTGTGGCAACGAGGAGACATTGGGCAACGCGATCAAAGCATCAAATCCTTGTTCTCGAGGCCGAACATCACGCCGCCCCAGCTGCTGCCGACATGTTCGTATTGATTGGAAATGTGCTGACGCCCGGCCATGAGGTCCGTCAAAATTCCACCGAACGGCAGCCCCTCCGCCAGGCCGGCGGCGCCGGTTGCCTTGAAGATGCGCGAGCAGCGTGCAGCGCTCCGTCACCTCGGTCGACTGGAACTTGTAGCGCAGGCGCTCTTCGAGCGGCGGCGCCTCGCCGCGTCGGGCATACGCGTGCAAATTTCGGAAGTTACGGTGGAGCGTGTTCGTCATCTCGTCGATGGCGGCCGCCGTTTCGGCGCAAAGCAGCTGAACGAAAGGATTTTCCGCCGATCGCCCGCCCGCCCGCGTCACGCGGGTTTTGCCGTAGTCCAGGAATGCATTGAGCATGCCCTGCAAGGCGCCGAGCGCAGCAGTCGAAATGCCACGCACGAAAATCTGCCCGAAGGGCAGCCGATAGAGGCTCGAGGTATTGAGCGCCTGTCCAGGACCCTTCAGCAGGAAGTTGTCGAGCATGCTCTGCGATCGATGGGCCGGCACGAACACGTCTTCCACGCTCACGTCCCAGCTTCCCGTTGCCTGCAGGCCGGACACCTGCCAGGTATCGATAGTCCCATAGTCCTTCCGCGGCAGAAGAAAGATCCGCCCCTCGGGCGGCCCGCCGTTGCTGGTGGCGACCATGGCCCCGAGCAGCGCCCAGTCGCAATGCTCGCAACAACTCGCGTATCTCCAGCGTCCGCTCAGGCGGTAGCCGCCCTCGGCAGGCGTCGCCCTGCCGGCGGGCATCAGCGACGAGCAGATCAGAGCGGAGGTATCGCTGTGCCAGACTTCTTGCGCGGCGCGATCGTCGAGCAACGCCATGAACCAGGGATGCACGCCCGACACGCCATAAATCCAGGCGGTCGACATGTCTCCTTCGGCGAGCGCGAGCTGGATCTCGTAGAAGGTATGGAGGTCCATTTCGTAGCCGCCCCAACGCTTGGGCTGCAGCACGCGGAAAAAGCCGGCGCGCTGCATGTCGGCGATGGTCTCATCCGGAGTTCGGCGCTGGCGCCGGCCTTCGAGCGAGCGTTGGGCAAGCGTAGGGATCATCGCCCGTGCACGGGCAATGATCTCCGTCGGCTCAGGCGCGCCAGTTGCGATATGTCTCGCCGGCTCCATGGCGCCATCAGCCGCCGATGTAGCCCACTGCTATTCAGCCGCGGCCAGATTCCTCTTGGCGTTGCGCGCGAGCCACGTGATCAGCATGTCGGTCGATGCGATATCGCCGAACATGAGGTAGAACGCGCGGAGCGAACCGTTATGGTCCTCATCGGTCACGGCGGCGTTGCCATCGGTTACCATGATCGTCTTGAAATTGAGCATCATGGCGTCACGCGCCGTCGACTCGCAGCACACGTTGGTCACCGTGCCGGTGATAAGAATAGTGTCGATGCCGCGTGCGCGCAGGACTTCGGCCAGATTCGACGAGCCCTGAATAAAGGCGCTGAAGCGGTTCTTCTCGACGATCACGTCCTCCGCCCGCACGTCGAGATCGGCCCAAAGCTGATGTCCTTTGCTATCGGCCGTGAGCGCTTCGATGCGTTTGGCGCTCTGTTGCGGCGTCACCATCTCGAAATAGGTCGACCAGTTTTGCCGCGCATCGTCCTTGAAGGTGGTTTTGATCCAGACCACCGTTCCGCCGGTCTCGCGCACCGCCTGAGCGAGACGGTTGATATTGGGCACGATCTTTTCCGCCATCGGACAGAGCGCGTGCGCAACGCCCGGCAGCATGAAGGCGTTCTGCATGTCGACGACGACCAGGGCGGTCTTGGCCGGATCGAGATCCTCGTAGACATGCTCGCGGCCGCGGCGTTCGACGACGCGGTCGACAACCGATTGCGGGATGGACAGCGTATGCATCGAAGCCTCCGCTCGTAGGATAGGGATGAGATTATCATGCCGAGCGCGGCAGAGAGCAACCGTGCCGCCGGCCGACAAAGGCGTCCGCGATGAAGGCATGGGCAAGCGCATAGCCATGGCGGGTGGTAGGCTCGTCGTAGACGGCTACGCCGGCCGTGTTGGCCTGCGGGTCGGTAAAGGCATGGTATACGTCGCCGAATGTGAGCAGCGCCCAGCAGGCTCCGGCCTCCGTCATCTCGGCCTCGAAGGCGTCGCGCTCGGCCTTCGGCGCGACCGGATCAGCGGCGCCGTGCACGGCCAGGACCGCGGCTTTGATGTCGCCGCGCTTGGCGGGCTGCGGCGTCGCCAGCGTCCCGTGCATGGATACGACCGCCTGCACATCTGCGCCGGTGCGGGCGAGATCGAGGACATTGAGCCCGCCAAAGCAGAAGCCGATCGCAGCCCGCCGGCTGATATCGCCGATGGCGCGCCGATCGGCTTCCCGCGTCAGCGTGTCGAGGGCGGCGACGATGCGCCGGCGCATTCCTGCCACGTCGGACATGAACGGCCGCAGAAACTCCATCGGGTTTTCCGTCCCGACCGGCCCGTTACCTTCGCCGAACATGTCGGCGACGAAGACGACATAACCCTCGCCCGCGAGCATCTGACCGGTTTCGATGGCCGGCTTGATGACCCCCCTCCAATTGGGCGCCATCAACAAAAGCGGACGCGGCGCTTTGACCCCCTCGTCCCAGATCAGAGCACCGCGACAACTCATGCCGGCTACGGAGTAGAAGATGCTCTCGACGGCCATCGGCGTCCTCCCCTGTGGCATGCAACAATATAACGGGCTCGAGCAGCGGGTGAAATTCTGTCAATCACGGCACTGCTTATGCGATGAGACAGGGCCGACATAGTCCATAACACCGCTCAGCATGTAAGTTCCCATCAGCCGGCACCGACCGCCGGCCGCAGGAAGGCGAAGTCGCAGCCGTCGTCGGCGCCGAGAATTTCCTGCGCATAGAGCTTGGCATAGCCGCGCTCAGGCTTCATCTGCGTGGGCTTGATCGCCGCAGCGCGCGCCTTCAATTCGACCTCTTCGACCAGGAGGTCGATACGACGTTCCTTCACCGAAAGGCGGATACGGTCGCCGCTGCGGACGAGGCCGAGGGGGCCGCCGGACGCCGAATCCGGGGTCACATGCAGTACTATCGTCCCGAACGCGGTGCCGCTCATCCGTGCGTCCGAGACTCGGATCATATCCTTGACCCCCCTTTGGGCGAGTTTCTTCGGGATCGGGAGGTAACCCGCCTCGGGCATGCATTCGCTCGCATGGGGGCCGGCATTCTGCAGCACCAGCACGTCCTGCGGAGTGACGTCGAGCGCCGGGTCGTCGATGCGTGCGGCAAGATCGGCAAGGGAGGAGAAAACCACTGCCCTGCCCGTGTGTTCGAACAGTTTTGCATCGGCTGCCGAGCGCTTGAGAATGGCGCCCTTGGGAGCGAGGTTTCCAAACAAGGCAACGAGCCCCCCTTGCGGTTCGAAAGGTTGGTCGCGGCCGGCAACAATCGACCGGTCGACATAACAGGCAACATCGGACGCAAGGCGCTCGCCCAGCGTCTCGCCGGTCACCGTCATGCAATCAAGGTGGAGCAGCGGCTTGAGCTCGCGCAAAAGCGCGCCCATCCCGCCGGAGGCGAAAAAATCCTCCATATAGCCGTTGCCGACCGGTTTGAGATTGACCAGTACCGGCGTCGTGTCCGAGAGCTTATTGAGCTGCTCGAGCGGAACCCTCACACCGACCCGACCGGCGATCGCGGCGAGGTGGATCACCGCGTTGGTCGAGCCGCCGAGTGCAAGAAGGGCACGCAGCGCATTCTCGACCGACTTCGCGTTGACGATCTGGTCGGGCGTGCGCTTCGAGCCGATGAGTCTTGCGGCCGCAGCGCCGGTTGCCTCCGCCGCGCGCAGCCGGTCGGCGTGCACCGCCGGGATTGCGGCGGTGCCCGGCAGGACAAGACCGAGCGCCTCGGCGATACAGGCCATGGTGGAGGCCGTGCCCATCACCGCGCAGGTCCCAGCGGTGACTGCAAGCTGTCCTTCGACCTGCGATATTTCCTCCTCGGTGACATCACCCGCGCGATAACGCGCCCAAAAACGACGACAATCGGTGCAGGCGCCGAGTCGCTCGCCGCGATGGCGGCCCGTCATCATGGGGCCAGCCACCAGCATGACCGCCGGCCGGCCGGCGGACACTGCGCCCATGAGCTGCGCCGGCACGGTCTTGTCGCAGCCGCCCATGAGCACGACCGCGTCCATCGGCTGCGCCCGGATCATTTCCTCCGTGTCGATCGCCATCAGGTTGCGGTATTTGAGGCTCGTGGGGCTGAGAAAGACTTCGCCCAGCGAGATCGTGGGGAAGGCGACCGGCAGCGCGCCGGCCGCGAGCACCCCGCGCTTGACCGCGTCCAGCAGTTCGGGGAAGTGGCGGTGGCAATTGTTGAAACCGGACGGCGTATAAGCGATGCCGACCACGGGCTTCGATAACATGGCACGCGAGTAGCCCATGGACTGCGCGAAGGAGCGGCGGAGATAGAGCGAGAAATCGCGGTCGCCGTAATTGGTGAGGCCATGCTCCAGCCCGTGCGTGCGTTCGGTCACCCTCATACCCTCGCCAAATCACCGCATGCGGCTTGGCTCACCGGCCAGCGCAGGCGCGCTGAAATGTTAGTTTAGTCACAGGGCCGGCGCTACTTTTGATCAGAGCCCGCATTTGGTCCCCTGATGATCGCGAAGGGGTCGCGATAAAATCGCCCGCGCGGGTTTTTTCCGCTTTTTTGCTCGCGGAGCCCAAGACCCGCGGCGTTGGGCCACGCTCATTATCGCCTCGACAAGAGCCCTGGAACGCCTCTAAAAAGAGCTTGAAACGTTCCAAAGCGAGGCTCTCCTTGCCGGGAGACGCGCAATCCATGAATTACGAGGCGTATTTTACAGATGCCCTTGCCCGGCTCAGGGACGAGCGCCGCTACCGGGTTTTTGCCGACCTCGAGCGGCTCGCCGGCCGCTTCCCGCACGCGATATGGCATTCCCCGCAAGGGCCGCGCGACGTGATCGTGTGGTGCTCCAATGACTATCTCGGAATGGCCCAGCATCCCAAAGTGATCGGGGCGATGGTCGAAACCGCGACCCGCATGGGCACAGGCGCGGGCGGCACCCGTAACATCGCCGGCACCAATCACCCGCTGGTCGATCTCGAACGTGAACTTGCCGACCTTCATCGCAAGGAGACGGCCCTCGTCTTCACCTCGGGCTACGTGTCCAACGAAACCGGCATCTCCACCATTGCCAAGCTGCTGTCGAACTGTCTCATCCTGTCGGACGCATCAAACCACAATTCCATGATCGAGGGCGTGCGCCAGTCGAAGTGCGAGAAACAAATCTTCCGCCATAACGACATGGCGCATCTGGAGGAGTTGTTGCGGGCAGCCGATCCGAACCGGCCGAAGTTGATCGTATTCGAGACGCTTTATTCCATGGACGGCGATGTGGCACCGATCAACCGCATCTGTGACCTCGCCGAGCGTTACCACGCCATGACTTATGCCGACGAGGTGCACGCGGTCGGCATGTACGGCGTGCGCGGCGGCGGTCAAGCGGAGCACCAGGGCGCGATGGCCCGCATCGACGTGATCGAGGGCACGCTCGCCAAGGCGTTCGGGTGTCTCGGGGGCTATATCGCGGCGAGCGCGGTGCTCTGCGACGCGGTACGCAGCTACGCACCCGGCTTCATCTTCACCACCGCGCTTCCACCCGCGATCTGCGCCGCAGCAACGGCTGCCATCCGGCATCTGAAGACCTCGAGCTTCGAGCGCGAACGCCATCAAGATCGCGCGGCACGCGTTAAAGCCGTGCTCAACGCCGCCGGGTTGCCGGTCATGCCGAACGGTACGCACATCGTGCCCGTAGTCGTGGGCGAGCCCGAGAAATGCAAGACGGCAACCGATCTGCTGCTCGCGGACCACGGCATCTACATTCAGCCGATCAACTATCCGACCGTGCCGAGGGGCACGGAGCGGTTACGCATCACCCCCACGCCCTACCACGAGGATGCGCTGATTGATGCGCTGGCCGAGGCGCTGCTCGATGTCTGGGAGCGGCTCGACCTGCCCCTTGGGAAGCGCGCGGTGGCGGCGGAGTGATATCAAGCGCTGCCGAATTCGACGCGCATAACCGGCGAACTCCCGCTCATAAGCGTCGAGCGCGTGTAGGCACCTTCGCGCTACGCGGGCGCCGACTGATGGTAGAGCGACTCGTTCATGCGCGACGTCACGCCCTCATTGCGCAGCGTTTCTTCGTATTCCTTGCGCAGAAAGGGATCCTCCAGCCAATATGGAATGGCGGTACCGCCCTCGGTCACGTCGATCGCGCCCTCGTCGGTATCTTTCTCGCCCGGCACCCCCGCCTTGTCCTTGCGATGGTTGTTGGGGCCGTACCAGCCGATCAGGCGTAGCGGATCGCGACTGATGCCGAAATGGGCGTGGAACCAGTCGCCGCCATAGGGCGCCGCTGTGACGAGGCCGACCGGCTCGTAATCCTGCCGGTAAACTTGATCGCTCTTGCCGTCCTTCCAGGGCGTCATCCCGATCGCCCGCGGCCAAGTATAGGTGTAGCCCTTGCCTTTGATGCAGACCAGCACCGCCGAGGACATGTGCGCGTGGGCCTTAGAGTAACGGCCGGTAACGTGCTCACCGATAAATCCATAGAACACGTTGCCTGCCATATTCGGTTCCATCCGCTTGTATCCAGGCGAGCGGCGGTTATCGAGATAGAGCTCGGCATTGAAAACGTCGGGGATAAGATTGGTCTTGCGCATGGCGAGTCCGCGTAGCGGATCGGGCATGATGTCGTCCTGAGGCTTGAAATAGCTTTCGCTGCCGTCGTAGCGGGATGGAAAAGTGACTGGACAATTGAAAATCCAATGGCTGTCACGGAACAGATTCATCACGTTAGGCGCTGTCGATGCCACAAGGATCAGTGCCGGACTGGAAGCTGCGTTCACGATGCGGTGCCAGGTGTTGAGCGGAACCGCGAACATAGAGCCGCGCTGCCACTCGAAGCTGTGCGCTTTCTTCTGATCGTCGGTCCAGATCTCGGTCGTGCCACGACCTTCGACGACCACCATGATCTCCTCGTACATATGACGCTCGGGATTGAGCGCGCCCGCGCCGGGCACCTCGACCACGCAGCAGCCCCAACGGCCCTCGGTACCATAGAGCTGGATGAACGTTCCGTTGCCACCCATGCGGTTCCAACGCTTGAGCGGCAAGTCCTGGACCCGCCGCACTCCGATGCCGCGATAAATGGGAATCCCCTGCGCCTCCATGTAGTCGTCGTACGGCGTGTTGGGCCGCTTCCAAGCGCCATATCCCGCGTTCTTCAGCCCTTCCGGCTCGTGCCAGTGGCTGCCATCGGTTGTATCGTGCATGTTGTTTCTCCGTCAGACGCGGCGTGTGGGCAGTCCGGATGATCCGCGCAATGATAAGTGCTTGCCGGAACGTTCGGAAGCCAAGACACGGCGCGCGGGGGGCCGCGGTCAGCGTGGCTTGCGGTCAGTCATCAAACGTCCCCTGCCCCGGACGCCTCCACTGCTTGCGCGGCCGCGTGGGCTCGCGGCTGATGAGGCGCCGCGCCACCACAGCGACCGAAAAGCTGACAGCCAGGAACCGCGCGAGATGGTGCGCCCCGACATAGACGGGGTCGAGGTGCATCGCGAGAGCGAGCACCATCATCGTGTCCTGCGCGCCCGGCGCGAAAGCAACAATCACGTCGGCGATTCGAAACGGAAGCAGCGCTACGACGACCAGAGCGAACGACGCAGCAACCGCGACGGCGACCGCAAACGAGCCAAAGGCCGCCGCCAGATAGCTCAGCAGTATTTTGGGGCTCGTATTTGCGAACCTTGCGCCTGCGACCGCGCCCAGCGTGAGCACGGCGGCGCTGCCGGCCCACCACGGCAGCGAAACATGGATCAAACCCGTCCCGTGTAGAAATGCAGAGCCGGCCATGGCACCGAACAAGAGGCCGCCCGGAAATCTTATGCGCAGCATGGCGAGTGCCGAAAGGCCCGACGCCGTTAGGAGGATCGCAAGTTCGACGAGCGAGGGTTCTGTTGCGCCCCGCGTCGACACGACGGGCTCCACGGTCGAGCCGAACAGCGCAAGTCCCGCGGGCAGGCCGAGCACGATCAACAGCACGCGCATCACGTGCACGATCGCGATCCCCCGCACATCGGCACCGAACTCGGCCGACAACGCCATCACTTGCGCCATCGAGCCCGGGCTCGCGCCGAGCAATGCCGACAAGCCGTCCCAGCCATGTGCCAAGCGCAGGTAACAGGCGGTGGCAGCCATCATGCAGACGGCCGCCACGACGAGTAGCGCGACGCTCAGCGGCCAAGTCGCGACCCCCTTGAGCGTGTCTGGTGTGACCACCGCCCCCAGCAGAATACCAACCAGGACAAAGCACAGGCGCGCGAGCGGCGGCGGTACCTTCACGGCTTGGCCCGCGAGCGCGGCGACGGCCACCGTCAGCATCGAGCCCGAGACCAGTCCACCTGGAAAGCCGATCAGCTGGAAGCCTATCCCGCCCACCGCGGCAATGAGCAACGTCCCCATAACCTGCATAAGCTCGCGCAGTGGGGAAACAGGAAGCGGCATCGATTTGTCCCGGACGCTCGGGTCGCCGGGCAAGGTGCGTCCCGCGGTGCGCTCTTAATCCCCGATCAATGCCGCCTGCGGCGCGCCGCGTCAAATGGCGGCCCATCTGCCGAGTCGCATGCAAAACTCCCATGGACACCGGGGAGTGTTACCAAGCTGCCAGCGATATTCTCGCTCCCCCATTCGTGCGGTAGAATGCATCGGCGGGCTTCGCGCCCAAGGACCGCGGAACCATCATGCTGCAAGGCTGGATCGTTATCGCCTTCGCACTCGGCTATATCGGCCTCTTGTTCGTGGTTGCGAGCTACGGGGACCGGACTCGGCGGTTCGGGCGCGAAGGCGGTTGGCGCCACTTCATCTATCCGCTCTCGCTCGCGATCTACTGCACCTCCTGGACCTTCTTTGGCTCGGTGGGGCTCGCATCGCGCACCGGCTTCGACTTTCTGACCATCTATGTTGGGCCCATCCTATTGGTCGGGTTGTGCTCGCCGCTGATCATGCGCATCGTACGGCTGGCCAAGGCACAGAACATCACGTCGATTGCCGACTTCATTGCCGCCCGTTACGGCAAGGCCCAGACCGTCGCCGCCACCGTAGCGCTCATCGCCATCATCGGCACCATCCCCTACATCGCGCTTCAGCTTAAAGCGGTGTCGTCTTCGCTGACCACGATCCTCGTGCATATCGGACCCGCGAGCGGCGCGATGCAGCCGGTGTTGGGTGACATTGCGCTCTACGTCGCGCTGGCAATGGCGATCTTCGCCGTCCTGTTTGGCACGCGCCATATCGATGCCACGGAGCATCAGGATGGATTGATGCTGGCGATCGCAACCGAGTCGATCGTCAAGCTTGTTGCTTTCGTCGGCGTCGGCGTATTCGTCACGTTCTGGATGTTCGACGGACCGCGGGTACTCTTTGCCCAAGCCCTGGAGCGGCCAGACACCGCGGCCGTGCTCACCCGCGATCCGGCGCCCGGTACGCTGCTCGCAATGACGCTGCTGTCGCTGTTCGCCATCGTACTGCTACCACGTCAGTTCCACGTCACTGTGGTCGAGAACAACAGCGAGGACGAGATCAGGCGCGCTTCTTGGCTGTTCCCGCTCTATCTCGTACTGATCAATCTGTTCGTCGTACCGATCGCATTGGCCGGCCTGCTGACGTTCAAGCCGGGGCAGGTCGACAGCGACATGTTCGTCCTGGCCCTACCGCTCGCCGCGCATTCCGACCTGTTTACGATCGCAGCCTTCGTCGGCGGCCTCTCGGCGGCGACCGCGATGGTGATCGTGGAATCGGTCGCGCTCGCGATCATGGTGTCGAACGACATCGTTATGCCATTCGTGCTGCAGCGGCGCGAGGCACTGATCACCGGGCGGGACAATATCGGTGGTTTGCTGCTCACCGTGCGGCGAATGGCGATCTTCGTCATCCTGTTTCTCGCCTACGTGTACTATCGTTTGGCGGGCGACGCGCAGCTTGCCTCGATCGGCCTGTTGTCTTTTGCGGCGGTTGCGCAGCTCGCGCCTGCCTTTTTCGGCGGACTGATCTGGCGACGGGCTACCGCACGCGGCGCGTTGGCGGGGATGACCGTCGGAATCCTAGCCTGGGCCTACACGCTGCTGCTGCCGAGCTTGGCGGACGCCGGCATCGTCGGTCAGAGTCTGCTCTCCCAGGGTCCGTGGGGAATCGCGCTGCTGCGCCCGCAGGCGCTCATCGGGCTCGATCTGCCACCGCTCGCCCATGGCGTAATCTGGAGCCTTTCGCTCAATGCTCTTGCCTATGCAGTGTTCTCGCTTGGACGAGCGCCGGCCTCGATCGAACGACTGCAGGCGGACCTCTTTGTCCCCTCGGACCTCACCCCCATTCCGCCCAGCTTTCGGCTGTGGCGCTCTTCGGTAACGGTCGAGGAGCTGACCGCGACCGTGTCCCGCTACCTCGGCGAGGAGCGCACACGCACGTCCTTCGACAGCTATGCCTTGACACGCGGCATCAGCCTCGATCCAAAGGCCGAGGCGGACTTCCAGCTCCTGCGCTATGCCGAGCATCTGCTCGCGTCCGCGATCGGCGCGGCATCGTCCCGCCTCGTGCTCTCGCTTCTCCTGCGCAAGCGTACGGTCTCGACCAAGGCCGCGCTCAAGCTTCTCGACGATGCCAACGCCGCCATCCATTACAATCGTGAGATTTTACAGACCGCGCTCGACCATGTTCGCCAGGGCATCGCGGTATTCGACAAGGAGTTGCACCTCGTCTGCTGGAATCGTCAGTTCGGCGAGATCCTCGCACTGCCGCCGCAGCTCACTCGGTTCGGCACCGGGCTCGACCACATCCTGCGCTTCCACGCCGAGCAGACCACTTCTGACCAAAATACCGCCGATGCACTCGTGCGCGAACGGCTTGGCCGTTACGTCGCGAGCAGCGAGGCGTTTCTGGAACGCTTTGACGAGCGCGATCTGGTGATGGAGGTGCGTGCGAATCCCATGCCGGACGGCGGCATCGTCACGACCTTCACCGACATTACCCCGAGCGTGAAAGCGGCGGAGGAGCTCGAGCGCGCCAACGAATCGCTGGAGCGACGGGTGCAGGAGCGCACCGAAGAATTGACCCGCCTCAATACTGAACTCGGCCGTGCCAAGGGCGAGGCCGAAGAGGCGAACGTTTCGAAGACCCGCTTCCTCGCCGCCGCAAGCCACGACATTCTGCAACCGCTCAATGCCGCTCGCCTCTACGTCACCAGCCTGGTCGAGCGGCAACGTAGCGGCAACGATGCCCAGCTGGTCACCAATATCGACGCCTCGCTCGACGCCGTCGAAGAAATATTCGGCGCGCTGCTCGACATTTCCCGGCTCGATACCGGCGCAATGAAGCCGGAGATCGTGGGCTTTCGCATCGACGAGCTTTTGCGCCAGCTCGAGGTCGAATTCACGCCCCTTGCGCAGGAGAAGGGACTAACCCTCAAATTCGTATCCTGCTCGCTCGCTGTCCAATCCGACCGGCGCTTGTTGCGCCGGTTGCTACAGAATCTCGTCTCCAACGCGATTAAATACAGTCCTCAGGGCCGCGTGCTTGTCGGCTGCAGGCCCCGCGACGGACGATTGCGCGTCGATGTCTACGATACCGGACTTGGCATTCCAGCTTCGAAAAAGCGGGCGATTTTTCAGGAATTTTACCGCCTCGATCAGGGCGCCAAGGCGGCACGCGGCTTGGGGCTTGGCCTTTCGATCGTGGAGCGCATCGCACGCGTTCTCGACTACAGGATTAGCGTCGCGTCAACGGTCGGCCGCGGGTCGCAGTTTTCCGTCGAGGTCCCGCTCTCCGCCGTCATTCCCGCAAGCCAGCATCAACGTATGGCCCGAGACGTCGATCGCGCGCAGCTCTCCGGGATCACTGTGCTGTGCATCGACAATGACCTCACGATTCTCGATGGAATGGAAACGCTGCTCGCTGGATGGGGCTGCCGGGTTTTCAAGGCGCCCGACCTCGAGACAGCAATCGCGGTCGTCGCGGAAGCCAGGATAGTGCCCGACGGCCTGCTGGTGGATTACCACCTCGACGAAGGAAACGGGATTGCGGCGATCAGGGAGCTGCGCCGACGCTTCGGGGCCGACCTCACGGCCATCCTGATCACCGCCGATCGCAGCCCGCACGTGCGCGAGGACGCCCGCGCGAATGCCATCCAGCTGCTCCACAAGCCGATCAAGCCGGCAGCATTGCGCGCGCTATTGACGCAGTGGCGCATGCACCGCGTCGCGGCGGCGGAATGAGGCCGCCCACGATCGGCGAAATTGCCATCAATTCAACAAATCTAGTGAGCCGCGCTCACCGTCTGCGGCCACTGGCCGAGCTCGATTTTGGAGGCAGCGATCACCGCTTGTGTGCGGCTCTCGACCCCGAGCTTCTGCAGAATCGCCGACACATGCGCCTTGACGGTGGCTTCGGACACGCTGAGCTCGTAGGCAATCTGCTTATTGAGCAGGCCCTCCGACAGCATCATCAGCACGCGCACCTGCTGGGGCGTCAATGACGTAAGCCGCGTCAGCAAATCGGCCGTCTCGGCGTCCGAGCCGGCCCCGAGATCGACATCGGGCGGGGTCCAAACGCCGCCCTCGAACACCCGGCTAATCGCGCATCGCATCGCTTCGATACCGAGGGTCTTGGGGATGAAGCCCAAGGCTCCAAAGTCCATGCACCGGCGGATGACCCCGGGATCGTCGTTGGCCGATACCACGACAATCGGGACACTTGGATACTGCGCGCGCAGATACATGAGGCCCGAAAATCCGCGCACGCCAGGCATCGTCAAGTCGAGCAGAATGAGATCGACTTCTCCGCCCCGCTCGAGCAGCCTCGCCACATCGTCGAAGGATCCTGCCTCGGCAATCTCGACCTCCTCGAACAGACCTGAGACTGCCTCGCGCAAAGCTCCGCGAAACAGCGGATGATCGTCCGCGATGATCAAGCGTACCGATTCGTCCGCCCGCTTCATCTCCCCCTTAGCCTCTGTCTCTGGGACCCGCATGTCGCCAGCGCCAATAGCATAGCACGGCTTCGGGATCATGTTCACGGCCTGCCGTCGGTTCGCTTCGATCGGCGTTCGTGAAAACACACAACCGGGATTACTGCCTGCTGCCGACGAATTGCAGCACGATTTCGCGTCGGTGCGGCCGGACGCGATGCTCGGCGATGTAGATGCCTTGCCAAACCCCGAGCGCGAGCGCCCCGGCAATCACGGGGACGTGGAGCGACACGCCCGTGAGCATGGTCTTTACATGCGCCGGCATATCGTCAGGCCCCTCGACATCATGAACCCAGTGGGCATCGGCGGGCGCGAGGCGATCGAGCGCGCTCACAAGGTCGGTGCGTACGTCGGGATCGGCGTTTTCCTGGATGACGAGCGAAGCCGAAGTATGCCGCATGAACATGAACAGCGCTCCGTCCTTCGCGCCGGTCTGCTTGATGAACCGCATCGCCTCGCGCGTGATGTCGGTGAAGGCCTGTCCGCCGGTCTCGACCACGAGTGTCGCAGTCGCAATTGCCTCGGGCGCGAAGCTGGTAATGGGAGACAACGGATCACTCATG
>Ga0209647_1002052_pt1 | contig 16570 bp, 14 predicted proteins | sample GraSoi_2013_60cm_FD_185827 | JGI IMG/M metagenome (GOLD analysis project Ga0209647, IMG submission 185827) | Grasslands soil microbial communities from the Angelo Coastal Reserve, California, USA - Sample 9_17_2013_60cm (SPAdes) (version 2) | ecosystem: Environmental > Terrestrial > Soil >...
TTGACCCCTTTGGGCCCTTCTGTTCCTGGCTTATGGCGGTTGGTGCCGCCTTTAGTTTATATTGTTTCATTGTTTGTCAGGCTGCTGCTGATCCGGCAGCCTGGCAACACCATGGCATCTACCAAAGTGTCGGCTTTTCCTTCACCAATCACCAATCACCAATCACTTCTCACTTCTGACGTTCCGGCCCCCCGCGGGCGCGTTTCTGATGTGCCCGTCCGAATTCATTGGCGCTGAGGGCGCCAATGATAGAGAGCTCGCCTGCCAACGCTAATGCCGCAGCGATCTCAGCCAGGGCGCCGGCATGACCTGTGCCCTTTAAGCCCATGATATCGAGGCAGGCGGCTTGGCTGGGTAGGCCGGTGCCGCCTCCGACGGTGCCTACAATAAGATTGGGTAAGGTGACCGTAGCATAGAGCGAACCGTCCTCAGTTCGTTCGAATCGGGTTACTCCAACTGCCGACTCTGATACACAGGCGGCATCCTGACCGGTAGCAATGTAGAGAGCGGCCAGACCGTTGGCGTAGTGACCCTGGACACCGATGGTGCCGCTCATGACGCCGCCTAAAGCTGACATCCGCCAATAGGCTTCCATGGTTTCAACCGAAGTATGTAACCGGCGTTTAACCAGGTCGGGTGGAAGCTTCACCTCGGCGGATACTTTCCTCCCTCGCACGTTCTGAAAGGATTGAGCGCTCGCTTTCTTGTCACCTGAAAGGTTGGCTTCCAGAAAGGCATGCTTGGGTTGGATCGGCGCTTCCTCGCTGATAAAATGACAGATCGCATCGGTGGCCAGCGTTACCATGTTCTGGCCGGCTGCATCTCCGGTCAGATATTCTAGTTGAACGTAAACATGGTTGCCTTCCAACACGATCTTTGTGTCCGTCAGGGAGCCGTGTTGGGTTGTCTTGGCGATAATTTCTGGGAACCGGTGCGTTTGCTCGAGCAACCAGCTTACGAAAAGGCCGACCTCGGTGATGGTTTCGAAAGCGAACCCAGGGGTTCGATTGACACCTTCCGCTACCAAAGCGGCACTGCAACCGCCCGCTTCCGTGAGGACCATTGCGCCACGGCTATACGAAGCCACCAGTGCAGCTTCGGTTGTGGCCAAGGGCACGTAGTAATCTCCCTGAGCAAAAAGACCGTTCACTTTCAACGGTCCCGCTAACCCAATCGGCACCTTCACCGTTCCAATGAAGTTCTCGATATTCCTCGCAAACGCCTGGTGGCGCTCGGCAGTAGCGAAGTCCCATAGCTCGCTCTTAGCCTGCGAGGAAATACTCAGGAGGTCCCAACGTCGTTCCACGGCGTAAGGCTCGGTAATGGTTGCTCCCGGAATCCGTCGAGAAGTTGACCCTGGTTTTGGTGCCAGCCTTTGGATCAAATCTTCTGGCGAACGATGTGCGAGAAGGTGTTGTAAGTGTCGTCGAGTTTCGCGCTCGCTTTGCGGCATGAGGCGAATTGTCGTCGATCTGCAAGGGAGCGAAAAGCACGAACCTCGCCTGAGGCTCGGTTCGGACGACAAATGACAAATGCTTTTGGGAGATGGCGCGTGAGGGGAAGCTTTTTCAATTTGTCATCTGTCATCTGTCATTTGTCATTCCGGACGAGCCTAAGGCGAGTTCGGAACCCGATTCGGATTCGCGGGAGGAGAGGATGCTTCGTAACAAGGACGTCCCCAAGACGATGCAGCCGCCCGCGATGGACCATTGGGTAGGATGTTCGCTCACCGCTAACATGACCCAGATCGGATTAAGGATGGGTTCGATCATGCTGATGATCGATGCATCAAGAGCGCGCACATGGCGGATGGCGCGCGCATAAAGCAAATAAGGAATCGTAAGTTGGACCACGCCTAGCGCGATCAGCCAAGGCCAATTGTGTCCTAGATTTACGGGTGGCCACATCGCCGGAGCTGCGACTAGTACCGTCATCAGGTTACCAATGAACACGGCGGCTTCGGGCGAAGCCGACTTTTCACGCCGCATCAACACCGTAAGCCACGCATAGGAGACGCCGCTGGCGAGCGCGGCGATTACTCCCCAAGTTCCTTCTAACGAGAGTCGATCGCAGAAAAACAGGGCGATTCCGCCGAAAGCAATCCCGATCAAAATCCAATCAGACCGCCGTACTCGTTCCCGCAGCAGCCAGGGACTGAGCAGAGCGATATAAATCGGAGCGGTATACTGCAAGAAAATGGCGTTCGCGGCGGTCGTCAGCTTAGTGGAAATGACGAATAGCACGACTGTCGCCGTGTAAGCCATGCCACCGAGCACCGCTGTCCAGGAAAATCGGCGCAGGACTGACGGTCGTAAGATCGCGATCAAGCCGACAGCGATCAGGCTGCGTGAGCCCGCGATCGCGACCGGGTTCCAGTCGATCGATTTGATGAGGACCCCTCCCAGCGACCAAAACAAGGCCGTGAGGAGCAAAAGGGCGACGTTCTTATTCAAACGCTTTGAAACAAAGCGATGCGTTGTGGCCGCCGAAGCCAAAGGAGTTGTTCAGTGCAACTCGTACCTTTTTCTCGCGTGCGACGTTTGGCACATAGTCCAGATCGCATTCGGGGTCGGGATTATCGAGATTGATGGTGGGCGGTACCACTCCATGGTTCATGGCCAGGATACAAACCGCACTTTCCACTGCTCCGGCGCCGCCAAGCAGATGGCCAATCATCGATTTTGTCGAGCTAACCAAGAGACCGTTCTTAGCGTAATCTCCGGCGAACCGTTTAATGGCATTCGTTTCGCAAAGATCGCCGACCTGAGTCGATGTAGCATGAGCATTGATGTAATCGATATCGGTCGCATTGACGCCGGCTCTTTTAACGGCGATTTGCATGCCTCGAGCTACCGGGCTCCCATCTGGTTTGGGCGCCGTCATATGGTAGGCATCGCAGGTGAGCCCATAACCGGCCAGTTCGCAGTAGATCCGTGCTCCTCTGGCGCGGGCGTGTTCGTACTCCTCCAGTATCAAGACCCCGCCACCTTCGCCCATGACGAAACCATCGCGTTCCCGATCGAATGGGCGCGATGCCCGTTCCGGCTCATCGTTCTTTCTGCTCATGGCCCGCATCGCGCAAAAGCCGCCCACTCCGAGATTGTTGATGACCGCCTCTGTACCGCCGGCCAAGAAAATTTCAGCCTCGTCGTCGCGGATCATTCTCCAGGCTTCACCGATGGCATTGGCGGAGGTCGCGCAAGCCGTCACAATCGAGTAATTCGGACCTTCAAAGCCGTATTCCATGGCGATCAAACCGCTTGCCATGTTTACGATCATCATCGGCACCATGAATGGAGAGACTCGGGACGGGCCTTTCTTTAAGAAAACCACATGTTGGTTTTCCAAGGTGGATAGCCCGCCGATCCCGCTTCCGACTAGGACACCGACGCGGGTACGGTCGATCCGCTCAAGATCGAGGCCGCTGTCTTCAAGCGCTTGCTTTGAGCAGGCGAGAGCAAATTGTGCAAAGCGGTCGGTTCTCCGAACGTCTTTAGGATTCGCCAGATAGTTGGCGGCATCGAAGTCCGGTATTTCGCCGGCTATCTGACAATCGAAGACGGAGGCGTCGAATAACGAGATCTTACGGATCCCGCTTTTCCCGGCCACCAGGTTTTCCCAAAAGGTTTTAAGATCATTACCGATTGGTGTGATAACTCCCAACCCGGTGACTACAACACGTCGATCGCTCATCGCTTACTGGTAACGGGGTATTTTGCTCTTACGAATTAGGCAACTGAATTCTTACGAATTTCGAGATCCCATTCCGACCATTTGTGCCTGCTGAAACAATTTGCCTTCTGTGCGAATGGACGGAGCGATAATGACCTCGGTTTCCTGAAACTCCCTGAGGTTCGCTGCCCCGACATTCCCCATGCAGGTCGTAATAGCGCCTACTAAATTCTGACTGCCGTCGTCGACCTCGGCCGGTCCAAAAAGGATTTGCCGCAGAGGGCCTGTTGTTCCCACCCGAATGCGCGTGCCTCGGGGTAGGTTGGCGTGAGGGGTGGCCATGCCCCAATGATAGCCTTTCCCGGGTGCTTCGATGGCTTTAGCAAAAGCGCTGCCGATCATTACGGCATCGGCCCCGCAAGCCAAGGCTTTGCAGACATCGCCTCCCTTACTCATCCCGCCGTCAGTGATGATCGGTACATATCGGCCACTCCGCTTCAGATAATAATCTCTGGCTGCTGCGCAATCCACCGTCGCAGTGACTTGAGGGACGCCCAATCCCAAAACTCCGCGTGAAGTGCAAGCTGCTCCCGGGCCTACGCCAACCAGAACGCCTGCTACCCCGCACTCCAAAATTTCGAGGGTGACTTCGAAGCCGACTGTGTTTCCGACGATAACCGGGCAACCCAAATCTCTGCACAATTTAGCCAGATCCAAGGAACGATACTTGGTGGAGATGTGCCGAACGGTCGAGACCGTGCTTTGGACCACAAAAATATCGGCGCCGGCTTCTTGGGCGATCTGTCCGTAACGTTCTGCCTTTTGAGGGATGGAGCTGACTGCTGCCAAGACTCCGCCTTCTTTCATCTGTTTGATGCGAGCGGCGATTAGATCTTCTTGGACCGGTTCCTGATAGATCTTCTGCAGGAGAGCAGTAACATGCTCTTTCTCTGCCTCTAATACCTTAAGGAGCACTTCTTCCGGGTTTTTGTAGCGGGTCTGCACTCCCTCTAGGTTAAGAACCGCCAAGCCTCCCAATTTTCCCATCTCGACGGCAAAACGGACGTCAACCACTCCGTCCATAGCGCTGGCCAGAATAGGAATCCCTAGCTTCAACGGGTCGCCAGTCCGAGTCTGGATTTCGAAGGTGATGTCCACCTCGTTCGGGTTGATCGTCACTTGTCCGGGAACCAGCGCAATTTCATCGAAGCCGTAGGTCACACGGGCTTTTCGATTTCGGCCGATGAACATTGCCATTTGATCAGAGTCCTCCAAAATTTCTTCTCTCATTCAGGCAGCCACATCGCGGGCAACGAGGTAGCGGCTCATTGGTTTTATCTTCGAAAATAGAGGCACAAATCGTGCACCGGACCGTGTAACGCAAGGTCTGTTTTTTGCGTTTTTGGCTCCGCCAGGAATCGAGGAACCAGAGTCCCCCGATCACAATCACTGCGAGGTAAAGATAGATAAAGATCAGGGTAGGGAGCTCGATACGAATCATGGACAGCGGTAACGGCTTGGTCTGCACCACCGTCCCGCGGACGCGCAGGCTCGTCAACCGAAGGAAGGGCTTCGTTCTTCCGACTTCGCTTGCCCACAGAACTGCGAAGCAACAAGCGTAGAAGGCTACGTCGGACAGGCTGTCCTCGTCCTCGTCCTCGAATCCGGCCACGCGGAGTGATGGAGTGTTGGCCCGCCCGCATCGCTACGCGAAGCGTTGCGGGCGGGAGTATTGGAGTACTGCGCTTGGTCCGAATTGTACTCGCGTAGCGGGTTGGATGCTGAAAGGGCGGTAGAAAAGGGGTTGGCATGCGCCAGTTACCGACCGACGGAGAGGCGTGGCAAACCAACAGCCTCGAGGGCGAGGACGACGACGAGGACGAGGACGAGGACGAGGACGAAATGTCGACGACGAGGACGAGATGTGGAGGCCTACCGGCCCGCCGTTCCCCAATGCAACGATACCGCACCCCAGGTCTCGGATCCGGAGGGTTGGAATCTGAGGTGTTTGACGGCTTCCTCGGCCTGGTGATCCAACTGTTCGTTCGTTGAGCTCCGCCAGAGGAAAGCGAATTCTACCTCGCCTTTCTTGCCGACTCCCACAAAGAAAATAGTCGGCTCTGATAAGCGCTCGCTCGCCGGTAATTCCTCAGGCACAACCGGTTGCCGGTTCTGCAAGGCCGAGCCGAACTCAAAATGACTGGCGAACCGGATTTTCGAGTTCATGGAAGACGGGCGAACTTGTCCCGGGAAAAGGTTGTCGGGGGTAAAAAGCGATGGAGTGGGAGCCTCCTGCGCGGGAGCAGTATTCTGGCTTCCCTGAACCGCAGGGGTTTCATCGCTGAAGGTCGGGCGATAATTCGGAACCAACTTTGTGACCAGGCTGTCGTCGACCTTCGGAGCGCTAATGGCAGCGGGATCATTCAGCTCCACCCAATCAAGAAGTCGGCGATCCTGGGGATTCTGCGGATTCAGCACCGAGACTTGAGCCGCAGGTGGAGGCAGTGCGGTTGTTGACGGGTAAACAATGTGGAAAATGTAAAGCCCGGCGAAATGTAACCCCAGTGAGACCACGATCAGCCACAGCAGGCGGCCGTTCCATCGGGGGCGGTCCCAGTCAAAAATGGAATTATGCGGAACGGTGGCCGTTGGCTTCACTGCGATTTAGGTGAAGTTGCGAGAATCACCGAGTATCCCCGATCGAGACACAGATTCATCACTTGAACGACAGACCCGTGAGGTGCATCCCGATCCGCCCGAATGATGATCGACTTATCAGTGACCGGATCTTTTTCGAAAGCGTTGCGCAATTCATCCAAGGTTACGGCTTGCTCCCGATAGTAAATTCGGGGGAATGGACCCGCGGTCACGGTGACAATCACCGAGTTCCCCACGGTACCTAAAGTGAATTTAGAGAACGGCAGGTTAACGCTGATCCCGGGATGGACGAGAAAGGTCGAGCTGACGACAAAGAGTAGAAGCAGCAGGCAAACGACTTCTACCAGAGGGACGATAAACAGAAGATAAGGATTGAGCCGGACCGCTCGTTCCAGCTTCATCTCTTTTCACTGGCTGCTTGAGACGACGGATCGAACTCAATGATCGACGCGGGCGCCTCCGTATCGGTCAGAACATTTACGATCTCAATTCCAGCCCGTTCCATTTCATGCATCAGCGCGTTCAGCCTGGAGGAAAGGAAACAGTAGGCCAAAATCGTCGGGATCGCGACGGCCAGGCTGGCTGCCGTAGTCAAGAGGCTCTGGTACACTCCGCTGGATACGTCAGCTAGTGTCGCATACCCGTTGCTGGCGGAGAGTTGGACGAACGCTTGGATTAAACCGGTGACAGTCCCGAGAAGCCCGATCAAGGGAGAGACATACGCGATTCCAATGAGAAGACTGAGATTGCGTTCAAGACGGGGTACTTCAATTTGAGCCGCTTCTTCTACGATCTCGCGCAGTTCAGACCGGGACAGATGGGGACGAGACAAAGCGGCGTAGATCACTCGCGTTACCGGGACGGAAGTCGTCTGGCATTCAATTCGAGCTTCTGTCAGATTGCGGTTCCGAACCAGATTTGCCAATCCCTGAAGAAATTCGCCTAAATTGATATTGGCTCGATGAAAATAAAGCAAGCGCTCGACGAAAACCGCCACGGTGATAGCGCTACACAGGAGGATAAGCCACATCAGCGGCCCACCCTTTTGCATGTAGTCGATCATCCCGGACATATATCGGAGGGTAGAGGGAAGCGCAACTGTGGGAGTGGCGAGCGGTGGGAGGGGTCGCGACTGGAAGGAGGTGGCGCCGCGAAGTAATCAGTAATCAGTGAGTCAGTAATCAGTGGCGCAAGAGCGACGCCAAGTGCGGGAACGTCAGGACGTTCTGGGAATCTTTAAGCAGCTTTCATCAACCCACAATTGGACCTGTTTCATACCCCCCGGCGGCACATTTCCCCTGACCACTGATTACTGGCTCACTGATCACTGATTACTTCGCGCCACCCCACAGAAGCCACCATCACCCCCTACACCCGTGCTGCCGTTGCGCTTTCGCGCGCTGGAGCGGGCCGGAGAAGATGATTTTCTTGGATGAATTTGTTCAGAACGCTTTGAGTCACAGCGTCTAGCGCGGCGAAGACGCTGCGGCCTTTGGTGGCGATGGCCTCGTAGCTTCGGGCTCGCCGGCGGCGGTTGTTCAGCAGAAAATCCAAATAGGAAATCGACGCCGCATCGGGTAAGTCACGTTTGTTGTACTGCAGAACGTAGGGAATCTCATCCAGCGAGAGATGCTGTTTGCGAAGGTTTTCTTCCAAGTTACGAAAGCTTTCTACGTCCTCGTGGATCTTGTCCCAATGCGAATCGGCTACGAACACGATGCCGTCGACGCTACGCAACACGAGTTGCCTGGTTGTGTTGTAAACGACCTGTCCAGGAACGGTGTAGAGCTGAAATTTGGTTTTGAAGCCTTGCAGGATGACCGCGTCGACAGGCAAAAAATCAAAGAACAGCGTGCGATCAGCAGCGGTGGCTAACGAAACTAAGTCCCCCCGAAAGGCTGCCGGCAGTCTTGAATGGATATATGCGATGGTGGTCGTCTTGCCACTCAGGGCGGGTCCGTAATAGACGATCTTGAACTGAATTTCTTTACTCGCGTAATTGATAATCGGCATTCGCCTAAGCTCCTTGGTTCTGGCTAGCCGGAGTTATTAACAAATATGGCTGAGAACCAGACAGATCTTCTCTCGTACGCCCGGTTTGAAGGGCCTCTTCTCATGACGGACGACAAAGCCGGATTCGCCCCGGGTGAAAACGCTGACTAGTTCTCGCTTCCAACCGAGCGTAAAGGTTTCAATTTGGCCCAACCCCAGGCCGCCGACCCGTTGCCCAATCTCGTGGGAAAGAGTGGAAAGTAAGTGCACCGACGATTGAGTCAGACCGAGTTTTTCAGGTTCACCTTGCAGGCTGCCATCGGCCGCAAAAAACAGGGCGGAATTGACGCCTGGAAGCTCACCCACTTTTTGAACCACCTTGTTCAAATCCAATTCCTCATCGGTTAAAAAGACAGACTGTAGCGCGGAGAAATCAGGTGCGCTTTTATGCTCTGCCGCCGGTTTCTCTTCAGCAACCGTCATTTCTTCGGTGACCGGTGATTGCGCAGCGATGGGAGTTTCTGCCGTGACCGGCGTTTCGTGGGCCACGGGTGGTGGCGGCGTCTGGCTCGGAGTTTCCGCCTGCTCGAGGAGCCCCAGTTGTCGACTGTCGGAGGGCAACTCGGTTTGTGTCTCTACCGGAAGCTTGGAAAAACGCTCCGTATCTTCCCGGGCCGGAGCGGTAAAAGGAGTTGGGATCGATGGCACAACTTCTTCCGGCTCTTGGTCTGGCCGCGGACGTAGGAGGTCGTGAGGATAATCTTGCAGGATCTCCTTAATCGGGATCGGGACTTCAGCAGTTGGGTCTGCTTGCGGGAAATGGGCCCTCGCTTCTTCAGGTAAAGAGGATAAGAAGGTCGAAAACGGAATCGTAACCTTCCCGGTAGCCAGTTGTGGGCTAATCAACTCCACCGGGAGCTCGACAGTGGCGCCAGGTGCATTTGCCAGCGCTTCGGGTTCGGAGGGTTGTAATTCGGGTGGCAGACTTTTGAGGATCGGCGCGAGCGCTATACGCACAGCTCGCGGAGATTCGGCACCGTTCCGCTCCGCATTAGCCGGTGAGGTTTCCGGTTTGGCGGAGTCTGAACTCGGACGTCTTTCTTCCGACAACTGTTCCCCTGAGGACGAGGTGAATCGATCGGAAACTGCGCCCGAGCGGGTACTTTCAAAGGGAGTTGTTGGCGGCGTGTCGGTTTTCTCGTGGCCTGCGCTTGCAGGTGTGAGACCCGTGGATGCCGCTTCTGGCACTACGGTTGCGGCTCCGGATTTTTCGCCTGGATCCGTTAACCGGGAGCGCTCCCAAGCGGGTAGGTTAAACTCGAGTGTTCGCTGATCTAGAGGAGCAATTGGTACGGAGAAAATATCTGGGCAGGAGGCAAAAAGCGTGGCGAATGTCACCTTGGCTGTCTGGTGCGCTTCATCGATTTGTAGCGCTTTACGCGGAATTTGCACCCGGCGTTTCGGGTCGATATCAATGTTAGATTTGGTTACGTCCGTCGGTAGTTGCAGCAGCAACACTTGCAACGGCACGTCCACGGTTGCTCGCAGCGGACGCCGGAAGCCTTCTTTAGGTGAAGCAGTTGAATCCGCGGGCGACGCGGGTTTCGGACGGTTTCCAGGAACCGTTTCCCTTAACCGCGGCGGCGGTACGCGCGATGATGGAAGTGAAGGATGCTCGGGGTCAGCATGTGTCTCTGGAGCCTCATTCGAACCTTTAAGCTCCAATTCATCTTGCTCTGACTTTTCCGATTTGGACCTGAACCAAGAGAAAAAAGACATGATACAATCGCCTTTACAATAACATGCCTAAACAGGATGGCGTTATACTTTTATCTTGCTTTTTCCGATTTTTCTAACTGAAAGAGCGATGAGTTTCTGTAACCACCAAAAACAACGAGCGAGAACGAGCGTTAGCGAGCCGGGAACGCCGGGAACGGAACGCCGGTAGGGATGAGCTCCTGCTCATCCGTGGCTTGATGGCAGCATAGCTCCGGGGGTGGGGCTTTATCGATCCTCGTTCTTGGTGACCACCGCTACCATTCGCGGCGTTCCCGGCCCTCGCGCTCGTTCTCGCTCGTTTACATCAACGGTGAGACGTACAACTTCATAGCCGAGATCAGACCACCATTGTAGTACCAGCTCCGATCGAAATAGAAGCTTCGGTTCGCCGCGTGATAGCGCAAATGCACAATCTTGCCGGGCTGGTTCACGTCGTCGACAAAAAATAGCAGATCGCCGTTTCGGTCCTTCTGATAACGATAGGCCACTAAGCAATGATTGATTGGCCGGAATCGCGTGATGTAAACAGCCTCGATGTTGCCGGAGTCGAGTTGTTGCCGTAACCATTGCGCAAACTGTTCTTGGCCAGAGCGGGGGGCTGGGAATACGATGCGCCAGTTGCCGACTCGACAATACGATGGCCACCAGAGGCCAAGGTTCTTCTGCAACATCAGCGAGTGATCGGCCGAGAACTTGTAGAGATTCGCGTACCCAGGGAACACGATCTTCTGATTAGGCCCGGAGCTCCAGGGCGCGTACTTGATCAGTTGTAAGACACGTTTCCGATACTCGTCTTCACTAACCTTCGGCAGTTTCGGGTCGAACACAGCGAATCGACGAAACTGTAAGACGGACCGAACCAGGGAAAAACAGTGACGAGAATAGTCAGGGATGTTACCCGGGTTCCGCCGATGGGCAGTGATTTGACCGGACGCATCCGGGCGATAGTCGAAATAGAGATTATTCGAGAAAGAGAACGTGTCTTGAGGAAAACGAAATTGGGCATCCTTGGCAAACGAAGCGGTTAATGCCCCGATCCATAAAAAAACGATGAGAATTCGCACCTAAAACTGTTTTCGCAGGTTGCTGGGAAGGATGTTTAACTCGGCTCTATACTTAGCGACGGTCCGACGGGCTATTGGGATACCTCGTTCTGACAGGATTTCCACAATTTCTTTATCACTGAGCGGCATCCGATTATTTTCATTGCGGACAAGGTCAGCGATCGTCTCTTTAACGCTCGTGTTGCTTAGGGAGACACCATCATCGGTTTGATAGCCTGGGGTAAAGAAGAACTTCATCTCCACGACACCCTGAGGTGTCGCGATGTACTTACCGGAGATCGCCCGGCTGACGGTGGTCTCATGTACACCGACCGCGTCGGCGATCTGCACCATCGTCATCGGTTTAAGAGAGGCTGTGCCATGATCCAGAAAATCGCGCTGCCGTTTAACAATCTCGGTCGCGATGTTCAGGATGGTTTGTTGTCGCTGATGGATGCTTTTTATCAGAAACTTACCACTCCTGATTTTGTCTCGGATGTAGTCTCTGACTTCACCGCCGTTGCGGCTCTGCGTCATCAAATCGCGGTAGGTTTTGTTGATCCTTAGATGCGGGATCTGATCGCCGGTGAGCGATACTACGTACTCGTCACCGACCTTTTCGACCAGAACATCCGGCAACACATAGCTATTTGGTTGTGGGGAAAAGATCTGTCCGGGTTTTGGATCCAGAGTGGCAATGAAATTGGCCGCCTTTTGGATCTGGTCGACCGTCAAGCCGAGGCGTCGGGCAATGTCCGGATACCGTTTACGGCCAAGGTCGTCGAGGTATTGGTCGACAATCTGGTATTCAATGCTCTGGGCTTTCCCGACTCGTCGGAGCTGAACGAGCAGGCAATCTTTCAGATCTCGAGCTCCGACCCCGACTGGATGGAACGTTTGCACGAGGTCGAGCGCTTCCTCCAGATCTTCGATCGACGTGCCGGATAGGTTCGCGACTTCTTCGAGTGGAGCAGACAGAAACCCAAGATCGTCGATGTTTCCGATCAGAAGCTCAGCGGCCTTTCGTTTCCGAGCATCGACGTCTGACGTGTTTAGCTGTTCTAAGAGATGTTGCTGAAGCGTTTCTTGGTTCGCAAGCGAATCGAGGAAAAACTGGCGCCGCTCTTCGTCTTCCTGGCTTCGCGCCGAGTAAGAGACGTTCTGAGCCATGTAATCTCGCCATTCCTCATCCAGCTTGGCGAGCTTATCGAACTCTTCCTGGAATTCCGCTTCGTCTGATGAAGAACGGTCTTCGGCTTCGGGCGCGTTTAGCTCTTCCTCAAGGACAGGATTGGTTTGCAGTTCCTGTTGAACGATATTTCTGAGTTCCAGCGTCGGCGCCTGAAGAATCTGCAAACTTTGCTGCAGCTGCGGAGCAAGAACTTGCTGCAGTCCCATCCCTTGTATTTGTTGCATTCCTGGGCCCGGCATAAATTGAACGTGCCTGAATAGTAGGAGAGTGGCATAGAAACTGCAAGGGGTCGCTGGAAGAACCGTAGAATGTTGATTTTCAGAGGGTTAGGAAGCGAAACGGCGAATGGGCGAAACGGCGAGTGGGCGACGGGGCGAGTGAAGGCCCTCGACCGGTGGGGCGAAAAACTCGGCGCGCCTAGGATATGGCTAACCGGTGAAACTGTTCCGCGCCGGTTTTGAGCCGCTCCGTGGATGTACCACCTCGCCGGGTTTGGAGCGGCCGGAGATCGATAACCTCCTGGGACGATGCAACCCGCACGCATGGCTCAAATCCGGCGCGATCCAACCAAGCGAGATAGCATCCGTTTCCCCGCGCCGAGATTTTCGCCCCACCGGATCCTGGGTCCCTATCGCCGTGTCGCCCACGCGCCGATTCGCCCGAAGGCCCCTCCTAGCTTCTAGCTCCTGATCGGGCAGGCGCCCGATCACCGTCCTTCATCCGCATTGCCCGGCTCATCGACTCGGTCGGTCGTATCGACGATGTCTTCGGCGGGACAACCGAGCTTAATGAGTCCGTAGGTCAAAAGCGTTTTGCTATCGACCCAGATCCCGGGCTTGTCGGTGTGAAGCACCACGGAGATCACTTCGTGTCCACCTCGCAAGGCTGAGCTCACCAGCACTTGTTGAGCGGCTCGGGTGTAACCCGTTTTCAGGCCGTTACAACCGGCAAAGTGCCGGAGTAAGCGGTTATGGTTGCGCAACTCATCGACTACGCCGTTGGGTGTCCGCCAGGTGTAATAGATGGTTGAAACGATCTGGCGGAACAGAGGTTGCTGCATGGCTGCTCGAGCGATCAGAACCAGATCATGAGCAGTCGTATAGTGGTTGGGATCATGGAGCCCGTGCGGATTAACGAAATGGCTATTGGTGGCGCCCAGTTCAGCAGCTCGTTGGTCCATCTTTTCTGCAAACGCAGGGACGGAGCCGGCATTATCTCTGGCCAGGCACATGGCAACATCGTTTGCGCTCTTGAGAAGCATCCCGAAGAGCAGTTGGCGCCGGGTAAATTGTTGGCCTGGCTTCAGATCGAGACTACTGGGTTCGACCTTGGTATCTTCCGGAGCCACGGTCACTAGCTGATCCAGATTGCCGGCCTCGATCACGATCAGCGCGGTTAAAATCTTAGTAGAACTCGCCGGATATTGTTTTGCGTCGGGGTTCTTAGTGTAAAGAAACTCGCCCGAATAGGAATCAACTAACGCCGCGCTTTGGGCGGCTAGAGGCAGGTCCTGGCATCTGGCGTCTTGTGCTAAAAGCACTAGCAAAGCCGCGACTACTAAGCGACCGGTTTTCCGTCGACCATCATCCATAATACATCGTCGCGGCAATCAATGACCTCCTCATAAATGCTTTGGTAACCGCCACGGAAAGGGATGCTGATAGCGTCGGCCAGATACCCTGGGGTGATTTGACCTAGCGATCGCTCTAAGCCAATCGCGCGGGCGGGCTTTACCGTCACCATTTCTACCAGTTCCTTTGGGGTCACGAAACTATGATTTCGAGCCGCCATCCGCATTTCCGAAAATAAATTCAACGAATCGTTGCTAGCGAGGCTATCGGTGCCGAGACAGATATTATACCCTCGCTCTCTCAATGCCTGCATGGGGAACGGCCGGTGATGAAGAAACCGGTTACTTTTCGGGCAATGGACGATAGAAAGGGATCGCCATTCGTCCCGGTCCAGAATCTCGAGATCCGCTTCGTCCAGTTCGTTCATATGAACCAGCAAGGCGTCCTTTGGCAAAAGACCGGATAACGCTAATGCCTGGAAAGGTGAAAGCCGGCCACAGTCTGTCATAGGCCGCCCCATCTTGCTCAGAAAATCAAAAAGATCGCCTTTGCCGGCGGCAAACATTTCGTATTCAGACACCGACTCCGAGACATGGGTCGTGAACGGCATTTTGAAATTGTGTGCAGCCGCTAACGCTGCCGAATAGAGCTCGGCCGATGCGGTATAAGGTGCGTGCGGGCTGAGCCCGAAGCCGCCTAACCAATCGTGCGATTCAAAAAATAGCCAAGAGCCAAAAGCGCTATCGTCCAGCCAGGGACGCGGCCTGATGTCGATCAGTTCGAGGAAGAACCAAGTTCGAATACGAGGCGGCGCTAACCGCGGCAAAATTTGAGGGCTGGCTACGATATTAAATACGGACGTGACTCCGGAGCGCCGTAGTTCGGCGAAACCCAACTCCATGGCTTCGAGGTAGTTGTCATCGCTGAGGGATCGTTTCAACGCGTTGATACGGCTGATCCATTGAGGGAAATTTCGCGAGGGAAGAATAGTGCCCCGGAGCGAGCTGTAATCGAGGTGGCAATGGGCGTTGATCAAACCTGGAAGAACGATGCATTCGCCCAGATCGACCACTTCGCCGGGATGTTTTTGGAGGACTTCCTGCGCCGGTCCGACATCGATGAATCGGTTCCCTTGCACAACAAAAGCCCCGTCCTCAATCGGCTCTCTGTCCATGGTGGCGAGCCAGCGGCACCGATAACGCGTCATTTGGAGTGAACCTTGACGATTTTTCGGGCTTCAGCCACGAAGAGATTACAGGTCTCTACGCAAAGAATCGGGATTCGGTAAGGACCAGCTTCCGCTCGTCCGTCTTCAGCGTTCGCTTCGCCATGCTCCCTGAGCTGATCTTTCTTCGGATCAAACTTGGCCCGGGGCAGATACCTCTGCGGGACTTTTCCATCGATGGTCCAGAGAATCGTTCGGAGGCACCCCGAACGAGACTGGCAAAATCGGCCCGCTAATTCCTCGGCTTGTGAACCCGAGAGCTTCTGAGTTACCCGATACATCCCGGTCTGTCGAGTCAGGGTCTGGCGAAGGTCGACCGGCGTAACCTCGCTGCGATTATATGCTAGCCAGGTGGCGAATGCGCCCGGATAAAAATAATCGATGGCTTGCCGGACCTCGGCAATCGAATCGAGGCGCAGCTCCCATCCTGCCCGCAGGTTCGGAGCACCTTTTAGCGGCCGGTAGTTCCCTTGCTCATCGTATCTAACGATGTCGAGCGCTGCGATTGCCTCGGTTCTGACCGTTAGCTTTCGTTCTTGTTGATCATCTTGCCAGTGCCGGATCGAGTAGCTCGCTGGTTCAACTTGCCGGATTACGAGCTCGCCTAAACTGATCGGACCGGTGCTCAGTCGTTCCTGAAGCAGTTCTTCAATCATGCTCGTGGTCGAAGCGCTCGACGGTATCCAGGATTATGTCTGCCATCATCGGGTCTGTCCCGACCGCGCCGGCATAATAGAGTTTCCGGTCGTTGAGTTCGTAGGGGTTGTGTCGGAAAACTTCTTGTTGGCTCGCAGCAGCGGAATTCTCGCTCTGAATTCCCAGCAATACCGGAATGTCCTGATAACTGTGCAAGCCGTCCGAAATGAAGAAGGGAACAACTACCACATAAGGCTGAGTCGTCAGATTGGCCCATTGGGAGATCTTCGGTTCCTCTTCCATGAAAGCAGCCACAACTTCCGGATAAATCCCTCGATCTCGAATCGCCGTGACTTGGCGCTTGGCGGTGACCGCGGAATTTTCATTCAGGCCCGTGCCATGAGCAACGATCAGGACGCTCGTCTTTTCTGGGGGCGCATCGCCGGCAACTTCAGCTGCCCGATGCAACAATAAGTCTGTCATCCGCGGATGATTGCCTACAGGCTCGCAATATTTGAGCGTGCGATGGTCCTTGATGGTGGTTACTCCGGCCAACTCCAACTCGCGCGGGATTACTTTGGCTGTGAAGTAACCTTCGCTGATGAAGTTAGGCACGATATACACGTCCTGTGCTTCCACCATTCTCAGCACTTCGCGCAGGCTCGGCTCTTCTTTCCAAAAAGCGCAATGAACCTCGGAAAATATGCGACGAGACCGGATTTCATTCGCGTGCACAAAAGTCGGTACGCTTGAGTCCGGGTTTATGGTCGAACCGTGGCCAACCAACACCAGCGCGCTGTTT
>Ga0209647_1002054_pt1 | contig 16567 bp, 20 predicted proteins | sample GraSoi_2013_60cm_FD_185827 | JGI IMG/M metagenome (GOLD analysis project Ga0209647, IMG submission 185827) | Grasslands soil microbial communities from the Angelo Coastal Reserve, California, USA - Sample 9_17_2013_60cm (SPAdes) (version 2) | ecosystem: Environmental > Terrestrial > Soil >...
CGTCGAAGTGGTACGCGGACGCGTACGAGCACGATCAAGCTCGAATCTCGAATCTCGTAGCGTTGTACGCCTTGGTCGGCAGGATGCGCGTTCTGTCGTCCCAGGAAGTGATTGAAAGCGCAGACCGAGTTGTGCGCACGATCATCCAGACCTATCTCGCTCCCAACAAGACGTTCCGCGAGTTGGCCGAGCTTCTCGATAACCACGCGAAGAATCCCTTGCGGGACTTCGGCGATGCTTGCCGCCGGGAATTTCGCGGCCCCGATCCGACATAGGACGCGGCCGCAATCAAGCACTTAGAGCTGTCACGGCGGACTCGGTCTCCGCCATAGTCCGCACGGCGACGCGCTCGTCCGCGTTTGGGACTTGTTCTTGCTTAGCGGGCGGATATGCACGCGATCGTCTCGAAGCTCTCGGCGCACGCCTGATGGACGCGACGCACGTCTACTGCGCCAAATGCCGCGCCATCCGGCCGGTCGAGTTCGAGCTCTTGCTGACGAGCGAGCAGGCGCTCGGCACGGCGGCGCGTTGCGCGCGCTGCGGCTGGCTCGCCTTCACGATGATCGCCGAGGCGCGCGTCTACTGCGACGTCTGCGACGAGATCCGGCCGGCGCTGCTGCACGAATACCGTCCGGCGGGGCTGCTCTCCGGCGGTCTGGTGCGCTGCGCGGTGTGCTACGCGAGCCGCGCCCGCCTGTACGGCACCAAAGTCTCCGCCCGCTAACCCGCAGGGCGGCGCGGCACCAGCAGGTTGCCGACGTTCACCTGGACGGCTTCGTCCTTCTGGTTCAGCGTTGTCGTGCGCACCTTGACGAGGCCGACGTCGGGCCGCGACTTCGAGGGCCGCACTTCCAGCACCTCGCTTTGCACGCGCAGCTCGTCGCCCGGGCGCACCGGCGTCGGCCAGCGGAATTCGTCGAACCCGGCGCCGACGATGCCGCCGGCGGGCTTGAGGTCGCTGGCCACGAGAAGGCGCATGGTCATCGCCGCGGTATGCCAGCCGCTCGCCGCCAGGCCGCGGAATATCGAGGCGCGCGCCGCGCCCTCATCCAGGTGAAAGGCTTGCGGATCGAATTCCGCCGCGAAGCTCTTGATGCGCTCGGCGTCCACCCGCACGCGCTCGGCGCCGCCAAACGTCTGCCCGACCGCGAAATCTTCGAGATAACGCACGCTGCGACGGACTATACGCTTGGGCGCTGCTACACTAAAACGGGTCCATGAGAAGACGCGCGGTCTACAGCGCTTCGAAAACCCCGCCTGCGGCGGTGGTGCCGAAGCGCGCAGCGCCCGCCAAGCCGGCGACGCCCGCCCGGCAGCCGCGGTTTGCGTGGCGCAAGCTGCTGGTGCCCTCCGCGCTCGCTGCCATGGTCCTCGCCGTGTGGCTGGTGCAGCCGCCAGCGATCACCCAGGCGCAGGTCACAGCGCTCGTGCACCGCGCCATCGACGAAATCCCGCCGCGCCCCTCCGCGACCGACGCCTACGAGAAGATCCTGCCCTCGGTGGTTGCGGTGCGCGCGATGGCCGACGACGGCGAGGAGGGCACCAAGGGGATGGAGACCGGCAAGGCCGACGTGCAGCGCGGCACCGGCGTGGTGATCGTCGAATCGGGCATCATCCTCACCAACCTGCACGTGGTCTCCGGCGCGCGGCGCATCCACGTCACCTTCTCCGACGGTCACGAGTCCGAAGCGCAACTCATCGGCCAGCGCCCCGAGCACGATCTGGCGGTGCTGCAGGCGAAGACGCTGCCCGACGACATCATGCCCGCCACCATGCGCTCAACCGCCGGACTGCGCCCGGGCGACGAGGTCCTCGCGGTCGGCTTTCCGTTCGGCATCGGCCCCTCGGCCTCGGCCGGCGTGGTCTCGGGCCTGAAGCGCGACTACGTCTCGCCGGACGGCAAGCAGTCGCTCTCCAACCTGATCCAGTTCGATGCCGCGGTGAATCCCGGCAACTCGGGAGGCCCGCTGGTCACGCTCGACGGCGAGGTCGTCGGCATCGTCACCGGGCTTCTCAATCCGACCGAGAATCGCGTCTTCATCGGCATCGGTTTCGCCGTGCCGATCGAGAACGCGGCTTCCGCGATCGGCCTCTCACCTTTCTAAAGGAACCGCATGGAACCGGCAGCCACGCTCATGGAGCGCGTGCTCTACGAGGTCAAGAAGACCGTCGTCGGGCAGGATCATTTCCTCGAGCGCGTGCTGGTGGCGATGCTCGCCGGCGGCCACCTGCTGGTCGAAGGCGTGCCGGGGCTGGCGAAAACGCTGACGGTGAAGACGCTGGCCGCCACGGTGCGCGGCTCGTTCCGGCGCATCCAGTTCACGCCGGATCTGGTGCCGGCGGATCTCGTCGGGACCAGGATCTACAACCAGAAGACCGGCGAGTTCGCGACCTCGCTCGGCCCGGTGTTCTGCAATCTGCTGCTCGCCGATGAGATCAACCGCGCACCGGCCAAGGTGCAAAGCGCGCTGCTCGAAGTGATGCAGGAGCACCAGGTCACGATCGCCGGCGAGACGCACAAGGTGCCCGACCCGTTCCTCGTGATGGCGACGCAGAACCCGATCGAGACCGAGGGCACTTACGCGCTGCCCGAGGCCCAGGTTGACCGCTTCCTGATGAAAGTGCTCGTGGGCTACCCCAGCGAGGAGGAGGAGTTCGTCATCGTCGAGCGCGTCACCGGGCCGGCCCACCAGACGGTGGCCGTGGCGAGCACCGATCAGCTCGGCGAGCTGCAGCGCCAGTGCCGCAAGGGCTATGTCGAGCCCGCGCTGATTCAATATGCCGTGCGCCTCGCCTCTGCCACGCGCCAGCCGGACAAATACCTGACCTACGGCGCGAGTCCGCGCGCCTCGATCCACCTGATCGAGTGCGCGCGCGCGCTCGCCTTCCTGCGCGGGCGCGACTACGCGCTGCCGGAGGACGTGGTGGACCTGGTGCCCGATGTGCTGCGCCATCGCCTCGTGCTGTCCTACGAGGCGCTCGCCGAAGGGCTGACCGCCGACGAGCTGATCAAGCGCCTGATGCAGAAAGTGCGCGCGCCGGACAAGCCGCTACAGGCTCATGTCAAAGTCCCCGCCAGCCCCGCCTCGACCGCGCAGTCCTGACGCCGTCCTGCGGCGGCTCGAGTGGACGGTGATGCGCCGTCTCGACGGGCTGTTGCACGGCGACTATCGGACGCTGTTCCGCGGCTTCGGCCTGGATCTCGCCGACCTGCGCGAATACCAGTACGGCGACGACGTGCGCCATATCGACTGGAACGTCACGGCGCGCCTGAACACGCCTTACGTGCGCGAGTACCACGAGGATCGCGAGATCACCGCCTGGTTCCTGCTCGATCTTTCCCGCTCGGTCGACTTCGGCTCGAACGACGTGAACAAGCGCGCGGTGGCGGCGGATTTCGTCGGCCTGCTCGCGCGCCTGCTGACGCGCCACGGCAACCGCGTCGGCGCCATCTTCTACGGCACGGGCGTCGACCACGTGATCCCGCCGCGCAACGGCCGGCGCCAGGTGCTCGCCATCCTGCACGCCATGATGCAGCGCCCGGCGCTGCCGGAAGGGCAGGGCACGCGGCTCGATGAGCTCCTGAAGAGTGCCTTCAACTTCGTGCACCGCCGCTCGCTGCTTTTCCTGGTGTCGGATTTCATCAGCGCCCCCGGCTGGGACCGGCCGCTGGTGCAGCTTGCGCAGCGCCACGAGATGATCGCGGTGCGGCTGCAGGATCCGCTCGAAGGCGAGCTGCCCGATCTGGGGCTGCTCGTGTTCCAGGACGCCGAGACCGGCGAGCAGGTATTCGTCGACACGCACGACGGCAGCTTTCGCAAGCGCTTCATGGACGCGGCCGAGAAGCGCGAGGCGGGCATCCGCGAGGCGTTGCGCAACTCCGGGGTCGACGCGCTCGAGCTTTCCACCGACGCCGATCTGGTCGAGACGGTGATGCGCTTTGCCGACTTGCGCAAGCGCAAACGCAGCGTGAGGGTGCATGACGTTCCAGTGGCCTGAGTTCCTCTGGCTCGCCGCCGGGCTGCCTTTGCTGGTGTTGGCGTACGTCTACCTCCTGCGGCGCAGGAAAAAGTTCGCGGTGCGCTATTCCAATCTCGGGCTCCTCAAGGAGGCGATGGGCGGCGCGAGCTGGCGGCGCCATGTGCCGCCGTTCCTGCTGCTCCTTGCGCTTGCCGGGCTGATCGTCGCCGTCGCGCGTCCCAGCGCGCTGATGACGCTGCCCTCGCAGCACGAGACGGTGATCCTGGCGATGGACGTCTCGGGCAGCATGCGCGCGTCGGACGTCGAGCCCAACCGCCTGGTCGCTGCGCAGAATGCCGCCAAGGCCTTCATCGCCGACCAGCCCGACAGCGTGAGGATCGGCATCGTCGCTTTCGCCGGCACCGCGACCGTGGCGCAAGCTCCAACGAAAAACAAAGAAGACCTGTACGCGGCGATCGACCGCTTCCAGCTGCAGCGCGCCACCGCCATCGGCAGCGCGATCATCGTGTCGCTCGCGACCTTGTTTCCCGACGGCGGCTACGACGTCTCGACCTTCAGCTATGGCTCCGAGACCAAGCGCAAGCCGCCGGCCAACTTCAAGCCGGTGCCGCCCGGGTCGTACACCTCGGCGGTGATCATCCTGCTCACCGACGGGCAGCGCACCTCGGGGCCCGATTCGGTAATGGCGGCGCGCCTCGCTGCCGAGCGCGGCGTGCGCATCTTCACCGTCGGCGTCGGCACGCCGGAGGGCAAGATCGTCGGCTTCGACGGCTGGTCGATGCACGTGCGCCTGGACGAGGAGACGCTGCGCTCGATCGCGGATCTCACGCGCGGCGAATATTTCTACGCCGGCAACGCGGTGGACCTGAAGAAAATCTACCAGACGATGAACGCGCGCCTGGTGATGGAGACGAAGAAGACCGAGGTCGGGGCGTTCTTCTCCGCCGCCGCGGGGCTGCTGGTGCTGCTGGCGGCGGCGCTGTCGCTCGCCTGGTTCCACCGCGTCGCTTAGTGACGCAAGCGGGATGAAATTCGCCCGCTCGCGGCTGATCCGCTTCTCGCACTGCGATCCCGCGGGCATCGTCTACTTCGTGCATTTCTTCGACATGATCAGCGCGATCGTCGAGGACTGGTTCCGCGAGGTGGTCGGCCTGCCGTTCCAGGAGATGCACCTCGAGCGGCGCGTCGGCTTCCCGATCGTCAATACCGGCTGCGAATTCTTCCGCCCGGCGCACCTGGGCGACACGCTGGTGCTCGAGCTCGCGATCGCCAAGCTCGGCGGCTCGTCGATCGAGTTCGCGATCCGCGGAGCCGTCGACGGCGAGGAAAAATTCCGCGCGCGCCACAAGGTCGCGATGGTTTCGCTCGACAGCTGGCGCGCCTTACCCATCCCCGCGGACATGCGCGCTAAGATGAGTCCATACCTCCTATGAAACGTCCCCTGCGCATCGGCCAGATCGTGCCGAGCTCCAACATCACGATGGAGACCGAGATTCCGGCGATGCTCAACGCGCACGGCGCGCAACGCTTCACCTTTCATTCGAGCCGCATGCGGATGCACAAGGTGACGCGCGAGGAGCTCGTCGCCATGAACAAAGAGGGCCTGCGCTGCATCGCCGAGCTCAGCGATGCGCAGGTCGACATCGCCTCGACCGCCTGCCTGGTCGCGCACATGGCGATGGGGCCCGGCTACCACCGCACCGCACAGGCCGAGCTCGAAGCCGAGGCGCGGCGCCTCGGCTCCAAAGCCGCGGTCATGACCTCCTCCGGCGCGCTGATCGAGGGCCTGAAGCACCTCGGTGCCAGGCGCATCGCGCTGATGGCGCCTTACTCCGACGCGCTCACCCAGGCGGTGGTGAAGTACATCGAGGCCGAGGGTATCGAGGTCAAGCATTTCCTCAACTTCTCGATTGAGAACAACATCGCCGTAGGCGAGCGCGATCCGATGGTGCTTTTGGACGACTTGAAAAACCTGAAGACGGCAGGCGTGGACACGGTGGTGCTGTCCGTCTGCGTGCAAATGCCCTCGCTGCCGGCGATCCACGAAGCGCAGAAACGTCTCGGCATCCCGGTCACGTCCACCGCGATCTGCACCGTGCGCGGCATGCTGGACCGTCTCGGGCTCGCTGCGGAGGTGCCCGGCGCCGGCGCGCTGCTGGGCGATCGCATCGGCCTGGAAGTCACAGCGAAGTGACCCCAGCGCAAAGCGGGCGCGGTTTCATGGCGCTCGCGCTTGCCGCAGGCGCGATCTTCGCCCTCGGCCTGGGCATCCGCAACGCGCTGCCGCTTTTCATCAGCGCGATCAATTCCTCGACGGCGATGGGCTACGCGACCATCAGCCTCGCCTTCGGCGTGCAGCAGCTGATGTGGGGCGTGGCGCAGCCGGTGGCGGGCGCCATGGCCGATCGCTGGGGGCCGCGCCCGGTGATGATCGGCGGTGCGCTGATGCTGGCGGCGGGGACCGCGCTGATACCGCTCGCGACCAGCCCGTGGGCGCTGATCCTGGTGCTCGGCGTGCTGTTCGCCGCGGGCGCCGGCACCGCCGGCCCGGCGCAGCTCGCTTCCGCCGTCAGCCGCTGGATCCCGGAGGCGAAGCGCTCGGTCGGCAACGGCATCATCGGCGCCGGTGGCTCGTTCGGGCAGTTCATCCTGATTCCGTTTGCGCAGCTCTGCATCGGGCTCGCCGGATGGCAGCCGGCGCTGGTGATCCTCGGCATCACCGGCCTCGTCGCCATCCCCCTGGTGCTCTACGTCACCGCGGCCGCGCCGGTGACCGGCGCGACGCAGATTCAGGCGGGCACGCTGCGCCATGCGGTGCGCGACGCGATGCGCGACCCGAGCTTCCTGCTGCTCACCGCGGGCTTTTTCACCTGCGGCTTCCATATCGCCTTCATCGCGACACACCTGCCGGGCTACGTCGCGCTGTGCCAGCTTCCGGCGACGGTGAGCGCCTGGTCGCTCTCGATCATCGGGCTGTTCAACATCCTCGGCAGCCTCTGGATCGGCCGGCACATCCAGACGCGGCGCATGAAGCTTTCGCTCGCCGGGGTGTACTTCGCGCGTGCAGTGGCGATCCTGATCTTTTTCTTCTCGCCAAAAGTGCCGATGGTGTTTTTTGCCTTCGCCGCGGTGATCGGCTTCACGTATCTTTCGACCGTGCCGCCGACAATCGGTCTGGTCGCCAAGCTGCACGGGCCGCGCTATCTCGCGACGCTCTTCGGCCTGGTGATGCTCTCCCACCAGGTCGGCGGCTTCCTCGGCGCCTGGCTCGGCGGCAAGGCGTTCGAAGCGACCGGCAGCTACGACTGGATGTGGTGGGCCGACATCGCGCTCTGCCTTTTCGCCGCGGCGGTGCATCTGCCGATCCGCGAGGCGCGGCCGCAGTTCATGCCGGCAACCGCTTAAATGGGGACAGACCCCATTTTTCTCATCCAGGCCACGAAAGGAGCGGCATGCGTCCCTTTCTCTTTGTATTAGTGCTCATCGCAAGCAGTGCCAGCGCCCAGCAAAGCATCCGCGGCCTGGTCACCAACGGCAAGACCGCCGAAGCCGGCGTCTGGGTGATCGCCGAGACCGAGGACCTGCCGACCAAGCTCGCGAAGATCGTGGTCACCGACGAGCGCGGCCGCTTCCTGATTCCCGAGCTGCCGAAGGCAAATTACCTGGTCTGGGTGCGCGGCTATGGGCTGGTCGATTCCAAGAAGGTGAAGGCGACGCCGGGCAGGATCCTGCGCCTCAAGGCGAGCGTGGCGCCGAACGAAGGCTCGGCCGCGCAGTACTACCCGCCGATCTACTGGTACTCGATGCTCACGGTGCCCGACAAGAGTGAATTCCCGGTGGGCAAGGCCGCGAGCCAGATGGAATGGCTCAACGTCGTGAAGACCAACGGCTGCATTTCCTGCCATGCGCTCGGCACGGCGGCGACGCGCACCGTGCCGCGGGCGCTGGGCCAGTTCAAGTCATCGGAAGAGGCCTGGGCGCGGCGCATCACCTCGGGCCAGGCGATGACGCAGATGGTGAACGCGCTTGCCCGCAACGACACGCAGCGGATGCTGAAGCAGTTCGCCGACTGGACCGATCGCGTTGCCGCCGGCGAGCTGCCGGCGGCGCGCCCGCTGCGGCCGCAGGGCGTGGAGCGCAACATCGTGATCACGCTTTGGGACTGGAGCAATCCGAAGGCGTACCTGCACGACGAAGTGTCGACCGACAGGCGCAATCCGACGCTCAACGCCTACGGCAAGCTCTACGGCTCGACGGAGGAGAGCACCGACCTCGTGCCGGTGCTCGATCCGGCGAAGCATGTCGCCACCGAGATCGAGCACCCGGTGCGCGATCCGGAGACGCCCTCGTCCAGGGAGCATCCGATGGCGCCCTCGGCGTTCTGGGGCAAGGAGTCGATCTGGAACAGCCATACCACCACGCACAATCCGATGCTCGACGAGCGTGGCCGCGTCTGGTACACGGCGCGCGTGCGGCCGCCGCGCAATCCGGAGTTCTGCCGCAAAGGCTCGAGCCATCCCTCGGCCGAGGTGCTGCCGCTCGAGAACGCCAACCGCCACCTCTCGATGTTCGATCCGGCGAGCGGCAAGTTCACGCTGATCAGCACCTGCTTCAACACGCACCACCTGGCGTTCGCCGAGGATGCGAACAACACGCTGTGGACCAGCGCCGGCGGCTCGGCAAGCCCGGTGATCGGCTGGCTCAACCGCAAGCTGTTCGAAGAGACCGGCGATGAACAGCGCGCCCAGGGCTGGGCGCCGTTCGTGCTCGACACCAACGGCAACGGCAAGCGCGACGAATGGGTCGAGCCCGGCGAGGCGATCGATCCGGCGAAGGACAAGCGCGTGGTCACCGGCCTCTATAGCGTCGCGGTCAGTCCGGTCGACGGAACCGTCTGGGGCACCTCGCTCGGCTTTCCGGGCTACGTGGTGCGCGTGAATCCGGGTCCCGATCCGGCGCGCACCGCGCTCACCGAAATCTACGAGCCGCCGTTCCCCGGCTACGGGCCGCGCGGCGGCGACCTCGATCGCGACGGCGTGTTCTGGGCCTCGCTCTCGAGCGGGCATCTTGCGAGCTTCGACCGGCGCAAATGCTCGGGAGCCCTCAACGGTCCGAAGGCCACGGGCAAGCATTGCCCCGAGGGCTGGACGCTGTATGCGATGCCCGGTCCGCAATTCAGGAACGTCACCGATCCGGGCAGCGCGGAGGCGAGCTACTACACCTGGGTCGACCAGTTCGACACGCTCGGCCTCGGGCGCAACGTGCCGATCGCGACCGGCAATCTCAACGATGCGCTGCTCGCGCTGGTGGATGGCAAGTTCGTGGTGCTGCGCGTGCCATACCCGATCGGCTACTACACCAAGTGGCTCGACGGGCGCATCGACGATGCGAAGAAGGGCTGGAAGGGCCGGGGCCTGTGGTCCACCGTCTCGACGCGCGCGCCGTTCCACATGGAAGGCGGCAAGGGCACGCGGCCGAAGGTGGTGCGCTTCCAGCTTCGGCCGAACCCGCTTTCAGACTAGTTGTCGACCACCGCGACGACCTGAATCTCCACCAGCTGCTCGGGCTCGCCGAGCTCGAGTACCGCCATGTTGGTGGTGGTCGGCTTGTGGTTGTAGGGCGCGAAGTACGAGTTCACCACGGCGCTCGACTTGCCGATGTCGCCGATGCGCGGGCGTGTGCGGAAGATGAACACGTGCACTACGTCTTTCGGCGAGGCGCCGGCGGCCTTCAGCGTCTCCATCACGCCGTCCATCGTGCGCTTCACCTGCGCTTCGAGATCGTTGTTCAGGTACTGCAGCACCTGCTCGCGCTTGTGCGGATGGTCGTGGTAGACGGGCAGCGCGGTACCGCCGGCCAGCCACAAGATCTTCCCGCTCTTGATCTTGATCGCCGGTGAGAAGGGCATGAACACCGACTTGTCGTAGTTCGGGTGGTGAATGATCTCCAGGTTGTTGCCGCTCTGCGCGTAAACCGGCGCGGCGATGAGCGCAGCCGCCAAGAACAACAGCTTTCTCATGGACGTCTCCCTGTGGGTTGATGGGGGACGTCCAGCGTACTACCGAACAATTACGACCCTGGCCCCGAATTCGGTTCAGGTTTGCAGCGCGCGATCCTCGGTCAGCGTACCGGCCTGGTAGTCGCTGATCGCCTGGTCGATCTCTTCGCGCGTGTTCATCACGAAGGGTCCGTACTGCACCACCGGCTCGCCGATCGGGCGGCCGGCGAGCAGGATGAAGCGCGCGCCGTCGCCGGTGGCCTTGACCTGCACGTCGCCCTCGGTCGTGAACACGGCCGCGGCGCGTTGCGCGATGCCTTCCAGCGCACCCTCGTAGACATAGGCGAATGCGTTGTACCCATCGGGGATGGAATGGGTGAACGTCGCCCGCGCCGGCAGGTGCACGTCGAGATACGTCGCATCGGTTGCGCCCGGCTTCACCGGCGCCGCCGTGCCGGCGTAATTGCCGGCGATGACGCGCACTTTGCCTTTGTCGCCGAGCTTGACCTCGGGAATGTCGCTGGCGTCGAGGTCGCGATAGCTCGCCGGCTTCATCTTGTCCTTCGCCGGCAGGTTGATCCAGAGCTGGAAGCCGCGCATGCGGCCGCGGTCCTGCTGCGGCATCTCGGAGTGGATGATGCCGCGGCCGGCGGTCATCCATTGCACGCCGCCCGACTTCAGGTTGCCCTTATTTCCCAGATGGTCCTCGTGCAGCATGTGGCCATCGAGGATGTAGGTCACCGTCTCGAAGCCGCGATGCGGATGCGCCGGAAAGCCGGCGATGTAGTCGCTCGCGTCCTCGGACGAGAATTCATCCAGCATCAAAAAAGGATCCAGCCGCGCGAAGTGCGACTGGCCCAGGCTGCGGCGCAGCTTGACGCCCGCGCCGTCGGAGGCGGGCATCGACTTGATGATTCTGTGTACGGTTCGGGTCGTCATAGTCTTCCTATGTGAGTGCGAACTGCGGCTTATTCAAGGTCAAGCGCTCGATCACCTCGCGGGCTTTCGCGAGCGCCGCGTCCTTGCTGGCCGGGCTGATCGCCAGGCCCTCGGCGTAGATGAACTCCACATCGGTGATGCCGACAAAGGCGAGGAAGTCGCGCACGTATTTCGTGTGCAGATGCTCGGTGCCGTACACCCCGCCGCGGGTGACGAACACATAGGCCTTCTTCCCGGTCAGCAGACCTTGCGGCCCCTTCTCGGTGTACTTGAACGTGACGCCGATCCGCGCGATGTGATCGAAGTAGGCGCGCAGCGTCGAGGGTACGCTGAAGTTGTACATCGGCAGGCCGATGACGATGGTATCGGCTTCGTGCAGCTCGGCGATCAGAGCATCCGAGAACTCGACGACGGCCTGCTGCTCGGCCGTGCGGTCCTCGGGCTTGGCGAGGAAAGCGCCGAAACGCGCGGCGCTCAAGTGCGGCACCGGGTCCCGTGCGAGATCGCGCACGATCGTCTTGCCGCCGCGGCGCGCGATGAAGTCGTTGGCGAGAAGCGTGGATTGCCCATTGGGGCCGAAAAGGCTGGTGTTCAGTTGAAGGGTGGTCATGGGTAGGTCTCCTTGACCGTCATTAAACTATCCATAGAGCCGATAAAAAAGCGCAAAATACTGCCCATACCTATCGACTGATCCGATGACTCCCCGCATCACCCTCGAGCAATGGCAGGCCCTGGTCGCCGTGGTCGACGCCGGCGGCTATGCCCAGGCCGCCGAGCAGCTGCACAAGAGCCAGTCCTCGGTGACCTATCTCGTGCAGAAGCTCGAATCGCTGCTCGAGGTGAAGGCTTTCGAGATCAAGGGCCGCAAGGCCGCACTGACGCCCGCGGGACAGCTGCTTTACCGGCGCGCCCGCGTGCTGCTCGAAGAGGCGGCCGGCATCGAGAAGGCGGCGAAGAGCGCGTCGGCCGGCTGGGAAGCCGAGATCCGCATCGCCGCCGAGATGATCTTTCCCGCCTGGCTGCTGCTCAAGTGCTTCGACAAGCTGAACGCCGAGAGCCCGCACACGCGCATCGAATACATCGAGTCGGTGATCGCCGGCACCAACGAGGCGCTGCTCGCCGGCCGCGTCGAGCTCGCGATCACCGTGCAGATCCCGCAGGGCTTCACCGGCGCGCTGCTGATGCCGGCACGCATGATCCTGGTCGCGCATCCCGGGCACCCGCTGCACAAGCTCGGCCGGCCGCTCACCATGCGCGACCTGCGCGCGCACCGGCAGCTTGTGGTGCGCGAGACCGACGCGCTGCGCGCGACCAAGACCAGCGTGGAAGCCGCACAGCGCTGGACCGTGAGCCACATGTCGACCGCGATCTTCGCCGCATCCATGGGTTTCGGCTTCGGCTGGTATCCGGAAGAGCGCATCCGCGGCGAGCTGGAATCCGGCAGGCTCAAGCCGCTGCCGCTGCGCGAAGGCGCCGAGCGCGTCGGCCAGCTCTATCTCGTGTACGCCGACCGGGAGAACGCGGGACCCGGCACCCTGCGCCTCGCCGAGATCATTCACGAGATGGTGAAAGCGGAATGCAAAGGAGAAAGCGAGGAGAAGCGCGATGCGGATCGTCGGAATCGCCGGAAGTCTGCGTAGCGGCTCGTTCAACGCCGCGCTGCTGCGCGCCGCGGTCGAGGAATGTCCACCGGGCGCGACGCTCGAGATCGAATCGATCCGCGGCATCCCGCTCTACGACGGCGATGTCGAAGCGGCGCAGGGGATACCGGCGCGTGTCGCCGAGCTGAAAGACAAGGTCGCGGCGGCCGATGCGCTGCTTCTCGTAACGCCCGAGTACAACAATTCCATTCCGGGGGCGTTCAAGAACGCGATCGACTGGATGACGCGCCCGGTCGCCGATATTCCCAGGGTGTTCAAGGGGCGTCCGGTCGGCCTGATCGGCGCGTCGCCGGGCAACTTCGGCACCGTGCTTTCGCAGAGCGCGTGGCTGCCGGTGCTGCGCACACTCGGCATGCGGCCCTGGTTCGGGCAGCTGCTCTACGTCGGCAGCGCGGGCAAGGTGTTCGATGCGAGCGGAAAGCTGGTGGACGATGCCATCCGCCGGCGGCTGCGAAGCTACATGGCGGGCTTCGTCGGCTTCATCGGGGACGCCGGAACCATTTCGTGATGATCGCCTTGTGGCCCGCTTTCACCGGCGTGCCGTGGTGCATGGTGTCGAAGTTCGGCGTGCCGTCGGCGCGCAGGTTGTTCCACAGCACCGCGGTGCCGGCCTTAGGCGGGATCGCGAGGCCGACGTTGACGAACGCCGTCTCGCCGCCGGACTCGACGTCGTTCAGGTAAATCATGAAGGTCCAGGTGCGCTGGCCGAGCGTGGGCGTGGAGTTGCGCTCGAGCTCGTAGGGCTCGAAGTAGTCGGTATGCGGCTTGAACTCCTGCGTCACCTCGTAGAACTGGCCCTGGCTGGGCTCGGACATCGCCGGGTCGATGCCCATCGCGCCGCAGATGCGCTCGTCCAGCGCGCGCACCGGCGCCTCGCCGCCCGTGAGGTCGCAGGTGCGGCTGGTCCGGAATGAGGAATCCGCAGTGCCGTCGTGGCTGATGGTCGAGGGCCGCAGGTTGTCCTTGATGATCTGGATCAGCTCGACGCATTCCTGCGGCTGCAGAAAGCCCTCGGCGGTGTAGAGCTCGAGCCGGTCCGACGGGAAGCGCTTCAGCGCGACGCGGCGGATGTTGATCGCACGCTCGGCCACCTCCGGGGCAAAGCCCTCCTTGACCAGGGTGTTGAAAAGATCGGTGGGGGCGCAGCCGCGCTGTACGTTGTGCGCCACCCAGTCCTGCCATTCCTGCGGAAAGTCGGTGCGTGCCATTCACCATGGACAATACCGCAGGCTACGGGTTCGGTCGCAGCAACCGGTCGGCAGCGATGGCGAGCCCGGCGCCGGCCAGCTGGCAAACGGCGAACGCCGGCACGTTGCCCAGGCCGATGCCGGCAAAGGTCGCGCTGAAGCCGCGCGCCAGCGTCACTGCCGGGTTGGCGAAAGACGTGGACGCGGTGAACCAGTACGCGGCGGCAATGTAGCTTCCCACCGCAAAGGGCGCCGCCCAGGCGCTTTTCGCGTCGAGCGAGAGAACCAGGAACACCAGGCCGAACGTCGCCACCACCTCGCTCAGCCATTGGCCGGGGCTGCTGCGCAGCGTCTCGGACGCCTGCAGCAGCGGCAGGTCAAACATGGCATGCGCAGCGAGCACGCCGAGCAGGGCGCCGACGAACTGCGCCGCAATGTAGCCGGCGACGCGCGCCGTGGGGAAATCGCCGCGCACCGCAAGCGCCAGCGTCACCACCGGGTTGAAATGCGCGCCCGAGCGCGGCGCAAAGGCGATGATCAGCGCGATCAGCGCAAACCCGGTCGCCAGCGAGTTGGCGAGCAGGGCGATGGCGACATTGCCATCAGCGAGCCGCTCGCCCATGATCCCCGAGCCGACGACGGCGGCGAGCAGCAGCGCAGTGCCGACGGCCTCAGCGGCCGCCGATCTCATCCAGCTTCTTCTTGTCGAGCCGGTCCATCGGTAGAGCCAGGAACAGATCGATGCGCCGCGACAGCGCGGTGAATGCATCCTTGAACGCGCGGCGCTTCTGCTCGTCGCTGCCCTGTACCGCGGCGGGATCCGGCACGCCCCAGTGCGCCGTGACCGGCCGCCCCGGCCACACCGGGCAAGTCTCGGCGGCGGCCGAATCGCACACCGTGAAGATGAAATCGATCTGCGGCGCATCCGGCCGCGCGAACTCGTCCCAGCTTTTCGAGCGCGCGCGGGTGCTCGGCAGCCGGCTCTTCGCCAGCAGCTCGAGCGCAAACGGATTGACGCGGCCCGCGGGCTGGCTGCCTGCGCTGTAAGCGGTGAAGCGGCCGCGTGCCGCGTGGTTGAGGTAGGCCTCGGCGAGGATCGACCTCGCCGAGTTGCCGGTGCAGAGAAAGAGAACCGACTTCACCGCGCGCAGCAGGCGCTGGCAGTCTTCTTTTCTGCGACGGCTGAGCGCGTGTCCTGGCCGTAGAGCGGCACGCTGTCGAGCGTATGGAACGACTCCCACGCGATGCCTTGCGGATCGAGCGTCCAGTACTTGTCGCTCTTGGCGTAGCAGCACGAGGCGTTCTTCTGCGCCGTGGTGGTGACGTCGGCTTGCGCCAGGCGCGAGCCAATTTCCTCGAGCTCGTCGCCGCTCTCGGCCTGCAGCCCGAGGTGATCGACGCCCTTTTTCGGCGAGCGGTCCGAGATGGCGAAGTTGATGCGCGGATCGTCGAGCATCCACTTGGCGTAGTCGTCCTTCTTCACCGCCGGCGGCGTGCCGAACAGCGTCGAATAGAAGCGGATGCTCTGCTCGAGGTCATGCACGGCGACGTGCACGTGAAATCGTTTCATGGCGGGCTCCTTTCGGGGTGGGTGCGCATGAGTCGCCACCGCAGCAGTTCTCGGTGAGGTAGCCCACGAGCTGGTTCATGTTCTGGAAGTCGGCGCTGTAGATGACGAAGCGCCCGTCCTGCCGGCTGCGCACGAGGCCGGTGCGGGCGAGATGCGCGAGATGGAAGGAGAGCGTCGCCGGCGGCAGGTCGAGCTCCTCGCCGATGCGGCCGGCGGAGAGGCCCTCGGGGCCGGCTTCGACCAGGAGACGGTAGGCCTTCAATCGCGTTTCCTGTGCAAGGGCGGCCAGTGCGTCGACGATGTCCGTCATTTCCATATTTCCAGAATAATGGAAACGACGGCGGAATGTCAAGCGGGCAAAAACGGGGCTAGTGCCAGACCTCCTGGGCCACCTCGACGACGCGGGAGAGCTTGCGCCACTGCTCGTCCTCGGTGAGCAGGTTGCCGTGGTGGGTGCTCGAGAAGCCGCATTGCGGCGAGAGGCAGAGGTTTTCCAGCGGCACCTGCCTGGCGGCTTCGTCGATGCGGCGCTTGAGCGCGTCCTTGGGCTCGAGCGCACCCGACTTGGTGGTGACGAGGCCGAGCACCAGCTTCTTGTTCTTGGGCAGCAGGCGCAGCGGCTCGAATCCGCCGGCGCGCTCGCTGTCGTACTCCATGAAGAAGCCGTCGACGTTGGCGCTGAACATGGCGCGCACCACCTCGTCCTGGTAGCCGCCGGCGGCGAACCAGGTGCTGCGGAAATTGCCACGGCAGGTGTGCATGGTCACCGCGAGATCGGCGGGCTTCCCATGGAGCGCAGCGTTGATCGCATTGGCATAGGTCAGTGGTAAATCCTTGGGGTCGTCGCCGTTACGCCGGAAGTTCCCGCGCACCTTGTCGTCGCACAGGTACGAGAAGCCGACGTCGTCGAGTTGCAGGTAGCGGCAGCCCGCGTCGTAGAGATAGCGGATCGCGCTGCGATATGCCGCGCTGATATCGGCCCAGAACTCATCGAGGTCCGGATACACAGTGCGCGAGATCGCGTTGCGCCCGCCGCGGAAGTGCGCCGAGCCGGGCGAGGGCATGGTGAACTTGGGCGTGCGCGCGGTCACCGATTTTAGGTAACGGAAATGCTCCAGCATGATCGGCCGCGAGCAGCCGACCTTGCCGGTGACGCTCGCCATGGGCGGCACGTCCTCGGCGTTGAAGGTCATGCCGGTGGGTCTGACGAGCTCGATGCCGTCGAGCTGCT